>Ga0055584_100001037_pt1 | contig 26920 bp, 28 predicted proteins | sample OSDHelmetaG_FD_58716 | JGI IMG/M metagenome (GOLD analysis project Ga0055584, IMG submission 58716) | Pelagic marine sediment microbial communities from the LTER site Helgoland, North Sea, for post-phytoplankton bloom and carbon turnover... | ecosystem: Environmental > Aquatic > Marine >...
AGCCAACGAGCACCTCTTATGATTGATTCTTTGCAATCCCAGCATGCCCCATCGCTGTCGGCGGCACACCTGTACCAAGCAACCGCTGTGCTGAACGCAACTCTCGGTCGCTGCGCGCCATGGCGACGTGGGATCTCTGATCGCGTATTAATTCAAACCTTGGGCGGACTATTCATCGTGCGGGACCAGCAACAAATTGAAATTCGCGGCAAGGGCCGCACGCTACTCGTAGAATTGTTAGCGCATGGCGGCTATGACGTGTGTGCCGCGCGAGTTGCGCATGCTTTGTGGCCGCACGGCGAACACGACTATGCGATGGGCGCCCTCAACACAACGCTCTACCGGCTACGCAAGCAACCCGGCATGGCCGACGTCGTGAGCCTGCACGACGGGCGCTTGAGTATTGTTCCACAGTGCTGCGTGGTGGATCGGTGGGTGCTTGAGTCCGCCGTCGACGCCGCCACGGTGGTGCTAGAGCTAGGCCACATAGAGCGAGATGAAGCGGCATTACGACAACTCCTCAGCGTAATCGTCAGTACCTACCGCGGACCCTTGTTCAGCATGGATGATGGTGCGACGGTCGAGGCCGCGCGTGCGCAACTGCGCGCGCAAGTATTGATGCTGGTGCAGCGCGCCGAAGTTCTGCTAAACGGGGTTAATGACGAGCCGCTCGGCTGGTGCGCTCGAGTCAACGCGACCCACCCGATACACTTAGCTGCCTAAGATGGTGGCTGGACGTGCGCGCGCCGGAAGATCGCCGATGATGCCGCTGGCGGCGCGGCTTAGTTCACGCTTCAACGGCGTTAAAACATTGACCGCACGCAAACCAAATTCGCGCCCTAAGCGCACCGGCATGGGTCGGTCCGCAAACAGCCAGCGCAATCCATCCATCGCATTTTGGGTGGCTACATTGTGCGTCTTACGCCAGCGCTCGTAGCGTCGCAGTGTATTGCGAGCGTGAAACTCGCGCCCGGCCTTGCGCGCATCGCTAACAACTTCTGCTAGCGCAGCCGCATCCATCAAGCCCAAATTCAAGCCCTGCCCTGCCAAGGGATGAATGGTATGTGCGGCGTCCCCTACGAGTACCGCGCGCGGCGCGACATATGCAGTCGCTTCGACTCTGCGCAGCGGGAAGCGACCACGCTCGCCACTCCAAACCACGGCACCAAAACGCCCGTCAAACGCTTGCGCGACCTGCTCATTAAAAGCTTCTGGCGACATGTTCACGAGGGTGGCCGATTCTTCCGGTGTAGTGGTCCACACGATTGATGCAAAGTCGCCCGCTAGTGGCAGCAGCGCGATCGGCCCGCTCGCAAGGAAGCGCTGCCAAGCGGTGTTGGCGTGGCCGCGCACAGTGCGCAAGGTGGCGACCACCGCGGTTTGGCCATAATCACGCACCCGTGTTTCCAAACCGACCAGTTCACGCACCTTTGAGCCAGTGCCGTCCGCCCCAACGACCAAGCTGGCCTCAATGTGTTCGCCCGAGACTCGAGCAAGCACGCCGCTGTCATCGCAATGCAGGGCTTGTAACTCCGCGGGTTGTCGCCAGCTGCAAAGGTCGTCATGAACATCACACAGATGCGCTGTTAAGGCAGCAACCAGTGCACTGTTTTCAGCCAAGGTACCAAGCCAAGGTTCGCCGATGTCTGCAGCGCTAAAATGCACCTCGCCACTGACACGTGCATCCCACACGCGCATATCTTGGAATGCGGCGAGGCGCTCAGGGTCCATGCGGCCCCAGACCTGCAGTTGTGTAAACAGGTGCTCAGCAGCGCGGGTCAACGCGCTTACGCGCAACTCAAATGGACCTTGCGGCGAACGCGTATTGTGTTCAGCTGCATCAACGATACACACACTAAAACCTGCATCACACAAACAAGCTGCAGTGGTCAAACCAACCGCTCCGCCGCCGACCACGAGGACGTCATGCTTCACTAAATAAGCCCTCGCAATAGCCGCGATTGCGGTAAGCCTAAACCCATTGCCAAATGTGCAAAACGTCGCTTAGCGCCGGGCATCAATGCGATAGCGCCCAGCAGCGGAGCACGCACTGCGCGCGCCGCGACGCCGCTATTAGAGTAGAGCCTTACAGCGACATCAGTACCGTAACGCACACGCAGTCGATCGCCGCGACGCGCAGTCTCGAAGCGAGCGCAAAATTGCGCGCTACCAAATTCGGTACCTTCAAGTGTGCTTCGATGTAGCTCAACCAAGTCCAATAAGGCCGCGATGTCGCGCAAAGCCAAGTTCAGTCCTTGGCCGGCGACGGGATGCAGCTGCATTGCCGAATTACCAAGTACTAACACCCTTTTCTGACTATTGAGCACTTCCGTATGGCGCAATCCTAGCTTGAATAGCGCGCGCGGACCGGGGTCGTATAGGTCCCCCAACCAACCGCCAAAAGCATCGCGCAAGGCAGTGCACAGGCGCTCGTCATCCAGTGTGTGTAGTCGCTCTGCTTGTGCATTCGGCATTGACCAAACAACCCCAGCACGCCCCTGTGGCAACGGCAACAGCGCAATTGGACCGGACTCGCAAAACCGCTCGTAGGCAACGCCTGCGTGAGGGCGCCCTAACCTTGGCGCAAATGCGAGTGCCGCCTGCTGATAATCGTGGTGTTGATTGCGCACAGCGACACCGCCGAGCGCTGCCGGCGCATTGTCAGCCAATACAATGAGGCGCGCGCGCAATGCGAAGTTTTGCGCTGCGCTAGGTTTTGCCGATGCCGTGTCGTGCCCTTGCTGGCCACGGTGTAAGCCATTCAACTCAGCACTATCCGTACCAGCCACTACATTGAGGTCAGCCGCACCAGAAAAACGCTGCACGAGATCGCCCCCGCCAACAATTTCCTGCAAAGCACTGCGCAAGGCCACCGCAATGTGGCCTGCCTTTACAACATAACCAAATGCGTCAACGCCACATTCCGACGCATGCAAACGCAGTTTGGGCAGCCACCCAGCTTCGGAAACATGGATGTGTCGTATCGGCTCCGCATACGCACGTACACTCGGCCATACTCCCAGCGTGTTCAATATCCGCACAGAACTGAGCGCCAGCGCGATGGGGCGTGGGTCGGTCTCAGGCGAACGCTCCGCCGGTGTCGTATCCAATAACGCACACTGGCAACCAGCCCGCGCCAAGGCCAAGGCCAAACACGGTCCCACCAGGCCAGCGCCGACAATGGCAAGCGGCAACATTGCTAAAGCGCCACACCGACGGCTGCTTCGAGCGCGTCAATAGTCTTTGGGATCGCGGCACTCAGGATCTCCGGAGTACTCCGCGTGACGAGTATGTCATCTTCGATCCGCACCGCCTGGCCACGCCAATGCGCGGCAACCTGGGCATCAGGCGCGATATAAAGTCCGGGTTCGACCGTTAGCACCATGCTGGGCTCTAACACACGCCATTCGCCGTCGAGCTTATAGTCCCCAACATCGTGTACATCGAGTCCAAGCCAGTGCCCAGTTGGATGCATGTAGAACTGCCGGTAGCTTTCGGTGCGCAGTACCAGCTCAAGAGGTCCTCGCAGCAAACCCAGATCTATTAGCCCGCGCGCGATTACACCCACCGCCGCACGATGTGGTGCGTTAAAATCAGCGCCCGCTCGAGCGGCGTCAATCGCACTCGCTTGCGCCTCTAGCACCACCGTGTACAGCGCGCGTTGCTGCGACGAATAGCGTCCATTGACCGGATAGGTGCGAGTGACATCAGAAGCGTAGTAGCCATACTCAGCGCCAGCGTCGAGTAACACGAGATCGCCATCTTTCAGCACGCTCGTGTTGTCAATATAGTGCATGGTGCAGCCATTCTCGCCGCCTGCAACGATGCACGGATAGGCGATATGCCGACTTCCGGCCTCAGCAAAACCGTAGCGCAATTCGGCTTCGAGCATATGCTCTGTGACGCCAGGTCGGGTTGCTGCCATTGCACGTAAATGGCCGCGCTCACTCGCCGTTAGCGCAGACCGAATCATGCGTATCTCTGCAGCACTCTTAACCAGACGCATGTCATGGACGATGTGATCAAGTGCCACGATCTCGCCGGGGCCGCCGCCATAGCGTGAACGACGACGCAAGTCTTGTAACCAAGCGAGCACGCGGTGGTCAAAGTCGGTGTAGTTACCCATCGAGTAATAGACGCGACTGCGGCCTTCGATGATGCCCGGCAATATCTCATCGATATCGCCAATCGGAAAGGCGTCATCTGCGCCGAATTGCTCGACCGCACCGTCCATGCCTGCGCAGGCGCCATGCAGCATCACTTCATCAGTGGAACGCTCTTCGCAAAACAGTAGGTACTCACCCTGACTACGCCCCGGCACCAGCACCGCAACCGCGCGCGGTTCAGGAAAACCAGTCAAGTAGTAGAAATCACTATCCGGGCGAAAAGCGTGATCGATATCGCGATTGCGTCGTCGCAGCGGTGCGGTTGGGATTATGGCTACGCAATCATCGCCGAGCTCTTCAACCAGGCGCCGACGCCGGCGCGCATACTCTTTGCGCTCAATCACGACACTTCCACCTGTTTACAGCCCGCTCGGCGGCGCTGACTCGGACGATGCCAGCACGCAAGATCACAGCAATTGTTAGTGCAATCGGCCGATGCCAGCGTTAGTAGTGGCTATTTCACCGATCTCTTCGCGCAAATCCAACACGCCAATGCGCAGATATTCAACGAGCTCGGCAAAAGCGCGTTCCGCCTCCTCGTCGTTGTCCGGATCTGGCTCGATGCGGCTCATCTCCTGTAGATCATTGAGAAATTCGCGTGCATCACCAGACAGGGACTTGTGGTGATCACCAACCCCACCGAGCCCAAGACCAGCAAGAAACCCCTGGCACCATGAGCCGAGCGCTTCGGTACGCTGCTGTAACGACTGTTCGTCATCGGGCAACATCAGGTCGAAGGTGCAATCAGTAGACTCCAGAGCCGCGTACGTGTCTTTCCACACAGCCTCCAGAATTTCTATCACAGGAGCCTCGCTCGGATCTTGAACGGCGGGTCCTAACACCTCGCCTTGTAGCGCGGCAACGCGACCTTCGCCCGGCACACAGGCGAGCGCGCTCAACAAACCGTGCACCTCAGCGGGAGCTAATACTGAGCTGGACTGCGTAAGAAGGTCGGAGAAGTGTTCGAAATCTGGCATACAAATCTGTGCAAAACGGCGCGTGAACAGCAGCTAATGGTATCATTCTCCAACCGTGTGCGGCGACAATCGAAGCACCATCGAAATACGCCGCGACGCTGTCACATTTTACTGATAACACAATTGCGTAAATGTGCGCCGTGGTGATGTCTCTGTGGCACGAATCTGTTACTGTTTTTGCGAGTCACCGACTTGGCTACAAACCTCATGGAAAACAACGTGCTGGGCTCATTTGAGTCTCATGTAGATGAACTCATCAAAGAATGTGACAAACTGCGCGCGGAGAATCGTGCGTTAACGTCGCAGCAATCAAATCTAATGGCAGAGCGTGCATCGTTAATCGAAAAATCAGAACTCGCGCGGACTCGCGTTGAGGCGATGATCGCACGCCTAAAAGCCATGGAGGTTAACGGGTGAGCGAAACCAGTGTCCCGGTCACAATTTCAGTTCTCGACAAACAATACGTGGTGTCGTGCCCGCCAGGCGAAGAAGAGTCCTTGCAGGAATCGGCGCGCGTGTTAAATGAACGCATGTCCTCAATGCGTGAATCCGCCAAAACCCTCGGCTCGGAACGGCTCGCCGTAGTCACAGCACTGAACATCGTGCACGAATACTTAACGATGGATGCAGAGCGTCGCGACGTCGAGTCACAATTTCAAGGCGATTTAGAACGCGTGCAACAAAAGATTACTACGTTTCTTGGTCGACGCTCAGAGGCCGAGCGCGTAGAATAGCCTCTGCCTTCTGGGGTGTACGTAGTTGGCTCCGACACTCTTGAACCTAGCTTTAAACCACCGGAAGCTGGAGCAGTCATCGTTGTGCAGGACCGCCATAGTAGCGGGAAGCCTGAGATGGCTGACGTGCTTCTGTCTTGAACTTTCCGGTTCAAGGACCCGGTCCGGCTACGGCACCACCGGTTGGCATTATTATTTTGTCGTTTGGCATGACTAATCTGCGCCAAAGTAATCAAGTACGGCAAAATTACCAGTATTTGTGCAACCACCCTTGAGCCTGCGCGCTGTTGTTATGCACAAGAAGCTCATCAGCGACACTGCAACCACCAAAGAACGCGGCGCGCTGCGACGCACTCTGCGCGCCAAGCGACGTGGCTTGAGCAAAGCACAGCGACACCACCGTTCGCTGCGGCTTGCGCGAGCCGCAGCAAAAACGATTCTGCTTCGACGCGCCCGCTCATTCGCTTGTTTTCTATCTGCAGATGGGGAAGTTGACACGCACCCCCTGATTGCGCGCGTGCGTGCGCGCCTCGGCCAAATTTGGCTACCGTGTCTAGGCCAAGCCAAATTGCGATTCCGTCGATTCGATGCCGCCACTAAATTGCGCAAAGGCGAATTTGGCATGTTGGAACCAGCAAGCGGTAGGATGCGTGACATCTTGTCCCTTGATGTTGTGTTCATGCCACTGGTCGCGTTTGATGATCAAGGCAATCGGCTTGGCATGGGCGGCGGCTACTACGACCGTAGTCTTGCCATTTTGCGTGGGCGGTGCCGATATCGGCGGCCATTGCTAATCGGCATTGCCTTTGACTTGCAACAAGTCGCCGCGCTACGCACTTGCGCATGGGATATACCATTGCATGGCGTACTAACAGAATCGGGCCTCACACGATTTAAACGACGCCAACGAAGCTAAAAGAGATCAGCAAATGTATTGGTTGATGAAATCTGAGCCTGAGGAATTTGGCATAGATGACCTGCGCAACCGCGCTAACAAAACCGAACCATGGGACGGTGTGCGCAATTATCAAGCGCGCAATATGATGCGTGACGACATGCGCAAGGGTGACAAAATATTCTTTTATCACTCCAACTGCGCCGAACCTGGAATTGTCGGGATTGCCAAGGTTGCAAGTGATGCCTATCCGGACCCAACTGCGTTTGACCCAAACGACAAGCACTACGATGCGAAAAGTGATCCTGCGAATCCGCGTTGGTTCTTAGTCGATATTAAGTATGTCAAAAGCTTGAAGCGCACAATCACCTTGCAGGAACTCAAGGCGCATCCTGAGGTGAGCGAATTTGCGTTGGTACGCCGCGGCAATCGCCTGTCCGTCATGCCTGTTAGTGACGCGCACTGGGAATTCATTCTAGCTTTGGAATAACTGCGGCGGGCGCCGCGACCAGCATGCAGCCGCACGTGCGAATGACGAGGCCACGCAAGCTTGAGCTCGGCCAGGCATGAGGCGAGCCAGCTCTATGCCGGGCCGAGCTCACGCCTTCTTCGAGCGCAGGCCGCAGCCAAATCGTGGCTCCTGCTAGCGCCGCGAAGTCACGCAGCAACTAATTTAGGAATAATTGATACGCAGCATTGTCAGTTTCCTCCGTGTACTGATACGCGAGCTCGTCTAAGAATTTCTGCAATTCTGTTTCTTGCCCAAGCGGTACTTCCATCCCAACTAACACTCGTCCGTAAGCCGAACCATGATTGCGGTAATGGAACAGACTGATGTTCCAGCGCGCGCCCATGCGGGTAAGAAAGCGCAACAAGGCCCCCGGACGCTCCGGAAATTCGAATCGGTAAAGGCGCTCATCAGCAACCTGGCTGGCATGGCCACCTACCATGTGGCGCACATGCAACTTGGCAAGTTCGTTGTCAGTCATGTCAACAACACCGTAGCCAAGCCGATCTAGATGCGTGATTAAGGCATCTTTATCAGCCACGCCGTCACGCAGCTCCAATCCGACAAACACGTGCGCGTCGCTGTCATCACCGTAACGGTAGTTGAATTCCGTTACTTGGCGATTGCCGATGGCATGACAAAATTCTCGGAAACTACCTTTGCGCTCAGGGATCGTGACACTCAACAAGCCTTCGCGTTGCTCGCCGATATCCGCACGCTCGGCAATATGGCGCAGCCTGTCAAAGTTCACATTGGCGCCACTGATCACGGCGACCAGAGTTTGATCGCTGACCGAATGAGATGCGGCATAACGCTTAATGCCGGCGATTGACAAAGCCCCAGACGGTTCGGCGATGGCACGCGTATCTTCGTACATGTCTTTAATCGCAGCGCATATCTCGTCGGTAGACACCAATAAGACTTCATCCACAGTCTCGCGCGCAATTCGAAATGGCTCAGCGCCTATTTGGCGTACCGCAACACCGTCAGCAAATATGCCGACTTGATCGAGCACGACCCGCTCATCTGCAGTCAAGGCCGCGTGTAAAGTGGGCGTATCTTCGGGTTCTACTCCGATGATCTTAACTTCCGGCCACAAGCTCTTGGTGTACGCCGCCATGCCAGCGATCAATCCGCCGCCGCCTACAGGCACGAATAAGGCATCCAAGCGCTGGCTTTGTTGACGGAAAATTTCCATCGCCACCGTGCCTTGCCCCGCAATCACATCAGGATCGTCAAACGGTGGCACGTAGATGCAGCCGCTTTGCGCGGCGATACCCTGCATATGCTCACGCGCCTCATCGAAGGAGCTTCCGTGCAATACCACCTCGGCGCCGTGCTGGCGCACTGCGGTAACCTTGATACCGGGCGTGGTTTTCGGCATCACGATGATAGCGCGAAGACCAAGACGCGATGCAGATAAAGCCACGCCCTGAGCATGGTTGCCGGCCGATGCGGCAATGACACCGCGGGCACGCTCGTCACTATTGAGTTTGCTAATGCGGTTGTAGGCGCCGCGGATCTTAAAAGAAAATACCGGCTGCAAATCTTCGCGTTTCAGCAATACTTGGGCGCCGACACGGCGCGACAAATTTGGCGCCAAGGTAAGCGGCGTCTCAAGCGCGACGTCGTACACATTAGCCTTCAAAATTCGGCGCAAATATTCGCGCGGCATCGACACGTTCCTGAAGTGACAACAGAGAGAGAGGGGGCGCTGGCGACATACCAACCGCCTCGAAGCGCGTGTGGTGGCGAGCGCGATGCGCACATGGTACAGATGCGCTGATAAGCTGTCGTGCGCGGTGCTCAAGCCTGAGCTTAAATAGCCGGGCCCGGTGTTAAACTTAGCCCGGCGCAGTACCGCGCTGCGCCTCAGGCGAAAATTCAAAATCGCAGGTACTCGAATCGAGTGGCCGGCATGCACAGTAGATATATAATACCCGCTGTCGCTTGCAGCTCACTCCACCACCACCCACGAACACAGTCATCAACGCCGACCTTGTCGTGGCGCGAGCGCACTAAATTAGGAACGGCAATGTCCATGAACCAAGAGCAACAAAAACAAGCCGCGGCGCACGCTGCGCTCGAATTCGTACCGGATGACCTCATTGTTGGTGTAGGCACCGGCAGCACGGCAAATTATTTCATCGATGCGCTTGCCAGCATCAAGGGTCGCATCGAAGGAACGGTTGCAAGCTCAGAGGCAACAGCGACGCGATTGCGCGGCCATGGCATCCGGGTGTTCGATCTAAACGCGGTTGACGCAGTGGCAGTTTATGTTGACGGTGCCGACGAGGCAACTGCAAACCTACACCTGGTCAAAGGTGGTGGTGGCGCGCTCACGCGCGAAAAAATTGTTGCCGCCATTGCCAAGCAATTTGTCTGCATCGCCGACGAAAGCAAACTTGTCGGTCGTCTAGGAGCATTTCCGCTGCCGATTGAGGTCATCCCTATGGCGCGCAGCCACGTCGCCAGGGAATTGGTAAAACTGGGTGGCAATCCTTACTGGCGAGAAGGATTTGTCACCGACAACGGCAATCTCATTTTGGATGTACACAATCTAGACATCCTCGATCCGCCCGAGTTGGAGACCACGCTCAACCAAATCACAGGTCTTGTTACCAATGGACTGTTCGCGCGCCGCGCCGCCGATATCTTACTTGTTGGCAGCGGCGACGGCGTACGTACCCTGGGTGCAGCTTAGAACATGAGCACACATTGCCCGTCCAAAGGTCGCGGCGCGTTTGCTCCGCACTTCATGTCGGGCTTCAACGCAGTACGTTTGGGGCGCATCATTGACGCCGTCCGGGCCGCCGCGGTAATCGCTTCTAACTACGTTCTAGCACGCTTACGCAATGACAGCGCGGCGCAATTTGAGCAATGGCTCGATGCGCTTTATCCTTTGCAAGCTGCGCGCACGCTGGTGCATGTCCAAGCGATGCGTTCAGGCAAGACCTATCAAGGCGGCTTTCGACTGCGCATGCGAGCTGCAGACCTGTGCACAAAATTGCTTGCCGACCAAAACTCCCTTGCGCATCGTCGCTTAGGGTTTGTTACGGCCGCAGCGCTAAGCACGCCACCAGTTAACCCGGCAGCTCTGGTGCAAAGCCCAAGCCACCGTGGTCAGTCCCAGTGTGCCGTGCACTGGCAATGAACTTGGCCAGCTATCTTTGTTCTAAAACGAACTACTAAACAGAGGTTTATGTCTTCCGTGTCAGTCGCCATCGCAACAGTTTGGAGCGCCCGCAATCGCTGCCGCGCGCGTATACTACGCGTACCCCCGACCGAGCGCGGCACACGCTCCGCATGAACTCGATCAAAAGCTGGTTTCAAGACCACTTCTCAAATCCGCAAGTCTTCACGCTGGCGCTATTGCTGGTCGTGTTCTTTGCTGTCGTCACTTTCATGGGCCAGATGCTGACGCCAGTGCTGGCGGCAGTAGTGATCGCGTATCTGCTCGAGGGACTGGTCGCGCGCTTATGTAGAATAGGTATGCCGCGATTGCCAGCCGTGTTGATCGTATTCATCGCCTTTTTGATATTTGTAGGCTTTGTCGGCATCGGGCTGTTACCGCTAATCTCGCGGCAGGCGACACAGCTTATCGGCGAAATCCCGTCAATGATTGAGCAGTTCCAAGGCCATCTGATGCGCCTGCCGGAACTTTACCCGGCCTTGTTTTCACCTGACCAAGTGCAGGAACTTATTGAGCTGCTACGCCTTGAACTGACCAAGCTCGGGCGTAAGATCGTGTCGGTGTCGGTGTCCTCAGTAGTTGGCTTGATTACCTTTATCGTCTACGCCATCTTGCTGCCGCTGCTGGTGTTCTTCTTTATGAAGGACAAGCAGCGCATCCTATCTTGGGCGCTCGAATTTTTCCCTAGTGATCTGACCCTCGCTGCCACAGTCTGGCGCGATTTGGATCGCCAGATTGGCAACTATGTTCGCGGTAAATTCCTTGAGATCCTAGTGGTATGGTGGGCGACATACATTACCTTCGCTATCCTCGGGCTCAACTTCAGCATGCTGTTGTCGTTGCTGGTTGGCGTATCCGTGCTGGTGCCGTACATCGGCGCCGCCGTCGTAACCTTCCCAGTTGCCTTAGTTGCGTATCTCCAGTGGGGTCCCACATCAGACTTTGGCTTGTTGTTCGGCGCGTATCTTGTGGTCCAAGCCTTGGACGGCAACGCGCTTGTGCCGCTGCTGTTCTCCGAAGTCGTGAATCTTCACCCGGTGGCCATTATCACCGCAGTTCTCGTGTTTGGTGGTTTGTGGGGCTTTTGGGGGGTGTTCTTCGCGATCCCACTAGCAACTCTAGTGCAGGCGGTCCTGACCGCATGGCCAACCGACTCGAAGCTGCGTGCCGAGGGTGTGATCTAGTCGCCGAAGCAATAAAGACCAAAGCCTCAGGAGCTCGCCGCCATCCATAAGATTGAGATATCTGAAGCGTCATACGCAGATGCTGAAATCATCACCGACTTCAATTGCGCTATGGCTCTCGAGACTGAGGCCCTAGTACTCCCGCGCGAGCGTGTGTTGCGTGGCGTCCAGCGTGTTTTTTCAGACCCGGGACGGGGGCGCTACTATGTTGCCCAGCAGAACTCACAAGTGCTTGCTTGCCTGCTCATCACTTTCGAATGGAGTGATTGGCGCGACGCATGGTATTGGTGGATTCAAAGCGTATACGTGGCGCCGCATGCACGTCGCGTGGGCGTATTTCGGACGCTCTATGAATATATCCAGATACGTGCCCGCGAAACTGGCAAAGCCTGTGGATTACGCTTGTATGTCGAGCGCGGCAATAGTCGTGCGCAATCGACCTACAGCCAACTTGGCATGCACGAAACGCATTATTGCCTATACGAAGAGTCGTTCGAATGAGCCAAAACGATAGCGCTGCAGGCGCTACCCAAGATTTGCCCACGATCGCGGACCTGCACCAAGCAGCTACTCGCATTAAGCCTTACGCACATATGACGCCCACATTCAGCAGTACTGGGATTGATGCCCGAGTTAGGGCCAATTTGGTGTTCAAGGCGGAGAACCTACAAAAGGCTGGGGCCTTTAAGTTTCGCGGCGCGTGCAATGCGGTCATGTCCCTGGATAACGAAAGCGCGCAGCGCGGCGTTATCACTCACTCCTCAGGCAATCATGCTGCGGCTCTCGCTCTAGCAGCGCGCTTACGCGGAATAAACGCAACTATAGTCATGCCTGACAACGCGCCAGCAGTGAAGAAAGCCGCGGTTGCATCGTACGGCGCACGCATTAAGTTCTGTGAGTCCACCGAACAGGCGCGTGAAGCCACTGTCGCACGGCTGTGTGAAGCCACGCCGATGGAGCTGATCCACCCATACAATGACGCGCGGATCATAGCCGGACAGGGCACCGCAGCGCTTGAGCTGCTTGCACAGAGCCCGCAGCTTGATGCGATTATTGCACCCATTGGCGGTGGTGGATTGCTATCAGGTACTGCTATCGCGGCGAACAGCCTCGGCATCAAAGTATGGGGAGCTGAGCCTGCTAACGCCGATGATGCGGCCCGCTCGCTCGCGGCTGGCCGCATCATCCCAGTGGTAAATCCCGACACCGTCGCAGATGGTCTTCGCACATCGCTAGGTCCACTGACCTTCGCGGTTTTGCGCAATAGCATCGAAGGTATAATTACCGTTGACGAAGCGTACATCGTTGAGGCAATGCGCCTCATCTGGGAGCGCCTCAAAATTATAGCCGAACCGTCTGGCGCAGTACCCCTTGGTGCTCTGCTACAACATGGCGCACCTGCGGGGGTGCAGCGCATTGGCTTGATCATCTCTGGAGGTAATGTAGATTTAGACACCTTGCCATGGATACAAGCATAAGTTCGCACCGAGCCACTGCACATTTAACGAGGCTAGTCTTCACCGAAGATCGAGCCTTGCGCAGCAAGTACCGGGTCAGTGTGATGTGGAGGAGCCTATGCATCTCGGTCGCGGATCGGCACTGCACATAATCGCCATTATGCTATCGACGACATCGACTGCGGCTGCGCAGTATTGGTCAGTCGACGCTGCCGCGCAGGACCAGCAAGGTAAAGTGAGCGCGGTCGCGAGCGTCGCCAGTAGCGATGCCGACCATCTGAGAATCTATCGCTCCGCGAACGGCGAGGTATGGCTAAGTCTGCGCTTGCGTGTTGGCTCTGAAGCCCTCGACCCTAGCAGCTGTCCTACTTACCAGGTGCAGGGAAACAGCAGCGCCGACGCTAAGATCGTATCCCCGTGCACAGTCGATGACAGCGGTGTGCGCATCAAGTTGGGCCAGATTCGCAACGATGAGATTGAGTCCGAGATGCTACTCAGCTTGATGGATGGGGACACTTTGCACCTAACACTCAAGCTCACCGGGCTTGGCTACCGACGCACTACAGTTTCGTTACGCCGTTCGCGTCAAGCTTTGCTAAAGGTCCTTGGCACCAACACAAACGTTGTAGCCTACCGCTAACGCTCAGGTCGGGGGAACCGACTCAATTAACGGTTTACGCTTAGGGATGGATTCGCACTCTAGGAATATGCGTTTGTCACAGCGCGCGCATATGCCTTTATCCAGGCGTTCAAATATCTCTCTAATCGCATCGCTTTTGGACACAAAGATATTGCGCTCATCAATGTCGTCGAGATAACCGCCGCGCTCAAGCATAGAACGTGGTTCATCCTTGAGCGCATGAAGATACAACTCGCCACCCATGTTCTTGCGATTACGCGCTTCACGCGCCAACAGCTCGGCACCGGCCACATCAACGAAGCCAATCGCGCGAACTAACAACAACAGGTGTTTTTGTTGGGGCGAGCGCCGCGCGATAATTCTGAGTCTCTCAGCGACATAGTTCACAGCACCAAAAAACAATGCGCCATCGATACGTACAATCTTGACCTGTGGACACTCTGGTAGGCTCGGATCCGTGTTCATCCGGTGCTTCGGTAAGCGCGGATCTGGCGATCGCACCAGCACTTGCGGTTGTGAAGCCTGAGCCAGGTAGACCACTAAGGACAAGAACACGCCTAGCAATACCGCAAACTCAAGATCCAGAAGCAGAGTCGCACCGAAGGTCCCCACCAACACTAAAGACTCACTACGGCTCGACTTAATAATGATTTTGATATGGTGGGTGTCAACGATGCCCCAAGCCACCATGAACAGCACCGCAGCCATCGCCGGATTGGGCAGATACCTAAACAGAGGTGCTACGAATAGAACGATCACCATCAACATAAGCCCCGCACTGAGCGCGGCTAAGGGCGTGCGGGCGCCAGCTTGATAGTTAACGCCAGAACGATTGAAAGAGCCGGTGGCGACGTATGACGAGAAAAATGCGCCGCACAAGTTCGACAAGCCCTGACCTATAAATTCCTGGTTGCCATCGATCAACTGGCCTGAGCGGGCCGCCAAGGAGCGCGCGATCGAGACCGCTTCTGCGAGCGCAAACAGCGTCACCGCTAGTACCGCTGGAGCTAACTGACGCAGCGTATCGAGGCTTAGATCGGGGGCCGACAACGGCGGTAAGGTCGCAGGGATCGAACCAACAACGGCAATCTCAGCACCGCCTAGTTCGATCAGTAACACAGCCATGACTGAGCCAATCACCATAGCCACGATCATGTACGGCACTTTTGGCCAAATACGCCGCGCAATAATTCCCGTAGCGAGCGTCACAATACCGACAGACGCGGTCGCGAGGTTGATGTCGGCGGCGCGTTCAAAACATGTCAGCAGAACCTCGTAAAACGGCAGGCCGCGGCCGATTTCAATGCCAAGGAAATGGCTGAGCTGATTACTCGCGATCAGAATCGCCGCGCCAGCAGTGAAACCCACAATTACGGAATGCGAGATGAAGTTGACGAGCACGCCAAGACGCGCGATCCCCATGCCTAATTGAATCAGCCCGACAATAAATGTGAGCGTTAGCGCATAGCGGACAAAGTCTGCGGAGCCCGGCTCCGCTAAGGCACTCAAAGAGGAAAACAACACCACCGAAGCAGCAGTTGTTGGACCCGATACCAAGTGATACGAGGAACCGAACAGCGCTGCGACTATCGCTGGCACCATCGCAGCATATAGACCGTACTCTGGCGGCATGCCTGCGATAGTTGCGAACGCAACGCCTTGCGGCAAGACCACGATTGCACCTGTGAGTCCCGCTAATAAGTCCGCGCGCACGGTTTCCGGCGACCGCAATTGCGGAAGCCAAAGTAAAAATGGTAGAAACCGCTGAAACACGATTGGGTCCCAAAAAGGTGCTGTGAGTGAGCCGCAAAGCTTCCACAGCAAGTTAAATTCGGCACATGCCGTCTTGCCCGCAGCCGCGTTGCAACTGTTGAATGGTTAGCCGTATGGCTGGTTTTGTGCAGCCAGATAGCCTACTTGGCATACGGCGACTGTTCCACCACCTAGTTGGCAAAAACTAAGATGGATCGGTGGCTAAATGCACTTTCGTGCCAACAAGCGGTCCTAAAGTTCCACAGACCGTCGCCGCTGAGCTTAAGCGCGAGGATTTTGTCATGACTTTAACAGGTTCGCATCAAGGCGCGGTTATGGCAGTGCACACACCACCGTCGCAGACATGTTGACCGCGAGCACAAGAAATATGTTTCGATTCTGGAATTCACGCCATCCCGCAATGACGCTTGCGCGGGCAGTGGTACTTGCTTTCGGTGGTTGGTGGCTGATTAAGAATTTTGCGCTGGCACAATTGCCTGCAAGCATCGAATGGCCTCTAACCGACTTCGAGCAACGCAGCGTTGACCTTGACTCAATAACATCGGGTGGTCCGCCCAAAGACGGCATACCTGCAATCGATGACCCAAAATTCGTTTCCGTGGCGCAGGCGAATTCGTTCGTGCTTCCAGACGAGCCCGTAGTTACCGTCTCGGTAAATGCCGAGTATCGCGCTTATCCGCTGAGCATTTTGATTTGGCATGAGATAGTCAACGATCAGATTGGTGATCTGCCCGTGACAATCACGTTTTGTCCCTTATGCAACGCAACGCTCGTATTCGACCGGCGCGTCGGCGATCAGGTACTTGATTTCGGCACCACTGGGCGCCTGCGCAAAAGCGATATGGTCATGTACGACCGGCAAACACAAAGCTGGTGGCAGCAGTTCACCGGCGTTGGCATTGTCGGCAAGATGACCGGTATAGAATTAAAACGGGTTCCGGCGAGCATTGTTGCGTTCGCAGACTTCGACAAGGCCCACCCCAACGGCAAAGTCTTATCGCGCGAAACTGGGCACACGCGCAGCTACGGAGAAAACCCCTATCGCGGTTATGACCAGATAGGTAACTCACCGTTTTTGTTCTTCGACGCCCTCGATCCGCGACTCCCGCCAATGGAACGGGTTTTGAATATAACCGTGGATACTACTCATAAGCTCTACCCGTTTAGCGCATTCAAAGCGCAAACGGTGATCAACGACACGGTCGCTGACAAACCGGTGCTCATATTGAGCCGCATCGGCACCTTGTCAGTGCTCGACCAGAGCCAAATAGGCAAGTCCCGCAAGATCCCATCAGCAACGGCGTTCGGGCGTCGAATTGATGGTGAGACGCTCGATTTCTTCGTCGACAATGCCGCCATCTTCGATCAACAAACCCGCTCCACCTGGAACATACTCGGGCAGGCAATCGCAGGCCCGCTGAGTGGCGCCCAGCTCGAGCCGCTCGATAGTGGCGTGCACTTTGCGTTCGCATGGCTAGCGTTCAGGCCTGAATCTATTATCTACAAACGCTAATTTTTGGGGAACGAGCCGTCACCAAAGGCGGCGTTTTAAATTAGCGTTACGATGACTGAATAACGTGCAGTCTTACCAATCGCGACATACATTAAGCACGACCAAAAGGGCAACCGGAGCCAACCACCAATGAGCGCGAGCGGGTCGCCAAGGATGGGTATCCAGCTCAACAATAAGGCCGGGGCTCCGTAACGACGAACCCGCTCTATGGTGCTGGCGTGGCGCTGCGAAAAACCGGCGTGTTGTGGCGCGAGGTGCCCGAGCCACCAAGACGACATTGATCCTAAGGTGTTGCCAACGCTCGCAACCAACACCAGCAGCCAGTCTGGATGCGCGGTCTTGGCGTCCATCGCAAGCAGCACAACTTCCGACCCACCAGGCAACAGAGTCGCCGCAAGAAATGCTGACGCTAACAAGCCCAGCAACTCCTGCACGTCGCCTAATTGCGGGTCCACCGGGCCTTATCGCTGAGGTCGCGCCAGTCGCGCGCCGACCAGCAAGACCAAGATCATTGCGACCACGCTCGGCCAATCGCCAATACGCGCGTACGGGGTGAGCCCACGCAGCGGTTGTATTGAGCGGTTTAGAACATGTGTTTCAAATTGCGGGGAGCGCGCCACGACCTCCCCAGCCGGACCAATCACAACAGAGATCCCGGTGTTTGTTGCCCGCACCAGCGCACGTCCAACTTCGAGCGCGCGCATACGCGTAATCTGCAAATGTTGATGCGGCGCGAGAGTGTCACCAAACCAAGCGTCATTGCTGACGTTCACCAGCAAATTTGCGCGTGGCAGCGCGCGGCGCACCTCCGCACCAAAAGCGGCTTCGTAGCAGATAGTGATGCCCAGCACCAGATTGCCATGCTGTACCAGTTCATTGCTTGCTTCGGCCGCAATGAACTGTGGCACGGGCACTTGCATCGCGCGCAACAATGGCAACAGCAGGGCCCGAAACGGTATGTATTCGCCAAACGGCACCAAATGGCGCTTGTGATAACTGCCTTGGCCAACGCCAACCGCCAGCACGGAATTATGGAATCCCTCACTTGCACGCGTGACAATGCCGAAGATCACAGTTGCGTTAGCGGTTTGCGCGTAGCGGTGCAAGTCATCAGTGAACTGACGCACTCTCCCAGGTAGAGATGGTACGGCGGTTTCCGGCCAAACCACGAGCTCTGCGCCTGCAGCGATTGCCTGCTCCGACAGCGCCTGATAGCGCGCTAGCGTCGGCGCGAGATTGCTCGCCAGCCACTTTGAATCTTGGGGGTAGTTACCTTGAATCGTAGCCACACGGACCGGCATGCCGTCAGGGTCGGTCCATGCCACACCTTTTAGCGCCACACTCACACACCAAACAACGGCAACGATTGTAAGCGTGACCGCAGTGGCGCGGTTTCTATGCGCGGCGAGTGCGGCCAGCGCACCTGCCGTTAGTGCAACCAAGGCACCAACGCCGTAGCTTCCCACCACCGGAACCAAACCGCTGCCCGGGCCGTCCATCTGACTGTAACCCAGTTGCAACCAAGTAAAGCCGGTCAGCGCCCAGCCGCGTAGCCATTCGACCAGCAGCCACGTCGCAGGCAACAATAAGGCCGCAGATAGGCTATTTGTACCCGCCCCCAGGCGTACGGCGGCCCAGCACGCGAGCGCCGGAAAGCCGGCTAGAAAAGCCACGAAACCGCCAGTCAAAATCCACACGATTGGCCCGTGCACGTTGCTGAACTGAAAGCTCTCGTGGATCCATGAGACACCCGCGCCAAACATGCCAAGGCCGAACGCGAAACCGTACAGCGCGCTGAGGCTAGCGCCCGCAGTTGCACACAGATAGAACAGCACCGCGACAGCCACAATGGCGAGCCACCACCAAGCGCTTGGTGCAAATGCCAATGGCATCAGCGCGCCCACGATTACCAGTACCACACAAGTGGTACTGGTGCCGGCGCGCGGTGTCACAGGTCAACCAGTCGCCGCATTTGCACAAGGTTTACGCGCCGCTTGCCCGCGCGCAGCACCTCAAATTCAAATTCGCCAAAAACCGTGCGCTCGCCGCGCGCGGGTAAATACCCGAACGATTTTACTACCAGGCCACCGATGGTATCGAACTCTTCTTCGCTCAAGCTCACTTCAAAGTATTCGTTAAAATCTTCGATTGGCGTGAGTGCTTTGATTAGATATTCACCGCTCGCGCGCTGCTTGATATAGCGCTCTTCTTCAGAATCATGTTCATCATCAATTTCGCCGACAATCTGCTCCAGCACGTCTTCAATTGTCACGAGACCGGCAACACCGCCGTATTCATCGACCACGATAGCCATGTGATTGCGACTTGATCGGAACTCACTCAACAAAACGTTGAGGCGTTTGGACTCGGGTACAAACACGGCCGGGCGCATTGCGTCACGCAAGTCGAAATTGCCCGAGTTTTCATTGGCAAAATACGCCAGTAAATCCTTAGCGAGCAGAATGCCGGACACTTCATCGCGATTTGCACCGTGTACCGGAAAGCGCGAGTGAGCCGATTTAATCACCGTTTCGACAAAAACTTCGGGCGCTTGATCCTCTTCGATAACCACCATCTGTGCGCGTGGTACCATGATATCTCGCACACGCATTTCAGCGACTTGCAGCACGCCTTCGATCATGCTGAGTGCTTCAGCGTCGAACAGATTGCGATCCTCCGCATCGCGCAGCATTTCAAGCAATTGCTCGCGCGTCTTAGGCTCTCCGGTTAGCGCCGCCGTAAGACGGTCGAGCCAACCAAGCGTACTGGAAGAAGCATCGCCTCGGTCGTCACTCATGCCTTCGTCACCAGATAAGGGTCTGAAAAGCCTAACTCTGCGAGGATCGTGCGCTCTAAGCCCTCCATTACCATCGCTTGCGCGTCGTCCACGTGATCGTAACCTAGTAAATGTAAAGTGCCATGCACAACGAGATGAGCAAAATGAGCCCTTGCAGACTTGTTCTGCTCGACCGCCTCAGCTAACGCCACTGGCGCGCACACGACAATATCGCCCAACAGATTAACAGCCACCCCGGGCGGTAAATCGGCTGGAAAGGACAATACGTTGGTTGGCTTATCTTGATGACGAAACTGCGAATTTAGATCGCGACTCTCGTCGACATCTACAAATCGCACGGTGAGTTCCGCACCGAGACGGCTGGCCGGCACTGCAGCAGCGACCCAGGTACGGATGTTCTTTGTTTCGGGAATGTGCTCCCGCGAACATGCGTATTGCACATCCGTTACCATATTCAATGAGCTCCTGTGCCCCCGTTTGGGTTCGCAGTCTTGCGGTCAAACACTTCATAAGCCTCCAGGATACGTGCGACCAGACGGTGACGCACAACATCTTTTGGCTCGAAGAAGGTGAAGCTGATGCCACTAACACCATGAATGACGTCGATTGCCTGGCGTAGTCCTGAGGTTTGACCACGCGGCAAATCAACCTGCGTTATATCACCGGTCACAACTGCTTTCGAGCCAAATCCGATGCGCGTAAGAAACATCTTCATTTGCTCGGCGGTCGTATTTTGGGCTTCATCCAAGATAATGAATGCTTCATTGAGTGTGCGCCCGCGCATATACGCAAGCGGTGCCACTTCGATTACGTTGCGCTCGATCAAACGCGCTACGCGTTCGAACCCGACCATCTCGAACAATGCATCGTAGAGCGGCCGTAGGTAGGGGTCGACCTTTTGCGCCAGATCTCCGGGCAGAAAGCCCAAGCGCTCGCCGGCTTCGACAGCTGGACGAACCAACACGATGCGGCGCACAGAGTCCGTTTCGAGCGCCTCTACAGCGCGGGCCACGGCTAGATATGTTTTCCCTGTGCCTGCAGGCCCAACACCGAAGCTGATGTCGTTTTCTTCGATTCGTTCCAGATAACGTAGCTGGTTGGTACCGCGCGCCCGAATTAGGCCGCGACGCGTACGTACCGTCAGCTCCGCCGGCTGTTCGTCGGCCAATAGCGCTTCTACGCCTGATTCTTGCAAATACAAATGCAAGCGCTGCGCAGTCAGTGTCTCCGACTCGGTCGCCTTGTATAGGCGCTCCAACACCCGCGTCGCTATGCGCACGGCCTGCTCATCACCCTGCACTGTGAAGTGTTCAGCGCGGTTGTTGATGCCGACCGCTAGCCGGCGCTCCAACTCGCGCAAGTGTTCGTCCATCGGGCCACACAAGTTGGCGAGCCGTAGGTTGTCATCGCCACCCAGAGTCAATTCCTGGGTGATTTGCACAGAGGCAACAGAACTCAATTTAGCTCCAACTCAGTAAGCTCGCTAACCATTCGCCCGCGCAGCGAATTGGGTAAGGCCCGCGTGATCTGTACAGACACAAAATGGCCGATGGCCGAGCGCGGACCAGGAAAGTTCACCACGCGATTATTCTCGGTTCGTCCGGCAAGCTCGTTGCCATCCTTCTTTGATGTGCGTTCAACTAGCACCTGCTCTGTACGTCCTACCATCGCTTCACTATAACCAGCCGCGAACTCGGAAATGCGAGCTTGTAGCCGCGCAAGTCGCGCTTTCTTCACGTCCATCGGCACTTCGTCGACCAAATCCGCGGCGGGTGTTCCCGGGCGCGCACTGTAGATGAAACTAAACGATTGGTCGAAGCGCAGCTCATCAATCAAGGCCATCGTAGCCTCAAAATCGGCGTCCGTCTCACCAGGGAAGCCAATTATAAAATCGGAGGACAGCGACAAGTTCGGTCGCGCCGCGCGCAATTCAGCGATTGTGTCAATGTATTGGGCAACGCTGTGCTGACGTTTCATGCGCCGCAAAATGTCGTCACTGCCGCTCTGCACGGGTAGGTGCAAATGACTCACAAGCTCGGGAATTTCGGCGTAAGCGCGAACAAGCGAATCTGTCACCTCGATCGGGTGTGATGTGGTGTAGCGAATTCGGTCAATACCATCAATGGCGGCGGCGTATTCGATTAGCGTCGCCAGATCAGCTTCGCCGTCTTCGCCATTCGGAGCGCGATAGGCGTTTACATTTTGCCCCAGGAAGGTCACTTCACGGACATCCTGAGATGCGAGGTCAGCAACTTCCACCAGTACCTCATCGAAGGCCCGCGAGAACTCTTCCCCGCGAGTGTACGGTACCACGCAGAAACTACAGTATTTACTGCAGCCTTCCATAATCGACACAAACGCTGTCGGGCCACTAGAGCGCGCCGCTGGCAGCGAGTCGAATTTTTCTATCTCCGGGAACGAAACGTCAATCTGCGGCGTTTTGGATGTTTGCACTCGGGTCAACAGATCCGGGACCCGCTGCAAGGTCTGCGGACCGTAGACTAGATCCACAAACGGCGCGCGCGCTTGAATGGCGGGGCCCTCTTGACTGGCCACACAGCCACCCACACCAATCACCACCTCTGGACGCGCCTCCTTGAATGCGCGCCATTTACCGAGCTGGGAGAATACTTTCTCCTGCGCTTTCTCGCGCACAGAACAAGTGTTGACCAGCAGCACATCCGCTTCTTCAGCGTTCGTGGTCAGTTCCAGCCCATGCGACTGCGCCAGCAGCTCAGCGGTTTTCGCCGAGTCATACTCGTTCATCTGACAACCGTAGGTCTTGATAAAAAGCTTGCGCGCCATGGAATTTAGGACTGTGCTAAAAAGGGCGGAAACGGTACACCCTTGCATACGCGCTGTCACCAGTTACGATACAAGGCTGCATCACTTTGCATACCGAACGCAACCAAGATGGTGCCATTGCCAGAATGAAACAAGCCGCCAGCACACAATACTGGCGGCTTGTCGAGCCATCACTCCGGGGCGCTGATGGCGTCGGACCGAGGTGCGTAACAGATCAACTAAGGAGGGTTCGCACCAATTTTGTGCAACGCCAAGTCGGCGCCTTCAAATTCCTGCTCTTCCGTTAGACGGATACCGATGGCGACTTTTACCAGGCCATAAACTGCGAATCCACCAATCAGCGCGATCGCAATACCCATCAGGCTACCGACGAGTTGCGCCATAAAACCAACGCCCCCCATGCCACCAAGCGCAGTCGTGCCGAAGATTCCACAAGCGATCCCTCCCCAGGCACCACACAATCCATGTAGCGGCCATACGCCTAAGACGTCATCGATCCCCCATTTATTTTGTGCCAGCGTGAATGTCCACACAAACAACGCACCAGCGACGCCACCAGTAGCGAGCGCGCCAAGCGGATGCATCACATCGGAGCCTGCACAGACTGCAACCAAGCCTGCGAGTGGGCCGTTATGCACAAAGCCAGGGTCGTTGTTGCCGACAATTTGCGCAATCAGGACACCACCGACCATTGCCATGAGCGAGTTAAGCGCCACCAAACCGCTAACCGCCTCGACTGCTTGCGCAGACATGACGTTGAAGCCAAACCAGCCTACCGTGAGGATCCACGCGCCGAGCGCCAAGAACGGAATACTAGAGGGCGGATGAGCTTGCGCAATTCTTCCGTCTCGGTAACGTCCATGGCGCGCGCCCAGCAACAGCACGGCCGCGAGGCCAATCCAGCCGCCAACGGCGTGAACTACGATAGAACCGGCAAAATCGTGGAACTGAAATCCGAATGACGCCTCGATCCATGCCTGCACGCCATAGTTGCCGTTCCAGGTAATACCTTCAAAGAATGGATAAACAATCCCCACTATGAGTGCGGATGCCAGCAGCTGCGGATAATAGCGCGCCCGCTCAGCAATCCCCCCGGAGATTATGGCGGGAATGGCGGCAGCAAAGGTCAGAAGAAAGAAGAACTTAACCAGCTCGAAGCCGCTATTCGCGGCGAGTTCTGGTGCCGCCTGTAAGAAGTCTTTTCCATATGCCACGCCATAGCCAATGAAAAAATAGGCGATGGTCGAAACGCTGAAGTCGCCGATAATTTTGACCAACGCGTTGACCTGATTCTTGTGGCGGACCGTGCCAACCTCAAGAAACGCGAACCCGGAGTGCATTGCCAGCACCATAATGGCGCCCAACAGCACGAATAACACATCCGCGCCCGATCTTAGTGCTTCCATCCGACCCCTACCCCATGCATGTTACAAATTGATGCATGGACAACAAGCACGATGCGTGCCATTTCGGCAAAACGCACCAAAATCAAACACCTGAAAACACAAGGGAACAGAATTGGCGCAACACCAGCACTAAAAGGGTGCGACTCGATGCACAAATGCACTCGAGTGGTGCATTTGTGGAGGTGTCGGTCTAGCTATGCAAGATCAGCGACCAGTGCGGCTCGCACAGCGTCATTCAGCGGCCCGGTAGAGTGCGAGTACGCGTCAAGTGCAACGCCCATTTCTAAGCTGGCACCAGACTTAAGCGCGGAACTCATCGCGCCAGTCAATTCGAAACGCATAAAATGAACCGCAGAGGTTTTATCCGCTCGCTCGCGTTCGATGTCTTCGTCTGCTATCGCGAACACACGCTCACAGCCCTCGGCTTGTACCCACACAGCATCTTCTATACCCAACATCTGGCCGAGCGCCACACGCCGTTCCTCTGCGTCGTTGTACTCGATCATGAAGGTCGCCTTCCAGTTGCAACCGTCCGGTATGAGCGGATTGTAGGCTTGCAGCTCTTCATCAATCGCGGCAGCTTCGAATATGCGCTCGATGCGCAGCATCTCCTGGATCTGGTATTGCATCGTTAGGCGATCCTCAAAATACAGCGTCGCATGCTCGCCCAGATGCACTTTGCGGTTGCCCTTGTGAGCGATTACCTTGGCTCGAAACCCTGCACGCTCGCGGCTATATGCTTCGAGCGTAAGAAGATCCGAGTGAGTCAGTTTATTCATAGCTAGATTCCGTACGCTCGCCTAAGCAGGCTTAGGGGATGGTGAGAGGTATCGCGACCTGCAGCGTGTGCCACATGGCTTGCCGCCATGGGACAATCACTTACAACATAGTCAGCATTGTGTGCTTCGATTTGGCGCGCAACAGGGCGTGCAATTTTCTGAGCCGCGGCATAGGTTTCACTGCGCACAGCATAGGTGCCATCGTGCCCTGAGCAGCGTTCGATCATCTTGATATCGCACTCGGGGATGAGCGCAAGGATATCTCTGGTACGAGGCCCGATGTTTTGAACGCGCTGATGACACGCAACTTGATAAGCGACGGCGCCAAGACTTTCGCCAGCAAATTGCGTATCCAACAAGCCCGCCTTGTGGCGATGCGATAAGTACTCAAACGGGTCGAATATCGCTTTGCGAACACGCTGTACATCCACGTCCTCGGGGAACATCAGCGGCAATTCTTGTTTGAACATCAATACACACGACGGCACCGGCGCAACAATGTCCCAGCCAGCATCGATCATCTTGATAAGAACCGGAATGTTGGCGTTCTTTGACTGCTCCACCGCCGCCAGGTCGCCCAGCTCCAGCTTCGGCATTCCACAACATTGCTCATCTTGTGCGATGGTCACCGCAATGCCGTTATGCTCGAACACCGCAACCAAATCCTCACCGATGTGCGGTTCATTAAAGTTGCCGTAGCAAGTCGCAAACAGCGCAACCTTGCCGGTCGTCGGGCCCGCCGGTTGCACCTGCGTGACGCTAGTAATGCGCTTAGCTAGACGCGTACGCAATGGCGGCGATGCATACGGCGGCAAGTGCGCGTCAGCGTGGATGCCGAGCGCCGAATCGAGCGCATTGCGCAACATCGGGCTGCGATTGGCCGCATTGACTGCATTGACAATCACCGGGATGGTGGCGAATTTGCCGACGGTGTCGGTACTCGTTATCAGTTTGTCGCGCAGCCGCGTTTCGCCCTTGCGATGCTTGACCGCCTTCGCCCGCAACATCAAATGTGGGAAATCGACAGCCCATTCGTGCGGCGGCACGTACGGGCACTTGGTCATATAGCAAAGATCGCACAGGTAACACTCATCGACGACTTTGATGTAGTCCTTCTTATCAACGCCATCCACTTCCATCGTGGTCGACTCATCAACCAAATCGAACAAGGTTGGAAACGCCTGACAAAGGCTAACGCAGCGCCGACAGCCGTGACAGATGTCATAGACACGCTCAAGTTCGGAATTTAGGTCATCTTCGTTGTAAAACGACTCGCTACGCCAGTCGAGCGGATGCCGAGTGGGCGCGTCCAAACTGCCTTCGCGAACTGTAGCCATGATCTTCTCCGCGCCGACTTAACCGGCTGTTAAAACGACAAGGCGCAGCATTCCTGACGGACGCTGGCGCGACACTGCAATGGGTCAAAGCTGTCTGCACAGCCAGCGTTTCGCGTATTTAATGACGCTCACTTGCTTACAGACCTGACCGATTGAAGCGCTTAGTGTGCAAGTTACGGGTAACTGCAAGGCGACGGGACGTGCCAATAACAGTGCTTCAGCTCGGGGCGGAGACGACCGAGCGGTCGTCTCCTGACACTTCCGTTAAAAAATGCCTTAGTCCATCGAATCCAGAGCTTTCTGAAAACGGTTGGCATGTGAGCGTTCTGCTTTCGCTAGAGTCTCGAACCAATCTGCGATTTCGTCGAAGCTCTCATCGCGAGCCTGTTTGGCCATTCCAGGATACATATCAGTGTATTCGTGGGTTTCGCCAGCGATAGCGGCTTTCAAGTTATCCGAGGTCGCACCGATTGGTAGCCCGGTGGCTGGATCGCCAACGGCTTCCAAGTACTCCAGGTGCCCGTGCGCATGGCCGGTTTCACCTTCTGCAGTTGAACGGAATACAGCAGACACATCGTTGTAACCTTCAACGTCTGCTTTCGCGGCAAAATACAAGTAACGTCGGTTAGCCTGCGACTCACCGGCGAACGCGTCCTTCAAATTCTTCTCAGTATTGCTACCCTTGAGTTCCATGTTCCTCTCCTATTCGATTGTGTGCACTAGTCGAATTGACAACGCCACCGCATGGCGACGTTG
>Ga0055584_100001038_pt1 | contig 26906 bp, 22 predicted proteins | sample OSDHelmetaG_FD_58716 | JGI IMG/M metagenome (GOLD analysis project Ga0055584, IMG submission 58716) | Pelagic marine sediment microbial communities from the LTER site Helgoland, North Sea, for post-phytoplankton bloom and carbon turnover... | ecosystem: Environmental > Aquatic > Marine >...
GTGTGATCAAAGAGCTGGGAGCACCCAGTCACGGCCGCTCAGAACAGCTGTACATGGATGCAGACTTGACCATCACCAATGTGATTTGGGGCTCGCAAATGTGGGTGCCACCACACGACCATACGATGTGGGCAGTCATCGGTGTGTACCAGGGTCAGGAGGACAATACATTTTGGCGCGAAGAGAGCACCGGCCTAGAGAAAATGGGTGGTGTTTCAATGCGCACGGGCGATGTACGCAAGCTTGGAGAAAACGCCATCCATTCAGTGGTCAATCCATCGGTACAGTTGACCGGTGCGATACACATCTACGGCGGCGATTTCTTCGGAGCCATTCCCGCGCGCCATTGTTGGAATGCGGACACCTTAGAGCGCGGCCCATATGACTACGAATTCATCAATTCCTTACGCGACCAAGCCAATGATCGCATGAAAGGTCTCAAAGAAAGCGGTGTACACGTCGCTTAGAGCTGCACTCGCGCGAGATCTATAATTCGGCCGTCAAAATGGCACGGACATGCCGTGCCATCACCGTACAGACATCGCACGGTGAGTTCCTGGGGAGGGCGCGCAGCCTGGGATTTTGGCTGTGACGCCTATGACGCGTCGTTAAGGTGGCAAGCAGAAAACCGCTTCGGCGCAATTTCCCGCAGCTTTGGTTGCTCCTCGGAACACCGCGCCGTGGCATGCTTACAGCGCGGGTGAAAATGACAACCGCTGGGCGGATCGATAGGTGAAGGGATCTCACCTACGACCAATTCAAATCGGCGCTTGCGAGCATCAAGACGCGGCACTCCACCAAGCAAGGCTACCGCGTACGGATGATTCGGTTGTTCGAACAATTCTTCCGTTGGTGCAATCTCAACTATACGCCCGAGGTACATTATCACCACGCGGTCCGAGATATGCTCAACCACGCCTAGGTCATGGCTAATGAACAAATAGGTGAGGTCGAGATCTTCGCGCAACTTGATGAACAAGTTCAGCACTTGCGCTTGGATAGACACATCTAACGCAGCAACCGATTCATCACAAACAAGAAAATCAGGCTGCACCGAGAGCGCTCTAGCGATGCCAAGACGCTGACGTTGGCCGCCAGAAAATTGATGCGGGAAACGGCGCATATAGCCCGCCTCTAAACCGACTCGAGTCAAAATATCTGCGAGGTAATCATCGAGCTCAGAGCGTTGCACTAGTCCATGCACCAGCGGCGCTTCACCAACAATGTCAGCAACGCGCAGACGTGGGTTCAGCGAACTCATCGGGTCCTGAAAAATCATTTGTACTTTCAGTGCAGCGTGCCGTCTCTCAGCACCTGTCAAGGTCGTATAGTCCTCACCTTTGAACGTGACCTTGCCTTCAGTAGGCTCATGCACGCCTGCCACCACACGTCCAAGCGTAGATTTACCACAGCCGGACTCGCCCACCAGGCCTACGACTTCTCCGCTCATGATCTGCAGCGATACATCATCAACAGCGTGAACCACTTCTTCGCGCACATTCGCGCCAAGGAACTGGGCGATTTTCCCCGCCACATCAAGGGGTTTTACAAAGCGCTTGGAAATATTCTCAAGCCCGATAATCGAAGTTGGCTCACTCACAATCAGACCGCCTCATGCTGCACAATGGGCTCGTGGCAACGGAGCGTACGGCCAGGCACTGGCTCACTCATGTCCGGGATCACTTGGCACGCATCAGTAGAGAAGCTACAGCGTGTGCGAAATGCGCAACCACTCGGAAGATTAAGCAACGACGGCGTCATGCCCGGTATTTGTCTTAGCGGTTGACCGCGCTTATTACGGCTCGGAACCGATCCAATCAGGCCATGAGTGTAGGGGTGCATTGGCTGCTCCAAAACCTCCTCTACGGAACCTGACTCTACCACCCTGCCAGCGTACATAACCGAAATTGTGTCAGCTAAACCTGCGACAACAGCGAGGTCATGGGTGATCCACATTAGCGCGGTTCCAGTTTCTTCACACAGGCGCTGTACCTCATAGAGTATCTGTCCTTGAATGGTGACATCGAGCGCAGTTGTCGGTTCATCCGCAACAATCAGCTCCGGACGATTCAGCAGCGCAATCGCAATAGCAACGCGTTGGCGCATACCGCCGGAGAACTGATGCGGATAGGCTTTCAAACGCTCATCCGGTGATGCAATACCGACCTTGCCAAGCATGTCTCGTGCTTCTTGACGCGCGCCATCTTGGTCGACATTGCGGTGTGCGGTGATCGCTTCAATCATCTGCGTGTCGATGCGCAAAACAGGGTTGAGCGTCATCATCGGATCTTGAAAAATCATCGCGATGCTTGCGCCGCGTAGAGAGCGCATTTCTGTATCGTCGGCGCGCGCAATATTGCGGCCCTTAAACAGAATGTCGCCGCTAACAACCCGTCCCGGCTCATCAACCAATCCTAGAACAGAAAAACCGGTCACGGTCTTACCTGAACCAGACTCACCGACCAAGCCCAAAACTTGACCTGGCTGGATCGAAAAGCTCACGTCGTCGACAGCCTTCACAACGCCAGCTTTAGTGAAAAAATGTGTACGCAGATTGCGCACTTCCAATGTTGGAGTTTCCATGGTCATTGCCGATTATCGTTGAAGCCGCGGATTCAGAACGTCGCGCAGACGATCGCCGACCAAGTTGATACTCACGATTGTCACAAGTAGTGCAATACCTGGATAGATACTGATCCAATATCTGCCACTCATGATGTATTCGAAGCCGTTGGCGATAAGCCTACCCAGTGATGGTTCGGTCTCTGGCATACCGAGGCCGAGAAAAGACAGCGTTGCTTCAAGCGAGATTGCTGATGCCACCTGCATAGTACCGACCACAATGATTGGCGCCATGCAGTTAGGCAGGAGATGGCGAAGCATTATTCGGTTCTTCGACAAGGCAAGGCAGACTGCAGACTCAATATATTCTTTTTGCCGCTCGACCAAGGCGGTCGCGCGAATCGTACGCGCGTAGTACGCCCATTGCACAACAACCAATGCAATGATGGTTTTATCGATACCTTTGCCAAGTGTGACAAGCAGCACAAGTGCGACCAATATCGCCGGGAAACTCAGCTGCATGTCTACAATGCGCATGATCACCGCATCAGTCCTACCACCGAAATACGCAGCAACGAGCCCAACGATCACCCCGATAGCAAGCGCAATGACGCCACTGCCTGCGCCGACACTCAAACTGATGCGTAGGCCATAAAGCATGGCACTTACCATATCCCGCCCGGAACCGTCAGTGCCAAGATAGGCGGTCATACCACTCATCATCTGCTCACCAGGCGCGAGCCGACTATCCATGATGCTTACGGTCGCCAAGTCATACGGATTGGTCGGCGCGATCCACGGCGCCAATATCGCCAACACGGTGATGACGACAATCACGATAAAGCCGAGAACTGCGATTGAGTTTTCCGTGTAGTCCGAAACGAATCGACGTAGAGGTGTGTCTACTGGTTTGCTGACCGCTTTTTCAACCAGCGGCTCAAGATCCTCTGGAATAACGCTCATGCTTTTACATCCTGCAGTCGGACACGTGGATCAAGCACTGAGTACAGTACATCCACGACCAAATTAATCACCACGAAGAGCAATACAATAATCATCAGGTAGGCAACGATTACCGGCCGGTCCAAGAGATTAATGGAGTCGATTAACAGCTTGCCCATGCCCGGCCACGCGAACACTGTTTCTGTAACTACGGAGAATGCGAGTAATCCGCCGAACTCTAGGCCCAACACGGTTACCACCGGAATCATGATGTTCTTCATGACATGAATGAGCACGATTCGGCTTTGCGACAGCCCTTTGGCACGGGCAAATTTTATATAGTCTTGATGCATAACTTCACGCGCGCCCGCTCGTGCAAGACGTATTACTAAGGCCAGATTGAATAAGGCGAGATTAACCGCCGGCAACACAATATGTGAGAAGCCTTTCCAACTCACCAAGCTTGTAGGTATGCCTAACACGTAGCCAACGTCACCGCGCCCGGTCGACGGTAGCCACCCTAAAATTACCGCAAACAGTAATATCATCATGATGCCAACCCAAAAGGTCGGCAATGAAAAGCCAAATATTGAACCGGTAATTATCGCCCTCGAGCTCCATGCCTCAGGCTTTAGCCCAGCCCAAACGCCCAAGGGTATTCCAAGCACCACAGCGATCAACAGAGAAACCGTTGCAAGCTCTATGGTTGCTGGCATCCGCTCTAAGATCAGCCCCACAGCAGGCTCATCAAATACAAAGCTCTCGCCAAGGTCGCCGTTGAGTCCGTTCTTCAAGAATATGCCGTACTGCACAATGAACGGCTTATCCAAACCCATCTCACGAATAACTTGTTCACGCTCGGCTTGATCGGCGTCATCGGCGACTAAAATATCAACCGGATCTCCGACGAGAAAAACACCCGCGAATACCACAAACGACATCATCAAAACAACGAGCGCGGCTTGTAACAGCCTACGGATGATAAATACAGTCAAGGATATGACCCTCTAGTCACCACTGTTCGTGCGCAGTGGTAACGATCGAACTATTTACGACAACTCAACTGAAAGTTGAGCCGGCTTGCAATGCGCTCCAGCATCTAGCGCAAGCCGACTCAACTAAGCGAACACAAGCTTATTGCGTGTCGCCTACGTCTATTTCACTGGAACTAAATCAGTTGCAATGGTTCGCTCGTCCGTACGCGGTGAGTACGTTAAACCTTTGCGCGTCGCCCAGGTGTTGACCTGATAATGCAAGGGAATGATGCCCTGGTTTTCGCCAATGCCTTTCTCTGTTGCTTCCGCAAGTAAGGCGGCGCGTTTGGTGTCGTCCACAGTAGCTAGTGCCATCGTCACCAATTCATTCACCTTCGGATCTGAATGGCGACCACGGTTCGAAGCTCCCATGCCCTTGCTCTTGTCATGCGTTGCAAGCAAAGATTTGAGCGGAGAAGAAGCTTCGCCCGTACCTGAACCCCAGCCTACTAGCATTAAACTAAACTCCGGCTGGCCATTCTCGCCACCTTTAGATGCGCGCCTGAAGTACACATTTTTCGGCATCGTCACAATCTTGGTCGGAATACCGGCAGCTGACAGCATTTGGCCAATGGCTTCGGCAATCTTTGCGTCATTGACGTAGCGATCATTCGGGCCGTGTAAGGTAATACCAAAGCCGTCGCCCCAGCCTGCTTCAGCCAACAACTTCTTGGCCCCAGCGACGTTGTGTGCTTCAGGACTGAGCTTGGTAGACCGTCCGAAGAATCCCTCTGGCAGTAATTGCCCTGCGGGAATAGCAATACCTTCCATAACGCGCGCAACGATGGCCGGGCGATTGATTAACATTGACAGTGCTTTACGCACCCGCGCATCTCGAAGCGGGTTCTTGTCGAGCGGCTTGCCAGCCTTGTCAGTGACAAACGGAGATTTGTCGCGGAATTGGTCCATGTGCAGATAAATGACGCGGTTAGAAACACCAGAGCTTAGCGCCACTTTCGGTTCACTCTTCAAGCGCTCAATATCTGTAGTAGGAACGTTGTCGATCATATCAACGTCACCCGCTAACAGCGCTGCAACGCGCGCAGGCTCAGAGGAGATGAACTTGAAAGTCACCTTATCCCAGGCCTGTTTGAACGGACCTACGTAGCCGTCGTATTTTTGTAGAACGATCTTGTCGCCTTTTTTCCATTCTACAAATTTGTAAGGGCCGGTGCCGACTGCAGCCATACCATTGTTGAAATCTTTGGCGTCGATGCCCATGTTCTTGCCCGCGGTACCCGTGCCTTTGGCATCGCTGGACATAATCATGACGGTGGTCAAGTCATTGGGCATCAACGGATAAGGAGCGGCCGTCACGATATGCACCGTGTGGTCGTCAATCTTCTTGACCGTTTTACCTTTGGTATAAGTTCTAAAACTTGAGTTACCGCCGGTATAGCCGTCGGCACGTGCAAATGAGTAGATGACGTCGTCAGCGGTAAAATCGCTGCCATCGTGGAACTTGACACCTTTACGCAGCTTGAATTCCCACGTTGTATCGTTGACGGGCTTCCACGACACCGCCAGCCTCGGGATGAATTTCTGGTCCGCGCTCCAATCGACCAGCCGCCCAAAAATATGGCCAAGCATGCCGTTGTTTGGCCCCAAATTGTGGAAATATGGATCTATAGAGGACGGCTCAGAGCGCGCCCCGATTACGACGTCAGCGGCTTGCGCGGCGCCAGAGCAAAATACTGCTGCCAACGCGGTTGCTATGCCCAAACGATAGTTAGGTCTCATGCCTCATCTCCCAAGTTGTCGAAATACAGGCATCAAAGGTGCATCCCCCAGGCCTGTGCGGATCTGAGCATGACCTATAATCAGCACTTCGGCAATGTGGAACCGGTGCGCCATTTGCGCACAATAACCACGCCAAATTTATGCGCACCGTGAGCGAGTCTTAACCACTAACAACGCGAAGGAGTACAGCTACATGAACACCCCCTACCCGGTCGAACTCGAAGCCCCGGATATTGAGCCTTACCGGCACAGCCCATCAGGAATAGAATTCGTACATAGCTTCGATAGTGGCGTGGCTGGCCCGCACGTCATGATCAATGCGATCACCCACGGCAATGAAATTTGTGGAGCGATCGTGCTCGACCAATTCCTACGTGCGAATGTACGCCCAAATCGCGGCAAACTGAGCTTGGGCTTCATTAACCACATGGCGTACTCACAGTTTGACGCCACCAGTCCCGATGCCTCGCGCTTCGTTGACGAAGATTTCAACAGGGTATGGGTCGAAGACCGCTTGGATGGTCCTGAAGACACCGCCGAACTACGCCGCGCGCGCGAATTACGGCCGCTTTTTGACGACGTTGATCTGCTGCTCGACATCCATTCGATGGGCACCTATTCCGAAGCGCTAATGATTTGTAATGGCCTTGAGAAAGAGCGGCTGTTTTCCCGCAAAGTCGATTTTCCCGGCTACATCATGTGCGGATCGGGGCACATCATCGGCAAGCGCATCATCGAATACACGCCGTTCAACCTAGTCAGCAATGACAAGTGTGCGCTGCTGGTAGAATGCGGGCAGCATTGGGCTAGCGCGACCGGCACTGCAGCGATGGACACCGCATGCCGATTCTTATTGGCGACCGAATGCGTCAATCCAGCAGATCTCGAGGCATTCATGTCTACCAGCGCCAAGTCTCCACCGCGCGCGCAAATGTGGGACGTTACTGCCGGCGTGACAGCGCAGACCGACAATTTCGAGTTCGTGGAAAATTATCGCGGCATGGAAGTCATACCGAATGCAGGCACTGTGATCGCCTACGACGGTGACACACCGGTGGTCACGCCCTACGCAGACTGTTTGCTGATGATGCCGAACTACAAGCCTGGTGCCGGCACCCGCAAGCTACGCATGTGCCAGCGCGTGGGCTGACAGTAGCGCTAACAGCGAGCCCGCCGCGATAGGCGGGCAATGCTCTGTGCTCAGCTGCGCTCGTACACGTAACCAGAGTTAAGGAACGCACAGATGTTGCCGCTTCCGTCGCGGCGAAATTCGATAATCTGGCCGTCACCGAGACTAATAAAACGGTCACGCGCAACGCGGCGAGTGTGGACTTCTACCACTGGCCCGTCGTAGCGACTCGGCGTGCGTAGCACAATTCCAGTGGCGCCTTGGCTCACTGTCGCCGGGCCGCGACGAAAACGATAGTCGCCTAGGTAGGGCGCGAGATCGTCAGCACTTGGCGCGCCCCACGCCGACTTGATTGGCAAGGGCTCGCTGAGGTCTGTTCGCCACACCGGCCCGCGCAGCAAACTCATCAACTGCTCAGCTAGCGTAAAAGCCTTAATATCACTGCGATTGGTTAACACAACCACGCCTGCGCCTTCGCCCGGAATCATCAGTGAATAGGTTGAAACACCTGGTAGTCCACCAGAATGACCAACCACGCGAATTGCACCGCTACGCATCATGCGGTAACCAAGACCATAGCCCCAGCCACTATCGCCATAGCTATGCTGCACGCTTTGCATGTGTTCAAGCGCCGCGCCTGTCAGACCTAACGGTGAGTCGACGTAGTTCATCGACGCCAGCTGGTACAAGGCCAAATCATGCGCATTACTAGCGATGCCGCCAGTCGACAGAAATGTTTGGTAATCACCAACGAGATCCACGACCTCGTATCCGGCGTGTTGCTCACCACTACCGTAGGGCCCAATATTGCGGCCCGCATATAAATAGGTGCGGTTGCTGTCATCGCGCCACAGCCCAAAGCGTGGCGTCGTGCGACGCATCCCCACTGCGTCGAAGATGTGCTCCTGGAAGCAATCCTCAAGCGGGCGCTCGCGCAATAGTTCAATAATTCGCCCGGCCAGCGCGTAACTTTCGTTTGAGTACGAAAAACAAGCCCCAACCGGCGCCTGCGGGACCACTGAATCCAGCGCCGCCACCAAGGCCTCGCGGGTCGGATACGGGTTAACCGACTCTTCACGGGTACGGTCTTGGTGGCCAGTGCGACCCAAGCCCGAGGTGTGGGTCAATAAGCGCCGCATGGTTAAGCGGCTAGTAGTGCTCGCATCGGCAACTAGTACATCAGGAATGTAATCTTGCACTGGCGCGTCAAGGTCCAACAAGCCAGCCTCAACACACTGCATTGCTGCTACCGCCGTAAACGACTTGGTAAGCGACGCGATCGGCCACATCGTGTGCTCATCGGGCCCTGCTCCGGAAAGCAGGTTGGCCTTTCCGAACCCGCCGTCCTTAACAATTTCGCCATTGTGCACTAGCGCGATTGCAACACCGGGCACATCGCGGCTGGCGAGAAAATGTTCAATGGTGTCGACTTCTTGCGCCGACCAACTTTCTCCAGTTACTGCCACTGTTTCCACCTTCGCGCCAGTTTGCGCCGTAGTTTCGCTACACCGTCAGAGCTTTTGTACCACACTTGCGAGCAAACCAATTAGACCACCGACGATGCCGCCCCAAACTACCAACCACCCCAGGTGCTCACGAATCATATCTTCGACAATTTGCTTAACGGTTTCTGGCGTCAACTCCGCCAGGCGGCTTTCAACAACCTGCTCGATCTGCGCCGCGATTGTTTTCGAAAGCTCACCGCCGCCATCGGTGCCAGCGCCCTGGATCCATTCTTCTACCAGAGCGTTGATCTTAATTCCTACCGGTTCGCGCAAAGGCTCCAACGCTTGGCGACCACCCAGCATGCCCAACATGCTGCCCATTGGAGATGCTTCAATGGCTTCAGCAAGTCCTTCGAAAACCCGGTCATGGTCAATGCTTCCAGCAACCCGGCTCGCATCTACCGCGTTGTTGTCGGCGAGAAAACGATCCAGGTTCTCGACACTGAAAAACTCCTGCATCAACAACTTCTTGATAGCTGCTCGAAATTCTTCGAAGTGCAAGGGCACTACACCAGAGCCGTAGATCAGCGGAATTTTCTCGAACAGCATATGCACTGCGAGCCAATTCGTTACGCCACCGGATAACGCGAACAGTCCGGTCATTACGATCGTGTCGCTAAACCACGGTGAGAAATACCCAAGGACTATCACCGCGAGCGCGACGACATTGGTACCAAGATTCTTATTCATTTGATAGCGAGAGCCACATTTTTAAACTCGAGCGCGATGTTAGCATCCCAATGCAACAATTTGCTTCCGGGCTAAGCGCTCATGCGACATTGCCTGGTGGCGCCGCTCGGTAGTGGCTTGTCAACATAGCGCTGACGCTCACCCTAGCGATTGTAAGTAAGGCTGGTGATCTGCTCCGAGATGAGTCCGATCAAAAACACAATGACAGCGGCACTTAGCACCAGCAAGCTCATGTTGGTAAATCGCCCAGCCGTGATATAGGTGTAAGCGTAGTGACCAATGCCGGAGAAAAAAAACATTGAGCTAATCGGCAAGAATACTTTGAGCGGGGAATACAGAGTGGCTATTTTGAAAAGAATAATAAGAAACCGGAGTCCGTCACGAATCGGACGAATGTGACTTTTACCGATGCGTTGAGCAACTTCCACAGGCTCGAAACAAACCGGATAGCCCGAACGGAAGAACGCCATGGTGATAGTGGTTGGATACGAAAACCCGTTCGGCAACAAATACAAGAATTCTTTGAACAGCCGCGCCCTGACGACGCGTATACCGGAGGTGAGGTCAGCAATTTCACGTTCACAGATTAGTGAGGCGAGATAATTGTAAGCGTAATTTGCAAGCATGCGGCCAGTGCTCGCATGCGCACTTCAGTCACGCGCGCCAATCGTCATCTGGTAGCCTTCATCAAGGCGCTTTATCAGCTTCTTTAACTCCGCGGCGTTGTGCTGACCATCGGCATCCATAAATGCCAATAACTCACCCTGAGCCGCACGTGCGCCGGCTTTGACTGCAGCGCCGTTGCCGAGGCTTTCTGGGTGACGAATGACCTTTGCACCGGCCTCACGTGCTAGCTCGCCAGTGTCATCGGTCGAACCGTCGTCAATAACAACGACCTCGGCGGCAGGAAAGTGACTAAGCGCTATCGTAACCGTAGCCGCAATCGCGTTCGCTTCATTCTTTGCCGGGATAACAATGCTTAGCTCCGGGATGTTGGTAGGGTCTGTCATTGTTGCTGTTCTCAGAGATACGCGCCGCGGTAGGGTCGAATACCGGCACCACCGCAAATACTGCTAGCCGCAGAAACTCGATCTAGGCTGGGCCTCGTCCACGCAATTAGCAGCGCGTCAGGCAACATCCACAGCACTCGCTCTAGCCCAAGACGGACGCTCGCGTAAACGCGCAAAATAGGCGTCTACATGCGCCGGCAAAGGGTCATCAGGGCAGTGCCTACAAAAACCGCGCACGCTGTATCCCATCATTAAATCCGCACCACTGAAGCCACTGTTCAACAGAAACGCGCGATCGCTTAAATGTGCTTCAAGTGCCTGAATGCACACACGCGCGCGACCCCTCATTTCCTCCATACAAGCCTCGATCGGCTCGGCAAACGCGCGTTTGTGATTGGTGATCTCGCCGAGCGGACGCGAAAAGGTCGACTCAGCAAACCAACACCACTGCATGTACTCGGCACGATCCGCTGTACCAATCGCAGGTTGCAGGTGCGCGGCATCAGCTTTGTCCAACACGTGTTGGACCATGGCGCCGGACTCAAAGATGGTGAGGTCACCGTCACGCATAACTGGCACCTTGCCAACCGGGTTCATTGCGCGCCATTGCGGTGTTGCTCGATATTCAACCGAAAAATCCACCGGCACCACTTTATAAGGGGTACCAATTTCTTCACATGTCCAAATGACCCGAAAGCCACGGGTCCCTGGGGAATGAAATATTTCGAGCATGGCAGTGCACCTCCTAACATTGCGCCATAAAACGCGCAGGCTACCACGAGAGTGGACAAAACACGGCGCATCGTAGCCATGTCTTGGTCAAGCTGTGGCATAGTCCTACGCGGACAGTTTTAGAGAACAACCATGATGCGCTTGTCTGTAGATGTTGGCGGCACCTTCACGGACCTAGTCCTCGTTGATGACACAACGGGCAAGCTGCACGTCCACAAACTTCCATCGACGCCGGGCTCAGGCGCCGCCGTGGTAGCCGGGACACTCGCCATCACCGCCGCAGCGCAAACCAAGGTCGCTGCACTTAGCATGGTTTCGCACGGTTTCACGATAGCGACGAATGCGTGGCTAACTCGAAGCGGTGCGCGAGTGGTGTTACTCACTACCGACGGCTTTGGTGACATCCTCGCACTCGGCAGCCAGCGCCGTGCGCACACCTATGACCTGCGCACACAAAAACCGCCTGCTTTAGTCCCGCGCGAGCGCGTACTTGAGGTACGCGAACGCATCGATGCCTTCGGTGGCATCGTGACCGCGCTTGAGGACCAAGTGGTATCTGAACTGATCCGTGCACTGACGCTGCTGCAGCCAGAGGCGGTGGCCATATCGCTGCTGTTCGCCTGCGTCAACGCAAGCCATGAGCGACAACTCGAAACCGCGATTCAAGCCGCCCTGCCCGGCGTACCTGTCTATTGCTCTTACCGCGTCAACCCAGAGTTGGAAGAGTACCCACGCGCCAATACAACAGTAGCCGCAGCGTACGTTGGACCAGTCGTGCATGACTATACGACCAGCCTTGAGCGTGAATTCGAGACTATCGCACTGCGCGCGCCACTGCGTTACACGCGCAGTGACGGTGGCGCGGCAACGCCAAGTTCCGCGCGTGCAAACCCGGCGAGTATGTTGTTGTCGGGACCAGCAGGCATCGTGCTTGCAAGCCAAGCCTTAGGACACTTAGCTGACGCCGCACAGGTCATTGCATTCGACATGGGCGGCACCTCGGCAGATTTCGCCGTTGTCGTAGATAGGCACGCGGGCATCATTCGAGAGACTTGGTTCGACGGGCTACCGCTGCGAGTCCCGATGTTGGAGGTGAAAACAATATCGGCCGGCGGCGGCTCGATCGCGCATGTAGACCAAGGTGGCGGTTTGCACGTTGGCCCACAATCAGCCGGAGCGCAGCCTGGGCCTGCTTGCTACGCCCAAGGCGGCACCCAAGCAACGCTGACAGATGCCGCACTTGCATTGGGTATATTTGCTAGTGACGCTTTTTTGGACGGGCAATTACCACTAGATATTGACGCCGCGCGCAGCGCCATAGATGCAAATATTGCCGTACCGCTGAAGGTCGACACCAACACTGCAGCGCTCGGCATGGTTGACGTCGCGGTCGCCGGTATGGGCCAAGCAATTCGTGAACTTGCCACAGAGAGAGGCCTGGACCTTGCCGAGTTTGCACTGCTAGCGTGTGGCGGTGCCGGTGGTGTGTTTGCACCTTTTTTATTGCGCGACCTGGGTCTAAAGGAAGTCATCGTGCCGCGCTACCCCGGGGTTTTCGCAGCACAAGGTTTACAATACGCGGACATACGGCATACGGCGCAAACAGCCTACCCCAGCGTCCTCAATACTTTAACCGCAGCCGAGCTCGCCGATGCGCTTAGTCCAATGTGTCAACAACTCGACCAAGCTCTGGCAGCGGACGGCATCGACGTGGCGGATCGTCGAACCATGTGTAGCGTAGATGCGCGCTACCTTGGGCAATATCACCAGATAGAAGCACCAATTCCGGTTCCAGCGGAGCTCAACGAACACAGCTTAGAACAGTTGAGCGAGGCTTTTCACGCCCTACACGAGCGCCGCTACGGCCACGCGCATCTGCAGTCTCTGGTTGAGATTGTCAATCTGCATGTGACCGCAATTGGCGCGACAACAACGCCACCGAGCCCTCGCAATGACACCGCCAGTACGAGCGAACCGAGCGCAAAAGCGCGCCGTACGGTGTACTGTGAGCCGGCAGGTGCTGCGCCGCTGGCGCAGGTGTTCGACCGCACGGCACTGAGTTGCGGCCACATTCTGCACGGGCCCGCCATCATCGAACAAGCTGACGCAACAGTGTTGATCTTGGATGGTCAAATTGCGCGCGTCGACGCGTACGGCTTCATTCACATTTCTGAGTGCAACAACCATGACTGTTAGTCTTTCATCTCCTGCGGATGCGGCACCAGCCCCTGCGGATTTGGCACCGACTCACGCCGCGTCAACGCCTGACCTTCCGGCGACACGTAACAGCATTGTTCGCGATGTGTTCCAGCGCCGCCTGGTTGGGGTCGCCGAGGAAATGTCAGCGGCGCTTCGACGCAGCGCATTTTCATCAATTATCTGGGATATGTACGACTATTCCTGCGCATTGTTTAGCGCTGATGGGCGCATGATCGCCCAAGCTGAGACGATTGCCGCACAACTCGGCGTGATGGAGATCGCGTGCCAACACATTGCGCGCAAAATCCCTCTCGACACTTGGCAACCGGGTGACGTCATCGTGTGCAACGACCCGTACCAAGGCTGCACGCACACGCCTGACATTGTGATGTTTACACCCGTGTTTGTTGATGGTGTGCGCGTCGCATTAACGTCCACTATCGCCCATCACGTCGACATCGGTGGCAAAGCACCATGCACTACCGTGCCGGACAACACAGAGGTATTTGGTGAAGGTCTGATTCTGCCGCCTATGAAGATCATTCGTGCGGGTATCGCCAATGAGGAAGTGTTCGCGATTTTCGCCACCAATGTTCGCATGCCGCAAGCTGCTCTCGGTGATTTGCGCGCGCAAATCGCGGGCTGCCGCACCGGTGAAAAGCGCACCGCAGAGCTGGTTACGCGCTACGGCGCGCAGCGCTTTAGCGACCTGAACGAAGATATCCTCGATTACAGCGAGAGCTACGTGCGCGCAGCACTCAGACGGCTCGAAACCGTCAGCGCCAGCGCCAGCATATTGATCGAAGATGACGTTGCGAGCCCAGAACCAATTGAGGTGCGCTGCACTTTGCGCATTGAGAACGGCGAAGTTGACGTCGATTTCAGTGGTACCAGTGCACAACGCGCACATGCTCTAAATTGTCCTTACGCGTCGACTGTATCGATGGTCAGCTATGCGGTTAAGGCCGCGCTAGCGCCAGAGATAAGCCAGAACAGCGGTTGCAATCGCCCAATCCGCGTGCACGCGCTAGCTGGCAGTGTCTTGAACCCGAAGCATCCGGGCGCAGTCGGCAGTCGCCACTACACGCAACAAGCTGTCGCCGAAGCCGTGTTGCGCGCGTTCGAAAAGCTACTCCCGGACTTTGGCTTCGCGGGGTCGCAAATTGCCTTCCCTGCACTGAAGGCAGGTGGCTTTGATTTGCGCCCCGAGCGCATGGTTGGCCGCAACGAACCACGCTACTTCGCAATCACTGACATATTGGGCGGTGGCACAGGTGCGACTAGCACCAACAACGGCATGGATGGCGTGGATACGCATGGCGGCAACTGCGAAATATTATCCGCAGAGATAATGGAGTCTGCCTGCCCGATTCGGGTGTTGCGAACGGAATTGGTGCCGGAGTCCGGCGGAGGTGGCGAGTTTACCGGCGGACGGGCAATCCGCAGAGTCTATGAGTTTCTCAACGACGATCTGATCGTGAACGCATACGTGCAGCAGGCGCAGGCCAGCACGCGCCCTTGGGGCAGCGCGGGAGGAGAACCTGGTGCGCCGGGCGGCATAATTGCTGAACCAGGCACGCCGCACGCGCACGCCCTCCCATCCAAAGCAATTGCGGTGAAGTGTGCGCGTGGAGCCACACTACAACTACAGTCTTCGGGCGGCGGAGGATACGGTGCTGTCCAAGCCCCATTGCGCCCGGGTGATTAGCAGCCCGAGTCGTCGCTCGCAGCACAATTGAAGCTGTCCGCGTGGCTGATCGCACCTAAGCTGATGCAGTGCTGGTCCAGCACGCTCACACGCTAGCGCGGGCTTATAACGTGCGCCGCTTTATGAAGTTGTGGGAATCGCCTAAGCCGGTGATAGCTGAAGTTGCCGGATGGGCAGTGGGCGGCGCTACCAATCTGATCCTTATGCGCTGTCCTTTTGTTTATGGCCGAATACGCGCATATAGGATCTGCACCAAGCCGTATCTACGGCTTACCAACCACTGCTATGTGGCTGCACCGCTTAACGCTAGAGCATGCTAAGCAGTTTTTGTTAACCGGACGTGCGATTGACAACGCGAACGCCAACCAAGCTCCGGTCAGCTTGCTCGAAAGCGTCGACCGACAGGTGTTGCGGCACTAACACAACATTAGCCGCGCAAGCTCTGCAATTGCTGGCGATATCCAGCAGACTCAACGCGCACATCCACCAAGCACGGGCCACTGCATGCCGCAGCTTCGGTCAAAGCCGCCTCAAGTTGTGTGGCATTTTCCACGCGCCAACCTTGTAAGCCGCAGCCTTGCGCAATTTCGGCAAAATTCGGCGCCCGCCAGCTCAAGTCTAGGTCCGGCATTTGTCGGTCCTCGCGCTTGATGTCAATTAGCGACAGACGCGCATCATTGAATACCACGACACACACATTGGCTTGCATTTCTGCGGCCGTCTTAAGTTCGCCTAAACACATCAGCAGTCCGCCGTCACCGGTAAACGCAAGCGCACCACGTTCGGGCTCGTGCAGGGCTGCGGCAATAGCTGCGGGAAGCGCAAAACCCATCGTCGCCAGGCCGTTGGAAATGAGCAGATCAAGCGGCTCTTCACACGGCCAAAATGCGCAGGCTGAAAACATATGTGCGCCAGCATCGACTGTTACGCGCGGGCGCAGCGGACCCGCGAACGCGGCCGCAGCGACACTCACCACCATGCTCGAATCAGGCGACGCGGCTGCGAGCGACGAATGCGTCGGTGATATTCTCAATGCATCCAGAAAGCGTTCACGGTGCGCGCTCACCTGCGCCGGCATCCAAAGGGATGCGACCGGGCCATCCAACAACTGATGTAAACGCTCTACCGTCACGTTCAATGGCGCTACTGCACGTATCTTCGGCGCGTAATAGTGCGGTGTGTAGATCTCTTCACAAAGCTCGACCATGGGGACTTCGTAGGGCCACGGTTTGCGAATCAGCTCGACGGGGTCAATGCCAATGGCAACAATCAAGTCAGCCTCGCGCACGCATTGCTGTTCGATCGCGCCGCCAGTGAAAACACCAGCCCATTGCGGGTGCACATCGGGCAACACGCCTTTCGCCATATAAGTACACAACACCGGTGCCTGAAGCACTTCCACTAACCTTGCCAGCGTTGCCGGCGCTAAGCCTCGTGATGCTTCGAGCCCAAGCACCACCACCGGTCGTTCAGCCTTGGCCAGCGAGCTAGCCGCCGCCTTCAATTGCACCTCAAGCTCTGGCCTTAGTGCCAGTTGCGCTGCTCGATTACCAGATATGACCGCGCTTGCGTCAAACGAGGCGCTATTGGCAGGCTCGGCGTAATCACCACTTTCGGCGAACAGCACGGCTGGCCCGCGCGGCGGCCACGCACCGTCTTGTAACCACGCACTAACACTGTGCGGCGAAGGCTCAAGCGATGCTGCATGGTCCCGAGCTAGAAGCGGCGCAACGAGCGCGCTCTGATCAAAGTACTGATGACTTAAAAAACTGAGTTCCGACGGCACAAAGGCTTCGCCGATGACCAGCGGAGAGAAGCGATCCAGAGCCGCACAGGCGATCCCATTGGTGGCCGAACTGACACCCGGGCCCTTGGTAGTAAAGGCCAGTCCTGGCGCGCGCGCCAGCACTCCAGCAACACTCGCCATAATCACTGCGGCATCTTCGCGCGCGCAAATTACGTTGCGCACCTTACGTTGCTGCATTGCCAGAAGTAGGTCCAGTGATGCCCCGCCACCGGGCACGCCAAAGCTAAAGCGTGTACCGCACGCGACCAGCGCATCGGCCAGCCAGTCTAGAAATCGCTGCTCTTGTTGAGTCTCAGCCATACAGCCTCCAACAGGGATCGAGTTAATCAAGCAGCTCAAATATCAAAAGATCTAAGTGCTCAAGAACGAAGTCACGACACGTTTTAGACGCGCAGCGCCTGGGTCATTGCGCTCACACGCTCAGGGTGTGAAAGTCATCATCAAGTTCGCAGCCTCATCAACCACGAGTTTGAAGTTAGGTGGAACGACCAGCGTAGACTCCGCTTCTTCCACCATCACTGGGCCAGTCAACTGGTGCCCTGACGAAAGCGCTTCGCGTTGAAACACTGGCGTTTCAACGAAGCCGGAATCAAACCAAGCCTTGCGGGAACCGCTGGCAAGGGGCTGATGCGCACTCGGCCCCCCGACCGCGGCAAGCGCATCTTGAAGCGACGAACGCGGCCCCGCCACTACCAGACGCCATGACAAAATTTCCGCTGGCATCTGCTCAACTCGGCCATAACGGCGCTGATACGCGCCAGCGAATGCGCTTGCAAGCGCGTCACAGTTTGCGCTATCCAGATCCGCCATCGATACCGGTGTCTCGATCTCGAAGCCCTGCCCCAAATAGCGCATCATCACACTTAAGCGGCGCGTGACGCTCACGAGTGGCACGCCAGCATCGAGCACCAGTCGCGTCGCATCCACGTCCATCGCCTTAACGCGCTCTAGCGCTTGGGTGAAATCCAAATGCGCTAACAGTGCCGGCGCTGCGCGCGCAATTTCAAAACTAATAGATGACGCCAACATACCGATCGCAGATGCAACACCTGCGCCCGGCGGGCAGACCAACTGCGTGATGGCCATTTTGCGAGCCATCGAACAAGCATGCACCGGCCCTGCCCCACCGATTGGCAGCATCGTGAAGCGCGTGACATCGAGAGCTCGCTCGATTGCGTGGATTGACGCGGCCTGCGCCATATTGGCGGTGACGGTTTCGTGCACACCCCACGCCGCTTGCTCAACACTGATGCCGAGCGGCACGGCCAGATGCTCACTCACGGCAGCGCGCGCGCCAGCCATATCAAGGCGCATGCGTCCGCCCAAAAAATTCTTTTCATCCAGATAACCGAGCAACAGGTCACAATCTGTTACTGTCGGCAGTGTGTTGCCAAGCCCGTAGCATACCGGCCCTGGCGAGGCGCCCGCGCTATCTGGACCAACTTGCAATAAACCACGTCCATCCAGGCGCGCGATACTGCCGCCGCCAGCGCCAATTTCAATCATGTCGATAGCAGGAATTTGCAATGGCAAGCCGCTACCTTCGGCAAAGCGCGTTTCGCGCGCGACCTCGAAACTAACCGTGCGCTCCGGCTCACCATCGGGGATCAAGCAGGCTTTCGCAGTTGTGCCGCCCATATCGAAACACAGCACATCGGCAACACCAGCAAGCTCCCCAAACAGCCGTGCAGCCTCGGCGCCTGCGGCCGGCCCCGACTGCACCAAGCGAATCGGAAAGCGCTTCGCTACATCAGCGCCAACCAAGCGGCCATCTGACAACACCAACAACAGCTCACGGGCATAACCCATTTGCTTAAGTGCAGTGACTAAGCGTTCTACGTAACCCTCAAACAGCGGGCGCACATAGGCATTGGCAACGGTCGTTGAAGTACGCTCATACTCACCGAGCTCTGGACTGACTTCATGGGATGCAGAGATTGATACATCAGGCAAAGCTCGATTCAAATGCGCGGCCACCGCGCGCTCGTGGCTCGGATTAAGATAGCCGTGCAACAAGCACACACCGAGCGAGCGCGCACCGCTCGCGCGGATTTGCGTGGTCAGTTGTTCAAGCGCCGCTGGCTGCAACGCAATGACGACTTGTCCATTGGCGTCAATGCGCTCGTCCAGTTCTAAGCGCAAGGGTCGTGGCACTAGCGGCGCTGGCATTTCCAGATTCAGGTCGAACAAGTCATAGCGCCACTCACGACCAATTTCCAGCACATCACGAAAACCTGCTGTAGTGACCAAAGCAGTGGCGACGCCCTTACGTTCAATTAAGGCGTTAGCAACTAAGGTAGTCCCATGAATAACGCGCTCAAGCTGGCCAGCATCAACGCCTTGTGCACTCAGTGCTTGATTGATGCCGTCCAAAACTGCGCGCGCGGGGTCATCCGCAGTGGTCAGCAATTTAACTTTGCCAAGCGTCGGACTGCCCTCGCGCCACAACACCACGTCAGTAAACGTACCGCCAATATCTACACCAAGACGCCATTTGGCAGCCGCGTCACGACGAGTATTAGAGCCGCCAGATTGCGCCGGCGACAATTCAGAGTTGTCATTCATCGTTGATCGTCCGCGCAACGCTGGTTACCAATCCGTTGACTCGATCACGGTCGATGCCAGCGAGACTGCGCTGCTCGGGCGGATGCAAACCGCCACCACCGGGGGTTTGAAAAACAACTACATCGTCACGCTGCAGGTCCATGCGTGATTTCGCCGCAATCACTGCTCCATTAACTAAATCTACACCGGCACTACCGGGACCACCGCCAAGCAACCCTCGCGGCGGGTAAGTCACGCGCTCATGACGAATAGTCATTGTGAGCGGGTGCGGACTTAAGCTCCGAAAGCCAATGCGTTGCGCGTTGCCACCACGATAGCGCCCAACGCCGCCAGTATCGGGCACAAGACACTTTTCCGTTACCAGCATTGGCACCTGATGCTCAAACGCCTCAATCGGTTGATTCGAAACATTGCTCGGAAAACTCAAGCATGCGGGGCCATCACCACGCGGGCGCGCACCATGCCCGCCATTCATGAAAAACATCTTTACGAAACGCTTGCCATCATCGTGCTGACCGGCGAAATAAACATTCCATAGCGGTGATCCAGACTCAGCTACGATGCGCTCTGGCACCACCGACGCGAGCGCGCCAAAAATTGCTGGAGGCACGTAGTGACCCGAAAGATGTCGCCCCCAAACCGGTGCTGGCGGCGTCGCATTCAGCAACGACCCGGCCGGCGCGGTGATGCGCATCGGCGTTAGCGTGCCACTGTTGACAGGTGCATCCGGATCCAGCAAACACTTCAGCGCGTAACACGCATAGGCCTGGGTGTAGTTGAGCACGCTATTTATCGGCCACGCGACTTGCGCCGACGTGCCGTCGAAGTCGACCGCAACTGCATCACCGCTAATCGTGACGCTACATGCGATGCGTAGCGGCTTATCGACGCCATCGATATCGAAGGCATCCGCGTAGACGCCGTCAGGCAGCGCCAAGATGGCGGTGCGCATGCTGCGTTCTGAGCGCTGCACAATTTCATCAGCGATGCGGTTTAAATCATCTAGCGACTCGTCATCCATCAGCTCATGCAGCTTGCGTTCGCAATCCCGATAAGCAGCAAACTGCGCGCGAATGTCGCCCAGTGTTTCATCCGGTTGGCGTAGGTTTTCGCATAAGAAGTCGAGCACCAACTGAGATTCACGCCCGCCTTCGACAATCTTACAAATCGGTATGCACAAGCCTTCTTCATAACAATCACGCGCCGATGGCGACGGCGCGCCACCAATATCAACGCTGTGCGCAGTGCTTGCCGCATACGCGACCAGACGCTCGCCGCGAAATATCGGGTGCACCATTGAAATATCGTTTAGGTGCCCAGTGCCAATCCACGCATTGTTGGTGATGATGGTGTCACCGGGCGCTAGTTGATCCTCAGGAAAGCGTTTGCGCACGGCCTCAAGCGTCAACGGCAGTGTGCCAAGAAAGCTTGGAATGCTTCGCTTTGACTGCGTCAGCTGTCGTCCGTTTGGGTCAAACACACTGAAGGCCATGTCGTAGTTATCGCGCACCACAACTGAGAAAGCTGCGCGCACAAAAGTCTCCGAGACCTGATCAACGATCCCGGCTAAGCGACGCCACAGCAAGCCGAGGCGAATTGGATCAATAGCGGCTTCGGACATGCGTTCGTCTCCTGTTTGTAAAAGCCAAAAAAGTTAGTTAAATACCGGTGTGAGCCACTCGGAATGCAGGCTGGAATTGCCACGCACCAAATCGTCATAGTGCTGTTGTAGTAAGCGCACCACTGCACCGATCTCGCCGTTGCCGACTGGCTTTCGATCAACTGACAGTATGGGCACGAGTTCCTGGCCAGTACCGCAGTAAAACAATTCGTCAGCAAGGTGCAATTCAGTGCGCCCAACATCGCGCTCGCACACTTCCACGCCAGCTTCGCGCGCGAGCGTGATGAGCGTGGCGCGGGTGATGCTCTCGAGGATGCCAGCGGTGATCGGGGGGGTACATAGCACACCGTCGCGCACCATGAACAAACAGCCGCCAGGACCTTCACTAACGCTGCCATCGCGATTCAAAATAACCGCGCCATCGTAGCCGTTGCGCTTCGCTTCCAAACCCGCGAGGCGGCTATTTAGATAATTGGCGGTAGCCTTAATCCGCGGCGGACTCGCATCTTCAGCATTCCGACGCCAACTGCTCACCGCAAAATGTTTACCTTGCGCAAACGCGTCAGTGCGCGGTCGGCGCCGACAGATAACAGAACTACCGACGGGTCCTGTCGCTGACATGTCACCCCAATCATCGATATAGGTCTGCACCCGCACATACACATCTTCACGTAAGGAGTTCGCACGTATCAGCTCTAGAATTTGCTGATCAAATGGCGCGCCTGGAGCGGTGTCGCCGAGTTCAATGACGGCCATCGAAAACTGCAAACGACGCAAATGCTCGGCCATGCGAAAGACGTACATCTGACCGTGGGCCGCATTCCAATACCCACGCAGTCCTTCAAACACCGCCACGGCGAAGGTGAGGCCGGGCGCCATAACCGAAATCTTCGCCTCGGCGAATGGAACCAAGGCACCATTCATCATGACTAGGCCCGGTTTTTCGAACATCACGCTCATTAAACGATTGACTCCGTAATATCAGCGAGGTGGCTGTGTTATGGCGCGCTTACGCCAACGACGCCAACCGAATAGCGCAACCCCAACGACAATTAACGCGCACAGTGTTGAGAAAGCGGGGCGTGAAAACACAAACATGATGTGCTCGTCATAGGTGCCGGCCAGCAGCAGCACGGTGCGCAGATTCTCTTCAAGGATTGGCATCAAGATGAACCCGATAAGCAGCGGTACGGTGGGAAAACCGAAACGCACCATGAGCAATCCTAAAGCACCAAACAAGAACACAAGTTGCACATCGAATAACGAGCCACGCAACGCAAAACTACCAGCTGAAGCGACAACTAAGACGCTGGCTAGTAACAACCGTCGCGGTACACCGAAAGCAAACCGAGCGATATGCACCAAGCCATGGCCAAGCACCAAATTGACCAAGTTGGCCATTAACAGCGCTGTATAGATCGCGTACAAGGGCGTCGGGTTTTCGGTAAAAGCCAAGGGTCCAACATTGATGCCTTGAATCATGAACGCACTCAAGATGAGTGCCGCCGCAATATCGCCGGGAATGCCAAATGCCAATAATGGAATGAGGTTAGCGCCTGATACTGCATTGTTGGCCGCTTCCGGTGCAGCCACGCCCTGCAACTCACCCTTACCAAATCGTTCCGGATGCGGTGAGGCGCGCCGTGCTTGGCCGTAAGCAAGAAATGCCGCTACGGTTGAGCCGAGGCCCGGCATCGCGCCGATAACCGTGCCCAGCGCTGAGGCCTTGAACAAGGTGGGAACACAATCGCGAAACTCCGACCATGACACGCGGTTGTCTTCCGGGCGCTTAGAGTACTGTATTGCGCGGCCACTCAAGTCCGAAACTGAACTACCCATCTGCCGAAAGACCTCAGACACGGCCAGGAAACCAATTAACATTGGGATCAAGCCGATGCCTTCTTCTAACTCTGGATTACCAAAGGTAAGGCGTTCGGTTGCGGTGATCGGATCCAGTCCAATAATGCCAATCGTGACGCCCATCAACATTGCCAGCAAACCCTTCCATGCTGGCCGGCTTGACAACATTCCCAACGAAAAAAGCGCCAGAGCGATCAGTATCGTGTATTCGGCGGGGCCAAAACTAAGCGCTACTAGCGCTAGCAAGCTGGCACAGAAAATCAGACAAATATCGCTAAAGGTGTCGCCGAATACAGACGCATAAAGCGCCATCTTTATAGCTTTGGCGCCCTTCCCTTGCTGCGCCAAAGGGTAGCCATCCAGTACCGTTGCGGAGGCTGCGGGCGTGCCAGGTGTTCGAATTAGAATCGCCGTCGTACTGCTGCCAAACAATGAGCCTTTAAACATACCGAGCAGCATCGGAATGCCGACCCAGGGATCAAAGTAAAAGCTATAGGGGATCAGCAGTGCTACCGCCATTGATGCCGTCAATCCCGGTATCGCACCCAGCACCTGTCCGGCGGCAACACCAACAATAATGGCTAACAAGCTCTCGAAGCTTATGGCCAGATTGATACCTGCAATTAGATGTTCCATATGCAGATCAATCCGTGAACAACAGGCCAGGCGGCAAGCGCACTGACAGCAAACGTTCAAATAAGGCCCAAATTGCGAGCATCACCAGCAGCGGATGCAGCACTAAAACCGTTGGTCGATATTCACCCATGATGACCAATAAGCTCAGGACCAAGACAGCCCCGCCGAGCAGAAAACCAAGCACCGGCACGAGTACCAGCGCGAATAACGCAGCCGCCGCCATGCCGGCGATGGTGCGTGGAGAAAAGCTCGCACTTGTATCATCCTCGTCGGTCGGCTCTGCATAGCTCAGGTCCTGCGTTGCGAGTAACAAACGGATCACCCGAAACAGCATTAGTACCGCAGCCAGGATGGCAACCAGTCGCGGCGAGAAACTTGGCGGCAAACCTTGGTCGAGACCAAAGTCTTGCGGGTCCGACACTGCCAGCGGAATCACCAGGAAATAGAACAAGCTCAGCGATGCCAGCAAGCAGCCAAGTTCGAGTAATTCAGAATTGCGCCGGGGCATTTATCGCCTCGTCAGACGTAGGAGCGACTTGACTTTGTAGAAGTAGGATAAGACAAGCTGGCGCGCGTTCGAAGTCCAAACAACGCGCCTTAGATTAAAGCTCTAAGAGCTACTTCATGCCGACCGCAGCGACTGCTTTTTTTGCTGCCGCGTAGTCATCATTCACAATCTTTGTGAAGGCTTTGTGACCAGCGAAATCGAGCGTCCATTTGCGTTGGCTCGCCAGAGCTTTGAATTCATCCGTCAACACAACCTTGGCGAGTACCGCATCCCATTTTTCCAGCACTTCTGGTGGCAACCCGGCCGGACCGGCGAGGCCAAAGAAGATAGCAGGTGCGATGGGATAACCACTGTCTGTCAGGATCGGAGCGCTCGGCGTAACCGGATTCTTATTCGGTGTACCCTCGGCTAAAATACGAGTCTGCCCATCGAGAGTCGCCTTGTTGCCTTCGGAAATCATGGCCAAATTGATCGTGTCGCCAAGCAATGCGCCAAGCACCTTGGAACCACCCTTAAAGGGTACATAAGTGGCGGTGATGCCTTCCGCATTGAACATCGCGGCAACTGCCAAGTGCGGCCCGCCGCGCTGTACCGATGTCGACCAACGTATTTTCTTCGGATTAGCTTTGCCATAGGCAATCACATCTGCAAGCGTTTTCCACGGGCTATCTGCTTTAACTACCAGCGGCTGGGTGCTAGCAACGAACTGGCCAATATAGCTCAGATCTTTGGCTGGATCGTAGGGCGCTTTCATCATGTGCGGGCGTATCGTGATCGGGCTGGTAGAAATAAAACCGACCGTGTAACCATCTGGCTTGGCCTTGGCGACCGCGTTTATGCCGATGGTCGCACCACCGCCAGTTTTGTTTTCGACGTTGATCTGCACACCCATCATGTCGCCCGCCAATTTGGCGATCATGCGCGAAGCAGTGTCACCGCCGCCGCCAGCGGAGTATGGGCAGATCAGGGTTATTGTCTTGGACGGATAACCGGCCGCCAGAACGCTGGCCGGAGCGAGCACGGCAGCGAGCAGCACTGCGGCAAACCTTGAAACTCGAGTCATCGGTACGCTCTCCCTCAGAATTTTTAAAAATACGACCGCAGTCGCGAGATTGAATAGTAGCCGTGCACAGTGATGCTGTAAATTACTGGTTTATCATTAATCAATGACTTTTTGTCATATGAATGTTCGCGGTTTAAAAGCATTCTTAGCGGTCGTGGAATGCGAAAGCGTGACTGAGGCTGGCAACCGTGTCGGTCTAACCCAATCAGGGGTGAGTCGGCAAATTGCTGCATTGGAAGATGAAGTTGGTTTCGCACTGTTCGATCGCCACCGCGGGCGCCTGCGCCTCAGCCGCAAGGGCCAAGCATTTATGCGTCACGCCCGTAATGCCTTGGAAACGCTCGAACAATTACCACAAGCGGCGCGCACGATTGCCACCGGTGCGGCGGATAGATTGGAAATAGCCGCGACTAGCGCAGTGGTGCATGGCCTATTGCCGCGCGTTGTAGCGAATTACATACAGCTTCGTCCTGGGCTGCCTCCCAGTATTGTCATGCGTAGTCTCAACCAGATAATTGAGCTGGGGCCCACAGACCGTTTCGACCTCGTAATTCTGCCATCACCATTGCGCCCCACTGCGCTAACCTTGCTCGGCACTATCAGCTTCGACTTACAACTCGCAGCTCCGCATCACTTAGTACCGGAACTATGTGCAGATCAGCCCTTAGAAGATGTTGCCGGATTGCCCTTTATCTCACTAGACCCGTTTGAGACTTACCAGGAAAGCGTCGAGCAGGCGCTCGCGGCGGCGCGCACGCAAGTGCGCTATGTTTGTGAAACAACCTCGGTCATCGCTGCCGCACGCATGGTTGAGTTAGGGATCGGCTGTGCGTTTGTAGACCCCTTTGTGGCCGCATCACTGGACCGCTCTAGCTGCTCAATTAGCACGGCGGTGCCGCGAATTCCCCATCGTTACGGATTTTTCTCCCGCGGATTATCACCGCCGGGAAGTGAACTGAGCATTTTCGTGAGCTTGATTGCAGCGGCCGCCCGCGCACTCGGCTGCACAACAGACCTGGATGCTTAAGCTTGCTACTCATCCGCGCGGACCCCACTCGTGGCCTTGCATTTGCGGGGTCCGCTTTTTCCCCTGCGCTTTATCGATCGAATGCAAGCTGCAGCATCGAATCATCTCGAAATACGTAGCTCGCAGCCCAGATAAGGCCGTACGCAGCAATAGCAAGAACCGGCAGATAATGTTGCAGCAACACCTTGCGATGCATCGAAAACTTGACTATCACCAGTGCTATATCACCGCACGCGGCGGTTCCGAGGACTACAAGCTAAGGCCACCAACAGCCAGCGCGACATAGGCCGCCGTCGACCGCTGTGGCGGCAAGGTCAAACATCCGTGATGCGAGTCAACCGCGCTGTGGTAGTTGGCGTCCGCCATGTACTCGGCTGCGATCTGTTGGCGCACCCTCGCCTCTGTCGTGATCGACGCAACAACGTCGCTAAGATAGCCGCCAGCGATCAGGGCGCGCGCGACCAACACGTTATAAGGCGAGCTTGAAAAAACCACTGCTCGCATTGCGCCTTCAAGTTGGGTAAACCAACGTGCACTCGGCGTAACCAGGTATCCGACCCGCAGCGCG
>Ga0055584_100001039_pt1 | contig 26904 bp, 21 predicted proteins | sample OSDHelmetaG_FD_58716 | JGI IMG/M metagenome (GOLD analysis project Ga0055584, IMG submission 58716) | Pelagic marine sediment microbial communities from the LTER site Helgoland, North Sea, for post-phytoplankton bloom and carbon turnover... | ecosystem: Environmental > Aquatic > Marine >...
GTATGACCACAGTATGAGAGTCCCTTTTACAATATCCGGACCTGGAATACCACAGGGGAAAGTGAGCCCTAGTGAAATATATCTTCAAGATGCCATGGCTACTTCATTAGAAATTGCTGGAGTAGAGAAGCCGGACTTCATTGACTTTAAAAGTCTCATGAATGATATAAAAGGTATAGATAATCAAGCTAGTAGAGATCCAATATTGGGCTATTATACTAACGATCAACGAATGATTCGTAAAAATGGATTTAAGCTCATAGTTTATCCACGAGTGCCTAAATTGAGGCTATTCCTTATAGATGATGATCCCCTAGAAATGAATGATTTAAGTAATGAAAAGGAACATGAATCAATTATAAAAGAAATGTTAGATGAACTTATTCTTTCTCAAAAAGAAATGGGAGACAACCTAATTTTGGATAGATTGGACTATTTATAATTGAAAAATGTCCTACTTAATCAATCTCCCTTTTGGGTAAGCGGCGTACCAAGCAAACCAAAATATATTATGCCCTGAAATACGTTCCAGTTTTTCACCGTCATCAGAAATGAGACATTCTTCCTTATGAGACCAGAGAAGGCCATTGGTGTCTTTCAACTTTCCATTTTTGAAAGCTTCGAATTTCACATTTTGGGCCTCATAAGCTCGAGCAGCACCAGAATCATCGGCAATAGCAATGATTGAATTGTTATTAATAACACCTTGATACCATTTTTTCTTTTTCAGATATTGAATAGAAATAGAAAGAGGGTCCTCTTTATATCCATCAGCTCTAATTACAAATACTTCATCTTTATTTTTTAAAGAATGATCAATAGAAGGGACCGGAAACATCAACTCATCTGTACTAAAATAGTCAGCATATGCGGCCCCTTCATTATAATCTCTTTGATGTCCTGTATTCAGTGAGAGCACCTCAGTGTCGGGATGAATAGATTTCCATTTTCCCCAAGTGGAAGTCACAACTGCATAAGTCTTGAGGCTAATATTATGATTTACTAAAGGGCCTAAAACTGGCCTGCCATCTATAGTACTCCAAAGAGACTGAGTCTTTTTGTCATACATCAATTTATTTGATCTGAAGAGGAATCCACTTGTACCCAAATCATGATAAGTACCGTCTAATGTCATATCATATGCTATCACTGTACCACATAGAGTACAATACACACCTGCTATTCTAGTATTTTCAAAATTGTCCACAAAGAATTCATGCCATGCTAAAATTCTCTTTGGGTATGCTCGAGCAACTCCGTTGATATAAAAACCAAAAACCACATTATCATCATCGAGAAAGTCAGCTTCGTCTGCCGAGATCATTTCAGGATCTCTCAAAGGCGGTATCCCATCCTGTTCTACCCCACCCCAAACGACTTCATCAAGTCTGATTTGAGCTTGAGCCTTTCTTGTTTTAAAGTAATTTTCAAATTTTGGATCAATATGTTTATAGATCTCACCCTTTAACTCAAAATAGTAATCTTCACTTGGCATTTCTTGAGACCATAACCATTCTAACCAAGAATAAAAGCTACCGTCATTTACAGCACCGTTTTTCTGCGACAAGAGAATATTTATGGCATCATCAAGCCATTCTTCTTGTGAAAATCGCAGAATTTCAATAAGACTAGAGTTAAATCCATTTTCCCAATTTTCAGAGAGCATTTGTAAAGTCTGTTCCTTGATACCTCTATCTTCATTATGTAAAAGTGATATGAGAAGGACAAATTTGTCTTGACTAGACAATACGGTTTGGACCTCATCCGCAATTGGCATTGATTCTACTGGTTTTTGGTTAGTATCTATAAGAGCATAGTTATTACCAAAGTCAAAAGGCAATTGATGAGCTAGTTTACGCTCAGCCCAGTATCCATATTCTCTGATATCTTTTGTATTAAGAACATTGCCATATTCATTTAGAATAATATAAGGTGAGAGCTTATATAAATGTGAAGTTTGAAATTCTACTATGGCCTTTTCTGTGCTACCTGTAGTCCCAAACCTAGTACTTTCTAAGCCACCAGGGCGAACACCTGACGCGGCATATGATACATTTGACTTGTTCTTGTTTATAATTTGAAGATAATTGTCAAATTTGAGAGTAAACTTCTTTCCATTTTTTGAAGCCTGAAAAATACTGTCTCTGTGAAGTGATTTTTCTCTATAAAAACTGCCATCTTTATAGTTAACCTGTTCAAGCTCATAGCCCAATTTTGTATAACTGTTATCAATGATAGTTCTAAAAAAATGCTTAGCACTGTTGACATAAGTGTTTGATCTATTCTTTACTATTTCTGTTTCTTCAAAATTCTCGATCCAATCTATGTAATGAGACCTACCCAGAAATTCAATCGAGCCATTTTCTTCTATTTTAAGGTACTGAAGTAAGTAATTGATTTTGTATCCAAGGAATGGGTTTTCAATTTTCAATATATCATCAGCCGAGGCTTTAAAACCGCCATTTGACTCTTCAAATCGCAAAACTTCAGAATTCAACACTTTGCATTTTTCACCTTGTTTGTTATCGCCGAAAAAAGCCTTGTAAAACCGTCTTAGTTGTCTTTTTCTCTTCCGACTTATCTTAGAGCTTATCTCAACCTCTGCAAGTTGTTGTGTACTAGGATGTAGATAGATAGAATCTCCTACTTTAAATTTACTGTATTGATGAAATGTCAATAGATTCAAATCATACGACAAATGGGAAACAATCAAATCTTCAGAAATGTCCGATGGGATATGTAATTCTACAATTCCATTATTATCAGAGACTGTACCATAGGTGGTATTCGAAAGAAAGACATGAGCATTTTCAATTGGTTCATTTGTTTCATTATCTATAATGACCAAGTTCAATTCTGTTAATTGTGCATTAACATTAATTGAAAGTAGAATGAAAGTCGATATTAGGTACTTTGCAATATTCACAATCCTAAAGTATAACATATTGATACCAAAAAACTATCAGAATGAAGACTGTTTAGTTAAGCTTAAGAATAATTTAACCCAAATATTGAGTTGGTTACTTACCTCCTTTTAAACGCTCTTGTAGTTTGTTTAAATCTTCCCATTTTCCATCATCCGCTAGAGCTGATTGCTCTGGCCATGCCCCTGGTTTATGAACTCTAAATCTACCACCACCTTGATCCAAAATATTCTGAAGGCTTATTACTTTTGCTTGAGCCAAATCCTTGTAAGTCACAATTCCATTATTGTTTAAGAGCTGTGAAATGGCAGGCCCTATTCCTTCAATTTTTGTCAAGTCATCCTTCTTTTTCGGTCTATGCTTTCTAGTTATAGGTGTTATTGTTTTCTTTTCGACTGACTCTTTTGTGATGACAGGGTTTATCTTTGGTCTTGCTTCCTTCTTTAATGGTTTTGGTTTAAGATTTGATATTTTTTCAATTTTTATAGTTGGAGAATTCTTTTCTGCTGATTTTGATGACGAGGTATTACTTTCTAATTTACTTATTACTTTTTGAGCTGCTTTTGGCTCGGGCTTTTTAGATTTTTTAATCGTATTCTTAGATGAATTTTTTGCTCCTGGAACAGTAATTTTTTTGGATTTTAATTTTCTTTTTAGTTGAATGATCTTCGCATTTAACTCTTTGATATATTTATTTGAACCTTTCTTTTTAGTACCATTTTCAGAATTATCGTTTTCCCTAACCACTGTCACTTCTTTGAAAACTTTCACAGGCACTTTCTTTTTTAATTTGACTACTGTCATTTTCTGCTTTCTAATAGTGGGACCTTCACTAAAAATAGCTTCATATGCCTTCTTTGCTTTTCCTTTAGAAATACCTGCTTTTTTTGCGATCCTCTTTATCAAGTCCTTTCTGGTTATGGCATTTTTCTTTTTTGACATGGTAATTTGTTGGAAATTGAGAATATTGATTTGATCAATGTCTTATTGAAAAGGATATCTCCTTCATAAGTATACAAAAGGAGAATTAGGTATGCAAAGCAAAAGGAAGAAATGTAACAACTAGATCAGTTGTAGATAATCAGAAGACAAAATTCAATATTGATAATTTACGACTCAAGAAACAAATCTTCCGGCACATTCATCTTTTGGAACCTCAAGTATTCGCCTAGTGTTTTGGCTTGAGCATCCATTTTTGTGCTTGCCGCCACTCCATCTTGAAGAAACCCCTTTATATAAAAATTGAGTCCATATAAATTAGGAAATTCGTATCTAATGATTTCAAAAGCAGCTGTATCGGGTAGCAGCTCTTTCAACTTGTTAATGGTAAGATATTCAAATAGAAAGTCATAAGAAGCAATGGATTTACCCCATATTCCCACATTGGCATTACCTCCTTTGTCACCTGATCGTGCCGCATATATTTCACCCAATCGAGCTTCTTTTCTTGTAGAATTTATTGTTTTTGAATCATAGGTCATTCCTTTTGAATCAGGGCTAGATACACCTCCTGCTTTTACCTCTTCTATTATTTTCTCAGCGCCATCAACATTCACTATCTGAGAAATAAACTTTTTATCAATAAGAGCTGGAAAGTGAACAATGCGCGGCTTAGCAGGACCTGGAGGACTACTCATGCACCACCCAGGAACGGTACAAAGCGCTAACTCTATTAATTTCGAAGTAAAGAACTTTCCAGCTTTTCTAGAGTCCTGATCTACCACTGCAATTCGCATCGTTGAAAACCCTTCTTCATTAGATTTAAGATTGTCTGTGTCGTTCTTAAAAAGCTGAATATCTATCTGATCGAAAGCACCCTTTCCTCCCACATTATTAAGAAATCCTTGTTTTAAAATTTCAGCTTTACGATCTATGTCCATTCCTATTAAATGGAAAGTCATGCTGTTTTGAAATCCAGCCATACAATTCACTGTAACTTTCGCTGTGTCCGTTGCAGGACTCCCTTTTACTCCACATACTTTCACTCGGTCTTCACCATCATCAGAAAGCTCAATCGTCTCAAAATGAGCTACCACATCAGGAGTGATATATTGTGGAGCATTAATTTCATATAGAAGTTGCGCAGTTACTGTTCCTTTACTTACAAGACCACCTGTTCCTGGATGTTTTGAAATGACAGCACTACCATCAGCATATACTTCTGCTAAAGGAAAACCAACATTGTCAAAAGATGGAACTTCTTCAAAAAAGGAATAATTACCTCCTGTGGCTTGTCCTCCACACTCAATTATATGACCTACAGTTGCTGCACCAGCCAATGCATCCCAATTGTCTTTTTTCCATCCAAAATGATATGCTGCAGGTCCCATCACTACAGATGTATCTGCGACTCTGCCAGTGACTACAATATTAGCACCATCATTGAGCACATCTACTATTCCCCAACATCCTAAATATGCATTTGCAGATACTGGCATCATTCCACTATTAGCAAGTTTAACATCTTTTTCTAGATGCTTTAATACTGCTCCTTCTTTTTGTAATTCAGAAAGGTTTGGCATTAAATTGTCCCCTTCTATGAAAGCTATTTTAGGATGCAACTGAAGCGTATTCGCTACTGTTTTTAATGCTTCTGCAAGTCCTGAAGGATTGAGTCCACCAGCATTTACTACCACTTTGATGCCCTTTTCCAGGCAAGTCCCCATGATACCTTCCATCTGCTTAAGAAATGAAACTGCAAATCCTGCTTCTGGTCTTTTTGCTTTTGCTTTGTACAAAATAGCCATAGTAAGTTCAGCTAAGTAGTCACCAGTGAGATAATCTATAGGGCCTCCTTCTACCATCTCTTTTGCTGCAGAAAATCGGTCTCCATAGAAACCACTCATATTTGCTATTATGGCTTTTTCCTTTCTTATCATTCCTTACCTTTTTGACAATTAAAGTGAAAATTAGCTTATGATTTAGTCATAAAGAATATAGGAGGTAAATATTTAGATTGAGAGTACATTTAATTCATAGTAAAAAATGTAAACAGAAAAATGGATCAACAGTGAAAGAGATATAATAATCTAATCTATCCTTAGGAAAAAAATTCACTGAGATTACCCACCAAACTTTCAGCAAATAGGAAATGACTTTTAGGGAAAGCAAAAACAATTCCAAAGGGCATTTCATCCTCTAACTTAAAAGGAGCTGACCACTTGAAGGTATTTAATACTTTAGTCAAAAGCTGCTCTGTAATATATTGAGGAGATAGTTACACTGAATGGATTGACGTTCTTTACAAGTTAGATAATTCATTCATTATTCTAGATAAGACTATATTTTCCTCCGATCTCAATTCATTTTTAAAAACTAATTTACTTCAATAAGAAAGGCCATTCTGAATGAAGTCAGAATGGCCTTTTACCATTTTTAATCCTTGCAAATCTTTGGCTTAATTAATAATCTTCCAATTTAAAACGCCATAGATTCTATAGTTCAGACTAAAGAATTTCAACCTGCCTTAACTAGACTATTTTATGGCATCTTCTCCTCTAATTTTCGTGCTTATACGGATAGCATCTTCGACATTATAAACAAATATTTTTCCATCACCTACAGAGTCTGTACCTGCCTTCTCCTGAATTACTTGAACACATTTTTCTAAATTTTCCTCACTGACCACGCAGATAATCATTATTCTAGTTTGTAAAATCATAGTCTGTTCTGCACCGCGATATCTTTCAGAATAACTTTTCTGTAGTCCTGATCCCTTTACAGGTACCACTGTAATACATGGAATACCTTGGTTAGATAATTCTTCCTGTACATCATGCAGTTTGGAAGGTCTTATTATTGCTTCTACTTTTTTCATTTTTCTAATTTTTTTAAGTCTACCTCTGATGGTATTATTCAAAAGTGGAATAAGATTCTAAACCGAATGAAGCAGCATCAATCCCTGCTAATTCTTCTTCTCTGCTTACTCTCACTCCAATAGTAATATCTAATACTTTCATGATTACATAAGTGGTAATGAATCCAAAAACCGCGATTGCCACCACGCCAAGAACTTGAGTGATCAATTGACTAACTCCGCCTCCATAAAATAAACCATTTTCCACAGCAAAGAAACCTACCGCTATAGTACCAAACATACCATTCACTCCATGGACAGCTATTGCTCCAACAGGATCATCCACTCTCATTTTATCCATCATTACTACTGCGACATCTACTAATACCCCAGCAAAAAGTCCAATAATAATTGCTCCATTAGGTCCTACGACGTTGCACCCTGCAGTGATGGCTACGAGGCCTGCTAAGACACCATTAATCACCATCGTAATATCTATCTTTTTATCCTTAAGATAAGTATAGGACATAGTGGATATACCACCTGCTGCAGAGGCTAAAAAGGTATTGGTTGCTACTGTACCAATCAATTCCCAATTTCCTACTGCTGCCAATGTCGATCCTGGATTAAATCCAAACCATCCAAACCAAAGTATAAAACCACCTGCCGCTGCTAACGGAAGATTATGACCTGGGATGGCCAATATTTTACCATCTTGATATTTTCCTAATCTAGGTCCCAAAACTATTGCCGCAGCCAAAGCCGCAAAACCACCCATAGCATGAACTGCTGCTGATCCAGCAAAATCATTGAATCCTCTACCTGCTAACCATCCATTTGGGTTCCATACCCAATTGGCGACGATAGGATAAAGGATAGCACAGAATAGAACTACGAGAAAAGCATATGTCCATATCTTCATTCGCTCTGCTACAGCTCCTGAAACGATCGAAATTGCAGCCATTGCAAATCCTAATTGGATGAACCAAAACAACTTATTAGATACAGTAAGTCCTAATCCTAAATCTCCATCTGATATTCCAGAATCAAAAGCAATCCATCCATTGGATGCTCCATAAGCAATACCGAAACCTACAGCGTAAAATGCTATTCCTCCAAATATGATATCAATAATTACTTTGGCAATTATACTCATCGCATTTTTGGCCCGTATAAATCCAGCCTCTAGGAGTGCGAACCCTCCTTCCATTTGAAAAATCAGAGCAGCACAAAGAGCCACCCACACCGTATCAATAGCATGAATATTTTCTGCCTGCTGACTTATGACTTCTGTCAAACCTTGCATAGTTAGTTTTTCATTTACAACAATCCACCAAACTAATTATAGACTCGTGTTGAATGACAGCTATTTAGAGTTTTTTTGTTATGCCCAAAAGATTGATTCAACTTGCACCCCACAAAAAAGACATTGATAATCAACATTTTATGATGTGTGAATTGTTATTTCTAAACTGAAAAAGTATAGGCTTATCTATTCACTTTTGAAAGTATGAACAACTATCTGGCTCTAATTTTCCACTAAGTTTTATTATATCTGGACAATTAACACTTATCATTCTATACAAAAGATTGAATGTTTAAGCGTCTTGTAGTAAGTTAACATTATGGATAATACAGCATGCCATTTTGATGTCATAATTGTGGGAGCAGGCCTTTCTGGAATAGGTGCTGCTCATCATCTCACCACAAAATGCCCTGATCACACTTTCGCCATCTTCGAAGGAAGACCTCGAATGGGAGGCACCTGGGATTTATTCAAATATCCAGGAATCAGATCTGATTCTGATATGTACACTTTAGGATATAATTTTAGGCCATGGCTTCATAAAAAGGCTTTAGCTGATGGGCCAACCATTTTGCAATACATAAAAGATACTGCTAAAGAAGGTGGTTATGAAGATAAAATCAGGTACAACCACAAAGTGACTGATTCTAATTGGTCATCAGAACATTCTAGGTGGGAAATGGACATTTCCACAACAGGTGATTCGGAACCCAAAAAATACACATGTAACTTTCTTTTTGCATGCAGCGGATATTATAGCTACGACGCTGGGTACACTCCAGATTTTAAAGGATTGAAAGACTACAACGGAACTTTCATTCACCCACAAAAATGGCCAGAGGGCTTGGATTATTCTGATAAAAAAGTAGTGGTCATAGGCAGTGGAGCTACTGCCGTAACTATAGTACCTGAAATGGCAAAAGATGCTTCAATGGTCACTATGTTACAGAGATCCCCTACATACATCATGTCAGTACCTGAAGAGGATGCATTAGCAAATTTTATGAATAAATATCTTCCGAATAAATTGGCTTATCTATTTACAAGATGGCGCAAAATATCATTTGGATTACTTTTTTATAAGGCATGCCGAAAATGGCCTAAGACAATGGGAGGTCTTTTAATAAAGGGCATGAAGAAAGAATTGTCTAGTTCTATACCTGACTCTGACAAACAGCTCACTCCAAATTATAATCCATGGGATCAAAGACTATGTGCTATTCCCAATGGAGACCTTTATGAATCAGTGAAAAAAGGCAAGGCAAAAATTGTCACTGACCATATAGATCATTTCACCGATAAAGGTATTAAACTTGAATCTGGCGAAGAATTAGAAGCAGACATTGTAGTCAGCGCTACTGGCCTTGCAATGAAATTTTTAGGAGGCATGACTATGACTATAGATGGAAAAGAAATAGATATATCCGAAAGATTTGTATATCGAGGTATGATGCTAAGCGATATTCCGAATATGGCTCAAGCTTTTGGATATACCAATGCATCATGGACGCTAAAATGTGATCTTACCTGTGATTATGTATGCAGATTATTGAATTATATGAGAAAGAATGGACTAAAACAGGCCACTCCTCTTGTAAATGATCCATCTGTTCAAGAAGAGCCATTATTAGATTTTAATAGTGGTTATGTTCTTCGAGCATTGGAGCAATTACCAAAACAGGGTTCAAAGCAACCTTGGAAAGTATTTCAAAATTATTTCTTGGATTTAATCAGTTATCGGTACAGTTCATTAAAGGATAAGGCTTTGGAGTATAAGTGAAAGCACTGACTTGATATAATGACATACGAGAAAGTATTTATCAAAATTCAGCCCTATTCTTTAATGAAGCCCTTAGAGATACTCACTGCTCTTACTCCAATAATCATCAAAATAATAAACAAAATTATTATTCCCCATTCACTCAATGTTGGTATCGGCGCTGGGGGACAAAGACCAGGTGAAGTGGCAATAGAACAAGACGCACTTGTGTTTGCTGGAGTCGTATTACAAATACATTTGGTGTAAATCGTTACAGGTGTATCTTGTATATAACTCGGAACTGCTCCAGAAAAGTTTACATTATCAAGTGAATACATCAGTGCTGATCCCGTTGGACAGTTATCGATTACATTCGCAGTGATGGCACCTCCAGAATGGATTCCATTATTTTCAGTACAAATGCTTTCTGTAATTATAGGTAAAGCTGCAATACCAGTTAAATCTGGACAAGTTGCTCCATTCTCAAATGCTCCTATATCACATGTTGCATCTCTGAGTAAATTTCTTTGATCTTCTGCTTGACATGAACCTCCAGCATTCAAAGCGGGACTTCCACCCTGAAGGGAATGGGTCAACGTCGGACCTTCATTATCATGTAATGTTGATTCGATAAGAGTTAAAACACCACTCTTATTCATAATAGCTCCTCCGTCTTGAGATATAACATTGTTAGAAAAAATGGTGAGTTTTATGTTTAGGGTTCCTTTATTAAATATTGCTCCTCCATCATTAGTAGAAGAGTTACTAATCAGATTTGAACTATTAATATTTAAGGTCGCATTGTTCCTGATAGCACCACCTTTACTACCGTTATTATCTGTTAAACTTCCCTTGTTAAAAGTAGTTGTACCTGTGTGAGTAATCAATGCTGGGCCATCCCCCCTTAAACATGGTAAGGTTTAACCTGTTGATGGTCACATTCATACTACCATTTATATCTAGTCCTCTAAATGATGCCTGCCCATCAATGTCCAAACCATTTGCATTTATGATCAAGCTCTCCGTGATTGAAGTTAAATTAGAGCTTAACATCACAGTACCCGCAATAGTCACATCGATAACATCTTCACCAGGATTACCATTTGCATCAATAATGGCTTGTCTGAATGATCCTAGGCCACTATCATTCAAATTAGATACAGTATATGAAGCAGAAAAAGAAGGAACAGACAAAATGAGACAAAAGAATAGAATAGCGTTTTAGTATGTTTTCATTAGATGGCTTGTGAGTGAACTTATAGACAAGTTAGCTTTTTAGACATAAACCAAAAAAGATACAGCGTATTTTCGGATTTACATTTCTACTATTCTTACGTTCATTACAAAATGAGCTGTATCTTGTCGAAACAATAAAATCACCATTCCATTTCCTTGCAGCGACAATTACAAATTTGGATTAGATATACAAGTCTTTTACTTCTGTTTTTAATTTTACAAAACCCAGCTAAGTCACAAGAAAATTCTAATTTTCAAAAAGCTCCATACGCTTTCACAGGAAAATTCAATGAAGACCCTTCAGAGTCCCCATTCAGATTTAATATACTTCAAAACATTCAGGTCATTGAAGGTCTGAGTGATGAAGCAAGGATCGAAGATGTAAGCCAAAACTGAGATAAATACAACCCTCAGTATCCTGAATCGGTGAATGTAAAAGAAAATGTTACCTATTGGTTTAAGGCTAAAATTAAAGGTAATCCGCAGCTGAGAAAACATATTCTTCAGATAGCACCTGAACTGGGTAATGACCTTGTCAATTTTAATATTATCAATGCCTATCACTTTGATAAAAATGGGAAATGGGTACATCAAGTGACAGGGCTGGATGTTCCATTAAAAAATAGAGTTTTTAAATTTTGGAGTCCTCTTATCGAAGTAGACGTTTCTGCCAATGACACTATTGAACTGTATGTACAGGTAAAAATGGATCAAAAAGACAAGAGGTTTTTACCAGAACAATTAGGTATCAATCATATTGATGAATCGTCTATTTGGCCCAATCAAATCTATTTCGGAATTGCCCAATCAGTGTTTTATGCTATACTGATTTTTCAGTTCTTTTATGTCCTTCTTCTCTATCTAATGGAGAGAGAAAAAATGCAATTGTATTTGACTTTTTTAATGATTGGAAGTTTTTTGGCTATAGCCTTTACACTAGACAATTATCGAGAATTTGTAATACTATCTACTTGGCGGTCATATCATGACAACCTTTCATTTCTCGGAATTTTCTTGATAATGCTTGGTCAATTGAAGTTTACTCAGCATTATTTTAACTATCCGAATCAGTCATTTTTTGTTCAAAAGGTAATTCCCTGCGTTGTAGGAATAGGTGGAACACTAATCATAATCAGTTCATTCACCAGAGATATCACACAAAAGAATCCATTACCTTTTATTCTTCTAATAGTAGCTTGGGGGCTCAGCTTCTACATGGCGATTACATCAAAACAGAAAGCGTCTTTTATCAAGAGGCTGTATTTCGTCGCCTTTTTGCCGCCCATATTGGTATTGTGCGTTATGCTTTTTTATTCTTTCAATTTGAACTTATTTCATATAGAAAATTACAACAGGACCTTTGATTTTCTCAACAAAGGGATACTCATCACTATGTCAGCACTTGCACTGAGTGCAGGGTATAGAAGTAGAAAGATTAAAGAAGAAAAAGAAGAAGAACTAAAAAGGAACCTCAAAGCTGAACAGGAAATAAATAAAGCTATTAACAAATTTGTCCCCAATGAATTCATTTCTGCATTAGGTAAAAAAGGAATTACAGACGTTCAATTAGGAGATCATACTGAGCGAGAAGTCACGGTATTGTTCTCTGATATAAGAGGATATACATCTTTATCGGAAAAGCTCAGTCCTACAGAGAATTTCAAATTTGTGAGCAACTATAGCGGTCAGATGGGGCCTATTATCAGGTCAAATGGTGGATTTATCAATCAATATTTAGGCGACGGCATTATGGCTCTATTTATTGACAATCCAGAAGGAGCCCTCAAAGCAGCTATTGAAATGCACCAAATCAACAACCAAAATAATAATCAAAGAGTGCGCGAAGGCCAGCCTCATTTGATCATAGGAATTGGAATGCATACAGGCCCACTAATCATGGGAGTATTGGGCGATGAAGATAGGTTTGATGCTGCGACTATCTCTGATACTGTTAATGCTGCAGCAAGGGTGGAAGGTCTGACAAAGCAATATGGATGCAATATACTTTTGAGTGATGCTTCGATCAGAAAAGTGAATGAATCGCAATTTGGTTTGAGATACCTAGAGCCAGTATAAGTCAAAGGGAAGAAGCAGGTAATTAAAATTTACGAATGTTTTGATGGTGATAAGCCTGCATTATTGGATCTAAAATCTAAATCCCTGCTTTCATTTAAAGAAGCTAGTACAGCTTATTTTATCAAGGACTTTGAGAAAGCAATCAACTTGTTCGAGGATATCTCAAAACGAAATCCAGAAGATCATACTGCTCATTTGTTTTTAAAGAAGGCCCAAACTTACCTAAAAGAAGGCGTCCCGGAGAATTGGGAAGGAGTCGAGTCAATGACCTTTAAATAGCATGAATCTTTTCAGCCCAGCCCGGCTAATAATAGATTCAATACCGATGTTATTCTAAAAAAGTGGCCTTTCAAAATCACAAATCAACTCCCATCTCCTTGAGTATCCTTTTACCGTTTTGATTTTCAGGATTCAGCTCTATTGATTTTTTATAATTCTCAATCGATTCCTCATTCTTTCCAAGTTTTCTGAGAACTTCACCATAGCTGTCATAAAGATTAAAAGCATTAGGAAAAGCTTCTATTCCTAATCGTAACACAGCTGCTGCATCCTCAGTTCTATCTGATTCTAACAATCGATAACTCACTATATTCATTTCATTCTCAACAATATAAAAATCAGCATCATTCTTGACAGAATGATAATATGCTTTTCCTTTCTCAATGCCGTCTTTATATATGACATCTAAAAGACTATAAGCCAAAGACTTTTTTGGAGTATCGTAGTCCTTATCATAAAGAATACCCATAATGCCTTTTGTCATGGCATTAAGTGGTGCTCTTCTCACATTACTCAAAAGTATGATGGATGAATTAGTAGATGGTATACGAGTAAATACTGCACAAAATCCATCAATTACTCCATCATGGCCAATCGTCTCCACTACGTCTTCAGAATTGCCAATAGGTTTATCCTTAATACTCCACCCATATCCATAGTGGCCACCATAGTCTGGATCTTCTACATGCTTTACAAAACTTAAATTCAAATACTCATTTGGAATCAAGGTAGCAGTATACAAAGCCCGATCCCAAATAGAGAGATCTTCTACCGTAGAGTAAAGGCCACCAGCAGCATATACAGTAGACATATCAATGTAATTTGAGTTATAGTATTCACCCCAGCTGTTGAAGTATCCTGAAGCTCTTTTTGTTATTCGCTTTCGATGTTTATCAAATCCAGTATTATTCATTTGTAAAGGTGTGAAAATATACTCTTGGAGCAGTTCTTCATATCTTTTACCAGTCACTTTTTCTGCTAAATATCCCAATAAGGTGTATCCTGCATTACTATAGCTAAATTTCTCTCCGGGGATGAACTCCAAAGGAAGAGTTGCAAATTCTTCTACTAATGCGTCTGCTGTATAACTATCAGGCCTAATTGGTTTTTCTTTAGTGGATTCATAGGAATTTGGAATACCAGAAGTGTGGGTCAAGAGATGATGAATAGTTATTTTCTTTCCATTTTCACTTGGATAATCTGGGAGGAAAGTGGAAAGAGGTTTATCCAAGTCCAATTTTCCTTCTACTATAAGTTGTACAACCAGCATTGCTGTGAATTGCTTAGTAATGGATCCAATTCTGAATTTGGTATCTGATTGATTAGGAATATTCCATTCCATATTTGCTAATCCAAATCCCTTCTTATACATTATTTCACCACCTTCTGATACCAATATAGCTCCATTAAAATCTCCATTTTCAGCATAGGAATTTACTAGTTTATCAATCTCTACGGATGCTGATGTAATAACTTGGGCTTCCAGATTTTTTTCGCTACCCGGGCTATTCTGCCCAATACAGGAATAGAAGCTAATAATCAAAACTGTCAACATGGTTTGGGCCCAAATTGAATAGGAATTAGTCATATTTATTTACTTTCTACAAAACTCTATAGAAGTAATCTTGACTAGAAAATTAAATTGTAAAAGATTGTAAATGTGGTGTAAAGAATTTTAAAGATTATCTATTCTAATAATGATCTTACTACAATGTTTCTTTACTTATCCATTTTTCAACAATAGGGGCTTTATAATTTTTCATTTTGTCTAAGAGATCATCAACTTCGTTGCTGATCAAAAGCATGTCTTTGTGAATATTTTTGATGAATCCATTGTCAATCATTGTATCCACTAAGGCTATAAGGGAATCATAATAGCCGTTAATATTGAGTACTCCAATAGGTTTACTATGAAGTCCTAATTGTGCCCAAGTCAACATTTCAAATAATTCTTCTAGAGTACCAAATCCACCAGGAAGCGCAATGACTCCATCACATAGTTCATTCATTTTGGTTTTCCTTTCATGCATGCTTTCTACTGAAATCAATTCAGTCAATCCCTGATGAGCTATTTCCTTAGTTTTTAGGAAATTGGGTATGACCCCTATAACATGTCCACCTCTAGTCAAAGCTCCATTCGCCACAGCACCCATAAGTCCAACTTTAGCTCCTCCATATACCACTTCAATATTATCATTAGCTAATTTCTCTCCTACACTTCTAGCAATGACCTCATAGATTTCATAAAAGCCTGAACTTGATCCACAAAAAACAGTGATTCTTTTCATTTATTTGATTTTAGAGCCAACCCTTTCACATTTTTTCACTAGGTCAGCAACTATCTATCTAATATATCCATGATATTGTAAATCCTCATTATCCTCTATCAATTTAAGTACGCCATCCTTCAGCAAGTACAAATCATCAGCAATTTCTTTTACATTCCTACATTGATGGTCGGTTATTAAAATCCCTTTTTTTGATAACAATTCTTCTTTTTACCAAATCAATATACTTAGGCATAATACGAGAAAATGGTTCATCCAATATTGTGAACTTTGAGTGATCACATTAAATCATTTGAAATTGAATAAAACCTGTTCCAATATTATTCAACAAAACAAAAGTCAAAATTGAAATTATAGTAGTAAAAAATAGAAAATCTCTGGAATAAAGAGAAAAAGCTTTAGGTCTTTGAATCGCATTAGTTCTAGCTCAAGGCATTGATATTGAAATACTTCGATTTTAACTAGAGGTATTAAATGTGGGATATTTTTTAATGACCTCGATAGCATCATCAAAAGTGCGTCCCCCATTTTCAATTCCATCATAATAATTGTTCCAAAACAAATACTTAATGTGCATTGAGTCTCTACCATATAGAAAAATGTCTTCCATAGTTAAATAACCTTCCTCATGAATCGGCCGCTTTTCAGTTATGCGAATATCATTTTTATGATGTTTATAAGAGTCGTCCTGTGCTGAACAGAATAAAGTAAGCTCATTTTTATATTCTTTATAAATTTTATAGGTATGTCTAAGCCATCTTCTATGAGGGAGAATATCAGGTCCACCCATAACAATTTTACCTCCTGATAAAGAGTCCGCAATTTGCCTAAGATGTCCAGAATTATCATGAAGACCATTCTGATACCAAAACACATGACTTTGAGGCATAGCATTCTGCAGGCCATTCAATATAGAGATGAGAGCATCACGATATTTATCAGGAGTATAGTCATATCTTAAAACGTCTTCTTCAGTCAAGTCTAGAGCCGTTTCCTGTATTGCTATTCCTTCAAAATTAGGGTGAGCATCAAACCGATCTCCTATAACTCTTCCAATGGCCAGAAAACGATTCACAAATTCAGGATGCCATCGTATAGGGCAAAATCCTCCTCCTTCATTTTTCCATTCATATTCCTTAAGGTAAGTAGGCATTGCTCCTTTTATCCAAAAAGACCTATCACAGAGAAATACTACGAGTTGTTTATTATTTTTTGAACAGAATTCTAGATCTTCCTCAATCCAGGACAAATCATATTCGTTTTTGCTTGTCTCCAATGTGCGCCAGAAGTATCTTTTATTTACTCATTTCAATGCAGGTTCACTAATATGCTTAATTTCTGAAAGATTAAAATGAGGGCTCACAGCAACGTAGTGACCAGGGTTATTCTTAATATTCGATTTTTCTTTCTTCTTTTCTACTTCACTTGAAGAGCAACAAATTATTACTGCAGCTAAGAACAACAAATTAAAAATTCGAATAAAAACAATCATAGAAATTTATTTAGAACCTTGCCTTGAATATTTGATTTTCAACAACCCAAAAACAAAGAGTATTAAACTGTTGATAGACCTGATATAAAATTAATAAAAAGACTAGTGAGAAGAACCTACAAAATCTAAATGCCTAAAGAGCTTATTCTAATTCCATTTATATAAATTTAGGTACACAAATATTGGCTTCAAGATGTTCAGACTTTTATTGCTGTTTCCTTTTTCATTCCTTCTTTCATGTGCTCCACAGACGGAAAAATCAACACCTAATCCAAAAACCATGGAAGCTAAATTATACCCTACAACAGGAAGTGTAGAACGGCTTGATCCAGCGATTAATCAACTCATCTCTGAAAATGCAGCGATAGAAATATTAGCTAAAGGTCATACATGGACAGAAGGGCCATTATGGATAGAAGAAGGACAATATTTGCTCTATTCTGACATACCGCCAAATAGTATTTTTAAGTGGTCAGAGAAAGGAGGAAAAGAACTCTATCTAAAGCCATCAGGATATACAGGTGATACTCCTAGAGGAGGGGAACCAGGTTCAAATGCATTACTTCTAGACTCAAATGGTGCTCTGGTACTTTGTCAACATGGCGATCGCAGAATGGCCCGTATGACATCACAAATATCTGATCCTAAGCCTTTATTTAAAACCATTATTGATCGGTTTGAAGGAAAACGATTTAACAGTCCTAACGATGCAATTTTTGACAGCCAAGGAAACATGTACTTCACAGATCCTCCTTATGGTCTTGAAGGCAATGTAGACGACCCTACAAAAGAGGTAGATTTCCAAGGAGTTTATAGACTGAACACAGAAGGAAATTTAGAAGTTATTGATAAAGATATGGCTAGACCAAATGGAATTGCCTTATCTCCTGATGAAAAAACACTCTATGTGGCTAATAGTCAATTCCCTCCAAACTATATGCAATTTGATCTGAGTGGAGACGGACAAGTTGTGAATAGAAAAGAATTTCATCTCACATCCTATGACATTGGAAAAGGTGCACCTGATGGAATGAAAGTGGATAAAAATGGAATAATCTGGGCCACTGGTCCGGGAGGAGTTTTAGTGTTCCAGCCAGATGGGAAACTACTAGGAAGAATCAAGACAGGAGAAGCCACTTCGAATTGTGCTTTTAATGCAGATGAATCTGTCCTTTTTATGACTTGTGATGACTATCTGATGAGGATCAAACTGAAAGCATAATAAGAATACTGGTAAATACAATTATCCTTAATTCACTTCTTTATATTCCTTTTCAAACTTCATATCCCATTCTTTAAACTGTGATCTGAGCAAATAAAGAATGATAAATAAGACGGTTAGATTTTGGACTAATGGAGCAACATATATACCTGTAATGCCTAACCATTTTGGCAATAGTATTACTACAGGAATAAAAAAAACAATCTCTCTAAGTACTGTCATGATACCTGATATTTTAGCTTTACCTATGGACTGATACATGATAATTGCCATAACAAACAAGGAAGACATAAAGATAGGAGCCATCATAATTCTAAAATTGAAAATATCACTTGCTTCAAATGTAGAATTTGGTAAAAGAAGGCTGAGAATGCTCACAGGGAATATCTCAAATAGGATAAGTAGAAATGAGGTAATTCCAATGCACCCATAGCCAAAGACAAAAAAGGCACGCTTTACTCTCTGATAATCTCCTGCACCATAATTGATACCAATAACAGGCTGTACTGCTGTAGAAAACCCAAAACCTGGAATCAGCATTAATAATAAAATGCGATAACATGCTCCCATAAATGCAATGTCCCAATCATCACCATAGATGGATATCTGTTTGAACACAACAATATTTTGTACTAAGAACATGACATTGAGCATCATTGCAGATAGTCCTACACCAAGAATAGGCTTAATGATTTCAGGTTCTATTTTAAAATATTTATGATCAATGGGATAAGAGCTGTGTCCTTTGAAATAATAGATCAAACCCATAACCAATAAAAAGAACATAGAAATAATAGTCGCTAATGATGCACCGCCTATACCCATATCCAAATAACCAATGAAGAATGGATTAAGGATCATATTGAGCAGCATAGAAGCCATTGACATTGACATCGCAGTCTTTAGCTTTCCCTCGGCTCGGATAAGAAAATTCATCACAACGGCGAATACTTGAAAAAAGGCGCCAAGTATTAAAATCCTATAATAGTGAGCTCCTTGAGCCAAGACTTCACCTTTTCCACCTATGGCAGATATTAGATCTTCGGCAAAATACCATCCAACACATGTAAGAGTAGCTCCTGCTAATAGAGACAAAATAGTAATTACATTAAAAATTTTTTTCTGAGTGATTGTATCATTTGATCCCAAAGCAATACTGAGTAACGACGATCCACCAACTCCAATCATGGCGGCAAAGGCATTAGTAAGAAGTGATAAAGGGAATGCAAGAGAAACTCCTGCTAATGCCGTTTCTCCAAGAAACTGGCCAATGAAAAGAGCATCTACAAAAGTATTAATGCTATTAATAGACATGGCTATAACAGCTACAGGAGTCAGTTTCCATACAAGCTCCCACATTGGAGCAGAACGAATTTCATCTTTGATTGCAATACTTTGGTTATTCGATTTTGCCATGCTATCTAAAAGCGACCAAAGCTATAATTAATTCGAGATATGTACTGACCTATTTGGAGTAGTCTATGATATGATTTTTGATGCTCATTTTGTATCAGATTTCTCGAGTTAGCGCAATCAACTAAAACAAAAAAGAGCTTAGCAAACTCGATTACCTTATTGACTTTTCTTTGCTTTTCCTACCCTATCAACAATATAAGAACTCGTAAAAAAGGAGAATCTAATTATTTGGATTGCTGCTCTAAATAATTTTTTATCTCTACCTCATCTTCAGGGGAAATCACCCATCTTTCAAAATTAAAAACATACAACGCAGTAACAATTAATGGAGATAACCACAATACATAAATCATCCAAGCAGTAGGTTTTGGCATTTGCCAAAAGAACGAATGATTAGGATCATTGACATAGGACCAATTGGCAAGAATCATCATGGTGAAAAGAAAGGCATAGACAATTCCGAAGACAACTAATCCCTTAAACATGCCAGTATTCTTACTAGCTCTTCTACTTCCTATAATTAGGATAGTTGTAAACATTGCTATCAATCCCATAGCAAAAAGATAACCCATCCATTTAGTATGATTATGAAGATCTGTATTATCTGGGCTCACTTTCATCCCTTTGAAATTTGGATGATTTGCTCCAGTAAGACCTGAAAGAGGCTCATAAACTTGAGCAACTCCAATGATCAACAAAAGAGTTATCAGAATAGAAAGTAGAACAACATATGGTCTCATTCAGATCAAAATTTAAAAGTTCAATCTACTAAATGCCTCTAACCATCCTTGCGCCATAAGGTGGGCTCCTGCCATAGAAGGATGTACTCCATCCGGACACCAATAAGCAGTATCTGCTTTGCTTAAAGCAGCATCAAACATTGATTGGTATGGAACAAATTCTGCTCCGAAATTCTGAGCTAAATCCTTGCTTGCCATTCTAAACTCATCAAACATTGGAAGCCAATCACTCTCTTTTATAGCTGTGCCTTCTTTGAGAACAAAAGGTTCTAATATGATTAATTTCATATCAGGTAATTCATCTTTTGTTCTTTTAAGTAGTGCATCAAGATCTGTACGATAAGTCTTTATATCTCCTGTATAACCATGAGTGAGAGTGTGCCAATAATCATTAACTCCGATCAATATGCTCATCACATCCGGTCTCAGATTAAGGCAATCATCTTCCCATCTATTTGCTAATTGGTGTACTTTATGACCGCTTATTCCTCTGTTATAGCACTTTAGCCCTTTCTCTGGCATAGTACCAAGTAGTTGTTTTACCGCAAAAGAGACATATCCATTTCCCATTCCCCATCCGTCATTTGCATAATAACTTCCTCTATTCCTTCCTGCATCTGTAATACTGTCGCCTTGAAAAAGAATTTTCAGACCTTCAGGTATATTTATTGCCATCTCTTCGGCTTGTCGCCAAATACTCATGGACAATGGAAAAAGTCCAGTGCTTATAAGAGCATTACGTCTATTCATATGAAAATTAAAAGTTAACGGAAAAGTAAGGAAACTTCTACTCTACTCCAATTGTCATTTTGCTCTTAACGAATTCTGACATTTCCTTGCTTATTAAATTCAATCCATTTTGATTGACCTTGAAAATATTGTTCTCTGTATATTTTGTATTAATACCTTCTCTCATATTCATCTGAGTCACGGCAAAAGATATTTCTAAAGTATCTTGCATTCTTTTAATAACAATAGTATCAAAAGTGTTTTGCATGGTAGAAGTATAAGGTATGGTTGGACAATTCACTATCTCATCCAATACAGTCTTGTCACTAGAAAACCATTTTCTTATCAATCCCAGATGACCATCTGAACATTGATATCCCAAATTCAATGCTGTGAGAATTGTACATTTTAGATTGCTTCGTTCTTCATTCATAGACCCATCCCACCAGCAGTCATTGCCGATAAATGTAGAAACATAGGCTAAAGCGGCTTTTTCAGAAGGTGAAATAATTTTAGCATATGATTCATTGATAACAATTGAATTTACTGAATCTTGAATTTCATCATCATACACATTTTCTCTCCAAAGAAAATGCACAGAAGTATCTCTGAGTATTTCAAAATCTATGCTTTCTACTAGTTGGACATTTTCACTCCTCTCCTGTTCAATTGGTGGTGGACTAGAGTTTTGACATGAAGAGAAGAGTACAACAATGAGCAGAAAGCAAGCATTATTCATCAACTATACGTTTATTTTTTTGTTAGTATACAAGATATAAAATAGTCTGATTTGTTTGATGTCTTGCGACATAAATCAATGACTTTGATTATTTCATTTATTAACAATTAAATAAGAAAACAATGCTCCTCGATATACTATTTTGAGAGAGTTTGCAATTAAATAGATAACTAAAACAAAACTGATGAATAAAAACGTTTCACGAATCTTACTTTTCTTAATTTCTTCATTCCTCATCATTCAATGTAGTCCAAAAGTCACCGAGATTGCCACTACCACAACCGTGGAAACTGAAGCGATGGCACCTAAGGCTCCGATTGTAACAAATATGGAGATTCCAAGTGACTCTAGACTTACTACTGGAATGCTTTCTAATGGAATGAAATACTACATTCAAAAAAATCAAAAACCTGAGAATCGGGCAGAATTGAGATTGGCTCTTAATGCCGGTTCTATTCTCGAAGACGAAGATCAATTAGGCTTGGCTCACTTTGTAGAACACATGGCTTTTAATGGCACAGAAAATTTCGAAAAAAGTGAACTTGTAGATTACTTAGAATCTGTGGGCACCAGGTTTGGACCAGATCTCAATGCATATACTTCTTTTGATGAGACTGTGTACATGCTTCAAGTACGTACTGATAGTGCAGAACTTTTTGACAAAGGAATGCTCATTATTAAAGATTGGGCCAATGGTGTGACTTTTGATCATGAAGAAATAGACAAAGAAAGAGGAGTAGTGGAATCAGAATGGCGAAGTAGATTGAGTCCTGACCAAAGAATGCAACAAGAATATTTTCCTGTGCTATTCCATGGTTCTATGTATGCTGAAAGGTTACCTATTGGGTCACCTGATATAATTAAAAACGCTGATTATGAGGTGTTCAAAAGATTCTATAGAGATTGGTATAGACCTGATCTCATGGCAGTAGTTGTAGTGGGAGATGTAGATGTGGCAGCTGTAGAAGCTCAAATAAAGACTCTTTTTGGAGCGATACCAAAGTCAGAAGGAGCACGAGAAAGAACGAATTATGATGTTCCAAGACATGAGGAGACATTGGTAAGTGTAGTTTCGGACAAGGAAGCTTCTTTTACTCAGATCCAACTTATGTATAAGCACGATAAAGTACACACAAAAAATCTGAAGGACTATAGACAGACCGTTGTGAACTCTCTATACAACAGAATGCTTAGAGTAAGATATGACGAATTGCGCCAATCAGCAGAGCCGCCATTTATCTTCGCTAACTCAGGATATGGCAGTAGTGTAGGAGATATGGATACTTATAGTTCATTTGCCATTGTACCAGAAGGAAAAGCTGCTAACGGACTAGAGACAATACTTACTGAAAACAAGAGAGTATTACTCCATGGATTTACTGCTGGAGAATTAGATAGAGCAAAAAAGGGTGCCATGGAAGGAGCAGAAAAAAGCTTCAAGGAAATGGACAAAACTGAATCTGGAAATTTATCTATGAGATATGTTTACAATTTTTTAGATAACAATCCTGTCCCTGGGCCTGATCAGACATTAGAGTTGTATGAAAAGTATATTCCAACTATAACTCTACATGAAGTAAATCAATTAGCTAAAAAATGGGTAAGAGATCAGAGTAGAGTAGTTATTATTACTGGACCAGAAAAAGAAGAATCTCCATTACCTTCAGAAGCAGAAGTACAAGGATTATTAGATAAAGTGGCAATGACTAAAGTAGATCCTTATGTGGATGATGCTATAGATGCTCCATTCTTTGATACCGAACTAACTCCAGTAGCAGTAACTAAAACAGAATCATATGAGGACGTAGGAGTAGAATACATAGAATTGGCAAATGGAGTGGAAGTGTATCTTAAAAAGACAGATTTTAAGAATGATGAGATTATTGCAAGTGCCTTCAGCCCAGGAGGGGCATCTCTCTATACGGACGAACAACATATGAATGCTACAAATGCTTCTAGTATAGTTTCAGAAGCTGGAATTGGACTTTTTAGTAATGTCCAATTAGACAAATTACTAGCTGGAAAAACAGTAGGTATCAGTCCTTATATCGGAGAGTATTCAGAAGGTTTTAGTGGAAGTTCATCTCCTGATGACTTAGAAATCTTATTCCAAATGGTTTATAAGTATTTCTATGAGCCACGTAAAGATGCAGAGGCGTTTACCTCGTATTCTACAAGAATGAAAGGTTTATATCAAAATCTAATGTCTAATCCTCAATACTTTTTCTCAGACTATGTAAGTCAAAAGAAATATGATAATAATGCTAGAATGGGATGGCCAAAAGAAGAGGATTGGAATATGATGGATTATGATGCAGCAATGGATATATATGAGGAGAGATTTGCGGATGCTTCTGATTTTACATTTTCATTTGTTGGAAATTTTGATGAGACAAAAATTAAAGGGTATATCCAAAAATATCTAGGTAATCTTCCTAATACGGGAAGAGACGAAGAATGGAAAGATGTAGGAATTAGAGCAGTCACTGGAGGGCTAAAAGATCGTATTCAGTTTGGTCAAGCACCTAAGACAAATGTACATATGTATTATCACGGTGATTTTGACTATAAACCTGAAAACAGCTATGTGTTGAGCAGTGCAATAGCTTATCTAAGTATCAAACTACGAGAAGAGCTGAGAGAAGATAAAGGTGGTGTATATGGAGTGGGTGTCAGAGGAGGAGGAAGTAAAAAACCTATAGAAAGATATGGTATCACTGTTTCTTTTAATGCTGATCCCCCTATGGCAGATGAACTAATTAAAGCTGCTAAGGATGTAATAAACAAGGCTATAAATGAAGGTCCAGATGATGCTGATATGGTTAAAGTCAAAGAGACTCAGCGTCAAAGCAGAATTAAAAATTTGAAAGAAAATAGATTCTGGCAGAGGCAGATCAATACTGAGCACGAAGATGACAAGTCATTTGATGGAATCCTGATGGAAGACTATGAAATGAAAATCAATGGTTTGACTTCTGCACAGATAAAAGCCGCGGTAAAACAATATTTCTCTAATGACAATTATATTGAGATTATAATGGATCCTGCACCAGCAGACAGTCAGTAGTTTTTGAAAAAAAAGAACAAAAAAAGAAGGCCCTTGAATATAAAATCAAAGGCCTTCTTTTTTAGATAAGATTCATAATTATTTGCGAATTGTCACATTTCTTTATCATCACTTTTCTCTATAAAAATCCCTTTATCTTTTATCATAATCTTCTTTTGTTTATAAAGACTTCCAATAATCTTCTTAAATAGTTTTTTGCTCATTCCAAATTCCTTTCTGATCAATTCTGGATCACTTTTATCATGGAATGGAAGGAATCCATTATTCATTTCTAATCGCTCCAATATGATGTCTTCATGTTCACTCACACTACTATACCCTACTGGATCTAAGCTGACATCTATTTTCCCATCAGGTCGTAGTGGCTTTATAAACCCTGTAAGACTTTGGCCTATTTTGAGTTTCTTTTTCACTTCATTTTTATAGATCAGTCCGCCAAAGGTTTGATTGATGATCACCTTATATCCAATATCTGTTGATTTATACACCAAGACATTCACCTCTTGGCCCATTTTAATATATTCATCAGCTTCATTCTTTACGAATTTGCTAAGTTTTGTAGTTCCTACTAATCTATCAGAATGTTCGTCCAGATACATGTATACAACATAGTCCTTACCCTCTTCTAATCGCTCTGCCTGATTAGAATGAGGAACGAGAAGTTCTTTACTTGTGCCCCAATCACAAAATGCTCCAACCTCATTCACACTTTTCACAGTTAATGATGCATACTCTCCTATTGTGAGCATAGGGCGCTCAGTAGTTGCAACCTCTCTTCCTTGCGAATCACAATACACAAATACTACTATATCATCACCTATCTCCATTTCTTCTGTGATGTAAGCTCTTGGCATAAGGACATCGTCTTCATCATCATCAACCAAGTAAAAGCCTTGGGGCAATTCTCTATCTATATTAAGTGTTTGGTACTCTCCTATTTTGATCATTATTGAAAATATCTGGGACAAAGATCAATATAAAAAGAATATGATATCAGTAAAAGAGCGCTCATATCCATTCAGATTGATCATACAAAACTGACTTTGTTATATTTGGAACAACCGTCTTTTTAAAGTAATATGAGATTTGACTCAATTTTTTAAATGCCTTTTGTAAAACAAGAAATAATGAATTACAGCATTTGGGCAATTATGGTCTTAATAGTTGGTTCGGCCCCAATAAGTGCCCAAGACACACAATCTTTTTTTGTAGACGCTGCATTTCAAAGGTTTAATATGAGAGAATTTGACCTGAGGTTATCAGAACCAAATTTTAAAGATCGAATGTTATGTGACAATTGGTGTGACAGTAAGCTCATTACCGAGATAGACACTATTGGTATTAAATTCAACATTGATCTTTCAGGTTCAATTTTTTATGTTAACCTGAATAATAGAGTACTTTCTATCAGAAATGATTTTGTAAAATCTTTTATTATCGATGAAAGAATTTATATCAACTACTTATTGCCAGAAACCTCCGAAACAATGATCCTAGAATTAATTGTAGAAGGTAACTATGACTTATACAAACATCATGATATAGTATTTCATCCACCTAATTTTAACGTTATTCTCAATGTTGGTGATAAAGATGGATTTTACAAAAAGAGATATGATTATTATGCATATTGTAATGATCAATTTCTAAAAATTCCATCCAAAAGCAAGAAGGCATTAAAAAAGCTTCAGCAAGAATGCAATGCCCCTTCTTCTATAAATGCTAAAGGTGATATTGCTAATCTTTTTATTGAAATCAATAAAATTTAAAAGTGAATAAATTCTATTTATACAATTGCGCCTTCATCCCATTTATATCAACAGTCTTTATAAATA
>Ga0055584_100001040_pt1 | contig 26895 bp, 26 predicted proteins | sample OSDHelmetaG_FD_58716 | JGI IMG/M metagenome (GOLD analysis project Ga0055584, IMG submission 58716) | Pelagic marine sediment microbial communities from the LTER site Helgoland, North Sea, for post-phytoplankton bloom and carbon turnover... | ecosystem: Environmental > Aquatic > Marine >...
AAAAAAGAAAGTAGCAAAAAAGAAAGTAGCAAAAAAGAAAGTAGCAAAAAAGAAAGTAGCTGATAAATAATCATATTGTTGATTAAGAATATTTTTAAGGTAAAAAAATGACTATAACGGCATCAATGGTGAAGGAGCTTCGTGATAGAACTGGAGCAGGAATGATGGAGTGCAAAAAATCACTGGTGGAGGTCAATGGAGATATTGATGCTGCTATTGAGCTTTTGAGAACGTCAGGTCAAGCAAAAGCTGAAAAGAAAGCGGCACGAGTGGCGGCAGATGGAAGAATAGAGATAAAAAGTAATAATTCAAATGCAGCAATACTCGAAATTAACTCAGAAACTGATTTCGTAGCAAAAGATGAAAACTTTATAAACTTTTCAAATGCTATTATTGAATTATTAACCGAACAAGATGTTAAGGATATAAATGAACTCAGTGCTTCTAGTATCTCAGATGGAAAAACAGTTGAGCAGGCACGTACTGACCTGATCGCTAAGGTTGGAGAAAATATATCAGTCCGTCGTTTTGATCGAATCGAGGGATCGGAAAATCTTGGACATTATTCTCATGGATCTCGGATAGGTTGCATAGTTAGCTTATCCGGTGGTGATGAGCATCTGGCCAAAGATATAGCTATGCATATTGCCGCAACAAATCCAATATGCATCAATGAAGATGAAGTACCAACAGACTTAGTTGATAGAGAGAGAAGAATATTTAGTGAGCAAGCAGCATCCTCTGGTAAGCCTCCAGAGATAATCAAAAAAATGGTCCACGGAAAAATGTCAAAATTCTTAAAAGAAATTTCACTATTGGGGCAATCTTTTGTTAAGGATCCAGACATCTCGGTAGGAAATCTTTTAAAAAATTCCAATGCATCAGTGTTGAGATTTATTCGCTACGAAGTCGGTGAAGGTATAGAGAAAAAAGAAGAAAATTTCGCAGATGAGGTTATGAAGCAAATAAAGGGCGAGTCTTAAAATTGTTTAATGGTTTCTAATAAAAATTTAATTAATTTCATTTTTAATCTATTAATAAGTTAGTATCTTATTTTAAGATATTGTGACAAAAAGGCTTATTAATGAAAAAAACCTCTCCCCTCTACAAACGTATTCTAGTTAAATTAAGCGGTGAAGCTCTGATGGGGAGGCTTGATTATGGAATTGATCCCTCTGTTATCAAACGTATAGCTAATGAATTAATCCAAGTAAAGGATTTAGGTATAGAGATTACTGTTGTTATTGGTGGTGGAAATATTTTTCGTGGGGCTGGGTTAGCTGGAGGCGGAATGGATCGAGTTACCGGTGATTATATGGGAATGCTGGCAACAGTAATGAATGCATTAGCTATTCAAGATGCTCTAGAATCTATGAATGCTGAGGCTAGAGTAATGTCAGCAATTAAAATACATGAGGTATGCGAAGATTATATTAGAAGAAGAGCGGTGAGGCATTTAGAAAAAGGTCGAATTGTTATTTTAGCCGCAGGAACTGGTAATCCTTTCTTTACTACTGATTCAGCGGCCAGTCTTAGAGCAATTGAAATTGGCGCTGAGGTGCTTTTGAAGGCTACTATGGTTGATGGTATCTATGATAAGGACCCTAAAGCTCATAAAGATGCAAAAATCTATAACCAAATTTCATTTGATAAAGTGCTTTCCGACAAGTTAAAAGTAATGGATGCAACGGCAATTGTAATGTGTAGAGATAATAATTTACCCTTGCGAGTATTTAATTTATTGAAACCAAATACGTTGGTTACTGCAATGACTGAAGAGATGATAGGTACCTCAGTCAACGCATAATCAAATTAGAGAAGATATTATGATAACTGAAATAAAAAATGATGCTAAAGAGCGAATGATAAAAAGCACAATGGCATTAAATCAAAATTTAACAAAAATTAGAACTGGTCGAGCTAATACAAGTCTATTAGATCAAATAACAGTTGATTATTATGGAAGCGAGACCGCGCTGAGCCAAGTTTCGAATATTAGTATTGAGGATTCCCGTACTCTTAAGATAACTCCATGGGAAAAAGACATGATACAACCAATTGAAAAAGCCATTATGAATTCAAATCTTGGGCTTAATCCTGTTTCAGCAGGAATGATTATTCGTGTTCCTTTGCCCCCTCTAACTGAAGAACGTCGGAAAGATATGATTAGAGTTGTTAGGCAAGAAGGTGAGCAATCTCGAGTTGCTGTTCGAAATATTAGGCGTGATGCTATTAATGACTTAAAAGAGATGCTGAAAGATAAAATGATTGGTGAAGACGAGGAAAGAAAAGGCGAGGAAGAGATCCAAGAAATAACAGATAAGTATGTAGGCGAAATTGATCAAATTCTCATTACAAAAGAAAAAGAGTTGATGATCGTCTAGTTAACTCAATATCAGTGAATTTGAAATATGAATCCAAATCATATAGCGATAATAATGGATGGAAATGGCAGATGGGCTGAAAACTCTGGTAAAGGAAGGAAGTTTGGCCATCAAAAAGGCGCAAAATCTGCAAGAGAGGTTGTAAGATATATAGGGTCACTGGGTATAGAATATCTCACCTTATATGCCTTTAGTACAGAAAATTGGGGCCGGCCAATAAAAGAAGTGAATTTATTGATGTCGCTATTTATAGAGACTCTCGAGCTAGAGATAAATGATCTTAATAACAATGATGTAAAAATTAAATTTATTGGCGACAGAACAAGCTTGAAAGATTCTTTAGTAAAAAAAATTGAAAAAGCAGAGTTACTTACCGCTACAAATGAGGGTTTGAAATTATCAGTTGCATTAGCTTATGGTGGAAGATGGGATATTGTCAATGCCACTAAAATTCTTTTTAACAAAATTAATGAATTAAAAATCAGTCTTAAAGATGTAGATGAAAAATTATTCTCCTCATCATTACAGTTAGAGAATGATCCTGATTTACTCATAAGAACTGGCGGTGAGAGAAGGATTTCAAATTTTTTATTGTGGAATATTGCTTATACAGAATTATATTTCGATGATGTATTATGGCCCGAATATAGTGAAAAAAATATAGACGAAGCTATAGAGTTCTATAAAGAACGAAAGCGACGTTTCGGAAAAAATGTCTAAACACAGGATTTTTCGATGCTAAAACAAAGAGTAATTACAGGATTATCTGGCTTAATTATTTTTTTGAGCATTTTATTCATGATGCCTCAGGAATTCACCATGATTTCATTTGGAATTCTTTTCTTGTTAGCTGGGTGGGAATGGGCCAATCTAATAGAGGCTGAAAATATTCGAATTAAATTAACATTTTTAGTAATTTTAGCTGGATTAATGCTTTTTGTTAACAGCCTGGCCATAGATGATGAGAGTATTAGAAGCTTATCTTACTTTTCAGTTTTTTGCTGGTCGATACTATTTTTTTCAATGTTATTTTACCCATTAAACATTCCATATAGCTTGGAATGGTTAGTTGCAGTTGTTGTCTTAATACAAGGATATATTGCTATTAATTGGATATACGAAAAATCTGCCATATTTCTGCTGGTTTTTTTGAGCATTGTTTGGGTGATGGATATAGGTGCATATTTTATCGGTAAATCCTTTGGCCGCATAAAACTTGCGAGACTTATTAGCCCCAATAAAACTTGGGAAGGATTATTTGGAGGAGTATTAGGTGTAACTTTATTGTCCATAATATTATCTAATTACCTTCCAATTGATAGCTTAGTTTTTGTATCTTTTGCTATTGCCATAGGCTTGATATCAGTAGTTGGTGATCTCACATTCAGTATGTTGAAAAGAAATGCAAATATTAAGGATAGTGGAAATATTCTGCCAGGACATGGGGGTATTCTTGATAGGATAGACAGTATTTTATCTTCTGCTCCATTATTCACTCTCGGCATAATCTTTCTTTAGATTACATAAATTACCCATATGGAAAATTTATTTTTATGAATATATTTATAAGTTTAACAGCATTTATTTTTGCAGTTGGTCTACTAGTAACAATTCATGAATTTGGTCATTATATTGTTGGTCGATTATGTGGAATGAAGGTTTTAAAGTTCTCGATAGGTTTTGGTAAGCCGATATACTCAGTTAAAGCAGGTAAAGATCGCACTGAGTATTGTGTCTCTAGAATTCCTCTTGGAGGTTATGTTCAGTTTTTGGATAATCGAACAAAGAAAGTTAATAAAACAGACTATGGGAGAGCATTTGACCAGAAATCAATAGGCTCTCGTATAGCAGTATTGCTCGCTGGACCTTTTTTCAATTTTTTATTCGCAATTCTTGCATATTTCATAATTTTCTCTAATGGAATTGTAGCTATGAAACCTCTAATCGGAGTCATTGATAAGAATTCTTATGCGGCAAGTGCTGGTCTTGCATATGGGGATCAGATAATTAAAATTAATGATAAGACGGTTATCGATTGGGAGCATGCAGTAACTGAATTACTCACTATTATCGCCTCAGATAACGAGATTAACTTTCAGGTAAAGACAAAAGATAAAGTTTTAATTGAAAAAAAAGTTGTAATTGACGGGAAAAGAAATTCATTAACTGAACCAGGGGCCTTATTCAATGGTTTAGGATTTTATCCTTGGCAACCACCAGCAATTATTGGTGAAGTCCAAATTGGCAGCCCAGCAGAAAAGACTGATTTGTTGAAAGGCGATCAAATAATAGCTATTGATAATCAAAATATCAGGTCATTTGTCGAGATGAGAGATATTGTCGCAAGAAAACCTAATCAATCGATCTCTGTCGAGTATATGAGAAACGATTCAAAAAGATATACAACTTTAGTTCTTGGTCAGACCGATGGAAGTCCTCCAAAAGGGGTATTAGGTGTTGCAATAAGTAATAATTTTGAAGATGTTTGGTATCTTAATAAATACAAACCAATCGATGCGGTCTTGAAATCAATAAATCAAACATGGGCATCAACTAGTTTTACTGTAGTTATGTTCACTAAAATGCTGAGTGGTGATGTTTCTGTGAAGAATATTAGCGGGCCAGTAAGTATTGCAAAATATGCGGGACTTTCCGCAGTTGCTGGGACAAGTCAGTTCCTTAAATTCCTTGCACTAGTGAGCATTAGTTTGGGTGTTATAAATCTGTTACCTATTCCAATGCTAGATGGGGGGCAGATAGTTTTTCAAACTATCGAATGGCTCAAAGGAAGCCCACTTTCAGTGAGATCACAGTTAATTGGGCAACAATTTGGCATAATGATCCTATTGGCATTAATGAGCTTAGCCTTTTATAATGATCTATTTAGTAGATAGTAGTATTTTAAATTAATGAAACTTAATAATAAAAATATAATTATTAAATTAACCTTGTTCGCCTGGGTGCTAATTGGCATTCCCGTAAATACTCTCTTTGCGGAAGAATTTGTAGTAAGTGATATGAGAGTAGAAGGCTTAAGACGTATATCAGAAGGTACTGTATTTAATTATCTTCCGATTAATGTGGGTGATAACGTTGATGAAACAAGGATACAAGAAGCAATAAAATCCCTATATAGCGAAGGTTTATTTGATGATATTTCGGTAAAAAGGGAAGGTAAGGTGTTGGTAGTTGTGGTTGTGGAAAGACCATCCATAGAGGCCTTTAGTATCGATGGCAATAAGGATATTAAGACAGAAGATTTAATGGTTTCACTCAGAAATGTGGGAATGTCTAGAGGCAGAACTTTTGACCGATCTGTACTTGAGAATGTCACAATGTTTCTGAGGGAACAGTATTATGATCGTGGTAAATATGGGGTTAGAATCAAAGCCGATGTTGAGGATCGTCCAAATAATACTGTTCGAATTAGCGTGGATGTTAAAGAAGGGGATAGAGCTAAGATTCGACAAGTAAATATTATTGGTAATGATTCTTTTCAAGAGGATGAAATTCAGGAGGATTTTGAGTTAGGTACAGCTAATTGGCTTTCTTGGATAAGGCAAGATGATAGATATTCAAAAGAGTCATTAACTGGAGATCTTGAAAAATTAAGATCTTTTTATATGGATCGTGGTTATGCTGATTTTAGAGTTGAGTCCACACAAGTTGCAATTTCGCCAAATAAAAAAGATATGTTTGTAACCATAACTATTCATGAGGGTGAGAGATACAATCTTTCTGAAATAAAGCTAGTTGGTAATAATGTCATCCCGGATGAAGATCTTGAAAGACTTATTATTTCCCAAACAGGTGATATGTTTAATTTGCAAACTTTAACTAATACATCTGAAATGATGTCTTTTAGGCTGGGTGAGGAAGGTTATGCTAATGCCGAAATTGAACCTGTTCCAGAATTAAATTATGACTCTAAAGAGGTTGCTGTAACATTTTATATTGATCCTGGTAGTAGAATGTATGTCAGACGAATAAATTTTAATGGGATCAAGGAAGTTGATGATGAAGTTTTTCGAAGAGAAGTACGACAGAATGAAGGAGCTTTTGTTTCTAATATTTTGATTGATCGCTCCAAGATCCGCCTGCAAAGACTCCCATTTATTGAAGAGGTGGAAGTTGAAAATAATCCTGTAGCAGGAAGTCCAGATCTGATAGATGTTGATTTTGATTTAAAATATCGTATGCCTGGTCAATTTAGTGGCGGTATTGGGTATTCAGATTTTTTTAAATTAAACATCAATGGAAGTATAACTCATACTAATTTTCTCGGAACTGGTGAGCGAGTTGCGCTGCAGGCTAATTCTAGTAAATATTCAAAACAAGTGACAGCTGCCCATACTGACTATTATACAACGATGAATGGAATAAGACGAACGACTTCACTTAACTATAGAGACTACAAACAATTTACCTCAGCAGCGTCAGCTCTTTCAACCACCAGCGGTGGAGCCACATTAGATTTTGGTTATCCTTTAGGAGAATATCAAACAGTTAGTATGGGCTTGAATCTTCAGCAGGTAGAAATGCTATCTTCGAGATATAGTACGCAACAAGCGATTGATTGGGTAGGTAATAATGGTAAATCATACGATGCTGGTAATGGTTTTACTGGGACTAAATTTGGTAACATAGAATTACTAGCTGGCTGGATTTATGATAGTAGAAATAGAACAATATTTCCTGATAGAGGAACAAAACACCAATTCTTCGCGACATTCACGCTGCCAGGAAGTGAGGTGGAATATTGGACAACAAGGTATAACTTTACGAGATATCAACCAATTTATGGACGATGGACAGGTTTGTGGAATGCGCAACTCGGTTACGGTCAAGCGCTTGGTGATACTACTGCATTACCTCCATTCAAACAATTTCATAGTGGTGGTCCAAAATCTACCAGAGGATTTAAAGAGTCGTGGCTCGGTCCAAGGGATACAAATGGAAGACCCTATGGAGGAAATGTATTGGTTGCTAGTCAATTTGAGCTTATAATCCCCATGCCTGATAAATTTTCTAAACAAGCTAGGGCAAGTTTGTTCTATGATATTGGTAATGTTTTTAATACTGGTGAAATAGTTTTTTTTGACAAAGAAGGTGAACCGGTTGAATATACAACATCATTTGGAGATTTAAAGAAATCTGTAGGGATAGCCGTTCAATGGCTAGCCCCAATGGGCTTGTTTAGATTTAGTTATGCTTATCCTCTAAATCGTTATGAGGGCACGGAAAAGTTTTACAAAGATGAGATTGAAAGATTTCAATTCTCAATTGGTCAATCATTTTAATAGCTAGGTATGGATATGGATTTATTGAAAAAATTAACTAAGCACTTTTTTACATCAATCATTGTTAGTTCAATCTTTATGCTCTCTGTTGGTGCTCAAGAACAAAAGATTGGTGTAATTAATTTTCAGGCTTTAATGGAGGGCTCGCCTCAGTTTAGAGAGGTTATGGAGTCATTGGCTGGTGAATTTCAACCTAGGCAAAGAGAAGCTGTGGCTAAATCAAAAGAATTGGAAGAATTAACAGCAAAAATTCAGAAAGATGCAGCTGTAATGGGCGCTTCAGAGAGAGCGAGCGCTGAAAAGGATTTTAGAGAGCTGCAACGCGAAGTAAATCGCCTAGCGACTGAGCTTGAAGAAGATGTTAATTTGAGAAGAAATGAGGAGCTTGGTAAATTACAAAGATTGATATTGGATGCGGTTAATGTATTTGCGCAATCAAATGAATATGACATGATTTTTGCTGACGGCGTTATTTATGCTAGCCAAAGTGTTAATATTACAGGTTTAGTCTTAGAGTCCTTAAACAGTAATACTCAAGATGAAACTAACTAAGATTAACTAATTCTATAAATTACTTTGTATGTGTCAATTCTGAGGAGAATTTATTGGGTTTAAGTTTATCCAAGTTAGCAGTAAAGTTTGGATGTGATCTTTTAGGTAATCCTGAGACTCAAGTAACACATGCTGCAACACTATTATCGGCACAAAAGGGCGCTATTTCTTTCTTTTCGAACCCAAGTTACAAAGAACAATTAATCTCATCAAAAGCTTCAGCAGTTGTGATTGCGAATGCTCATGTTGATATATGTAAAACTAATGCGTTGATATCTGACGACCCGTATTTAACTTTCTCAAAAATTGTAGCTTTACTGAATCCACCAGCAAGCATGAGTGCTGGAATCGATAAAAATGTATCAATATCAGGAGATATTGATATCTCAAAATCAGCTTATATTGGACCATTTTGTCGGATTTCGGGTAATGTTAAGATAGGAAGAAATACCTACATAGGACCTGGATGTATTATTGAGGGTGATGTTGAGATCGGAGATAATTCAAAATTAATTGCAAATGTCACATTAGTGAACAAAATTTCATTAGGAAAGAGAGCTATTATACATCCTGGAGCAGTTATTGGTTCGGATGGATTTGGTAATGTCAAGACTGAGAAAGGATGGTTTAAGATACCTCAAATTGGAGGAGTTACCATTGGAGATGATGTAGAAATAGGTGCTAATACTACTGTGGATCGGGGCTCATTGGATAATACGGAATTAGAAAATGGTGTTCGCCTAGATAACCTTATTCAAATTGGTCATAATGTTTCAATAGGTGAGCATACCGCAGTTGCAGCTTCTGCTGCTATAGCTGGAAGTGCGATTATTGGTAAGCGATGTTTAATAGCAGGCCAAGTTGGAATAGTTGGGCATATTGAAATATGCGATGATGTGAGGGTTAATGGCGGTTCTGTGGTTACCAAAAACATATTGGAACCAGGAATTTACTCAGGTTCTTTTGCAGCTGATAAAGATAAAGTTTGGAAGAGACTAGTTGGTAAGTTTCGAAGGTTATAAGAATATCATCCTACAATGATAAATATAGGAAGTTTAATGAGCACAGAAAATAAAGAATTAAACACTATTCAAATAATGGAGCTTTTACCTCACAGATATCCATTTCTATATATTGATAAAATTTTAGATTACGAGCTTGAACGATCGATTATAGCAATGAAGAATGTGACGATAAATGAACCTTTTTTTCAGGGTCATTTTCCGAATAAACCAATTATGCCTGGCGTGCTAATTATTGAAGCAATGGCTCAGGCTGGAGGAGTTTTGGGCCATCTTACTGTTGGTGGTATTGAGCCAAAGCCAATTTATTATATAGTTTCAGTCGAAGATGCGCGCTTTAAATTTCCAGTAACCGCGGGTGATCAGTTAATCATCGAAGTTAATGTTGATCGAATAATACGTGGTATGTGGCGATATACATGTGTCGCAAAAGTCAATAATAATATCTCAGTAAGCGCTAAGATTATGTGCGCACCAAATATATAAAAATAATGATCCACAAAACTGCAATTATTTCCGCGTCGGCAAAAATAGGCAAACATGTAACTATTGGTCCATATTGTGAGATCGGTGATGAAGTTACCGTGGGTGATGGATCTGTAATTGACAGTCATGTAGTAATAAAAGGACCAACTATCATTGGAAAGGATAATCATATTTACTCTTTTTCATCAATTGGTGGTGATCCGCAAGATAAGAAATATAATAATGAAAAAACGTCCCTAGTTATTGGTAATGGTAATACAATTAGAGAGTATTGCACTATTAGTCGAGGAACAATACAGGATTCAGGAAAAACAATAATTGGTGATGATAATTGGATTATGGCATACGTACATATTGCTCATGACTGTGTTGTTGGAAATAATGTGGTTTTTGCTAATAATGCGACATTAGCTGGTCATGTCACAGTTGGAAATTGGGCCATTTTCGGAGGTTTTACTGGCGCGCACCAATTTACGAAGATAGGTGCTCATAGCTTTATTGGTATGAACACATTAACCACGAAAGATATTCCTGCATATGTGATGGCTGAAGGGCAACCTATAAAACCAAGAGGGGTTAACGTGGAAGGGTTGAAAAGAAGAGGTTTCAGTCCTGAGCAAATTTTAAATATCAAAAATGCATATCGTATTCTTTATCGTAAGGAGTTTAAATTGCAAGAGGCAATCCAAGAGATTGCAGCTTTATCTTCTCATCAGGAGGAATTAAAGTTATTTATAGAGTCCCTTAGGTCAACTTCAGATCGTGGAATTATAAGATAGTCGATGCGTATAGGTATAGTTGCTGGCGAAGCTTCAGGTGATTCCCTCGGTGCTGGTCTAATGAATGAGATGATAAACCTATATCCGGATATTAGGTTTGAGGGTATCTTCGGCCCAAAAATGGAAAAAATAACTGGTAATACTGGTTGGGCATCATCGGAAGAGCTATCTGTGATGGGGGTTTTGGAGCCTCTTAAAATACTACCAAAATTATTGCGTCTAAGAGGCACCCTAGTCAAAAGGTGGTCGGAAAATCCACCAGACATATTTATAGGAATAGATGCGCCAGAATTCAACCTATCATTAGAAAAAAAATTACATAAGAGGGGTATAAAAACAGTTCACTACGTTAGCCCTTCAATTTGGGCTTGGCGAAAAAGTAGGATAAAGACAATACGTAAATCTGTTGATAAGGTATTATGTTTATTACCTTTTGAGCCTGATCTCTACCATGCTTATGGTGTACCTGCGGTCTTTGTAGGTCATCCTTTAGTCAAAAAACTGCCGTATGAAATGAAAAAGTATACAGCTAGGGAGAAATTACAAATATCCTCCGAAACTGTTATTGCAGTATTACCAGGAAGTCGATTGAGCGAAATTAAAAAGCTCGGGCCAATATTCGCAAGAGTAGCCAAATTAATTGCTTCTCAGAATAAAAAAATCTCATTTGTCTCCCCTATGGCTTCTCAATCAACATATGATCAATTTGAAAATATTCTCTTATCAAATAACATCAGAAGTGCATTTAAGGTTATAAAAGGATCCTCACATGAGGCCATGATAGCAGCTGATATAGTTTTGTTAGCCTCTGGTACTGCTGCTCTCGAGTCGGCATTACTATCCAAGCCTACTGTAGCGGCATATAAGGTTTCTGCCCTTAGTTATTTTATATTAAATAAACTGGTTAAAACCTCATATTTCACCTTACCAAATATTCTGCTAAACAAGGAGATCATTCCTGAGTTCATTCAAAATAAAGCGTCAGACATAAACTTATTCGATAGTATAAGCGAGTGTTTATACAATAAACATTATCAGCAAAATATGATTAATAACTTTACACAATTAAAGTCACAGTTAGATGCTGATACTGATAAATTAGCAGCGTCAGAGGTGCTAAAACTACTTTAATGAAAGATAGCTATAAATACATTGCGGGCATTGATGAGGTTGGAAGAGGCACCATCGCAGGTCCTGTAGTGGCGGCCGCAGTTATTCTCCGGAGAGATCATTCCTATGATGAATTAGATGATTCAAAGAGACTCACTGAAAAGAATAGAAAGCTACTATCAAAAAAAATAATTTCACAATCAATTGCATGGTCCATTTCTTTATCTGATGTAAATGAGATAGATAATTTAAATATACTTTGGGCGACAATGCTAGCTATGCGTCGCTCTATATTAGGCTTACCTTGCAAGCCGGATTTTATTCAGATTGATGGTAATACCTTACCAAATTTAGAATTTTATAATGAGGTATTGCCTGCTGAGGCTGTTATTGGTGGTGATGCTAAAATTCCTGCAATTAGCGCAGCTTCTATAATCGCAAAAGTATACAGAGATAACTTAATGAGAAGTTTGGGTAAAATATATCCTAACTTTAATTTTTCCAAGCACAAAGGTTATGGAACAAAAGATCATATTGAGCGTCTAAAGGAATTCGGACCTTGTCCGCAGCATCGGTTAAGTTTCAGGCCCTTATCTGGCTTATTTGTAAATTAACCAACAAATAAAGCTAGTTAAGTTAAGTGAAAATAATTAAGATTAAATTAAATCATAACCATCATTTTAATCATTAATGTCAAATAAATTTATTCATCTAAATCTTCATAGTCAGTATTCAATCGTTGATAGTACGATCCGAATCCCTCAATTAATGGAGCGGTGCATAGAAAATAAGATGCCAGCAATAACATTAACTGATCAAAATAATGTTTTTGGTATGGTTAAATTTTATCGCAAGGCCATAGAGTATGGTATTAAACCAATTATTGGCTCTGATATATTTATTGCTGATGAGGATGATATTAGTAGGAATGACCATTTAATAATACTCTGCGCCAATAATATAGGTTATAAAAATTTAACTAAGCTAATTACACGTGCATGGCTTGATGGTCAGACACGCTATGGACCCAGATTCCACAAACATTGGTTTACAAAAAAAAGTTGTGAGGGACTGATTGCTCTCTCCGCTGGTTTAAAAGGTGATGTTGGGAGAAGCTTGATTAATGATCATCATGATCTTGCTGCTAGGCAATTGGATTTTTGGCTGGAATTATTCGATGATCGTTTTTATATTGAGCTCAATCGAACTAATCGTCCATCAGAAGAGAACTATATTCAGATGGCACTGTTATTGGCTCATGATTATAAAGTTCCTGTTGTGGCCTCAAATGATGTTAGATTTCTAAATTCTAGTGATTATGAATCTCATGAGGCTAGGGTATGTATTAACGAAGGTTTAATTCTGTCGGATCCAAGTAGGCCGAAAATCTATAGTAATCAGCAGTATTTGAAAAATTCATTAGATATGCATAACTTATTTGAAGATATCCCAGAATCACTATCAAATACATTAGAAATTGCAAAACGTTGTAATCTTGACCTTAAATTAGGAGAGTCATTTTTACCTATTTTTTCTGTTCCAGGTAATCAAACAACAAATTCATATTTACTTGAGGAGTCTGAAAGAAGTTTAAACACAAAATTACAAAAATTACCTAAAGAAACTCTAATAAAGCCTGAAAAATATAAGGCTCGTCTTGAGGAGGAATTAGGCGTAATAAATAATATGGGTTTTTCAAGTTATTTTCTTATTGTCTCTGATTTCATTGATTGGGCAAAAAATAATAATATTCCAGTAGGACCAGGAAGAGGTTCTGGAGCTGGTTCTTTAGTAGCTTATGTACTTGGAATAACTAACCTTGATCCATTGCAACATGATCTTCTTTTTGAAAGATTTCTGAATCCTGAGCGGGTTTCAATGCCTGATTTTGATATTGATTTTTGCATGGATGGAAGAGACCGAGTTATTGAGTACGTTTCTGAGAAATATGGAAGAGAGCGTGTTTCGCAAATTATTACATATGGGACGATGGCTGCTAAGGCTGTTATAAGAGATGCAGGTAGAGTATTAGATCAGCCTTATGGATTTGTTGATCGAATTGCTAAACAAATTCCATTCGAAGTTGGTATGACTCTTGATAAGGCGCTGGAGCAGGATGCTGAATTACGTCGAATGTACAGCGAAGATGAGGAAGTAGAGGCAATTATCAATCTTGCAAAATCATTGGAAGGGTTAGTAAGAAATGCTGGGAAGCATGCTGGCGGTGTTGTTATAGCTCCAGAAAAGTTAACAGATTTCACGCCATTATACTGCGAAGAAGGTCAGGTAAATGTAGTTACGCAGTTTGATAAGGATGATGTCGAGGCTGCAGGATTAGTTAAATTCGATTTCTTGGGATTGAGAACCCTCACCATAATTGATCTAACGATTAAGATAGTTAATAAAACAGAAAATGAAAAATTAATAGATATTGATAGTATTCCCATGTCAGATTCTAAAACTTTTGAATTGCTTAGAAGTTGTAATACAACAGCCGTATTTCAGCTTGAGTCAACTGGGATGAGAGATTTGATAAAAAGAATGCGCCCAGATCAGTTTGATGACCTGGTTGCTTTGGTCGCTCTTTTTAGGCCAGGTCCACTCCAATCAGGAATGGTAGATGATTTTATTAATCGTAAGCATGATCCTAATAAAATGAATATTGATTACTTGCATCCTGATATAGAAAGTGTTCTTAAGCCCACTTATGGTGTTATTTTGTATCAAGAGCAAGTCATGCAGATTGCTCAAATTTTAGCAGGATATTCTCTTGGAAGTGCCGATTTGTTGAGACGCGCCATGGGTAAAAAGAAGTTAGATGAAATGGCTTATCAAAGAGAAAGTTTTGTAAAAGGCTCACTTGAAAGGGGCGTCAGTCAACCAACGGCTGAACGTATTTTTGGTTTAATGGAGAAATTCGCAGGTTATGGTTTTAATAAGTCTCATTCTGCTGCATATGCTCTTATTTCATATCAAACTGCTTACCTCAAAGCGCATTTTACAGCATCATTCTTAGCCGCTGTTATGACTTCAGAGATTGATAATACTGATCGCCTAATAATGATAAAAGATGATTGCTTGAACTATAAAATAGAGCTTTTGCCTCCCTCTATTAATAGCTCAATGTATGAATTTACAGTTTTAGGTAAAGAGCAAATACTCTATGGACTCGGAGCAATCAAAGGAGTAGGTAAACCAACTGTGGAAACAATTATTGCAGAAAGAGTTAATAATGGTGAATATAGTAGTATGCATGAATTTTGCAAAAGGTTAGGTTCAGAAAAAATTAGTCGTCGGGTAATTGAGGCATTAATAAAAAGTGGATCATTAGATGAGTTCTCAATTTCTCGTAATGCTCTTATTGATCATTTACCTGATGCCATTAAAAGCGCTGAACAAGAAGCACGAAATTTCGCAGCCGGGCAAAATGATATGTTTGGTTCTATATCTGATAATCAAGAAAAAACCATAATAACTAATAGTGCTGAGTGGAAAGAGGAGATATTACTAAAGAATGAAAAAGAAGCATTAGGTTTATATTTGTCTGGACATCCATTTCACGCAATAAAAAATGACGCGTTATGTTTTACGAATGGTACATTAAAAAGTATTCAGTCATTAGAGCGGCCTAAGTCCGAAACTGGAGATAAGAAATATAGACAACCTAAGCGACATACTAGAATTGCCGGGTTGATAGCGGATATAAAAAAGAGAGGCAATCGGATTTCTATCATTCTGGATGATGATACTAGTAGAATCGAAGCCACCCTCTTTAATGATAAGTTTCAAGAATTTAAAGAGCAGCTTAAGAAAGATACTATAGTCGTTATTGAGGGTAATTTAAGATTTGATGAATTTTCCTCAGCTTGGCAAGTTAATGTAGATAGTATTAAAGATATTCATCAAATGATTGAGCTTAATGCAAAGAATTTAATTATAGAGTTATCGGAAGATCAGAAGAATAGTCATATTTTTAATAATTTAAAGTTATGTCTTGATTCCTCAGAGGCTGGTTTTTGTGAAATATCAATTAATTTCAATAAAAGCAAAGCTATTGCTCGTCTTGATCTTGGAGAAAAGTGGTCTATTTTACCAACTAAGAAACTTAGGGATGATTTGAATCACTTACTAGGAAGAGATAGTGTAAAATTGAGTTATTAGATAAAGGTTAGATACGATGGATTCAAAATTTTTGGAATTTGAGAAACCAATTGCTGAGATTGAAGCGAGACGAGAGGAGCTCCAATATATCGCTGATGATTCAGAGGGGGGTCTCTCATCCGAAGCTTTGAAATTAGATTTACAAAGCAAAACGCTTACAAAAAAAATATATAGCAATCTCTCGGACTGGCAGATAGCACAGGTTGCTCGTCATCCTATGCGACCTTACACTCTTGATTATATTGATCTCTTATTTACTGAATTTCATGAACTGCATGGAGACCGTATGTATGCTGATGATTTTGCAATAATAGGAGGTATTGCAAGGTTCGAAGGTAAATCGGTGATGATTATTGGTCATCAAAAAGGGCGTGATACGAAAGAGAGAGTTAGAAGGAATTACGGAATGCCAAAACCAGAAGGTTATAGAAAAGCACAACGGTTAATGACATTGGCTGAAAAATTCCAACTTCCAGTAATTACATTTATTGATACACCAGGCGCTTATCCTGGATTGGGAGCTGAAGAGAGAGGGCAGAGTGAAGCTATAGCAAAAAGTTTATTTCATATGTCTAAACTATCTACTCCAATTATATCTATAGTTATTGGTGAAGGTGGTTCCGGTGGTGCTTTAGCCATTGGGGTAGCAGATACTCTTTTAATGTTAAAATACAGTGTGTATTCAGTAATATCGCCTGAAGGGTGTGCTTCTATATTGTGGAAAAAAGCAGAAAAAGCAAAAGATGCGGCAGAAGCAATGCAGATAACAGCTAAAAGTTTAAGAAAATTCGGTTTAATCGATGATGTTATAGAAGAGCCATTAGGGGGTGCTCATCGATCGCCAGATGAAATGAGTGATATTCTTAGAATCGCTATAAGCCAATCACTCGAAAAATTACTAGCTATGGATTTAAAAGAGTTACTCAATAATAGACAGGCACGCATAGCAAATTATGGTGAATTTAAACAAAACTAAGATAATAGATTACTTTATCTATTATTGAACATTATCTTGAATAGAACGCCTCATTTATGTTTAACCAGTTAACGCTAAAAAAAATTTTGACAAGTATTTCTTTAGGTAAATCTCAGGCAACACGATATGTCGTTGCATATAGTGGCGGTATGGATTCAACTGCACTTCTTTATGCGCTTAGTAGGATCGAGAGTGATATACCGATTATCGCAATCCATATTAATCATGGAATAAACAAAGACTCTGATATTTGGGAAAATCATTGTAGAGAGAATGCGTTATCTTATGGTGTCAAATTCGAATCATTCAAAATTGATCTAAATTACAAATCTAATAAAGAGTCAGAAGCAGTATTGAGAGAATCAAGATATAAGATTTTTAAGAATTTTGTAATAAAAGGCGATTGGCTATTAACGGCGCATCATCAAAGCGATCAAACAGAAACCTTGATGCTTAATTTATTTCGAGGATCAGGTATAAGTGGCCTGGCAGCAATTAATACTTCTAGAAAGTTTTTTTTAGGTACTTTAGTTCGACCATTACTTGAGATTAGTCGGACATATATAAAAGAATATGCTGTAGAGAATGATTTATCTTGGTTAGATGATCCATCAAATAATAATAATAATTTTGATAGAAATTATTTAAGAAATGAGATTATTCCTCAATTAGAAGATAGATGGCCATCACTAGATAAGAGATTCACAAAAGTTACTAAGTTTGCTTATGAAGCAAAATTAAGTTTAGAGGAGCTTGCTGAGATTGATCTTGAAAATGTTGGTACTGTTGATTGTTATAACATAGAGCTCTTTAAGTGTTTATCAGAAATACGTCAACGAAACTTAATAAGATATTCGTTAAACGAAATGAATTTACCCTCACCACCTTTCAATCAATTAATGGAGGCGACCAAAATTGTTGCTAATTATAATATTGATTCACATCCCTTGATCTCTTGGAGGGGCGCTAAAATAAGGTGTTACCGAAATTTTTTATATCTGTTACCGGAATTATCACTAAATAACGATCTAAAAGGAAAAAAATATTTCCCTCATAATGATTCATTACCCCTCGGAGCAAATATGGGTCAAATATCATTACATCTATCACAAAAAATTGGAATTGATCCTGATATCGCAGAGCTAGGTTTGGAAATTAATTTTAGAAATGGGGGTGAGAATATTTGCCCAATTGATAGTAATTATGATCGAAAACTAAAAAGGTTATTTCAAGAGAAAAAAATCTTCCCTTGGTTGAGGGATAAAATACCACTCTTACTTTATGACGGAGAAGTTGTGTGTGTAGGGGACTTATGGACTGCGGAAAAATTCTCAAAAGAAAATGGATATATTTTTGAATGGGATCAGAGGCCTAGGTTAATCCAGCCTTGAATTATTTTTTATACAATTTAATTGTGTTGGTATTGTCTATCTGTTAAATTTTTAAGCCGTCTTTACTCAAATGGCGGATTCATAAAATTGCCTATATGCCTACAAAAAAATATTGATTATTCATTGCATTTAATTGCTCACATTAGAGGCTTCCTCCTATGTTAAAGTCTAATGTTAACCCTAGCATTATGAGTTCATTGGAATATTTATGACTGCGTATGTATTTATTACTGGTGGAGTTGTTTCCTCGTTAGGTAAGGGTATTACTTCAGCGTGCCTTGGTGCAATTTTGGAATCTCGAGGGTTAACAATTAGCATGATTAAGCTGGATCCATATATTAATGTTGATCCTGGAACAATGAGCCCTTTTCAGCATGGTGAAGTATTTGTTACCACCGATGGAACTGAAACAGATCTAGATCTTGGCCACTATGAACGTTTTGTTAGAACTGAGACTGGGCGCAATAGTAACTTTACAACAGGCAGGATATATGAGTCGGTAATTGCCAAAGAACGACGTGGTGAATATCTTGGTGCCACAGTTCAGGTTATTCCTCATATTACTGATGAAATTAAAGAAGGCGTGAAGAGTGGCTCAGGTGATGCAGATGTATGTTTAGTTGAAATCGGTGGAACAGTTGGTGATATTGAATCTCTACCATTTATGGAAGCCATTAGGCAAATGGGGGTAGAGCTGGGCTCAGATAAAGTTGTTTACGTTCATTTAACGTTAGTTCCTTATATCGCAACATCTTCAGAGATTAAAACTAAGCCCACTCAACATTCAGTTAAAGAATTACGATCTATAGGTATACAGCCAGATATATTAGTTTGTCGTTCGGAGCAAATGTTACCAGATGAGCAAAGAAGAAAAATTGCTTTATTTACAAATGTTCAAGAGAGTGCAGTCATCTCTGCAATTGATGTCGATGATCTCTACAAATTACCAGAAATGATGCATCTACAAGGCCTAGATAATATTGTGGTCAATAAATTGAAGCTTAATGTGCCTAAAGCTAACTTAATCGAGTGGAATAAAATTGTAGAGACGAAATTACATCCAAAAAATGAAATTAATATTGCAATGGTTGGAAAATATATAGATTTACGTGATGCATATATTTCACTTACAGAGGCATTGCTTCATGGTGGAATAAAAACATCAACAAAAGTAAATATTCATTATATAGAGTCGCAAGATATTGAAAAAAAGGGTGTTGAATCGCTAAAAAGTATGGATGGGATCGTTGTACCGGGTGGGTTTGGTGATAGAGGGATAGAAGGTAAGATTTCGACAGTTAGATATGCAAGGGAGAACGATATTCCTTATTTAGGAATTTGCCTTGGTATGCAGGTAGCAATAATTGAAATGGCTAGGCATCTTGCTAATCTTGAAAGTGCTCAAAGCACTGAATTTGATAAAACAACTCCACATCCTGTCATTGCCCTGATTACTGAATGGCAGGAGGGTACAGGTGTAATTGAAGAGCGAAATGAGCAATCTGACTTAGGAGGCTCCATGAGATTGGGGGCACAAAGGATTAACTTGGCCAAAAATTCACTCATAAGAAAAATCTATCAGAATGACTCAATTCAGGAGCGTCATCGACATCGTTATGAATTTAATAATAATTATCGTGATGTCATGGCAGAGGCAGGCATTTTATTCTCAGGTACATCTGTTGATGACTTAGTTGAGGTGATAGAACTTTCATCCAAATCTTGGTTTGTGGCAACTCAATTTCATCCAGAATTTACCTCGAATCCTAGAGATGGCCATCCTTTGTTTAAAAGTTTCGTCAAAGCCTGTGTAACAAAAAAAGAGGGAGTTTAAGAATTAGTGGAATTTAAATACTCCAATATTGGTAATCGTAAGCCTTTTTTCTTAATCGCAGGAAATTGTGTGGTTGAAAGTCGAGAATCAGCGATTGAGACTGCCGGAAGACTGAAAGAAATTACAGATACTCTGAGCATTCCTTTTATTTATAAATCATCATTTGATAAGGCTAATAGAAGTTCAAAAGATGGTTTTCGCGGTCTAGGGATTGATGAGGGCCTAAGAATTCTATCTGAGGTTAAGTCTCAAATTAATATACCTATTTTGACTGATGTCCATGAAGATACTCCTTTAAATGAGGTTTCTAGTGTGGTTGATATTCTTCAAACTCCATCATTCTTGTGTAGGCAAACGAATTTTATTCTAAATGTTGCAAAGCAAGGAAAGCCAGTTAATATAAAAAAAGGTCAATTTTTGTCACCAGCTGAAATGCAGAATGTTGTAAATAAAGCCAAATCTACAGGAAATAAAGAGATTTTGGTTTGTGAGAGAGGCTTCACATTTGGTTATAATAATTTAATTTCTGATATGAGATCTTTAGCAATATTAAGAAAAACAAAATGTCCGGTCGTGTTCGATGCTACTCATTCAGTTCAATTACCAGGCGGTAAAGGAAATAAATCGGATGGCTGTCGCGAATTTGTACCTGTTTTAGCACGTGCTGCCATAGCGGTAGGCGTCGCAGGATTGTTTATTGAGACACATGCTGACCCGGATAAAGCACTCAGTGACGGGCCAAATTCATGGCCTCTAGAGAGAATGCCTGAATTGCTAGAAATATTAACCTCAATAGATCAATCTGTTAAAAAAGCAGATTATATTGAAAATCAAATAGAATGGTCTAGTTGAAAAAAATAAAAATAATCAGTAATTAGGAGTTATATTGTGACCACGATATCCAGTATTACTGGAAGAGAAATTATCGATTCTAGAGGTAACCCAACTGTCGAGGCTGAAGTAAGGCTAAGTGATAATTCTCTGGGTCGTGCATCTTCACCTTCAGGTGCCTCAACAGGAAGTAGAGAAGCGATTGAACTCAGAGATAATGATCGCTCTAGATATTTAGGTCGAGGTGTGGAAAAAGCCGTAGATCATATAAACCAGCTCATATGTAAACAATTTATTAATAAAGATCTAGTTAGTCAGATAGATTTCGATAATATTATGTTAGATCTCGATGGCACTGAGAATAAGAATAACCTGGGTGCAAATGCGATTTTAGCTGTATCAATGGCCTACGCAAAAGCAGTGGCAAGTTCGAAAAATATTCCATTATTCAATCATTTTGGTGATCAAAAAACTATGCCAGTACCAATGATGAATATTATTAATGGTGGTGCACATGCTGATAATAATATCGATATTCAAGAATTTATGATCCTTCCTGTCGGAGCAAGTTCTTTTAAAGAGGCTTTAAGGCATGGCGTTGAAGTATTTCATTCATTGAAATCCGTCCTGCAAAAAAAAGGATTAAATACAGCTGTAGGAGATGAAGGTGGCTTCGCTCCTAATTTAAAATCCAACCGGGCTGCTCTCGATATCATTGTTGAAGCAGTTAATTTATCCGGCCTCAACATTGGTAGAGATATTTTATTAGGACTGGATGTTGCAAGTAGTGAATTCTATTCCAATAAATGTTACCACTTAAAATCAGAAGGAGTGAGTTACGATGCAGTTGGTTTTTCTGACTTTTTGGGAGAATTAGTCGACAGTTATCCTATAATCACTATAGAGGATGGGATGGATGAATCTGATTGGGAGGGGTGGTCAATATTAAGTAAAAAACTTGGTGAACGTGTGCAACTCGTTGGTGATGACCTCTTTGTAACAAATACTAAAATTCTGCAATCTGGTATTGATAAAAATATAGCAAATTCAATTCTTATTAAACCAAATCAAATTGGAACCTTATCAGAGACATTTCAGGCCATAGATATGGCCATTGCAGCTAATTACTCAGCTATTATATCTCATCGTTCCGGTGAAACATCCGATTATACAATTGCAGATATAGCAGTTGGAACTAAAGCTACCCAAATTAAAACTGGGTCGTTATCAAGGTCTGATCGTATTGCTAAATACAATCAATTATTGAGAATAGAAGAGATGATAGGGAGTGAAGCTATATTTGATCCAAAAAATGCATTTTCAGTACCTTTTCTTGGTGATTGATAGAAGTGATATAGAGATGGAAAATTTTCGTTGGATTCTATTAATTCTCATTATGATGATTTTGATCATGCAAACTAAAATATGGATTTCAGAGGACGGTTATTTTCAATTAAAAGCCTTACAGAATGATGTGGAGATACAGAAAAAAGAAAATATATTTTTAGAAAAAAGAAATAGTGAGTTAGAAGCTGAAATAAATAATCTAAAATCAGGTAATGATGCGATAGAAGAGCGAGCTAGAAATGATTTAGGCTTAATTGGTGAAAATGAGACTCTATATCTTATTGTTGAGCCCAATTAAATTAATAATTACCTGATTTAATTTTTTGATAGTAGTACATAAATAGCACCAGTACCTCCATCAACTTGGCGTGCAGTAGTAAAAGCAAGAACCTGGTCCCACTTTCTCAATAAATGATTAACATGCTTTTTAAGAACTGGACCGCCAGGCCCAGAACCAAGACCTTTTCCATGAATTACTCTGACACATGTTAAATTGTCTTTAACGCTATCTGCTATAAAATATTTTAAATACTTGCTTGTTTCATTTACTGTCATTCCATGAAGATCTATTTCGGCTTGTATACTAAATGTACCACGAGATAATTTTTTCATTAATTTTGTTGTTATATTTGATCTGTGGAATTTTAGGTTATTTATATCGTTTTCTTCTTGGAGATCAATATTTGCAGTCATACTTTCAGTTAGGACGTTTTGATTGTCCTTTCTTGTGAATTTTGCTTTTGCAGATATCTTTTTTCGAAATGGAGTTTTTTTTACTTTTGGAATTGGTTTAGCATCCCCGATAGCATCTCTAAATAATTTACTCTCTTCGTCACTAATTGAATAAGATTCTGAATTATGTACTTTTTTATCAGTCATTTAAATTTAATAATACAGTTAAAGAGAAGAGATAATTTCTATTATCAGTATACAATAGTTAATAAATATATAGCTGTTTATTGTTAAAAATGTAAAATTCAACAATGATTATTTTATTGAGTAATGATGATGGCTACTTAGCGGATGGTATTAATATACTTGCAGCGCATTTAAAAAAAATTGCTGAAATTATTATCTTTGCACCAAAAGAAAATCATTCGGGCTCTAGCAGTGCATTAACACTCCGATCTGAGCTTCAAATTAAAAAAATTGATGATAATATTTTTTGTGTTAATGGAACACCAGCAGATACAGTTTATTTAGGGTTATCTGGATTTTTGGATGTCGAGCCTGATATGGTGATCTCTGGAGTTAATCATGGCGCGAACCTTGGGGAGGATGTTCTCTATTCGGGTACGGTTGCGGCAGCAATTGAAGGAAGATCACTTGGAATTCCATCAATTGCAATATCATCGATCAATAAGAATAATAATAATTATAAGGTGGCTGCTCAGGTTGCAGTTGAATTGGTTGAAAAGCTTAAGAGTCATCCTTTTCCGTCTGATACAATCTTAAATGTGAACGTACCTGATAGAAGCATGGGTGATCTAAATGGTGTTGTAGCTACTAGACTAGGAACTCGAAAAAAATCATATCCAATACCTGTCTCAAATAATGAGAAATATACCTATAATTATTTAATCGGAGCGCCTGGTGAAGGTCATGATGCTGGCCCAGGTACTGATTTTCATGCTATAAACAATGATTCCGTATCAGTTAGTCCTATTCAGATTGATATGACAAATCACACTATTATTGAAGATTTGAGAGATTGGTTAATTTAATGATCAAGAGTTCCATAAATAATCAGGGTATAGGTATGACATCTGATCGTACACGTGATCGTTTAATTATGAGGTTGAAAGAGCAGGGTATTAAATCCAACGCTGTGCTCGATCGTATTCGTGATGTTCCTCGACATTTGTTTGTAGATGAGGCATTAGCTACAAGATCTTATGAAGACACCGCACTTCCAATAGGACTTGGCCAAACAATTAGTCAACCTTACATTGTAGCAAAAATGACAGAATCTTTACTAAATTCTGTTATCGGTGATCGTATTCTTGAAATTGGAACCGGTTGTGGTTATCAGACTGCAGTACTTTCACCTTTTTTTAAAGAAATTTATTCTATTGAGAGAATTCGTAGTTTATTGCAAAAAACTAAACAGCGGTTACGCGCAATAGATATCTATAATGTTAATTTTCGCCATGGTGATGGCTGGCAAGGTTGGTCAAAATATGGACCATATGACGGAATAATTGTTGCTGCTGCAGCTCCTGAACTACCGATAAAGCTTCTTGAGCAATTAGCCTTAAATGGCTCAATGATTATACCGATTGGTGGTTCTAATGAGCAAAAATTAATGATAGTTACTAGAAATCAGGATCATTATGAAAGTAAAGATCTTGGTCCGGTGAGCTTTGTACCGCTTATAAAAGAGGATTAATATTGACTGATGATAATACTATCTCGTAAGAAAAATCTAAAATAATGCGAATTTTTGGTAATTTATATAAAAAAGTAATTTCGTGGGCTGGTAATAAAAATGCTCATAAATACCTATTTTATCTAAGTTTTTCAGAATCATCTTTCTTCCCGATTCCACCTGATGTTATGCTGATCCCAATGTGCTTAGCCGATAGAAATAAAGCTTGGTACTTCGCATCTATAACAACAATAGCCTCATTGCTTGGCGGGATATTTGGCTATATTTTAGGGTTTTTTATTTTTGATATTATTGAATCTTGGCTCATGAGCTCTAGTTACTGGGAGTCATTTCAATTATCAAAAGCATGGTTCACAAGATGGGGATTATGGGCAGTATTATTAGCTGGATTTTCCCCAATCCCATATAAAATATTTACTATTTCAGCAGGTATGACTGGAGTTAATTTCTTAGGATTTATTCTTTTTTCAATTATTGGCAGAGGCGCTCGTTTTTTCTTAGTCTCAGCAGTTGTTTATTTCAGTGGAGAGCAGGTCTCTTCATTATTGGAGAAGTATATTGAAAGAATTGGTTGGTTGGTTAGTGTGATTCTTTTATTATTTATAGTGTATTTACAATAAAAGATTTAATCCTATAATTAAGGCAACAAGGTATTCTCATTTGAGCAAATTTATATTACTTGGAAAGTTAAAATTGCTTCATAGCTTAATAAGTATGTTTTTCCTTGTGTCTGCTTGCAGTTCAATTCAGCTCAATGATATTAATGAGAAGCAGCATTTTGTGAGATCAGGCGAGACCCTTATGGTAATAGCATGGCGCTATGGATTGAATTATCAAGATCTAATTTCATGGAATAAAATTACTAATACCGATCTTATTATACCTGGGCAGATTATTAAATTAACACCTCCACCTAACTATCTGCAAAAAAAACCTCTAAGATCAAAGAGTGTAAACAAGGTCAATAAAACAATACGTATAGATAGTAAAAAAATAAACTGGGTTCTTCCAACTGATGGAGAGATTTTAAGTAAATTCTCTAAGAATTCTAATTTCTCTGGTGGTATCTTAATGGGGGGGAGTTTAGGTCAGTCAATAGTAGCTGCATCAGATGGAAGAGTAGTTTATGCTGGAAATGGCTTAATAGGTTATGGCCAATTAATTATAATAGAACACAGTAAAGTATATCTTAGCGCCTACGGATATAATCAGAGAATAATAGTAAGTGAAGGTGATCTTATAAAAAAAGGTCAGGAGATTGCTACAATGGGTTTGGGTCCAGAGCAGACACCAAGATTATATTTCGAGGTACGACGAAACACTAAACCGATAGATCCCGTCCAGTTTTTGAGTAAATCATAAAAACTAATCTAGAGTTAAGATCGCTATCGGGCTTCGACCCTCTGAAATTAAAATATTAAATGTTCTGCAAGCCGCAGCTGTGGTCATTACCTCGATACCTAAATTAATTTTTGCTAGTTCGAATATTAAATTACGATTAGGTATGACTGCATTTTGACCTGTACCAAATATCAATATATCTGGATTTCTTTTTGCTAAGAAATCGAGATCTTTAATACTAGTATTATCTGCATTCTTGTTATTCCACTTCCCAATGATTTCATTCATACCTACGATGCAAGAATAATCAATAGATTGATTTCCAATTTTAAGCCGGTTGTTTTCATAACGCTTTATCGTGACTTCAGAGCTAGCATCTTTGGTAAAATTCACTTGGTAAGATCTTCCTATTTGACTGGTAAATAATTAAAATTTTATGTGATAATGACTAATAATAATAGGTTTAATAAACTGATGCTATCATCAAAAAAAACAGCCCGTGTAATAATTTTACCCGCCCTAGGTAAATTATCAGATCTTGATTTGAACTTAAGAAATTGGCTTAGTAGATCAAATGCTTCATACACTAGCACACACAAACATATACTTAATCACCTACTGTCTTTCTTTGGTGAGCAAGAAAAGGTAACTAATTTTGGAGCATTAAGATATTTTGGTGAAACTAGCAAGAAGCCTAAACAATATATTGCAGCAGCTGATCCCGTTATAATTCAGATACATGGTAATCAATTGAGTATTAAAACTGTTAGGCACTCAGTTGAGATAGTAAAAGAAATTTCAAAAGATTTTATCGAGATACAGAATCAAATTTCGAATAATATTGCAGTAAAGCTCTCACACAATGGATTGAATGGTTACTTATTATTTGAAAAATTATTTCCAACAAGCATATATTCCCCATCAGAGTTATCTGATCAAGCAATTAATAGTGTAGCGCCAAATGATGACCTATCAGGAGAATATGGGAACTT
>Ga0055584_100001041_pt1 | contig 26892 bp, 26 predicted proteins | sample OSDHelmetaG_FD_58716 | JGI IMG/M metagenome (GOLD analysis project Ga0055584, IMG submission 58716) | Pelagic marine sediment microbial communities from the LTER site Helgoland, North Sea, for post-phytoplankton bloom and carbon turnover... | ecosystem: Environmental > Aquatic > Marine >...
TAGATATAAAGGTAATTTAGGTTAAAAGATGGCATCCATCACCATAGACGGCAAAGTCTTTGAAGTAGACGTAAAAAACAATCTCTTGCAGGAGTGTCTTTCTCATGCGATGGATTTGCCTTATTTCTGCTGGCATCCAAGCATGGGGTCGGTTGGTTCTTGTCGCCAATGTGCAGTCATTGAATATGCCAATGAAGAAGATGAAAAAGGTCGATTAGTTATGGCCTGTATGACAGAGCCGCGTGAAGGCGCTCGTTATTCTATAGCGGCCGCTTCTAAATTCAGGGCACAAGCTATCGAAAGCATCATGATTAATCATCCGCATGATTGCCCGGTTTGTGAAGAGGGTGGAGAGTGTCACTTACAGGATATGACGGTCATGTCTGGACATACCTATCGTCGTTATGATGGCAAGAAGAAAACCCATAATAATCAATATCTTGGGCCTTTTATCAACCATGAGATGAACCGCTGTATTACATGTTACCGCTGTGTACGCTATTACAAGGATTACGCAGGTGGTACAGATTTTGGTCCGCAGGCTTCGCATGACAATACTTATTTTGGTCGCTGGCAGGAAGGCCCCTTAGAAAGTGAATTTTCTGGTAATTTGGTGGAAGTTTGCCCAACTGGAGTGTTCACGGATAAGCCATTTAGCAAGCATTACAGTCGTAAGTGGGATTTACAGTCTTCTCCTTCGGTGTGCACAGGCTGCAGTGTTGGTTGTAACACTAATCCCGGTGAGCGTTACGGCACATTACGTAGGATCGTAAACCGCTTCAATGATGAAGTGAATGGTTATTTCCTTTGTGACAAAGGCCGATTCGGTGCTGAATTTGTCAACAGCTCGGAACGTATTCCTGTGAATATGATGCGTGACTCACATAACGCCGCTCCAATTCAAATTGAGCCTGATGCGGCTAAAGAGGCATTAAAAAACGCCGCTAAAAGTGCGGTTGGTATCGGATCACCCCGTGCATCAATGGAAGCCAACTTTGCCTTGCGTGAGCTGGTTGGTGAAGAAAATTTTTATGCCGGTATCGCCACAGAAGAGCTCGACATGCTCAACAAAATCATTGATATCTATCAGAGCAAACCCGTTAAGATCGCTAGTGTTAAAGATATAGAGAGTTCAGATGCTGTCTTAATACTGGGTGAAGATCTGACCAATACAGCTGCTCGTCTTGCGCTAGGTGTTCGCCAATCCGTGAAAAACCTAGGCCGTCAAATGGGTGCAGATTTAAATTTCCCCATTTGGCATGACGCTGCTATTCGTCAACTGGCTATGGATAAATTAAGCCCCCTTTATATCTTAAGTCCGCATACAACCCGATTAGATGATATTGCTCATACTACTCACATCAGTTCCGCCGCACATAGCGCAAAAATAGGCATGGCGATAGCACATGCCATTGATTCAACTGCACCTGATGTTGCAGGCTTGAGTAAAGAGGAAAAAGCGCTCGTCAATGAAATTGCTGAAAGCTTGAAGTCTGCTAAACAGGCCTTGATCATTAGTGGTACTAGCAGTTTAGAACCTGCTTTATTAGATGCGGCTAGTAATATTGCTACGGCTCTACAAAGTGGAGACGATAAAGCTAATCTGGCTCTAGTCAGCTCTGAATCTAACAGCATGGGACTGGCCTTAATGATGCAGGGCAATGCTAAATCACTCGAGCAGGCTATGAGTGCTAGCAGTAAAACAGCCATAGTGTTGGAGAATGATTTATACCGTCGAGCGCCATCTGCTGATGTCGATGCCTTTGTAAATAGTCTGGATAACTTGCTTGTACTTGATCACCTTAAAAACCGCACGGGTGAACAGGCGAATCTTGTATTGGCGGCAGCTACATTTGCTGAAAGTTCAGGCACTTTCGTTAATTATGAAGGCCGTGCTCAACATTATTATTCAACCTTCAAGTCTGATTCTAATATTCGTTCAAGTGCGCTGTGGTTATCGGACAAACATTTTAATGAAATTACCGCAGCTTGCGCTGTTGCTATCGCTAATTGTGGCGCTATAGCTGAGCTGACACCAGGTGAAAACTACAATTTTGCCGGTCTTAAAGCTCCTCGACAGCATCACCGTTATAGTGGTCGTACATCTATGCGCGCCAATATTAGTGTGCATGAGCCTAAACAGGAACAAGATGAAGATGGCGTAATGGTTTACTCCATGGAAGGCGTTCCGGCTATCAAAGACGCAGCTGTTTTGAATTCACCTTGGGCGCCAGGTTGGAATTCCAACCAAAGCCTTTTCAAATTTCAGGAATTTGCTGGTGGCCCATTAAAACAAGCTTCTAATGGGCAACGTTTATTATCCAATAATAGCGCTGAAAAAACCTGGTATGAAGCAGGCAATTCCGATGACACAAGTGAAGGCTATAAAGTCTTTCCTTTGTACCACCTATTTGGCTCAGAAGAGCTCAGCGCGTACACCCCTGCAATTCAAGAAAAAGCTACATCGGCTTATGTCTCTTTAAGCCCTGAAGATGCTGCCAAACTCGGTTTACAAGCAAGTGATGGTGTTCAGGTGGAGCATAATGGGGCAGTTCCTTTCATCGTGAGGGAATCTATTCAGCCTGGAACAGTAGGCGTATCAGTTGGCCTTAAAGGGTTAAATTTTCAAGATATGAGTGCTGCGGTTTCACTGGATAAAGCCGCTGATTGGAAAAATCCTGAGTTATGGCGAGCGGCCAATATTATAGTTAGTGATAAGCGTGTGGAGGGGGCTGACTGATGTTTAGTTTCGAAGTCGGTTCTTTACTTAATATCGGTCTAGTACTGGTTGTTGGCTTGGTCGTCTCAATTATGATGATTTGGGTAGAAAGACGCTTCCTGGGTTTTTTCTCTGATCGTCTGGGCCCTAACAGAGTGGGTCCTTTCGGGATTTTTCAGGTTATTGCCGACGCTCTTAAAATGCTGACTAAAGAAGATTGGATACCTCCTTTCTCGGATAAGTTTACCTTTGTCATTGCGCCGATGATTCTACCTATTGTTATGTTGTTAAGTCTCGGAGTCATACCTTTCGCTCCGGGTATCGGAGTTATGGATCTTAATATTGGCTTATTGTGGGTTTTCGCTATGGCGGGTCTTGCATCGTATTCCACTATGTTAGGCGGATTGGCTTCCAATAATAAATTTTCTTTATTAGGCGCTTTGCGTGGTGCTGGGCAGATGATTTCTTATGAAGTCTTTATGGGTATATCGATACTTGGCATAGTGATATTGTCAGATAGCTTTAGCTTGCGTGAGATAGTACAAGCTCAAACTGATGGTTGGTTTATTATTCCTCAGTTTTTTGGTTTTATCGTTTTTATGGTGGCTGGGATGGCTGAATCTCATCGCTGGCCGTTTGATTTACCCGAAGGTGAAGCTGAAATTATTTCCGGTTATAACACGGAATATTCAGGTATGAAATTTGGCCTGTTCATGATCGGCGAATACATAGGCATGGTAGTGTTGTCGACTCTAATTCCGGTATTGTTTTTTGGTGGTTGGCTAGCTCCATTCGGTTTGGAATTTGGTAATGAAATAATTTCAGGTCTGTTTTGGATGGGCGCTAAAACATCTTTCTTTTTAATATTTTTTGTTTTAGTTAGAGCCGCCCTGGTCAGGCCTCGTTATGATCAGCTCATGAGTTATGGCTGGCTGGTGATGTTGCCATTGTCATTAGTGAACTTATTAATTACAGGTGCAGTGGTTTTATATCAGGCAGGTTAAATGTTGGTGCTAGCTAATATAGACAAGGTGGAGAGTTAAGATAAATGTTTAAGGCGATCGGCAAACAGATACATATTATTTGGTCACAAATAGTTACTCTGTGGATGGTATTTCTGCATTTGTTTACTAAAGCCGATACTGTTGAGTATCCGGATGTTAAGCCTTACATGTTTCCACGCTGGCGCGGACGCATCATTTTAACGCGCGACCCTGATGGTGAAGAGCGATGTGTGGCTTGTAACCTTTGTGCAGTGGCTTGCCCGGTTGACTGTATCGCCTTACAAAAAACTGAAGATGAAAACGGTCGCTGGTATCCCGAATTTTTCCGAATCAACTTTTCGCGTTGCATCATGTGCGGGTTTTGTGAAGAGGCATGTCCAACGCACGCCATTCAATTAACCCCAGATTTTGAAATGGCGGAATACGTTAGACAGGATATGGTTTGGGAAAAAGAACATATGCTGATTCAAGGTACTGGCAAATACCACGACTATAACTTCTATAATGTGGCCGGCAAAGCTATCGGCGGTAAAGGCAAAGGTGAGGCTCAAAATGAATTGCCTCCTACTGATAGAAGGAGCCTGATGCCATGAGTATTCTGTTTTATGCATCAGCAATAATTTCAGTGCTATCAACCATCATGGTTATTACACGAGTTAATGTCGTACACGCATTGTTATATTTTATTGTTTCATTGCTTTCTGTTGCTGTCATTTTTTACACACTGGGTGCGCCAATGGCGGCAGCACTAGAAGTTATTGTTTACGCTGGGGCTATCATGGTGATGTTTTTGTTTGTCATGATGATGCTTAACTTAGGTCAGCCTACTATTGATCAGGAGAGGGCTTGGCTTTCACCAAACGTATGGATTGGCCCAAGTATATTAGCGGCTATTTTATTGGTTGAATTGCTGCTTGGTTTGATGACGACCGACGCCACTATTGCTCACACCATGGTGGAAGCAAAAGAGATAGGTATCGCTCTTTTCGGTCCTTATGTGTTGGCGGTGGAACTGGCTTCTATGCTGTTGTTGGCTGGTTTGGTGGGCGCATTCCACCTGGCAAGGAAATAACGCTATGACGGTCATGATGCAAGCTATACCTTTGGAGCACGGACTTATTCTGGCAACTATATTGTTTTTGCTGGGTTTGGTTGGCGTGCTTACAAGACGTAATTTAATTTTTGTATTAATGTCTTTGGAAATAATGTTGAACGCAACTGGCCTAGCATTTGTCGTTGGCGCCTCGCGCTGGGGAGAAGCTGATGGGCAGGTTATGTTTTTAATGATTTTAAGTTTGGCGGCCGCAGAGGTTGCTATTGGTTTAGGTCTGGTGTTGCAGCTTTTCAATAAGTATAAAACATTGGATTTAGACTCATTGAATAAGATGAGAGGGTAGGACAGGGCAACATGATTGATTTACTTTGGTTAGTCCCGACCATTCCTGTAATCGGATTTTTAATTCTGACGTTTAGCTGTGGAAAATTATCTGAAATTCCTGCTGGAATAGTCGGGGCAGGTTCTATCGGCTTATCATTTCTAGTTGCTATGCTGGTGGGCTTAGATTTTATGTCCATGTCTGAGGCCGGAATACATTCTTATTCTCAAACACTATGGACCTGGATGGCCGTTGGATCATTTGAAGCTGGTTTCACGCTTTATCTTGATGGTGTTTCTCTGGTCATGATGTTCATTATTACGGGCATTGGTTTCTTGATTCATGTTTACGCGACTGGTTATATGCATGATGACCCTAGTTTCGCTCGCTTTTTTGCTTACATGAATTTGTTTATTGCGGCGATGTTGATTCTTGTTCTTGCTGATAATCTTTTATTGTTATTTATGGGCTGGGAAGGTGTTGGCTTATGTTCTTACCTTTTGATTGGGTTTTGGTTTAAAGACCCTTACAACGGTTACTGTGCACGTAAAGCGTTTGTTGTGACACGTGTCGGTGACGCCTCAATGGCCTTAGGCTTATTCCTATTGTTCGCCAGTCTGGGTACTTTAAATATACAGGAGCTGATGGTATTAGCTGAAGAAGAATGGGAAGTTGGAGCGGGCATTGCAGTAGCGGTTACTTTATTACTTTTGGGAGGCGCTGTAGGTAAATCCGCACAGTTACCTCTACAAACATGGCTGCCTGATGCGATGGCCGGGCCTACACCAATTTCAGCTTTGATACATGCCGCAACAATGGTTACAGCCGGAGTTTATTTGATTGCGCGAACTCATGTGCTTTATGAGTTGGCGCCAAGTGTGCAATATCTAGTTGGTGTGATTGGCATGATCACCTTGATAATGGCAGGATTCACAGCACTGGTTCAAAACGATATCAAGAAAGTATTGGCGTTTTCAACGGTCAGTCAGATCGGATATATGTTCTTGGCTCTAGGAGTAGGGGCTTACAGTTCAGCCATCTTCCATTTGATGACACATGCTTTCTTTAAGGCTTTACTGTTCCTCACGGCGGGCTCGATCATTCTGGCTATGCATCACGAACAGGATATCTTCAAAATGGGCGGCTTGCGTAAAGATCTGCCTTGGAGCCATGCATTATTCTTGATAGGAACAATAGCCTTGGTTGCGATTTTCCCAACCTCAGGCTTCTGGAGTAAAGAAGAAATTTTAGCCTCAGCATTAACTAATGAACATGGTGGCTATCTACTCTGGCTAGGCGGTATAGCAGGGGCCTTCATGACAGGGCTATATAGTTTCCGTTTATATTTCCTTGTGTTTTATGGCAAGAAAACCCACGACGGACATGAAGTTATGGGCTGGCATTTGCAAGGACCATTAGTCGCTCTGGCCATTCTTTCTTTAGTCGGTGGATTTATTCATATTCCGGTTGAAGAAGTCTTCCATGCGCATGCAGAAGATCATCATGTTTCATTATTTTATCAGGCAATTATGATTGGCTTGCCTTTATTTGGCGTGCTCTGTGCCTATCTGATTTTTATTAAACAAAAAGTGGACGTTGAAAAACTGGCTGGTTCTGGTTTTGGTGCAAAGCTGCACCGTTTCTTCTACACACAATGGGGTATGGACTGGCTGTATGACCGAGTTATTGTATTCCCATATGTTGGCCTAGCTAAACTCAACAAAAAAGATTTTATCGACAGTGTATATAACGGCACTGCAAGCTTGACTCGCTATTTACATAGCGTAGTGATTGAAACTCAAACGGGTCAAATACGTTGGTACACCATGACCATGGCCTTAGGCGTTCTCCTAGTAATTAGTATAGGAGTGTTCGCATGATACTAATCTGGTTAATGCTCATTCTTTTTGCTGGCGGTATTGGGGCCTGGCTTTCTGAAAGTCGCGGCATTGGTGTCCCCAGAGTTATCGCTTTAGTTGCTATTTTACTAGACCTTGCCCTAGTTATCTTTATGCTTCTAGCCCCGGAATCAATAGGCTTAACCCCAGTGACTAGCGAACAGGATGAGTGGTTAGTGTTGTTTCAGGCTGATTGGATACCTCGCTTTGGCATTAGTTTTATTTTTGGTGCAGATGGCTTCTCATTATTATTAATTGCGCTAACCGTATTTTTAGGTTTGATCTCCCTAGGCTCAGCCTGGCATGAAATAAAAGAGCGTTCAGGCTTTTTCTATTTTAATTTGTTGTGGACTTTAGCTGGGGTTATTGGGGTCTTTACCGCATTAGATCTATTCCTGTTTTTCTTCTTCTGGGAAGTCATGCTGATTCCGATGTATTTCATCATCGCGATCTGGGGGCATGAGAATAAAGAATATGCGGCGATGAAATTCTTTATCTTTACACAGGTGAGTGGGCTCTTGATGCTTTTATCTATCCTGGTTTTGGTTTTCTTAAATTATCAGGCTACCGAAGTGCTCAGCTTTAGCTATTTTGATTTGCTTGGTAATGGTTTGACCGGAGAAGTCGGCATGTTAGTTATGCTGGGTTTCTTTATTGCTTTTGCCACCAAGCTGCCGGCTGTACCTATACATAACTGGTTACCCGATGCCCATTCACAAGCCCCAACTGCTGGTTCAGTTATTCTAGCGGGTATTCTATTGAAGACTGGCGCTTATGGTCTGATACGTTTTACCGTACCTCTTTTTCCAGATGCATCTATGGCATTTGCGCCAATTGCGATGACACTGGGTGTGGTCAGCATTCTGTATGCGGCTAAAGTGGCATTTGCTCAGAGCGATTTAAAACGCTTAATTGCTTATACCTCGGTCAGTCATATGGGCTTTGTATTGCTAGGTGTCTACGCCTGGAATGCACAAGCTCTTCAGGGTGCTGTCATGACAATGCTGGCGCATGGTTTTAGTGCAGCTGCGCTGTTTATGTTGGCTGGTGGTTTGCAGCATCGCATTCATACAAGAGATATGGATAAGATGGGCGGTTTTTGGGGTGTAGCGCCCAAGATGTCATTTATGGCCTTATTCTTTACTGTTGCGGCAGTAGGTATGCCTGGGCTTGGTAATTTCGTAGGAGAATTTTTAGTGCTACTAGGGAGTTTCCAGGTAAGCATTACCACGACAGCTTTTGCAGCGCTTGGTTTAGTTGTTGCAGCAGTTTATTCGTTAATTGTCATACAAAAAGTATTTCATGGAGAGAATAAAAATAACTACGAATTTGATGATCTGACCTTTATTGAGATGGCATGTTTTGCATTAATGATGATTGGGTTGTTATGGATGGGATTGTATCCGCAAAGTATGCTGGATATGGCCGAACCGACACTGAGAAGTCTTGGTGTCGCTTTTCCTTAAATATAGTGTAACTGAAGATGGTGCAACAAATTAAATGAGTACTGATGTCCTTATAGATTTACTGCAAATTATCATGCTGACTCTGACTTCAGTGGTCGTCATGCTGGTTGCCGGGTTTAAACGCGAGCATGGTTTAGTGAATGTTCTAACCACATCTGGTTTAGCTGCATCACTATTGATTTTTGTTTTTGTTGATCCTGTTTTGCCTCTGCAGGCAACTGAGCTGTTATATTTTGATGAATACAGCCTGTTTTTCTCTGCCCTAATCATTCTAGGCGCATTAACAGTTAGTATCCTCGCTTACCCTTATTTTGAATCGCACAATAGCCACAATGAAGAATTTTATATTCTCTTAATGACCGCAACACTTGGCGCTGTTGTACTTGCTTGTAGCACACATTTCGTTAGTTTCTTCATTGGTATGGAGATGCTCGGTGTGAGTCTTTATGCAATGATTGCTTATCCAGTGCATGCTGATAAAAGCGCTAAATTTCCATTGGAAGCTGCGCTTAAATACCTAATTATGTCGGGACTGACATCTGGCTTAATTCTTTTTGGTGTCGCCCTTATTTATGCCTTAACTGGCACAATGTTTTTCAATGATTTGGCGCCAGCTATTGAGGCTCAAGATGTTGCATCCAGCCCTATAATAATTGCTGCATGGCTGATGATTATCTCAGGTGTTGCCTTTAAGCTATCTTTAGTGCCTTTCCATATCTGGACCCCTGATGTGTATGAAGGAGCACCAGTGCCGGTGACGGCTTATCTAGCCACAGTATCAAAAGCAGCTATGCTAGCTGTAACTTTACGTTTGCTACTGATTTCAGATGCATTTCAGTACGATGCTTTGATGCTCGTGCTCACCGTCATGGCGGCTGCTTCGATGTTACTGGGTAACTTATTGGCACTTCTACAAGCTAATGTAAAACGCTTGTTGGCTTATTCATCTATTGCACATCTTGGCTATTTGATGATCGTTATTATCGCTGCGGCAAGTGTTCCTGGAATGTTGAGTGTTGAAAGCATGGGCTTTTATATCACCGCCTATTTTATTATGTCTTTAGCGGGTTTTGCGGTAATTAGCTCGTTATCTAATTCGGGCAAAGAGTTAGATATGATTAGTGATTACCAAGGTTTGTTTTGGCGTAATCCTTGGTTGGCAGCGGTTATGATTACAGTTTTATTTTCATTAGCAGGCATTCCTCTGACAGCAGGGTTTATCGGTAAATTCTATATATTTACCAGCGGGGTAGAGGGGTCGTTATGGTTCTTGCTTACTATGCTCATCATTGGTTCTACAATAGGCTTGTACTACTACCTGCGAATTATTTATGCCATATTGCAGCAACCCGGGAAAACTTCTAAGCAAGACCCAGCCACTCATGCTATTCCCTTTGGCACTCATGCTGTTTTAGCCAGCATGACGGCTATCATAATTTATTTGGGGGTTTATCCAATGCCTATGATAAATATCCTTCAATCTTTAGCTGCTGCCTTTTAGTTTCTAGTATTAACCTAGACTGCGCGACTAAGTTATAACGCGCTTAAATTCAGTAGATATAAAACAATAATCCGGTCTTATATAGCTATAATTATCTTATTTTTCGGATATTTATCTTGCAAAGCTAAACTCAGAATGATAAAAAAAGCACACTATTGTCTGTACAGAGACACAACAAAACAATAAAAAACAGTAAGTTGAGCCGCTTTGTTAATTAAAAAATCAAGATAAAAGCTCTTATATCAGGAAAAAATCATGTCTGTATATAGCTATACCAGGACTTCAACGGTAGAAGAACAAGAAGAAAAAGATTTGGAAAGTTTGCTTGAGCAAGAAAACCTGCGTTTACAAACTTATGCACTAGCTCATGGTATGCATATCAATAATAGCTTTGTGGATAGCAAGCTTAAATGGTCTGTAGAATTTGCCAAACGTTCAAAAGTAAAACAAATGCTAGAAATGCTGGAACCCGGTGATGTTGTACTTGCTTGCTCAATAGAACGTATTTTTAGCAGTTGTGAGGATATGCAGGCCGGTCTAAATCTATTCAAAGAAATGAGAGTGCGGTTGTTTATTCTTGAACTTAGTGGTGAAGTTACCGCTGCAGAGTTCAATCCTTCTTTTAATCGCTTGCTAGATGTTTTCCATAGCCTGGAAAAGCGCAGATCAACTGAGCGTATAAAAACGGTTAAACAGAGTCAGCGTAATAAAGGCCGTTTCCTTGGTGGCAGCCGACCTTTTGGTTATATGATTCATTCTAATGGACGCCTGATTGAGAACCCAATGGAGCAAAGGGTGCTTAAAAAGATTATTAAGATGAAGAAAGATGGCAAATCTTTGCGTGCAATTTCTTCTGAGGTCAGTACGCCAATGGTTCCTATCTCATTTAAAACAGTTCAACGTCTGCTTAAAAAACATGAAGCGGCTTATGAAGCAGTTCCTGATTCAGTTAATGGCCCCATTAAAAGTTCAAGCGGCCCAGATAATCGCTCAGCCTAATTTACCCCGGCAGAGCGATAGCTTGCTGCCTGAGGCGTTTTAAATAGCGCAATATCTTCAATTGCTCTTGTAAAGACAACACTTTTGCACCAGCTTGAAAGAATTCTTTCAATGCGTCCTGCAAATATAGTTCAGTATCTGACTCAGGCATCCTTTGTCTTCCCATACATATGCTATGTAAATACACTCGAAAGCAAAGGTAGGCCTTATCAACTTCCGATAGCGTATCAACATCCGGGTCTGAGCTTACTGTCGATTCAATTAAGTCCTTATACTGCCGATAAATTTCTAGCAGGCTAGCAGAAGATGAAAATAAATCAGGGTCTTCACCTGCATTGTAAACAGCCGAGATATAAGCCTCTATATCAATTCCATGACTATCTGCAGCATCATAAACTGACTTAAACACCACTTTTCTAAATTCTTGATGTTGACGTTGTGGGAATTCAACAAGTTTTTTCATACATGATTTATCATTAAAATATTCTCTGCTTTTCAGTATAGTGAACTTTTCATTTCCCACCTTTTTTTCTTAGAGCTAATAGCTTCCTTGACCTACCAGCAGCATGCCTGCAAAATTGCGGCTTGCTTTCAATCAAGCGCTGTAGCCAAGAATGCTGAAAAACACGTCTTTATTTATAGGTCTGAGATACATACTTTCAAAGAAAGATAATCGGGTTATCTCTTTCACCTCACTGATATCAATGGCCGGATTAACACTGGGCGTGCTCGTCATCATTATCGTGCTGGCAGTATTTAATGGTGCTCAAGGTGAGCAAAGAGAACGCACGCTTATAACAGTGCCTCATGCAGACATTTATGCCGATAACAATTTTCCGCAGTGGCAACAGGCAGCTAATCTACTAACACAACAAGATGGCGTTGAAAGTGTCTCTGCCTATATTAGCCTTGAGGCTATGCTCAGTAAAAATGGTATACACCAGGTCACTGAAGTTAAGGGCATTATTCCTGAAGCAGAAGCGCAAACCTCAGACATAGAAAACAGCATGCTACAAGGCAGCTTAAGCGCATTACGTTCAGGAGAGCGTGGCATCATCTTGGGACGCAGACTTGCTAATTCACTGCGGCTACTTCCTGGGGATGCCGTGAATCTTATTGTGCCTGAATTAACAGGCAACTCTTCTCGTCTGCAACTTAACATGCACACCTTTAGAGTCGTTGGAATTTTTGATGTGCAATTCAGCATAGGCTCGGAACTTGCGCTTATTCATTTAGATGACAGTGCTGAACTGCTTAATGTCGATAGCATTGCCGAGGCCGTCCATTTGCGCTTGAGAGTCGGTGATATTTTTAACGCTGCAAATATTGTTGATACAAGCCTAGACGTCTTAGCAAGTGAGTTGCCCGGACCGGACTACAGAGGTGAAGACTGGAGTGTGAGTGAAGCAAGCTTATTCAATGCTCTGAAGATGGAAAAAATTATGACCTGGTTCATGTTGATGATGATAGTAGCAATAGGTGCATTTAATATCATTTCTACACTAGTGATGGTAGTTTCAGAAAAAAAAGCTGATATCGCAATTCTGCGTACTATGGGAGCAGGAGAGCGAACTATCATGGCTATTTTCATGGTGCAGGGGCTATTTGTTGGTGTTAGTGGAACTATTTTAGGAGGCGCCTTGGGGCTCTTAATCGCTGCTAATTTTGAAGTGATCGGGCAATTACTCGAGATACTATTCATTCCCGATGGTATGTTCATGTTAAGCATTATTGATACTGATATCCAAATTGCAGATGTTGTTATCACTTGCCTATTTGCCTTACTGATTTCTTTTTTAGCGACGCTATATCCGGCCTGGAAAGCCTCTCGCATCCAACCAGCGGAAGTTCTGCGTTATGAGTAAAGTAATCCTGGAATGCAAAAAGTTGAGTAAATCCTTCCAGCAGGGCGGCCAAGAATTGAACGTACTCAGTGATCTTGAGTTTGCGTTGCAAGAAGGTGAGAGCGTTGCCATCATTGGTGCTTCAGGTTCAGGCAAAACAACTCTGCTTAATTTACTCGGCGGCCTAGATACCCCAAGTTCTGGAACAGTACTCATCAATGGTCAAGATGTTCACCAATTAAATACTAAAACCCAGGATCAATTACGAAATCGAACTTTAGGTTTTGTATATCAGTTTCATCATTTACTGGGAGAGTTCAGCGCTCAAGAAAATGTAGCTATGCCTTTGATAATAGGTAAACAACCTTTTAATGATGCGATGCAACAAGCCGCAAAAATACTCGACAAAGTTGGCTTAGCAGAGCGACTCACACATAAGCCATCCCAACTTTCTGGTGGAGAACGACAACGCGTGGCAATTGCTCGAGCTTTGGTTCATAACCCGGGCTGTATCTTGATGGATGAGCCTACAGGAAACCTTGACAGGAATACTGCTAAAAGTGTGCAGAAGCTTATGCTCGATTTAAAACAATCACTGAGCAGCAGCTTTATTATTGTCACCCATGATCAGGAGCTTGCTGATCAAATGGATCGTAAACTGGTGTTGATAGACGGCAAACTCATCAATCAAGAAGATGTTCAGAATGTTTAGCAGACAGGCATTTTTTATAGGCAAACGGTATGCCTCTATTGCTTCCGATAATCTATTGGTTGGTTTTATTTCCCGTTTATCTGTTGTTGGTTTAAGCCTTAGTGTTGCCGTGCTAATAATCGTTTTTTCCGTCATGAATGGTTTTGATCGAGAACTAAGAGAGCGAATACTTGCACTAGTACCTCATGTGACGATGACCACCTTTCGTAATGAAGCCCTAATGAATCAGGAACAATGGCAAGTTATTCAAGCTGGCGTCGATAATAACCCTCAAGTAGCTGCCTCAGCACCGTTAATTCAATTGCAAGGTATGCTGTTAGCTAACGGCCAGTCTCGCGGCATTATATTAAGCGGGGTAGATCCCGTCGCTGAAGCAAAGGTCTCTATCCTGCAAGACTTTATGAATGCAGGAACACTTTCTTCACTACAAGCCGGTAATTTTTCTATATTAATTGGCGCCGGGATCGCAGAGCACTTAAATCTTGAACTGGGTGATGAACTTACTCTGGTATCAAGTTATTTAAATATCACACCGTTGGGTGAGTTCCCTAGGCAACGAATTTTCACAGTAGGCGGTATATTTACTATTGGGTCTCAACTCGACAGTAGTCTGGCAGTGATACATATGAATGATGCGCAATTGCTTTACCGACTTGGCGATACTATTCATGGTTTAAGAATTCAATTACAGGATTTGTTTGCCAGCTCAACGGTTATTCGTGATCTGCAAAACCGAATTGCAGGGGATTACACCTTCAGTAACTGGACACTGGATTACGGTAATATTTATAACAATATTCAACTCTCAAAATCGATGGTAGGTCTGTTGTTATTCTTATTAATCGCCGTTGCTGCGTTTAATGTAGTCGTTAGCTTGTTTATGGTGGTCAGAGACAAGCAGGGTGATATAGCCATACTTAGAACTATGGGATGCTCGCTAAGCAGCATCCGCAATATCTTTTTAGTACAGGGCTTTATTATTGCACTTGCTGGGACTTTTTTTGGCCTCATCCTAGGTGTTCTTGGTTCGCTCTATGTTAGTAAATTCTTCAGCTGGCTTGAAACAGTGGCGGGCGTAGAGTTACTCAGTGCAGATGTTTATCCTATAAATTATTTGCCGTCACAATTGCTAGGCAGTGACCTTGTGTTGGTTTGTAGTATTTCTATTGCTTTAAGTCTGCTGGCAACTCTTTATCCGGCATATTCTGCTGCTAAGGTAGATCCCGCCCAGACTCTGCGTTATGAATAAGTTCTAAGCATGATCTTTGATATTTCAACTCTCGAAAACCGGGAAAAATACCGCCTCCGTAATGGCGGCATCACACCTAGACCTATCGCATGGATTAGCACATGCTCAAATGATGGTCTTGATAACTTGGCACCTTTTTCATTTTTTACCGTAGCAAGTTGTGTTCCGCCTGTTCTGCTTTATACGCAAGTGACTCAGCGAAGTGCGCTCGATAAAGATACCTTGCAGAATTTAATCGCAACAGAGGAATGTGTGGTGAACATTGTAAATAGCCCTTTGCTAGAAAAGATGAACAAGACGAGTGCTGGTATTGAAAGTAATAAAAGCGAGTTTGAGTATGCCAATATTGAAACTAGCAATAGCTATAAAGTAAGACCCTTATCAGTGAAGGCGTCGCCAATTCGTTACGAATGCACTTTGCGGGAAGTCATTCGGATCAGTCATGAACCAGCTGGAGGTACTGTTGTGCTCCTAGATGTTAAATACATCTATGTTCGTGATGATCTTTATACTGACGAACATATCAATCAAGAGCTGGTAGATTCTGTCGGTAAAATGGGTGGAGATGGCTATACTCACAACGGCAAATATGTGGAACTTGGTCGCCCATAATTTATTTAAAGTTGTCATTGCTTTAAGAAAACTGGCGCAATTAAAGTAAGCATCTAGACTGAAAGTATCTTTTTTAACTTTTACTTTTAGGTAGACAATGCGCTCATCTCTGATCGCTTTTAGTCTGGGCGTAATATTTGGCGGCTTCATTCCTGGTAAACCTGATTCAAATTATTTACTCTTACTTTTTATCCCTGCAATTCTTAGTTTTCGTTTTCCTACTTGTCGATCTCTCGCAGCCTATTGTCTCGGCTTATTCTGGGTGCTGACTTGGGCGGTGAACAGTTTAGAGCAGCTTTTGCCAGCAGAAATGGAGAGAAACGACTTTTGGGTGAGAGGTAGTATAGTCAGTCTTCCTGAAGTTAATGGCATTAACAGTCAGTTTCTTTTTAAGGTGGAAAAAAGCTGCCTTAAGCCCTTATCAAGTTGTGACTTTTCCAATGAGTTATTGCAGAACCAATTAATCCAGCTAAACATATATCAAGAGCTTCTATTAGATCCCGGTCAGCGCTGGCAATTTAAAGTGAGATTAAAACGGCCTCATGGTTTTGCTAATCCAGGTGCTTTTGATTATGAAGCATGGTTATGGCAAAAGCAGATTCGTGCGAATGGCTATGTTCGCTTTGACGATGAAAACATATTATATGGAGACGAAACTGGTCTTAATTTTACAAGCTTGAGAAATCAGTTTCGTCAAAAACTTGACCGGCTTTTTCCTGGCCAAGGTTTAAAGCATTTAAATCTAATCAAGGCATTAAGTATTGGTGACAAACAAGGCATTACAGATGGCGAGTGGGAGCTATTCAGCACTACCGGCACCAATCATCTAATTGTCATTTCGGGTATGCATGTCGGGTTCGTCGCGTTAATGTTCTACCATTTAAGTAAGCTAAGCCTTAATCGAATAGGCACGCTTGCCCTATATCTTTCGATTCCAAGGCTGGCTGCTTTTATAGCGGTTATTGCTGCTTATTTCTACGCCGGAATGGCTGGATTTGGGTTGCCTGCTCAACGTGCATTCATCATGATTGCCGCATTTATGTTGGCTCAGTGCCTCTGTCGGCATAGCTCTGTCATAAACAGCTATTGCTTGGCTTAAGCACTGGTGCTGTTGTTTAACCCTCTGGCACCAGTAAGTAGTGGGTTCTGGTTATCCTTCATAGCAGTGGCTGTATTAGTGTTTTTTGTAAATCAGCCTGACAAGCTGCAAACATCAGGCTTAGTAAAATTGGCTCTGATGTTTAGAACCCAGTTTTTTATACTTCTAGGCTTACTGCCATTCATGTTGTTGTTCTTTCAGCAAAGTAGTATCAGTGCGCCCTTGGTTAATCTGCTGGCTATTCCTTATGTCACCTTGCTGATCGTGCCACTGTGCTTGCTTATTTTGTTACTAAGTTACTTTTCTACAGAGTTGCTAGTTTATTTTTGTTTCTGTGCGGAGCGCTTGCTTAAGTTCTTTTTATCAATGCTTGAGCTTATTAATCAACATTTGCCAGAAGCCTTGTTGGATTTGCCAGCATTAGCGATTTGGCAATGGATAATGCTGCTTCTGGGTATTATTTTGTTGCTCTTTGGTTTGACTAGGAATAAAAATTCCTGGCTGCTCATACTGGCCTTTTTAAGCTTTATTCCTGTGTTAATTAGTAGAGATAATAAGCTTGATCCAAATGAATTCAAGTTGGATGTGCTCGATGTGGGGCAAGGTTTGGCCTTGATAGTACGAACACGCCAGCATGTCATGCTCTACGATCTTGGTCCCAAATATAGTGATAGTTTTAATGCCGGCGAAGGCATTATCTTACCCTACCTTCGCTCACAAAATATTAACAATATTGATAAGGTGCTTGTGAGCCATGGAGATTCTGACCATAGCGGGGGATTAAGTTCTATTTTATCAGCTTACCCTGCAACAGATTATCTGGTCAGTGATCTAACACCGTTTTCTAGTCAGTATAACTACAGCCTATGTCGTGAAGGGCAGCACTGGAACTGGGATGGAGTGAACTTTGAAATCTTACACCCTGACAGGGACACTTATAACAGCAATAATTCATCCTGCGTATTATATATAAGCAATGCAAAGCACTCAGTATTACTAACAGGGGATATTGAAGCGCAAGTAGAACGGCAATTATTACGGTCAGGTTCTAATATCAATGCTGACATCTTAATTGCGCCACACCACGGCTCAAAAACCTCTTCTCATAAGCGTTTTATAGAGGCAGTGTCGCCAGATTACGTGATCTTTTCCAGTGGTTATTTGAATCAATTTAACCATCCACACCCAGATATAGTGAAACTCTATACAAACAGTGGCACAATTAGCCTAAATACAGCCGAAACAGGCTCTATTAGTTGGATAATTGGCGAAGATGACGTTTTGCCTGAAGCAATCCTGTATCGACAAGCTAATAATCGATTTTGGCGTGTGTTGCGCTAAGAAAGCATAAGTTCTAATAAGAGAAACATAAGTGTTTAATGATACTTTAAACACTGAGGTTTGAATCTGGGATATGCTAATATCAAGCGTTTGCGGGATGGGAAACGGGATTGTTTTTCTGACTGTGTTTAAGTAAGGGGATGAGTCCTAGTGTTTGAAATAGTCCAGGCCGGCGGCATATTGATGCTGCCTATCATTCTTTGTTCTGTCCTCGCTATTGCTATTATTATCGAGCGATTTTGGACGCTAAATCCTTCACGTATTGCTCCGAGGAACATGCTGCCTGAAGTTTGGTCTAAGATTAAACAAAATCAATTGGATGCTGCTGAATTAAAAGATCTAAGAAGCTCATCTGCCTTGGGACAGATTCTGGCTTCTGGCTTAGTCAGCGCTAAATCCGGTCGCACAATTATGGTTGAAAGCATTGAACAGGCGGCCGGGTATGTAGTCCACGATATGTCCCGATATTTGAATCTGCTAGGGACTATTGCGCAGATAACACCTTTATTAGGGCTTCTAGGCACAGTGCTTGGCATGATCAGGGTCTTCACAGAGATTATGGCGCAGGGGACAGGTAATGCTAACGTGCTAGCTGGAGGGATATCCGAAGCCTTAATCACAACGGCAGCAGGCTTAACCGTAGCAATCCCGACACTGCTATTTTATCGCTTTTTTCAGCGCCGCATAGATACCTTGGTAGTCGATCTAGAGCGAGAATCGATCAAGTTGGTTGATGCACTGCATTCAGCACGAGCTGTGGACTATAAAGACAATAAAGATAACGAAGCAAACTCCGAATGAAATTTGAACGTCAATTAACTGAAGAGGTAAGTGTTAACTTAACACCTCTGATTGATGTGGTGTTTTTACTGTTGATTTTCTTTATGGTAACAACCACGTTTACCCGTGACACAAACTTACTAATCAATCTGCCTGAAGCCTCAGGTGAAATAATGGACGTTTCACCGGAACAGATTGAAGTCATGGTGGCACAAAATGGCTCCTATGCAGTCAATGGACGAGGTCTGGTTAATACTCAATTATCAACCTTAATAGATGCCATTGAAGAGATGTCTGAAGGTGATCGCAGTTTGCCGGTAATTATTACAGCAGATGCGAATACTTCTTATCAGTCTGTTGTAACTGTTATGGATGCAGTTGCTCAGCTTGGTTTTAGTCAATTGAATATTGCTACTAGTCAGGAAACGGAAGAACAATGAGCCAAGCAGCGCCCACACTTTCAAAAGCCGACAGCCTGGCCATCTATAGGCGCTTGTTGGCCTACCTAAAACCGCTATGGCCAGTCGCCATCATTAGTATCGTCGGTTTCGCGATGTTTGCCAGCACTAATTTTTGGTTTGTAGATTTAACAGGGCAGCTGGTAGATACCATAGATATAGCCAGAGAAATTGATTTTAATGAACGCTTACGGATCCCCTTATTGCTAGTTCTATTAGCTGCCACACGAGGTATTGGCGGCTATCTGGGCGGTTATTCCATGGCTTATATTGCCAACACTGTAGTGCATCACATTCGTTCACAACTACTAGAGCGTTTCTTACAGTTACCAGTTAAATTTTATGATCGTAGTGAAATCGGCAAGCTCATGTCGACGGTTACTTATAACGTCATACAAATAGCCTCTGCCGTTAGTGATTCACTAAAAGTGTTGCTGCAACAAGGCCTGACAGTCATCGGATTATTGGGCTATATGTTTTATCAAAGTTGGCAGTTAACCTTAATTTTCATCGCTGCCTTGCCTTTGATTGCCGCGTTGATTAGTTACGCATCAAAGTTGTTTCGCAAATACAGTCATCGTATACAGTCCTCGATAGGGGATGTGACACACATTCTGTCTGAAACGATTAAAGGCATACGTGTGATTCGAAGTTTTGGTGCTGAAAAGCAAGCACTGGATAACTTTACTGAGGCAAGTGCCCGGAATCGCCAGCAAAGTTTGAAGCTAGAATCTGTCTCCAATATCAGCACTCCCGTGATCCAGGTGGTTGTCACTATTTCTCTAGCTATCATGGTCTGGCTGGTCCTATCGCCGCAAATGATAGGCAGCCTCAGTACAGGGGATTTAGCATCGTTCATCATCGCTGCTGGCATGCTATCGACACCAATCAGGCAACTTACCCAAGTTAACTCTGCCATTCAGCGTGGTTTAGCTGCGGCCAGTTCTATTTTTGACTTATTAGATGAAGATGTTGAAGACAATAATGGTAGCTATGAATCTAATAGGGTGATTGGGAAAGTCAGTTTCAAGGGGCTCAGTTTTCGTTATCAGCCAAACAGTAAAGATGTATTAAGTGAGATTGATTTCGAAGCTAGTCCTGGACAAGTTACCGCTATTGTTGGAAAGTCTGGCAGCGGTAAATCTACCTTAGTAAATTTGATTCCTCGATTTTACGAAGTGTCTAAAGGTCAAATATTAATTGACGATGTCGCTAACACTGATTTTACTTTAAACAATCTTCGCCAGCAGATAGCGCTAGTAAGCCAGCAAGTTATATTATTTAACTCTACTATCCGTGAAAATATTGCTTACGGCGAGCTATCTAATAAAAGTGAAGAAGAAATCATGGCGGCATTAAAAAGCGCCCATGCTATGGAGTTTATAGAGCAACTTCCAAAAGGTTTAGATACCAAAGTAGGGGATGATGCGACATTACTCTCTGGAGGCCAACGTCAACGCCTAGCCATTGCAAGAGCCTTATTAAAAGATGCGCCTATTCTTATTCTTGACGAAGCAACTTCAGCACTGGATAGTGAATCTGAGCAACATATTCAGGCCGCTTTAGAAACACTTATGCAAGGCAGAACCACTTTTGTCATCGCTCATCGTTTATCTACCATCGAAAAAGCTGATCAGATTTTAGTTATGCAAGAAGGAGAGATAGTCGAAAGCGGCACACATCATGAACTTATTGCGCTTGATAAGTACTATGCCAAACTACACAAGAAGCAATTCCCATCGTCATGAAAAAGATCGTCGATACCTGGTATGGAGATACTGTCATATCGTGGTTGAAGCCCTTCAGCGCATTATTTGGGTTCGTTAGTAGAATTCGACGAAAAAGCTATACCAGCGGCAGTAAAAAAATATACCGAGCCGGTGTCCCCTTAATTGTTGTTGGCAATATCAGTGTCGGAGGTACCGGCAAAACTCCGCTTATTGTTTATTTGGCTAGACAGTTGCTCTATGCAGGGTTTCGGCCAGGCATTGTGAGTCGGGGTTATGGGTCTAAAGCGCCAAGTTATCCTTTTCATGTTCTCAAAGACTCACCAGTTAAGCATAGCGGTGATGAAGCTTTACTTATTGCCCGGAATACCGAGTGTCCTGTTGTGATCGATGCTGATCGGACAGCGGCAGTAAAAAGTCTCGAACAACATTATGACTGTAACGTGATTCTTAGCGATGATGGTATGCAGCATTATGCTATGGCACGAAATATTGAAATTGCAGTCCTAGATGGCCGTAGAGGTTTTGGTAATGGAGAGCTACTCCCTGCGGGCCCATTGAGGGAGAAACCTGAACGTCTTGATGAAGTTGATTATATTATTTGCAATGGAGAAAGCAGCTTGAGCTTTAAGCAGCCTGCTTATGTTATGACATTAAAACCACGACATCTGTGCCATCTGCTATCAGGCGAAATATTTCCTATGCCTCATGTCATTGAAGAAATGGCCAAGTCTAGAGAAGCTGATGCAGGTGGTGATAAGTCTGTGCCCAAACATAAAGTTCATGCTATAGCTGGCATTGGCAATCCAGAACGTTTTTTTAGCTCTCTTTGTGATTGCGGGTTTGATATTATTAGCCACGTTTTTGATGACCATCATGCTTACACACTAGAAGACATTAATTTCGACGATGACCATGAGGTCATTATGACCGAAAAAGATGCTGTGAAGTGCATGGATTTTGCCAGAAAAATTGACTGGTATTTGCGTGTAGATGCCGTGATAGATGAAGAATTTATCGAAAGTCTCTTATCGAAGTTAAAAACATTTAGTATCGAAATTTAAGTGGTAGAAAAAGGTTATGGATAAAAAATTACTCGCCATTCTTGCTTGCCCTATCTGTAAAGGGAAAATACATTTCAATCAGGAAGCACAAGAACTGATCTGTTATGCCGATGCTTTAGCATTTCCGATACGCGATGAAATACCGGTGATGTTAGAAAGTGAAGCTCGCGCACTGAGCTCTGAAGAAAAAGACAACAGGCCTCGTTAATGTCTTTTATTGTAGTCATTCCTGCACGTTTTCAGTCTACGCGTTTACCAGGCAAACCTTTATTGGATATTGCTGGGAAAACTATGATTCAGCATGTTTTTGAACGCGCTAAGCAAAGTGCTGCGACTGAGGTGTATATCGCAACAGACAACATTGAAATAAAAAATGCCTGCGAACAATTTGGCGCTAAAGTATGTATGACAGATGAAGAACATATTTCTGGTAGCGACCGAATTGAAGAAGTCACGCGTATACTAGAATTATCTGATGCTGATGTTGTAGTCAACGTGCAAGGTGATGAGCCAATGATTCCGCCGAAAGTTATTAATCAGGTTGCTGAAAATTTACAAACCAATCCGCACGCCGGATTATCTTCTCTTTTCGAATATATCGAAAATCAAGCTGACGTTAATGATCCAAATGCTGTAAAAGTAGTAACAGACAATGAAGGCATGGCCTTATATTTTTCTCGATCAGCAATTCCGTTTGACAGAGATAAGTCTGAACAAGTTGTCTATAAAAGGCATGTTGGACTTTATGCTTATAGAGTTAAAACATTACACAATTTTGTTGGCTGGCAACAAAGTGAATTAGAGCAGTCAGAAAAGCTTGAGCAGTTAAGATTTATGGCAAACGGAATAAAAATACATATGGCGCAGGCAATAGAACATATTCCGCCGGGGGTAGATACTGAATCAGATCTGGCTAATATAAAAGACCTGCTTGGAAAATAATTGGAATTTTAATGTCTTCAGAAACAGTCAAAATATTAATGGTTTGTTTGGGTAACATTTGCCGTTCTCCAACAGCAGAAGTTGCATTCAGACAGGAAGTCGCTAATCGTGAGCTTACTCATTTATTTGATATTGATTCTGCAGGTACTGGTACCTGGCATATAGGCGAGAAGCCAGATGTTCGTGCCAGAACAACTGCAGCAAAAAGAAATATGGATTTGGAATCCCTGAAAGCACGTACAGTAAGTCCTGATGACTTCCACCACTTTGATTATATTTTTGCAATGGACACACAAAACCTTAATGATTTAAAAGCCATGGAGCCAGTTAATGCAAAGGCGAATATTGAGCTCTTCCTTACCTGGCCAGATAAAGAAAACGGGCAAGATGGATATCAAGAAGTTCCAGATCCGTTTTATTCAAAAGAAGAAGATTTTGAGTTAGTTCTGGATTTAGTAGAAGCGGCAAGCAAAGACATCCTTGATTATATAGCCGATACCCATCAGCTTACTTGATCGCATTAGTTTATTATTTGGCTTAACTTCATGCACATCCAAGAAAACTTTAATCTCAAAAAATTCAACACCTTTCATATTCCTGCACATGCTAAATATTTTTCAGACGTCTTGAGCGTTGATGATTTATTAGAAGTATTAGTGTTTTGTCAGCAGCATGCTTTGCCTTTTATGATAATTGGGCAAGGCAGTAATCTATTGTTTAAGCAAGACTATCCTGGACTAATTATTGAATTAAATATAAAAGGCATAGAGTTAGTCGATGAAACTAAAGACCATTTTTACGTAAAAGCTCAGGGTGGAGAGAATTGGCATGATTTTGTGCAGTTCTGTTTACAACAAGGCTATTACGGCTTAGAAAACTTAAGTTTAATTCCAGGCACAGTCGGGGCCGCTCCTGTTCAGAATATCGGGGCTTATGGTGTTGAAATTTCTGAGTTTCTATTTGAGCTTGAAGCCTTGGAAATTTCTACTGGCAAACGGCTTACATTTAGCAAGCATGATTGCCAGCTAAGTTACAGGCAATCCATCTTTAAAGCTGAACTTAAAGATCGTTACGTTATTACAAATGCTACATTCAAGTTGTTAAAACGTGCTCAGCCCAATCTTAGTTATCCTGCTTTGCGTGACGCTTTAAAAGATATGACTGAGAGTGAGATTACCCCTCAAGCAGTTAGTAATGCTGTGTGTGAAATTCGAATGTCTAAATTACCTAACCCTATTGACTTAGGGAATGCTGGAAGCTTTTTTTGGAACCCAATAATTTCAAGTGAAAAATATTTAAGCTTGCAAAAAACATATCCTGATATTGTTGCCTACGCACATGAATCTAGCTATAAGATTGCAGCAGCCTGGTTGATCGATAAGGCAGGCTGGAAAGGTTATAGAAAAGGAGATGTCGGAGTTCATAAAGAACATGCACTGGTGCTCGTAAATTATGGCGAAGCCAGTGGCGCTGAATTGTATGATTTATCAGTTCGTATTCAGCAGTCGGTGCAAGAGATGTTTAACATTGAACTACAGCCCGAAGTGCGAATTATTTAACTCTCTCCGAACGCTCTCATCAGTTAGAATAGGCCCATGCAGTCTCCTTTATTTGATAGCGAAAATTATCTCAAACATGCAAGCACGCGTCCTGGTGTGTATCGAATGTATGATGTAGAAGGAAAAATACTTTACGTAGGTAAAGCTAAAAATCTAAAAAACCGTATCACATCATATTTCAGGGCTTCTGGTTTAGATAGTAAAACTATACTGCTGGTGTCAAAAATCAATAGTATTGAAACGGCCATTACCAATACTGAAACTGAAGCTTTAATTCTTGAACAAACTCTGATTAAGGAGCAAAAGCCTCCTTATAATATTCTAATGCGGGATGATAAATCCTACCCCTATATTTTCTTATCCAGCAAAGATAAATATCCGCGCTTAGCCATTCATCGTGGTTCCAAGAAAAAACACGGCCGATATTTTGGGCCATTCCCTGGTGCCGGCGCAGTAAGAGAAAGCTTGAACTTGCTGGAAAAAGTGTTTCATGTACGTCAATGTGAAGATTCATTTTTTCGCAATCGAAGCCGTGCTTGTTTGCAATATCAAATTAAGCGTTGTTCCGGTCCATGTGTCGACCTGGTTAGTGAAGAAGATTACGCTGAAGATGTGCGTCATTCAGTGATGTTTTTGGAAGGAAAAAATAATCAGATCGCTGATGAGCTGAAAGAAAAAATGCAAAAGCTGGCTGATGCAAAAGAGTTTGAAAAGGCTGCCAGGGTGCGTGATCAAATTCGCGACCTAAGAACCATACAAGAACGCCAATATGTTTCCGGTGAAAAAGGTGATGTCGATATTATAGCCATGTGCACTGAGGCCGGTATTGTTTCTATACAAGTTGTTTTTATTCGTGACGGCCGTGTGCTGGGGAATAAAAATTATTATCCAAAGTTCGTCATTGAAACCACACCAGCAAGCATATTGCATGCATTTATTGCACAGTTTTATCTTCAAGAACTAGGGCTGAACAGCATTCCTCGAGAAGTAATTGTTAGTGATACGCCTGATGAAATCAGTGGTCTGACGGCGGCATTGGAATATTGTGCAAAGCATAAAGTCGATATTAAGCATCGTGTCAGGCAGCATCGGCAGCAATGGTTGCAGCTAGCACAAACCAATGCTCAACATGGCCTGATGAGTAAGCTCAACAGCAAGCAAAGTATGCAAACGCGCTTCAGTGCTCTGCAAGAAGCCTTACAAAGTGAACAATTGCCTACCAGGCTGGAGTGTTTTGATATAAGTCATAGTTCAGGTGAGGCTACGGTGGCATCTTGTGTGGTCTTTGATCAAAATGGCCCTTTGAAGAGCGATTACAGGCGTTTCAATATAGAAAATATTACGCCAGGTGATGATTACGCGGCTATGGAGCAAGCGCTTAACCGTAGATATACACGCTTAAAAAAAGGTGAAGCGCGTCTGCCAGATATACTGTTGATTGATGGCGGCAAAGGACAGTTGACTCAGGCAGAAAAAGTGCTTGAAGAGTTAAATATACCAGGAGTACTTTTAATTGGTATTGCTAAAGGGATCAGTCGTAAAGCAGGTCAAGAGACCTTGTATTTTGGTGATACACGTAAAGAGCTTGTATTAGAGGCTGAATCACCAGCACTACATCTTCTTCAGCATATTCGGGATGAAGCGCATCGATTTGCTATAACTGCGCATCGTCAGCGTCGTGGGAAAAAACGTACTGAATCTTTTTTGGATAGTATTCCAGGTATTGGCCCTAAAAAACGTAAAGAACTTATAACGCATTTCGGTGGTCAGCAAGAAATCAAACGTGCCAGCATTGAAGATTTACAAAAAGTACCTGGGATAAGCCATTCCTTAGCTGAATCACTTTATGACATTATTCATAACTAGTTAATTATTGAGTTGGTGTAGAATAACGATATGAATACGGCGACATTTTTTACTGTCCTACGAGTGCTGGCAATCCCGGTATTTATCACTATCTATTACTCGAATATTCCCGGCAGCAATCTGCTTGCTGCGATCATTTTTACTTTAGCTTGTATCACTGACTGGCTGGATGGTTATCTGGCACGCAAGCTTAATCAATGTTCTGATTTTGGTGCTTTTTTAGACCCTGTTGCCGATAAGCTCTTGGTCACAGTTACGCTTGTGATGTTGGCAGCAAACTATTCAAGCCCTTGGTTTGTTATTCCTGCAGCTATTATGGTGGCCAGAGAAGTGCTGATTTCTGCACTGCGCGAATGGATGAGCGGTAACAACCAGCGTGATGTGGTTGCTGTTGGCTATATAGGTAAAGTCAAGACGACAACTCAGATGTTGGCAATTATTGCTTTATTGGCAGCCCATCCGGGCACTATTGATGTATTGCTTGTAGTAGGCTATGTTTTAATTTATATATCGGCAGTGCTGACATTATGGTCAATGTTCAGCTATCTGAAAAGCGCTTGGCCGATGCTCAGACAGGATCTTAAACAAAAATCATCTTGAGGCGCTGAATACCACTCTTTACTTGACTTCACAGGTGATCTGATTAGAATAGCGTCCTCTTTGAAGCCCTGCTTAT
>Ga0055584_100001042_pt1 | contig 26886 bp, 22 predicted proteins | sample OSDHelmetaG_FD_58716 | JGI IMG/M metagenome (GOLD analysis project Ga0055584, IMG submission 58716) | Pelagic marine sediment microbial communities from the LTER site Helgoland, North Sea, for post-phytoplankton bloom and carbon turnover... | ecosystem: Environmental > Aquatic > Marine >...
AAAAAACCTGTAGCTCATGGGATGTTAGGAGCATCATTTATTTCTACTGTAATTGGAACTAAATTGCCTGGTGATGGCGCATTGTGGCTTTCTCAAAGTTTAGATTTTCTCCTTCCAGTTAGAATAGGTGATCAATTATCAATAAAAGCGGAGGTAATTAAAAAAGATAAGCGCTCAAGGGTTATAACCCTTGATACAGTAATTTTAAATCAAAATAGACAGAAAGTAACTAAAGGCATTGCAAAAGTTAAAATAGTAGAGCAAAATTCAACTGAAGATATTAACTCCTTAAATAATCATAAATCTATTAAAAAAGCTATTGTAATTGGTGGTTCAGGAGGTATTGGTTCTTCAGTATGTATAGGTCTTGCCAAACAGGGATTTGATGTAGCAATTCATTATCACAACAATATTTCATCAGCTCAAAAAGTTTCCAAAGAGATTAGTAAGCTTAAATGTAAATCCCATATATTTAACGGAGATATCACAAATTCTATAGAAATTCAATCAGCTATAGAAAGTGCAATTGATAGACTTGGCGGAGTATCAGTGCTTGTCAATTGCGCAACTTCAGCCATACCAACAATTAAATTCAATGATTTAGTATGGGAGGACTTTGAAGTACATCTTAATAATCAAATTAAAGGTGTCTTTAATGCAATTAAGACAGTTGTGCCCTTCATGGAGCAAAATAAATTTGGAAAAATTATTAATATAACTTCTCAAGCATTTGAAACTCCATCAGCAAATTGGTTGCCTTATATAACATCTAAAGGAGCTCTGGTCGGATTTAGTAAAGCTTTAGCCACTGAACTCGGCGTTAAAGGGATTAATTTAAATATGATTAGTCCTGGAATGACAGATACTGATTTAATATCTGAATTTCCAGAGCGTTTAAAAAAAATAACAGCTGCTAAAACACCACTTAATAGACTTGCTTCATCTCATGACATTGCTAATGCTGTAGTTTTTCTTGCATCTCATCAGTCTGATTTTATGTGTGGAGAAACATTGAGAGTTAATGGCGGACAATCAATGATCTAGATGAAATATATTGATATTATTAAAGAAAATCGTCAATTAGAGAAAAGCTTATCTAGTGAAAAATATAGAATTGCTATCATCACTAATATTACTGTTAATCAAATTAAGGAAATTTTAGAGTTTGATTTAAGAAGTAAGGGTATTTTTGCAGAAGTAACCTTTGGAGATTACGATAACATTGTTCAAGATAGCATTCGTTTTTCAGATGCTGATTTAGTTATAATTTTTTGGGAGATAGCAAACCTTATTGATGGACTTGAGGAAGAGTGCTATTTAATGGATTCAAAGCAATTAGATACTCTTTCTTCTAGATTTGAAAATGATATAAATTTGGTAATCAAAAATCTTAAGAGTGTTCCATTAGTAATAGTTAATAAATTTACAAATTCAGCCTTCGATTCTTTTGTTCTAAGCGATTCACCTCTTATAAAGTTATCAAAACAAGGTAATCTGATGCTAGAAAAATTATCATCTAACAACGTAATAGCTGTTGATCTAGAAAAAATATTTAATAAATTAAGTATCGATAATTCAATAGATACTCGCCAGTTTCAATCTTCAAAAGCGCTTTATTCAATTAATTTTTTTAAGACATATGTAAATGCAATTTATCCTGCAATTATGTCAATAAGAGGATTTTCTAAAAAAATACTGGTTTTAGATTGTGATAATACTCTTTGGGATGGCATTGTTGGAGAGGATGGTTTGAGTGGATTGCAGATGAGTGATTTAACTCCAAAAGGTAAAGTTTTTTCTGAGGTTCAGAAAGTTATTTTAGGCTTAAAAAATTCCGGTATCTTGTTGGCAATATGTAGTAAGAATAATGAAAAAGATGTTTTAGAGGTTTTTGATAAACATAAAGATATCTTGCTCAGTGAAAATGACTTTGCTGCAATAAAAATTAATTGGAAATTAAAAGCAGAGAATATTAAGGAAATTGCAAATGATTTAAATATTGGACTAGAGAGTTTTGTATTTGTTGATGATTCAGACTTTGAAGTATCACTAGTTCAACAAAGCCTCCCCCAAGTTCATTGTTTGAAAGTTCCAAAAAATCTATCTGACTATAAGGACTCAATAAACAAATTAAGGGCATTATTTTTTACACTTTCTAATTCTGATGAGGATAAAGTCAAAACTGATTTGTATTTGCAGGAGAAAATAAGAAAGCAGCATTCTGTAAAATTTGAATCTTTGGAAAGTTATATTTCCTCTCTAGAGCTTCAAATTTTTATAGATTGGAATAACAGATCTAGTGTTCCTAGAGCAGCACAGTTAACTCAAAAAACAAATCAGTTTAACTTGACAACAAAAAGATATAGTGAAGAGCAGTTAATTGATATGCTTGATAATAAGCACTTTGAGTTTGCAACATTTTCAGCATCTGACTTATTTGGAGAATATGGAATAACTGGACTAATTATATTGAAACCTCAATCTCACGGCTCAAATCTCTATGTGATAGATAATTTACTGATGAGTTGCAGAGTACTAGGAAGAAATATAGAGTTCAAATTTATTAACGAGGTATTAAATAAATTAAAGAGAAATGGGATAAAAAAGTTATATGCTAGTTACTTGAGAAGCAATAAGAATGAACAAGTCGAATGTTTCTTTGAGAAAGTTCAATTTAATTTGATAGAAAAAAATAACAATTGTAAAAATTATGAATTAATCATGAATGAATTTAAATATAAAAATTTGGACTATATAAAATGTTCAGAAATAATTTAAGATTTAAAAATGAATAAACTAGAGAGTCAAATTATAGAAATAATGTCATTAATATTCAATGTCGATGTTAATGAAATTCCTAAAGATGCAACTTATGGAGTTTTTGAACCATGGGATTCATTAAATCACATGAATCTAATCACTGCTCTGGAAGAGGAGTTCAATATTAGGTTTTCAGATGAAGATGTAACTGATATGCTTAATATTTCCTTAGTTGAAGAGGTCATTAAATATAATATTAGTTGAATTAATTTATGTTGAAAGCTAAGAATATTTTTTTTGATTTTGACGGAGTAATAAAAGACTCTGTTGAGGTTAAGAAATCAGCATTTATTGAATTATTTCAGTCATTTGAAACTAATATTTTAAATAAAATCGAAAAACACCATATATCCAATAGTGGAATGTCTAGATATGAAAAAATACCTATTTATTTAGAATGGGCTGGCAAAGAAAATACTGAATCTGAAATAGAAAATTATGCTGAAAAATTTTCCTTACTTGTAAAAGAAAGAGTGATTTCATCAAATTGGGTTGATGGAGTTGAATCATTTATTAAAAGTAAAACTAATGGTCAATTATTTTTTATATTGACTGCAACTCCCCAAGATGAAATTGAAGAAATTCTTGATAAAATTAAGATTAGGCATCTATTTGATGAAGTAATTGGTTCTCCAATGAAGAAAATTGACGCAATTAAAATTATCTTATCTAGTTACTATATAGCACCCTCAAATTCAGTAATGATAGGTGATTCAAAAGTTGACTTTGACGCAGCTTTGTATAATTCAGTTCCTTTTATACTTAGGAGGACCTCTATCAATAAAAATCTACAAAATAGTTTAAACTGTAAGATGATTGACAATTTTAATTAAATGAATAAATTATTAAAAATTACTGAGATAAGAAAATCTTTAGCTAAAGGAGAGTCAAGTATTGGGAGTTGGATGCAAATTCCAAATGGCTCTGTAGCAGAGATAATGGGAAGCTCTGGTTTTGATTGGGTAGCTGTTGATATGGAGCATGGATCAATATCTATTGAACAGTTACCTAATATCTTTCGTGCACTTGAATTGGGTAACACTCTTCCTCTTGTTCGTTTACCGGACTCAAGTGAAAAAGAATGTAAGCAAGCTCTCGATGCAGGAGCTGGTGGGGTAATAATACCCATGGTTGAGACTTCTAAACAGCTGAAATTTGCAAGAGATGCATGCAGATGGCCACCTTCTGGTAGGAGAGGAGTTGCATTTTCAAGATCTAATTTATTTGGCAAAAATTTCAGTTCATATTCTGAAGAGGCGCAAAAGCCCCTTCTAATTGCAATGATTGAGAGTGTTCAGGCAATAAATAATCTCAATGAAATACTTAAAGTTGAGGGACTTGATGCTGTTTTTATTGGGCCTTATGATTTATCTGCTTCAATGGGATTAACCGGTCAATTTGATAATAAAAAGTTTCAAGACTCCATCAAAGAGATAAAGAAAAAATCAAATGAAGCTAAAATTCCTTTTGGCCTTCATGTCGTTGAGTCTTCTAGGAAAAAATTAGATAAAGCCTTAAATGAAGGTTTTCAATTTGTAGCATATTCTATTGATGCTGTTTTTTTAAGAGAAAGTGCAATTTTAAAAAAATAAAATTTTATAAATTCAATATGGAGTTATTATGAAAATAGTTGCAATTATTCCTGCAAGAATGAACTCTTCTCGTTTTCCTGGTAAGCCAATGGCTAAAATAAATGGTATTCCCATGATAGGTCATTGCTATTGCAGAGCAAATATGTGCGAGGAGTTATTGACAACCTATGTGGCAACTTGTGACAAGGAAATTTTCGATTACGTTAAATCAATTAATGGAAATGTAGTTATGACCTCAGCTTCTCATGAGAGGGCTTGTGATCGAGCTGCTGAAGCAATGAAAAAAATAGAAAAAGAGATTATGACAGAAATTGATATTGTTGTGATGGTTCAAGGAGATGAGCCTATGTTAATTCCAGAAATGATTTCAGAATCTTTAAAACCTATTAAAGAGGATGCTTCGGTAAATATTGTAAATTTAATGTCAGAAATGCAAACTATTGAAGAGTTTGAGGATCCTAATGAAGTCAAGGTAGTGATTGATAATTATAGTAATGCTGTATATTTTTCGAGAGAGCCCATTCCTTCTCAAAAAAAATATTCTGGATATTTTCCTATGTTGAAGCAAGTTTGCATAATCCCATTTAGAAAGGAATATTTGATTAAGTTTAATTCAATGTCCGAAACAAATTTAGAAAAAATCGAGTCAGTAGATATGATGAGAATAATTGAAAATGGCGAAAAGATTCGAATGGTTATGACAAAAGTGAATTCATTGAGTGTAGACACTGAGTATGATCTTGAAAGGGTGAGAATAGAGATGAAGAATGACCCGCTAATAAAAGAATATAGCTATGCCAAATTGTAGATTATGTAATGCTGATAGTGATTTACAATCCATAAGAGCACCATTCGTATTTGGAGGGAGCGAGGAGCATAATTTTTGGAGTTGCGAAAAATGTGATGCGATTTATTTATATCCAATTCCCTCTCCAGAGGATGAGAAGAAGTTTTATCTTCAAGAGTTTGAAAAATTTATGTCATCCAGAGTTGGTGATCACAGAGATTGGTCAAATGCTAAAAAACATAAAATAACAAATCAAGATCAAGTTAAACGAAGGCTGCCTTTTTTTAAGGATTATCTTAAACAAAACCATGATTTACTCGAAATTGGGTGTTCAAGTGGATTTATGCTTGATGCTTTCAAAGAGCAAGGAATCAAATGCATTGGAGTTGAGCCATCAGGAGAATTCAAGGATTTTTTAATTCAATCTGGTCATGATGTTGTTAAGGATTTATCTGAAATTCAGAAAAATAAAAAATTTGACATTATTACTCATTTTTTTGTTTTGGAACACATCCGTGATCCGTTTGAATTCCTAAAAAAATCATATAGTCTATTAAAGGAAAATGGGGTAATCATTTGTGAAGTGCCATGTGCAAATGACCCTTTAACATCTTTGTACAATATTGAAGCATTTGAGAAATTTTACTGGTCAATTGCTCACCATTATTACTACACACCAAAATCAATTAGTTACATTTTGGATAAATTAAACTTCGCGTATGAGCTAGTTCCTGAACAGCGTTATGATATTTCCAATCATATGACTTGGATGATGGATGGGAAGCCTGGTGGACAGAATAAGTATGATAATGAGTTTGGCCGAAAATTAGTTAATAGTTATCGCCAGAAACTCATAGATACTTGGCGCTGTGATACTATGTTTTTGTATATTTGGAAAACTTAAAATGGCAAATTACTTGGTAACTGGTGCAGCAGGATTTATTGGTTCTGCTGTTGCCAATTCTTTGTTGCAAAAAAACAATATAGTTGTAACCATCGATAACCTTAGCACTGGTTATTTGGAAAACGTTCCTAAAGGCGCTATTTTTATCGAGGGTGATTGTGGAAATTCTTTGGTTTATGATAAAGTTCCCAAATTAGTGTTTGATGCAATCATTCATATTGCTGGTCAGAGCTCAGGTGAAATTAGTTTTGATGATCCTATTTATGATATCAAAACTAATGCTGAGTCAACTCTACTCCTTTTAAGGTTTGCATTACAGAACAATTGCAAGAGATTTATCTATGCTGGAACTATGTCTGTATATGGAGAGAAGCCAGACAATCCAATAAGCGAATCTTCAAGTTGTAAGCCAGAATCTTTCTATGGTGTAGCGAAGTTAGCTAGTGAGCATTATATGAGAATTTATCAAAAATATGGCATCAACTATACTAGTTTGCGGCTTTTTAATGTTTATGGTCCTGGACAAAATCTTGACAATCTCAGACAAGGAATGGTTAGTATTTTTTTAGCACAAATGTTGAATAATAATCATATTTTAGTTAAAGGTTTACCTGATCGATATAGAGATTTCATACATATCGATAATGTTGTAGATGTATTCATTAAATGCATAGAAAGTAGTGATAGTTGGGGATTAAATATTAATGTTGCAACTGGCATTAAAACGTCAGTTGCTGAATTAATTGAATTGATGTGTAAACTTTATAACAGGAGTGTAAGTATTGAATATTCTGGATCAACAGAAGGCGATATACATGGTATTTATGCTGATACTTCATTGATGAATAAAGTATTTAAAAAATTAGATATAATTTCACTTGAAGATGGCTTACAAGAAATGCTTATTTGGATTCAATCTAAAAATTAGCTTCCTATGAAAGCTTTAGATATTAGAAAATCGGGTTCTTTGTCCATCGAAGAAGCAAAAAGATTCTCTCAATTGGCGGCTTCAATTTCTGATGAATACAATGACTTCATTGAAGATTTAACTTTTAAGAATAACATTAAAGGATTGCAATATCTACTTCAAGTTGTTTGTAGAAATACATATATGTCTAAAATCTATGATAGGATGTGTAGACTTTCACTACTTGAAGATAGGCTGAAAGCAGGAGAAAAGTATTCTTCTGTGTTGACTGATAGTAGAAGTTTAAGCGATCCCATTGAATTTCTTCTGAATAAATATAACTCTAAAGCACAAATTATTGTTGATGAAAAAATATTCTTTTCTTTTTTTATCCCAGTATATTTAAGCTTAAGAAACCTTTACATTTGTTTAAATCTTTGGATTTGGCCTAAATTTTTTTGGACTAAAAAAGATCCAATAGATGATGTATATTTTCTAGATACATTTATATTCAAAGATTCATTTGATAATGATTCTAACTTTAAGGATCGATATTATACAAATTTACTTGAAAAAGTTGATTTTGAGCTTAAAGAAAAAATTTGGTATGTTCCTACATTGCATGGATTTCGTTACCCTTGGGAATGGATTAGGTTGCTTTATGGGGTCAAAAATTCAAAGGCAAATATCTTGCTCAAGGAGAATTATCTAAAAACTTTTGACTATATATCAGCATTTTTGAATTCCTTTACACTTGGGAATGCAATTAAAGAAATCCCCAAATGGAGAGACATCGATATTTCATCTATTGTAAAAGAGGAAGTCTTTAATGAAAGAGGTAGTTTTTCGATAACGCAAAGCCTTCTAATTTATAAGTTTATAGAGAGAGTTCGCAATAAAAACATCAAGCTAAAAGGTTTAATTGATTGGTATGAAAATCAAAATATTGATCGCGCACTTTATCTTGGAGTTAAAGAATATTATCCTGGAGTTAAAGTGAAAGGTTATTTAGGATTTGTCCCACAAAACTACTATCTAGGCTTGTGGCCTCAAAAGTTTGAAAAGGACGGAGGTGTTCTTCCAGATGAACTTCTAGTTATTGGCGACCGATTCATTCCAAGTATTAATAAATATCTTCCAGAGATGAAGGTTTCTAGTGCTCCAGCATTTAGGTTTGCTAATCTACCGAACTTAAATCAAAAAACGCATAAAAAAAATATCATTTTATTAGCAATGCCAATGATAATTGATGAAGCAAGGAATATTATAAATATTGCATCTGAGGCAAGTAAAAATTCTAACTATAGATGGGTAATTAAATTACATCCAGTAACTTCAATAAAATCTTTTCAAAAAGTAATCCCTAATTCATTAAATAGTGCTTTTGAATATACAAATTGCAAGGTTTCAGATTTATTGCATACTACTCATTTACTTGTAACTTCTGCATCAAGTGTTTGTCTTGAGGCGATTGTTTGTGAAACGCCAGTTACTATAATAGGAAATAGATCTGGTCAAACTATAAACCCACTAAGTGGAGTTATCGATCAAAAATATTGGTCTATTTCCTATAGTGCTGGTGATTTATTGAATAATATTGCTAAAACTCCGGCAACATTTAAGCTTGATAGTGAAACTATATTCTCTGGTGTTTCACAAAAAAACGTAAACGATATGATGAATTTTTGATTATGGATGATGTATATAATGTTTAATATTTTTTACTTAAGCGTCTTGCAGGTATGACTGATTTGAAATCTTTTTTTGAAGGCAAAATTGTTCTAATTACTGGTCATACTGGCTTTAAAGGTTCGTGGTTGTCACTTTGGCTCACCTATCTGGGTGCAAAGGTTGTTGGTGTTTCTAAAGATATACCTACCGAGCCCTCAAATTTTACTGCATCATCATTAAAAACTGAAATCGATGATAGGCGTCTAGATATTTTAAATTTTGATGATATAAATAATTTAGTAAATGAAATAAAGCCTGACTATGTTTTTCATCTTGCAGCGCAAGCATTAGTTAGGTCATCTTATAAATACCCTTTACAGACTTTATTGACTAATTCAATCGGAACAACAAATATTCTTGAATCATTAAGAAAACAAAGTAAAAAAGTTAATGTGGTAATGATTACCAGTGATAAAGTATATGATAATTTGGAATGGCCATGGGGATATAGAGAGACCGATAGATTAGGGGGTAAGGATCCATATAGTGCTTCAAAGGCTATGGCTGAAATGGCAATTAGAACTTATGTTGAGTCTTATTTCAAATTACAGACTAATGTTAACTTAGGAGTTGCCAGGGCCGGAAATGTTATTGGAGGTGGTGATTGGGCTAAAGATAGAATTGTTCCAGATTGTATAAAAGCATGGTCAGTAAATAAAATCGTCGAAATAAGAAACCCAATTGCGACTAGACCATGGCAGCATGTATTAGAGCCACTTAGTGGTTATCTTTCATTAGCTGTAAATTTATCAAATAACCCAGAAATTAATGGACAGTCTTATAATTTTGGGCCAGATGGAAATCAAAACTATTCAGTAAAGAATTTAATTGAAAATATGTCACAATTTTGGGCTAATGTCCGTTGGAATGACGTTTCAAATAATAAAAAATATTTTCATGAAGCAGGCTTACTAAAGTTAAATTGTGACAAAGCTTTGAATGATCTAAATTGGTTGCCAACACTTAAATTTGGAGAAACCGTTCAAATGACCATAGAGTGGTATAAGGAATATTATCAAAATGCAGATAAATTTAATAATTCCAATATGTTTGAGTTCTCAGTTTCGCAGATTAAGGAATATCATAAATTAGCCACTAAAAGAAATTTGTCATGGGCCAAAACATTAGATTAGTTGAAAATATAGATGGAATAATATTAAGTGCACTTAATAATATTCAAGTAGATAAAGGCAATGTGCTTCACGCAATAAAATCATCCAATGAGGGTTACCATGGGTTTGGTGAAGCTTATTTTTCAATAATTGACTTCGGTGCAATAAAAGGCTGGAAAAGACATAGAGAAATGACATTAAACTTGATTGTTCCAGTTGGTATTGTTAAGTTTGTTATATATGATGATAGGGAGTTTTCACCAACTTATAATACTTTTCAAGAGATATTTTTATCTAGAGAAGATAATTTTATTAGACTCACTGTTCCTCCTTTACTTTGGGTTGGTTTTAAAGGCTTAAGTAAAGATGAAAATATAGTTCTTAATATAGCAAATATTGAGCATAAACCAGAAGAAGTAGATCAAAAATTAATTAATGAATTAAATTATAATTGGAGTATTTAAACATGAAATCAATAATTCTTTCAGGTGGCTTTGGAACTCGGCTCTCTGAATATACTGAAAGTATTCCAAAACCAATGGTTACTATTGGGGGAAGACCTATTCTATGGCATATTATGAGCACATATGCAAAATATGGTTATAAAGACTTTCATGTTGCGTTGGGTTATAAAGCACAAGTTGTCAAGGACTATTTTTTAAACTATCATCAACTAAACTCTGACTTTAGTGTAGATTTATCCTCAGGAAAAGTTTCAACTCATCAAGTTCAAAAAGCTGATTGGAACTTAACTCTAGTTGATACAGGTCTCAATACAATGACTGGAGGTAGGGTAAAAAAAATGAAGCCTTATATAGGCAATGAGACATTCATGTTAACTTATGGTGATGGAGTAACAAATATTAATATTAGTCAATTAGTTGATTTCCATAAAAGTCATGGAAAGATGGTTACTGTTTCAGCAGTTCATCCAGCTGCTCGATTTGGAGAAATGAACTTAGATGGAATAAAAGTATCGTCATTTAGTGAAAAACCGCAAACCACTAAAGGTTGGATAAATGGCGGTTATTTTGTTATTGAACCTGATTTCTTTGATCTAATCGATGGTGATGATACTATTTTAGAAAAAACACCACTAGAAAAAGCTACAGAAATGGGAGAATTAATGGCATTTAAGCATGATGGTTTTTGGCAATGTATGGATACTAAAAGGGATCGAGACTATTTGGAAAGCTTGTGGGAGTCAAATGCAAATATGTGGTAATAATTTGATACTAAGTATAATTTAATTATTATCCAAATATATTATGGTTGACAGCATACTAATAATTGGTGGAACTGGTTATATAGGAAATAAACTCGCTATAGAGTCTTTGAATCAAGGTTATGAAGTAACGATAATTTCTTTAAATAAACCAGTAAAAGCAATTGTTGGTGCAAGTTATATTCAAGTTGACATTACAGATAGAGCTGAGTTAAAAAAAGTATTCAAATTTATTTCATGTAATTATGTTATCAACCTTTCAGGCTATGTTGATCATAGTAATTTCAAGAATGGAGGCATTAAAGTAATTGATACACATTTTAATGGTCTGCAAAATGTTCTCGACTTGATTGATTGGAATAATTTAAAAAAGTTCATTCAAATTGGAAGTAGTGAAGAGTATGGAAGTCAACCTGCACCCCAAAATGAATCAACAGAAGAAGAGCCTTTATCACCCTACTCATTTGCCAAGGTATCTTCAACTAGTTTGCTTAAAATGCTTTATAAAGTTCATAAATTTCCCGTAGTTATTTTAAGACTTTTTTTAGTTTATGGGCCGGACCAAGAAAATAATCGTTTCTTGCCTCAAGTAATTAATGGATGTTTACAAAAAAAATCTTTTCCTGTTTCTGAGGGTAAACAAATGAGAGATTTTTGTTATATTGATGATGTAATATCTGCAATTTTAATGACACTAAATAATAATATTGTTTTAGGAGAGGTTCTTAATATAGCCTCGGGTAACTCGATTACTATTCGAAAAATTGTATCTATGGTAAATCAAATTATTGGATACGGTAAGCCAGAATTTGGAGCTATTCCTTATCGTGAAAATGAAAATATGGAGCTATATGCTAATATTGAAAAAGCAAATAGATTGTTAAAATGGAGGCCAAAAATTTCAATCGAGGAGGGTATAGCTAGAACTATAGCTAGTTATAAAGAGGGGAAAGATTTTGTGTGAAAAAGCTCCATTGGTTAGCATTATAATGAATTGCTTCAATTCCGAGTATTTTCTCAAGGATGCTATAGATTCTATTTATGACCAAAGCTATACTAATTGGGAAATTATATTTTGGGATAATGCATCAACTGATTCATCTGCATCAATTGCAAAAAAATATGATCACAGGCTTAAGTATTTTTATGATGACAAAACAAAGCCATTAGGGCAAGCTAGAAATCTAGCACTAGCAAAGGCCAAAGGAAAGTATATTTCCTTTTTAGATTGTGATGATAAGTACCTCTCAAATAAACTTTCAAGTCAAATAGCTGCTATGGAAGATAGTAATGCGGCTTTAAGTTATGGAAGCTGGATTGAAATTGATAATAAAAGTGAAGTTGTTAGAACTCATAAAGTAAAAAAATTCCAAGGTAATAGTTTTTTAAAGTTGATTCAAAAATATGATGTTAATTTTCAAACATTAATGGTAAATAGAGAGATTGTTGGCACTGGAAACTTATCATTTGATAGTGAATTGACTTTTTCACCAGATTTTAAGTTAGTTATGTCAATAGCAAATATTCACAATAATATTCTAGCAATAGATGAAAATTTAGCTCAATACAGAGTTCATGATAGATCTTTATCAAAAAAAAATAAAAAAATCAAATTAATTGAATTTAAAACTACAATGAAATTTCTTAGGTCTATAAATAAAGATATAGACAGTATTTTTTTTGAACATATTGAAAAAATATTTGAATCTAGGATGAAGTTAAGAGATAGTATTGAAGATAATCACTATGGTGTTTTTTTCGTATATAGTTTTAAATTAATTTATTTATACGTTGTTAAGCTATATTTAAATCATTTTAAGTCATAGAATGACTTGTCCTAAAAGTAAAGTAATGGGGGTAAATGTTGAAGATTTATAACATTTTTGTTTTCCTGCTTTGTATATCTATTACATCATTGACCATCCCCTCTATGGTTCCAAATATTGTGGCAATCTCGGTATTTTTGATTTCATTTGCATTATTATTTAATGCTTTTTTTAAAAGCCATGATTTGAGATATATTGAAGAAAAAAAAATAACTTCTAAAACAGTAAATTTTAGTAACTTGTCAATCCCAATACTAGTTCTCTTAGTTCTTTTCTTGAACTTATTTTTTATTTCATTTAGTCCTAATTCTAATATTAATGCTAACTTTAGTTTATTTGTTCTACATGCGTTATTCCTTTTATTTATTATTAATACACAAGAGCATATTGTAGTTTACATAAGAGCTTACATTTTATTAGCAATTGTAATGTCATTTTGTGGCGTTCTTGCACAATTGATAGTTGAAACAGGCCTTAATCCAGCTGGCTCCTATGTGAATTTAGGTGAATTAACTAATGGAGCATATTCTAGAGATAGAGGTAATGACTTTAGTTATCTCTTTCCATTTAATTTAGGATTGATTCTTACTGGCGATGGTACATTTAGTTATGGCGGGTTTAGTTTTTATCGAATAAGTGGATGGGCTCATGAGCCTACAAGTGCTACTTTATTTATTGCTCCAGCAATATTATTATTGGTGCATAGTAATATAGTAAAAAATATTCTTTATAGACTTATAGGACTAACTATCTTGTTAATTTTTTGGTTGTTTGCAATGGCAATTGGGTCGATTCTGGCGTTTATAATTTTGTATGCTATATTGGGCATAACGACTTTACATATAAAGTATTTTCCAAAAAAATTATCTTTATTGTTGCTTGTTGGATTTATTTTGCTAATGCCAATTGTTTTGTATTTTTATGAATCAATATTCAGTACACAAATATTACTATCTAAATTTAGTTTTGAATCACATACTATGAGTGTAGCAATTGATAATTTAACATGGTTTATGCCAGATGAAAATAAAACAACAACTTATTATTTATCCCATCTATTTTTATGGGTCAATATCTTTATTTTTCTTTACGTTTCTATAACCGGTATAATTTCAAAAAAGTTTATTGATGTAAATTCACTAGTATTATTTTACTTGGTATTACATACAATGAAGGGTTCACAAGAAAGTGTATTTTTATTGATTTTTATATTTTTTTGGTTATATGTGGCGCATTTTTCAATTCATTTGGAAAATGATGAATAGTTTTAAAAATATTAAATATGGGGGTTCTCATTGAATAATCTAGAAAAAAGAAGAGACTTTATTGATTTTTTAATATTAGTTTATAGAAGGCAAAAAACTTTTTATTTTTTATTAGCCCTGTTCCTTGCATTAGGGCTTTATTTTAATACTTACTATAATACAAAATATAAATTTAATATGGAGCTACAAGTAGCTCTTAAAGATAATTATTTTGAAACTGATAATTTTCAAAGGCAGTTAAATAAGACTGTTAATGAAATAAATTCTGTTGATGGTGAAGGAAGTTCAACAGACCTTCAAGCTTTAAATAATTTATTATGGTCCAGAGATGAAGTAAGGGTTTTGATAAAAACCCTACCTATGAATGGTATCTTTTTTTCTGAATTAGCGTCTGAATATATTAAAAACTCTGATTTGGTTGATCAAACTGAAGTCGAAGCAAGAATTAATGCCTCGTTATCATACAAAGACAAAGGTGACTATGGTCTAATTGTTTTTGCATCTTTAGATGATCTTGATTTGGGTAAGTTTCTTGAAGAGAGCTTTATTACTATTATGGAAAAACACATTTCAAATAGAATGCAAACTCACCTATTGAATTTGAAAGTAAACGCTCTGACGCTTTTTGAGAGTAAGGCAAAAATAGCAATAAATAAAAGAGTTTTTGAGATTCAAGAAGATGAACAAATTGAAAATAAAGCTCAGCTAACCAATCAATTGTTAGATGAACCAATTCGAAATAGTATTTATGCTGATTCATATTTTTTCATTGAATCATTGGAGGTTCCAGAATACAATTTGGCATACATAGATAATACTCAAACTACTATCTCTAAATCTAATCGAGTTAACCCTCTTTTTGTCTATATATTCTTAATTTTCATTGCGTTATTTTTCCATATTGTTGTTTCAATATTCATTGACTTATTAGATCAAATTAAAAAAAGAATCGAGGAGTAACAGAGCCGTTATAAAGGTCTCTTTAATTATGTGTGGAATTTTAGGCTTTGCCTCTTGGAAAGCTGTCAAAAATAAAAGTGAAATTCTTATGGGAGGCGAACTTCTGAATCACAGGGGGCCAGATGATTCAGGAGAATGGTTTTCTTCAGATGGCAAGATTGGCCTATCACACAGAAGATTATCAATAGTTGATTTAAGTGTAAATGGTCGACAACCAATGAGCGATTCAACAAATCGATATAAAATAGTTTTTAATGGGGAAATCTACAACTATAAAGAGCTATTTGATAAGTTTTCTAATCAGGGGTATGAGTTTAATTCAAAAACTGATACTGAGGTAATTCTTGCATCATATATCGAATGGGGTGAAAATTGTACTTCACACCTCATTGGAATGTTTGCTTTTGCAATATTTGACTCTGAGAAAAATACATTATTTCTTTCAAGAGATAGGGCAGGAGAAAAGCCTCTTTACTATGCCCATAAAGATGGTATTTTTCGTTTTTGTTCAGAAATAAAAGGTCTTCTCCATGGTAATTCAATTAAACCTTCAGTCAACAAAAGTTCTTTAGATTACTATCTTTCATTGGGTTTTGTGCCTGGCTCTAGATGTATTATTGATGGCTTTTATAAATTACCTCCTGCAAGTTCCCTTCTGCTTGATGTTGAAAAGCAAAAATTTAAGGTTTGGAAATACTGGAATCTACCAAATCAAAAAAAAATTGCTAGTGAACCTGAAATATTAAATGATAACTTTGTTGATGAATTAGAGTCTTTGCTTGAGAACTCTATTCAAAAACAAATGGTTGCTGATGTAGATGTAGGAGTTTTACTGAGTGGAGGAGTTGATTCTAGTTTAATTACCGCTTTGGCATCAAGAAATAAAGACAAGGTTAAAACTTTTACAGTAAGCTTCCCTGGTCATGAGGGCTTAGATGAAACAAAATATGCTCGATTAATATCTAATCATTTTAAAACTGACCATTTCGAGCTCAACGCTTCAGAAATTGATGTTGATTTATTCTCCAAACTTGCATATCAATATGATGAGCCAATTATTGACTCTTCAATCATTCCAACATTTTTATTATGTGAACTGGTTCAAAAATATTGCAAAGTGGTAATGGGTGGAGACGGAGGAGATGAGCTTTTTGGTGGATATGAGCACTATAGTAGATTAATCTGGACTAATAAAAATTTGAAACTAATTCCAAGTGTAATACAAAAAAAAGTCTCGCAATTATCTACAAATATCCTTCCTATTGGATTTAAAGGAAGGAACTGGCTTCAAAGCCTAAATGTAAATTTAAAGGATGATTTGCCGTTAATTGCAAATTATTTTGACCCAAAGTATAGAAAAAAATTAATGAGTAAGGTTGACTCTGATTGGCCCACGCCTTCAAGTGACTTTTTTAAAACAAATAAAATAGAAACTGAAGATTTATTAGAGCGGGCCACTCACATGGATTTTTCTAATTATCTGGCTGAAGATATTTTAGTTAAGGTGGATAGAGCTAGCATGTTGAATTCTTTAGAAGTCAGATCGCCATTTCTTGATAAAGATTTAATTGAATTTGCTTTTAATAAGGTTCCATCCAATTTAAAAGCTAATTCGACTCAAAAGAAAATTTTACTCAAAAGACTCTCGTATAAATTATTGCCTAAAGATTTTGATCGAACAAGAAAGCAAGGTTTTAAGATTCCATTAAATGCCTGGTTAAAACAGGGTAAATATAGAGACTTTTTCTATAATGTTTTACTTGATTCAAATACTATTTTTGATAAAAAAATTGTTCTTAAGTTATTTAAGTATCAAGATTTGGGTATGAACAATGGGGAAAGATTGTTTGCACTTGTTATGTTTGAGCTATGGAGAAGGCAGCATAACATTTCAATTTAATTTTAGGTAATGCAATGAAAAAAGAATTTATAGAGATTCTCTGCTGCCCAAAAAGTAAGCAAAAGCTTATTTTTGAAAAATCAAACAGCAAAATAGATAATACAATCAGTTCAGGCACTTTGAAAACTGCTGATGGTAACTATGTTTATCAAGTTGAAAATGGAATACCTCGATTTGTTCAAAAAAATAACTATGCTGATAGTTTTGGAATGCAATGGAATCTTTATTCTAAAACTCAGTTAGATAGTTATAGTGGTTTTGATATTTCTGCTAAACGTTTTTGGAGTGCAACCGGTTGGTCAGTAAAGGAATTGAAAGATAAGTGGGTTTTGGATGTTGGCTGTGGTTCAGGTAGATTTGCAGAAATTGCTTTAAATGCAGGCGCGAAAGTGGTTGCATTAGATTACTCATCTGCAGTAGATGCTTGCAAAAATAATTTCAAAAATCATAATAATCTTTATGTTGTTCAAGGCAATATATTTGAATTACCATTTGATTTAAATACTTTTTCATTTGTCTACTCTCTTGGAGTTTTGCAACATACACCAGATCCAGAAAAAGCATTTAAATCAATTCCTGAAGTATTGAAAAAAGGTGGAGGCATTTGTGTTGATTACTATGAAAAATCATTCAAAAGTATGCTTCTTCCTAAGTATTGGTTGAGACCAATTACAAAAAAAATACCTAGAGATACATTGTTTGGTTTTTTGAGAAAAGTTACTCCTTTTCTATTATCATGTAGTAATTTTATTGGTAAATTTCCATTGATTGGGAGCTTACTCAAAAGAATTATACCTGTTGCAAACTATAATGGAATTCTACCATTAAGCCAAAAGCAACAACTTGAATGGTCTTTGCTCGATACTTTTGATTGGCTTTCTCCTGAGCATGACCATCCTCAAACCCAAAAAACTATTAAGATATGGATGGAAGAAGTTGGACTCAGAGACATAGAAATTCTTAAAGCAGGACACCTTGTTGCACGGGGCAGAAAATGATTATTGGTATTGATGCTTCTAATATAAGGCAAGGAGGTGGAAAAACTCATTTAGTTGAGTTGATTTCAGTTTTAGAACCAAATGTTCAAAAGTTTGATAAATTAATAGTTTGGTGTAATCAAGATATCTCTAAAAATTTTATTAATACGCCTTGGTTGATTATTAAAACCCCCAAAGATTTAGATTTGGGGCCAACTTCAAGATTTATATGGCAACGATTTAAACTTTCTAGATTGGCTAAAGTAAATTGTTGTGACTTGCTTCTTATTCCAGGTGGAAGTTTTTCTGGAAAATTTAAGCCGTTTGTTACTATGAGTCGAAATATGCTCCCATTTGAGTGGACTGAAGCAAAACGTTATGGAGTTGCAATAATAACTTTAAGGTTAATAATTCTCAGGTTTTTGCAATCTAAAACTTTTAAAAATGCAAATGGAGTTATATTTTTAACAAATTATGCAAAGGAGAAGGTTTTAAAAGTTTCAGGTAATTTACCTTGTAAAAAATCTATTATTCCTCATGGCCTTAATTCAAGATTTAAAATAATTCCAAAAGAACAACATCTGATCTCAGAATATAGTAATGAAAATCCCTTTCAATTATTATATATTTCAATAATTGATCAATACAAGCATCAATGGCATGTTGTTGAAGCTGTCTCTAAGTTGAAATTAATTGGGTATCCAATAGTTTTAAATCTTGTTGGCCCTTCATATCCTAAAGCCCTCAAGCGCCTAGATAGGCAAATAAAAAAGTTTGATATTAATAATGAGTTTATTAAATATCATGGCCCAATTCCTTATGATGAGCTTCGAGATTTTTATGAAAGATCCCATCTTGGTATTTTTGCTTCAAGTTGTGAAAATATGCCTAATATATTATTAGAAACAATGGCAGCAGGCCTCCCAATTGCATGCTCTAATAGAGGTCCAATGCCAGAAGTATTGGGTGATGCTGGATTATTTTTTAATCCTGAAAGTCCAAAGGAAATTTCAGTTGCTATAGAAAGTCTTATTAATAACCCAAAGTTAAGAAAAGAGAAATCATTTGCGAGCTTTCAAAAAGCTCAAAAATACTCCTGGCAAGAATGTGCCGATGATACATTTGATTTCCTTAGAGAAGTATTAAGAGAGTATGAAGGGCTGTCATGTGCGGAATAGTTGGTATCTATGGTGGTGATATCAGGCTTATTGATAGTGCGTGCTCATCTTTATCTCACAGAGGTCCAGATGATTCAGGGATATATTTAGATCATAAAAATAAGATTGCTTTAGGCCACCAAAGGCTTTCAATAATTGATTTATCTGACCTGGGGCATCAACCAATGTTTAGTGAAGATAAAAAAATTGTTATAGTCTTTAATGGTGAAATTTATAATTTCATTGAGCTCAAGGATGATTTAATTAAAGAGGGATATTCTTTTAAGGGGGGTTCAGATACTGAAGTACTTCTTAACCTTTATATTGCTTATGGCGAAGAAATGTTAGAAAAATTAAATGGTATTTTTGCGTTTGCGATTTTAGATATAAGTATTAATAAACTTTTTATTGCAAGAGATGCTTTAGGAGTTAAGCCGTTATATTATTCTCAAGAAGGAGAAACTTTTGCATTTGCTAGTGAGATTAAATCTTTATTTGATTTAGAGCCCAAAGATATAGAGATTGATATTGAGTCAATTAATCGCTATCTTGCATTCTTATGGTGTCCAGGTGATGGAACCCCAATTAAATCAATTAAAAAATTGAAACCAGGGGAGGCTCTAATCATTAAAAATGGGCAAATCAAAAAAAAATGGTTTTGGTATAAGCTTCCATTTTTTAGAAATATTAATTCTGATTTAAGTAAGTCGGAATCCATTAATGGAACAACTTATAATTTGAGAAAAGCAGTTCATAGACAAATGGTGTCCGATGCTCCATTAGGGGCTTTTCTTTCTGGAGGTCTAGATTCAAGTGCAGTAGTATCATTTGCTAGAGAATTAAAACAAGATATAAATTGCTTTACAATTGAAACAATTGGTAAACAAGAGCGTGGTTTTATTGATGATTTGCCATTTGCGAAGAAAGTTGCTAAGCATTTAAATGTTAATCTAGAAGTTGTGCCAGTTGACTCAAGTAAAGTTGCTGATGATATTCAATCAATGGTAGTTCAGTTAGATGAGCCTTTAGCGGATCCAGCTTCTTTGAATGTTCGTTATATTAGTAAATTGGCAAGGGAACAAGGGATAAAGGTTTTATTATCAGGTGCGGGCGGAGATGATTTATTTACTGGTTATCGAAGGCACCATGCAATTGAAATTGAGCGTTATTGGAGTTGGATGCCACAAAATATTCGAACCCTATTGGATACTAACTCAAAAGAACTAGATACAACTAAACCATTTCAACGTCGTCTCAAGAAACTATTAAGTGGAGCAAGTCTCAATGAAAATGATAGATTAATTAATTATTTTCGCTGGACCAATGATGCCACTTTAGAGTCACTTTTTTCTGACGATTTTAAAGAAATTATTCAGAAGACTAATCCAAATACTCCTTTGTTAGAATTTATCGCTCCAATTTCTAGGGGTTCTTCAAAACTCGATCGAATGCTCTCTATAGAGCAGCGTTTTTTTCTTACAGACCATAATTTAAATTACACTGACAAAATGAGTATGGCCGAAGGAGTTGAAACGAGAGTTCCTTTTTTAGATACAGAATTAGTTGACTTTGTTGCAAAAATACCAAGTAAATTCAAGCAAAATGGAAGACAAGGTAAGTGGGTTTTAAAAAAAGCAATGGAGCCTTTTTTACCCAAGAGCATAATCTATAGACCCAAGACTGGTTTTGGAGTTCCCTTAAGAAGGTGGATAAAAAAAGAACTGAATGAATTATTGAGAGATCTTTTATCATCAGATAGTATAAAGAATAGAGGCATTTTTTCAGCTCAATCAGTTGAGAAGCTGCTTCTGGATAATCACAGTGGTAAAATAGACGCTAGTTATACAATTCTGTCTTTGCTTTGCATAGAAATATGGTGCAGAGCCTATATTGATAAATAATATTTAAATTAACATTTAATCAGATAAGAGGATATTTAATTGAAACAAATTCTTCAAAATCTTTCTAGTGGTGAAACAACTGTAACTGAAGTGCCATGCCCTCAAATCACAGATGGCAAGATACTTATTAGAACATCTAAATCACTTGTCTCAGCTGGAACTGAGCGTATGCTTATAGATTTTGGTAAAGCAAATATAATTGATAAAGCTCGCCAACAGCCCGACAAAGTGAAAATGGTTCTAAACAAGATTAAAACTGATGGTGTCATTTCCACTGTTGACGCTGTTCGTTCTAAACTAGACCAGCCTATCTCTTTAGGATATTGCAATGCTGGTGTGGTCCTCGAAACAACTGTCGAAGACTTTGCAATTGGTGATCGGGTAGTTTCTAATGGAAGTCATGCTGAAGTAGTTAGGGTAGCGAAAAATCTTTGTGCGAAAATTCCCGATAATGTAGAGGACGAGACTGCATCTTTTACTGTGCTTGCAGCGGTTGGGCTTCAAGGAATTAGGCTTCTTCAGCCAACTATAGGTGAAAAAATTGTTGTTTTCGGATTAGGACTTGTTGGATTAATTTGTGTTCAAATATTACGTGCCAATGGCTGTAAAGTTTTAGGAATCGATTTTGATCCAAAAAAATGTGAATTAGCTAGAAATTTTGGCGTGGAAACAGTAAATTTGCAAGAAAATCAGGATCCAATTTTTTTGGCGAATATTTTTTCAAACGGCAATGGCGTTGATGGTGTTCTTGTAACAGCTTCAAGTGATTCTGATTTAATTATGCACCAAGCTGCTGAAATGTGTCGCCAAAGAGCTCGAATTATCTTAGTTGGAGTTGTGGGATTAAATCTTCAACGTGATGATTTTTATAAGAAAGAAATTACATTCCAGGTGTCTGCATCATATGGTCCGGGAAGATATGATGCAAATTATGAAGAGATTGGAAATGATTACCCAATTGGATTTGTAAGATGGACGGAACAAAGAAACTTTGAAGCAGTTTTAGAAATGATGTCTAATGGAACTCTTGATGTCAAGGCATTAATTAGTCATCAGTTTGAGATTGATAAAGCTGTAGAAGCGTATTCAGCTTTAAGTGATCCTTCTTCATTAGGAATAATATTAAGCTATCCAAAATCTAAAAATAGCAATTTAACTAACTCAAATGTCTTTCTATCTAATAAAGACAAAGTAGAAAAAGAGTCATTATTACCTTCTGTTGGTATTATTGGCTCAGGAAATTATGCTTCGAGAGTTTTAATTCCCTCTTTTAAGGCAGCTAAATGCGATTTAGAAACTCTTGTGAGTAGTGGAGGAGTTAGTGGGATTCATCATGCCAGTAAAAATGGCTTTAGATCAACTTCAACAAATATTTCTGATCTTTGGAATGAAAAAGTAAACACTGTTGCCATTGTTACTAGGCATAACTTTCATGCGAATCAGGTTATTGAGGCCCTTAGTAATGGTAAAAATACATTTGTGGAAAAGCCTCTAGCTCTAACTCTAGAAGAGCTTGATTTAATTGACAAAACATACAATAAAGTAAATAAATCCTCAACTGTAAGGTTAATGGTGGGCTTTAATAGGAGATTTGCTCCACATATACTTAAAATCAAAGACCTAATTAGTGCTAAAAAATCACCTAAGTCAATAATTATGACTATAAATGCAGGATCAATACCAAAAGATCATTGGGTGCATGACAAAAATATTGGAGGTGGAAGAATAATTGGTGAAGGATGTCATTTTGTAGACTTAATGAGATATTTAGTGGGCTATTCAATTAAAGATTTTCATACAGTTATGATAGGAAAAAGTCCTGACATAAGAGAAGATAAAGTAAGTATTTCACTAACATTTGAAGATGGATCATTTGGAACTATTCATTATTTAGCTAATGGTGCCAATAATTATCCTAAAGAGCGTATCGAAGTTTTTTGTGAAAATTCAGTTTTAAAACTAGATAACTACAGAAATTTAAAGGGGTATGGTTTCTCTAATTTTAAAAGTATGAAATTATTTAAACAGGATAAGGGTCAAAAAGCTTGTGTAAGAGCTTTTATAGACGCAATTCGTAAGGGACAAGTCTCACCAATTCCTTATAGTGAGCTAATTGAAGCCTCTAAAATTTCAATTAAAATTGCAAATTCAATCCAATAATTGTTGAGAGCATAATTGAATGTTGGATTTTTTAAATAATTTCCTAAGATATTGGCACACACTTAGATATCTTAAACTTATACAAATTACGTCAAGACTAAAGCTAATTCTGCCAAAATCAAAAGTTAGTCTAGATAAAAAAAATGATTTGAATAATTTCAATGGATTTTGGATTGAATCAGCCCAAAGAATTCAAAAAATGGAGAGTGAAAGCACTTTTACATTCTTAAATGAATCTCATAAAATTGAAACTAACTCCTGGGATGATATCAAAGCTTCAAAACTATGGCTCTATAACTTACATTATTTTGATGACTTAAATGCCCATGATTCGATTACTAGAAAGTCTTGGCATTATGAACTTCTGAATAAATGGATTAAAGAAAATCCACCATTTAAGGGCGCAGGTTGGAATTCTTATCCAACTTCATTGAGAATCGTAAATTGGATTAAATGGGCACTTAATGGAAATCTATTAAAAACTGATGTTATATATTCATTAGAGATTCAGTGTCGATTTCTTGAGAAAAATATTGAAAAGCATCTTTTGGGAAATCACCTATTTGCAAATGGAAAAGCTCTTACTTTTGCTGGTTTTTTTTTCGATGGTGTTGAGGCAAAAAAATGGCGTAAGATTGGTACAACTATTTTAAAAAAGCAGGTCGAAGAGCAGGTTTTAAGTGATGGTGGTAATTTTGAATTATCACCCATGTACCACATAATTTTTTTAGAAGACTTACTTGATTTAATAAACCTTTATCGAACATTTGACCTTAAACCTCCAGTGGAGTTTGTAGAAAAAGTTCCTTTAATGTTAAGTTGGTTAAAAACAATGTGCCATCCTGACGGTAAGATTTCTTTTTTTAATGATTCAGCTTTCGGAATTGCACCCTCAGTTAGAGAAATAGAGGATTATGCTAATAGATTAGATCTATTTGAGCCTACAAATAATAATAGTAATAATTATTTTAAGAATTTATCTGCAAGTGGTTTTACTCGAGTAGTTAATGGTGAATTAGTTGCAATTATTGATCGATCATCTATTGGACCTAGTTATTTGCCTGCTCATGCCCACGCAGATACTCTTAGTTTTGAACTTTCAATCTTTGGAAAAAGAGTTATTGTTAATTCTGGAACATCAGTTTATGGCTCTTCTGAGAAGCGGCAGCTTCAACGTGGCACTCAATCCCACTCGACAGTAATGATTGATAATCAGAATTCTAGCGAAGTTTGGGGTGGGTTTCGTGTAGCAAGGCGAGCGAAAGTTTTTAATTCTATTGATTTTCAACAAGATGATATTATTGTTCTATCTGCAAGTCATAATGGGTATCATCGATTGAAAGGGAAGCCTACGCACACTCGTAAATGGAAGTTTTCGAGCCAATTAGTGGTAATTGAAGATTTAATAGAGGGTAATTTAAATCATGATGTTGAGCTAGCATTTTTTCTGCATCCTGATATAAATATCAATCAAATTTCTGAAAGTAAGGTTGAATTAACATTACTAGATAAAACTATCATATTAAATTTTGAAAGTAAAGGTTTTATGGTTATTGAGAATTCAAAATATCATCCAGAATTTGGGGTTTCAATTGATAATTTTAAAATTTTATTAAGTATTAAAGGTGATCTGCCAGTTAAAGTAAAAACAAGGATTTCTTGGTGAAAAATTCTAAAATTAAAAAAATATTAATCGTTTTTGGAACAAGACCTGAGGCAATAAAGTTGGCTCCAGTAATTAATGAGCTAACAAATTGTTTCACTGTGGAAATATGTGTGACTGCTCAGCATCGAAGTCTATTGGATCAAGTACTTAATTTATTCTCAATAAAGCCAGACTATGATCTAGATATCATGAGTCATAAACAAGATTTATTTGACGTTACAACAAGGGTTTTAAATGGCCTAAAAGAAATACTAGTAATAAGTAAGCCTGATTTAGTTTTAGTTCATGGAGACACAACAACAGCTATGGCTTCTTCTATGGCTTCATTTTATTTAAAAATCCCATTAGGGCAGATTGAAGCAGGGTTACGCACGAATAATATTTTTTCTCCATTTCCAGAAGAATTTAATCGTCAATTGGTTTCAAAATTGACAAAATTTCATTTTGCCCCAACATTGAAAGCAAAGGAAAATTTACTTAATGAGCAAATAAATAATCAAGATATTTATGTGACTGGAAATACGGTTATTGATACACTTTTTTCGATTATTGATAGGGCAAGGAAAACAAGCTTTCCTGATAAATTTAAAAAGCAAATGCCTTTTTTATTTTTAAAGGAGCAATCAGAACGAGTTATTTTAGTTACTGGACATCGTCGAGAAAACTTCGGTAAAGGGTTTGAAGAGATTTGCCTAGCTCTAAAAGAAATTGCTCTCCAAAATACTAATGTTCAAATTGTTTATCCAGTACATTTAAATCCAAATGTTAAAAAACCAGTTAACCTTATTCTATCAAATATTTCAAATATACATCTTGTTGAGCCATTGGATTATCTTACATTCGTTAAGTTAATGGATGAATCCTTTCTTATATTGACTGACAGTGGTGGAATCCAAGAGGAGGCTCCAAGTCTAGGAAAGCCAGTACTTCTGATGAGGGACTCGACAGAAAGACCAGAAGCATTAGATGCAGGCACTGTTAAATTAGTAGGTTCGGATAAATCAAAAATTATTTCTTCAGTAAATTTACTTTTAAATGATTCTGCTGAATATAGAAAAATGTCTAGAGCGCATAATCCATATGGAGATGGTACTGCGAGTATAAAAATAAATAGTATCTTAAAGGAGAAAATTAATGAAGGTTAGTGTCATTGGTTTGGGCTACATAGGTCTTCCCACTGCTGCCTTAATTGCATCTAAAAAAATAAATGTTATTGGTATAGATGTAAACCACTTTATAGTTGATACAATAAACAATGCTAGGATTCATATTGTTGAGCCTAACTTAGAAAATCTTGTAAAAACTTCAGTTGAATCTGGATATTTTATGGCATCTGATACTGTTGAAAAGGCAGATGTATTTCTTGTTACGGTTCCAACCCCTTTTAAGGGCCATAATAAGCCAGACTTATCATTTGTTGAGTTAGCCATAAAAAATATTGCTCCCAATCTAGAGCAAGGCAATCTTATTATCTTAGAATCTACCTCTCCAGTAGGTTCCACTGAGAAGATAAGAGATTTGCTTATGGATATAAGGCCCGATCTTTCTTTTCCTGATGAAAAAAATCAAGATGATTGTGATATCTCTTTGGCTTATTGTCCGGAGAGAGTTTTGCCAGGTAATATTTTATATGAGTTAGTAAATAATGACAGAGTGATAGGCGGTATAAGTATTCATTGCTCAAAAAAAGCCAAAGAATTTTATAAAATTTTTGTTGATTCAGACTGCGTTATAACTGACTGCAGAACTGCTGAGTTGAGTAAGCTTGTTGAAAACTCTTTTAGAGACATAAATATAGCTTTTGCTAATGAGTTATCAATAATCAGTGATAAATTAAATATAAATGTATGGGAGCTTTTAAGCCTTGCTAATCGTCATCCTAGAGTGAATATCTTAAATCCAGGACCAGGAGTTGGTGGACATTGTATTGCTGTCGATCCATGGTTTATTGTTGATTCTGCTCCTGATGACTCAAAAATCATTAAATTAGCTCGAG
>Ga0055584_100001043_pt1 | contig 26885 bp, 24 predicted proteins | sample OSDHelmetaG_FD_58716 | JGI IMG/M metagenome (GOLD analysis project Ga0055584, IMG submission 58716) | Pelagic marine sediment microbial communities from the LTER site Helgoland, North Sea, for post-phytoplankton bloom and carbon turnover... | ecosystem: Environmental > Aquatic > Marine >...
TGCTCGGAGGATGGTGGAACGATAGACGATCTCATTGCGTATAAAAAAGACCATACCAGTTTCCTTTTATGCGTAAACGCATCGAACACGCAGAGGGACTTCGAGCATTTCAAAAAACACCAAGGTGATTTTGACTGCGAAATATCGAACCGTTCGAATCAGTTTGGTCAACTAGCCATTCAAGGTTCATCCAGTGTTACGGCACTTTATAATGCAACGGGAATTGACTTCGGCGATCTTCCCAAGATGGGTTTTCGTGAAGTCGATTTGTTCGGTGATTACTGCCTTGTCGCGAGGACCGGCTATACGGGAGAGGATGGCTTCGAAATCTATTGTCCGGTGGAAAAGACTTCGGATTGGGCTCAAGCGTTTGATGATGATCTGTCGTCAGGGTTAGCGAGATGGGTGGGGTTGGCCGCTCGGGACAGTCTGAGGTTGGAGGCTGGCTTTCCTCTTTACGGGCATGAGTTGAGTGAGGAAATCACTCCTTTGCAGGCTGGTCTTGGTTGGGCGATCAAGTGGAACAAGAAAAGTTTCCTGGGAAAGGATGCTCTTGTTTTGGAAAAAGAATCGGGAGGAACCGGCAAAGTAATCTTTTACGAAGTACAAGACCGACGTATTCCCAGGCAAGACGACAGAGTTTTTGTGCTCGAGCGAGAGGCAGGCAGGGTTTTGTCCGGAGGATATTCCCCATTGGTTGAAGGGCCCATTGGGAGTGCGTGGATCGATCGTTCCGCACTTGCCCAGGTAACTCCTTCCGGGTTGTGGGCCGAGGTAAGAGGAAGTCGAGTCAGTTTAAGCAGAGAGCTTCCCGTTCTTAGAAAATTGCGAAGCAAACCTTGATCCGCAGATCAGGCGTCTTCCTGGAATCCCTTGATTACAATGTCGACACCCCCGAAATTGGAAAAATTCAAGTTTGCTATCATCACTTCTTCCAGTCTTTCCCTTAGTTGCGTTCTGGTATCCTTGACGTTGCAGTCGGGCTTGACCTTGATGTGAATGTCCAAACGAAGTTCTTTTGCATCTTTTCTTATGCGGGTCGAAGGAGAGTTGACTTCCGGAAAAGCTTCGCAAGTTTTTCTTACTAATTCGTGCAAGGCATGGGGCGTAATTTGAACGAGTCCCTCTTCGTCGGAGAAAACTGGAATGAGTTCTCTTTTGAAGCTTCTGATAACAAGCATTGAAGCGACTAAAAAAACGAGAAGGCCGAAGGCGTAAAGATAAAGCGGTTCTTCGATCGCCTCCTCAAAGGTCATGTAGTATATGTCCTTGATGTTGGAAAATGACATACCGTACTCAAGAATGGCTAGCTCGTGGACTCACTTGCCCAATCTTCGTCGTCTTTTGTAATTAAGTCCATTTTTATATCATCTATAACGACGTCTATATTTTTTGCATGATCACCGGTCATTGCGAATATCTGATCTCGAATGGACTCTTGGATGGACAGGCCGGTTTTGGCCAAATCCACGCCAAATTGCAGGACGACCCTAACCTCAATATCGTATCCGCCACCCTCGACCTCAGAGACTTTTACGCCTCTTTCAGACTCTTTTTTGGAGAAGAAATCCGTGAGTCCTTCAACGACACCGCCTCCTCCGACGTTTACAACACCTTCGACCGATTGAGTGGCCAATCGAACGATGCCTGCAATTACGCTGTGATTGATACGAATTGTGCCCAATCCGCTAGTTTCTTCGGAAATCGTAGGTACTGATTCGACTACTTGTTCTTCGGCTTCTTTTTTCTTTCTGGTCATTACGTTAATCCTTGCTTTGTTTATCGAGGAAATCTTTGGGCATGCGGGCAAGAAATTCCTCAATGTAAGAGGTAGTGGCTTCGCCTTGCCTGAAAGCCGGATCCATGAGCACCGCTTTGAGGAAATCAACGTTGGTATCTATTCCTCGAATCAAATACTCGCTTAGCGCCCGATACATACGGTCCAAAGCAATCTTGCGGGTTCTTCCGAAGGTGATGACTTTACTGATCATGCTGTCGTAGTACGGAGACACCGTGTAACCTCCGTAGGCATGAGAATCAACACGCACTCCATGTCCGCCGGGGGCAGAATAGAGCTCTATTTCTCCAGGTGAAGGAATGAAGCCTTTGGATGGGTTTTCAGCGCATATTCTGCATTCTATGGCATGCTTGGTCAGGGAAATGTCCTTTTGGCTGAAGCCAAGTCGGTTGCCACTTGCAATTTGAATTTGTTCTTTGATCAGATCAATCCCCGTAGCCTCCTCAGTGACGGCATGTTCCACCTGAATACGAGTGTTCATTTCGATGAAGTAGAAGTTACCTTTGGCATCTACGAGAAATTCAATCGTTCCGGCATTGACGTAGTCGGCGGCCTGAGTGGCTTTGAGGGCTGCTTTGCCCATTCTGTTTCTCAAGTTTTTGTCGAGAAAGGGGGAGGGGGACTCTTCGATCACTTTTTGATGTCTTCTTTGCACTGAGCAGTCTCGTTCCCCAAGGTGTACCATGTTACCGTGCATGTCGGCCAATACTTGAAACTCAATGTGACGCGGGCTTTCCAAATATTTTTCGATGTAAAGCTCGCCGTTCCCGAAAGCTTTTACGGCCTCGAGGCGAGCGGATTGAAATTCCTTCGCAAAGGTGACGGCATTATGGGCAATCCGCATCCCTCTTCCTCCTCCTCCGGCCACTGCCTTGATGATTACTGGAAAGCCAATTTTCTGAGCAACTTTCGTTGCGGCATGTTCGTTCTCAAGTGGCCCGTCGCTACCGGGGATGATTGGAACTCCGGCTTTGGAAACGGTCTCCCTTGCTTTTGCCTTGTCTCCCATCTTCATGATGGTTTCGGAACGGGGGCCGATAAAAATAATATTACAAGATTCGCATTGCTCGGCAAATTCAGAGTTCTCTGATAAAAAACCGTATCCAGGATGAATCGCATCGACGTCACCGATTTCTGCGGCACTGAGGATTCGGTCCGCTCGCAGATAACTTTCTGCCCCGGAAGCGGGTCCTATGCAAATCGCTTCGTCGGCCAATTGAACATGAAGAGATTGTTCGTCGGCCTCCGAGTAAACTGCCATCGTTTGGATTCCGAGTTCCCGGCAGGCTCTTACGATTCGCAAAGCGATCTCGCCTCGATTGGCAATAAGGATCTTTCGGATCATCGCGGGAGCCTAGCTTTTTCGGATTTTGAAAAGAGTTTGTCCGTATTCGATGCTCGTGCTGTCTTCCACCAAAATATCAACGACTTCACCTGCGACGTCACTTTGAATTTCGTTCATCACTTTCATCGCCTCGACTATACACAGGACGTCGCCTTTCTTGACGATGTCTCCGACTTCGACAAAAGCCGCATCATCGGGCGAAGGCTTTCGGTAAAAAGTACCTACCATCGGGGATGTGAACTTGTCGGTTCCATCATCCTTTTCGGCTACAGGTGCCGGCGTTGCAATTTGAGGTTGTGATGCCGCAGGTTGTTGTGGCAAGACGGGATTCGCATAGTTCACCTGCGGTGGTGCGTCCGAGCTTGGTCTGGCCAACCTCAGTTTTAGATCCTGAAGCTCAATTTCGAGCTCCGTCAGATCAGATTTTTGCATTAAGGAAATTATTCCCTTCAATTCGCTTAAGTCCAAAATTCGTTCCTCCTATAAAATCATGATGTTTGTATCTATCAAATCCAATTTGACGGATCATGCAATGCTTGATTTCTCCAATTCAGTTACCGGCCCTTCCTAGGGCAAAATTTTATCCAAGGAAGAAATGAATTCGGTCTTTGGTTTTTTCCAATCTCCGGAGATTCTGATTTTCGTGATTTTCGGCAATGGGTCGGCCAAGTTTATGATGTTCTTCAAAATCGGTATCTTCAAGTTACCAATCAGTTTAAGTCGAGCGGTAACGTCTACTTCCCCTGAAACGAGGTTAAGCCTCCCTGCTGCCTCAAGTCTCGAGAGGGGACCCGACAGGACAATGTTGGTCGAGTGAACTTGATCATTTTCCAACCGGAATGGAATTTCCATCATTTCAAAGGAGAAAGAACCCGATGGAATGGGTAGCTTTATGGCGTCAAGTTTTTCGGATATCACTCCTAATAGGTTTACTTTTTGCAAACTTTTTTCGATCAGGCGAACATGACCGGTTCCGTTAAATTGTAAAAATTTCCCGAAAGGGCCTTTTGCCTGAATTCGCAGATCGATTTTACCGGGGGATTCATTCGTGGAATGAATATTCTCAGTGATGTGCTTTTGGGTCTCTGGGCTCAAGAGATTAGCTTTGGAAAGTGCGGAAACCAACGCCGTTCGATCTGCTCCCCTTAGATTAAAGGTGAAGTCGAGTGCTTGATTGTCAGCCTGTTTCTCTGAAATGAAGTCCAAAGTCGCCATGCCTTTGCCAAGACCGATCGATGGGAATTTGCCCGAAGTTACCAAGTTGTGATAAGTGATCTCCCCACCATGAACATACTGCGTCGGAATAGTCCAAAAGGATGCGTTTTGATCCGTTGATATCTTGATCTTGTAATTTGTTTGATTGTTTTCGCCCAGGGTGTCCTTGGGTGACTCGAAAATTGAGCCTGAAGCTTCACAAAGTAGGTTGGTGGCATTGATGTCATTGAGGTATCTTTCGACTTCAGGTCCGAAGGTCTTTCTCCCTTTATTCAAAGGATAGTCCCCGTTGAAATCAAAACTGAGAAGTTTTCCTCCGGGTATCCTGTCTCTTGGAAAACTCAAGTTTCCGCGCAGTTGACCAGTTGGGTGCCAGATGGATGCGCGAACCGTAGTTTGATTGAAATCGGTTTCAACGAGGGCGGACGACTTTGATATTGCGAAATCGTTGTAGGAAAGCTTTTGGCTCCTTACCATGCCGTACGTTGTAGTGTTGGAACCGGAAGAACCCCACTCTCCAGAGATTGAAAAATCCCCCCAAGGAATCTCTCCATCAAAGCCAAAGTCAGTCCAAATGGATCTCCACCAAGAACCAAACCAGTTGTTGATATCAGTAGGCAAAAATGTTCCGTTGAGTAAAAACCTGAAGTTGTGTGGAAACCAGGATTGGAAATAGGTTCCCGTAACTTCGCTTTGCCCAAGTTTTGCCTGAGCCGAATCTACGGATATCGAATAGTCGGGAGCAATGATACCTTTGAGCAAAAACATTCCGTCGGGAGTTTCCATGACGGAAAGCCTTGGGGTGGTAAACCGAAAGTGCATGGGCCCAAGGATTTGAATTTGGTCATTGTTTCTGAATAGGGCAAGAGCGCACTCGTCGCCGTCGATAACTCGCAATCTTCCTTTCTTGGTATGACAGTAAAGGTCGAATAATTTGGGGACAAGGAGGGCTTCGCCGTGAAGTGAGAGGATTGAGTCGTATTGATATCCCAATGCAATTTGAGTCCGATTCGATTCAGAAAAGAACATTCCTGCCTCCACCTCATCCGTACTATTTGAAACTATGCCGCATGAGGGGAGCGTTCCTTCAATCCTCCCCCTGAACTCGGTTTCTCCAATTCTTACTCTGGATTCACCCCAATTGCGCTTCAGGGTGTTGAGGTGTTGGAATGGAATGGATTGATTGGAAAAGGATAGGTTTTTGAATTGTGTGGAAAATGATCCACTTTTGATTGAAAAATCCTTTAGATCGGCTTGGACGCTGGCGAAATGGTTTTGGGCGTCCTTCTTCCATATTTGCACGGTAGCCCGAAGACCTCGCAACGAAACGGGTGGTTGAGGTCCGTCTTCGTCTAATTGGGATAGATGAAATTCTCCTTTGTCCAAGGAACAATTGATGAAAGATTGCAAGTGAAGACTCCCAGTTTCTTTTAAAGCAGTTCTTGCTTCTTTGGTATAATTTAGTGCGAGGTCCAATGATTCACTCAAGTCGAATCGTTGTTTCTTTTTTGGCGGTGTTTTGAAAAGAGATTTGATGTACTCCATGTCCAAAGCACCCTTCACCTGTAGGTAAGAATGATCTGCTCGGATGGATGCGTTCATGTAATGTAAGCCGTTGCCCAATCGTTTGAAGTCAAGGTCTTCCATTTGCAGACGCGGTTGATTCTCACCCATCGCATGAAGGGAAAAACTCTTGGCTTTCACTTCCTTCAAATCCTTCCATTCTCCCCAAGGCAACTGTAGGAATGGATATTGAATTTTCAGGTCATTGGCTACCGCAGTCTTGTGTCCGTTCGTTAGTAGAACGAACTTTTTTACGGTGATCTCATCGGGGAAAGTAAAGGTAGTTTGCTCAACCTCAAACGAGATGTTTTGTGTTTTGTATTTCCCCAAAAGTTCTTCGGTGAGTGCAAGCGGAACCGGAATCGTTATCCGAAAAAGAATCAAAAGGCAGGTTTGAGCGACCAACAGTAGCAACAGCAACTTGTTTGTTCTGCCTTTTCCCTTGTAAAGGGAAAGATAGCTTTTGTCTGGTTTCACTCTGAGATAATGCCTTGGGGCCCGTTAGGGCGAAGGCAAGGGGGCGGGGGCGACGACAAGACTCAGTTGGTCAATGACGCCAATGGGTAAATTAAAGGTTACGCCTTGATCCTCTGATCCACCATACCAGGAAGTGGCCCCTTTGCGTTCACTAAGAAGGAATTCACTGCTTTCAACTGAATCGGAATTGGTTTTGAAAGAAATCTTGTATTTCCACGGGAACCAATTCCCTTCGACCCAGGTACCCTCCTTGTCGAATTTATTGGAAAGGTATTTTTCCGCTTTGAACGAATTAAAAAAGCTATTTTCGGTTAGGGATGAATTTTGATCGCTCGAATACAAGACTTCTTTGCTGCCCAAATCGATCAAGTCATAAGCTTGGACGGAGAGGTTTTCAGGAATGAGAGTTTTGATCCGGAATGATAAGTTTTCGGTAGATAGGATTTCGGCAAGATTTTCATCCACCACGCAAATCAAAGCTTGCTCTGAATTATAAATTTTCGAGAGTGACGCATCCTCAATCGATTCGCTCACCAAGATGGTCTGCTTTGTCGTGTCTGATTTCAGAATGCCCAAGGTGTAACCGGGAGATGAAAAACCATTTTCGTCGAGATATTCCTTATCCGGATTAAAGGCAAGGAATTCTTTGATTCTAATTTGATTAAGTGATCGCACGAACCGTTGGATGGATTCTTTTTCGGATTCGACTTTGCTGAGTGCGGTGGCGTTTCCTTCGGTGGCAAACCAAACACCGTCTTCTTTGCTTAACTTGAGAAAGTTTTCTTTTTTTTGAATTTCAATGGATTGAAGACTTTCGGAATCGAGGTCGAAAATGGTTCTTTCTCTGAGTTGGGTGCTTAAGTCCGAAAGCTTCTTCGCGACGAAATCCTCGTTGATTAGAAAAACGGTCGAAGACAGGGAAGACTGTGCCGCACGATAAGTTTTCTCATTGCCCGAAGGTCCGAGAATAAAAACTTCTTCTCGTTTTCCCATACTTTTTAAAGAGATTTTCACCCTCCAATCATCCTTGAGTTTTTTTTCCAAGGTTTTGTCCGGGGATCGGACGAAACCTTCGACTTTTTCCGAAATCAAACTGTTGAGGAAAAACAAAACCTTTTCCTTGTTTGCCTGAGCCTGAAAGGGTTCGGAAAAGTTCCATACGGAATTGATCTTTTGCAAACTCGTTTCATTCGTGTTGTTTGTTTCCGCTCGGAAGGTAATGGAAAATTCATCAATGGAGTAGAGCGGTCTGTTGACAAAGGCGGAAATTCCCCAATGTGAAGGCTCGGAATTTGTTATTTCGACGAGGTCTTTGGATACTTTCCATATGCTTTTGGCTTCGTTCGAGGAACGTTCGATTTGAGCATAAACGGATTGTTCGTCTTTGGTTTCTCTTCCGATGGTTAACTTCAAAGCCGAATCCACTGCTTTGATTTCCAAAACCGTTGAATTCTCGTCCAATCCATAATCCTCGACGATTTCGCCACGTTTTTCGATTTCGTCCATGCTGTATAGTTCCTTGAAATTCAAGTGAGCGAACTTCGTTTTGAAATTGGATAAGACGAGCTTTTCAGCCTCCCATGAAAACGGTTCTTCAAGAACCCATTTTTCATCCTTCTTGATTATCTTTACGCTTTCATTCTTTCCCGGTTCGACAATAGAGATGAAGTGAAGGTTGGACAGAATCTCAACGACTTCCATTTCTATTTCCATTTTAGTTTCGCCGTCATCATAGATGCTTAAGAAAATGAGAAATGCGATGACGGCGTTTGCAAACAGAAGGAGTATCTTGATCTTTTTCATAGCTTACAGTTCTTTGCGTAACCATCCGACGAAGATGCCCATCAAGGCAATCAAGCCGGGCACGATGGAAAGAGAGTAAAGGAGTTCGTCAAAACTTTCGCTCGTCATGGAGACGGTGTAGGTATCGAGTGGTTTGGGTGGTATCTCAAGCATGCCGTAGGAATTCTTCATCCAGTAGATAATGTTTTGGGCAAGAAATTGGTTCCCTATGTTTGATTTCAATCGCTTGTTGGAAAATATCTTCGAGCAACCGACCACTGCAATTCTTCCTTTGGACATTAAGTTTCCGGGTTTTCCGTCTTCTCCTTCATGGGAGGAGACGGAGGCGATGGGTATGGGGCCCTGGACGTCGAGAAGCGGGTTTTTATCCGGAGGACTCTTTCGGTTCGCCCAACCCGATACAGCCCACGACTTGCTTGATGAATAAATCAAAGAGACGGGGTTTAGGCCGACGGGATGGTCAGGATCCACTTCGACCGGTCGGCATCTGCCTGCCTGAACCGAATATCCCTGTTCGGCAAGCATGCTTACGGTGGGATGGAGGTTTTTGCTGGAGTAAGTTCTCAGGGAATAATCACCGGAGAAAAAATCAAAATTTTCCTTCGTCGGATCGTAAACGAGCATGTCATGGCATCTCAACCCCCATTCCTTAAGCAAGGGTCGTAAACCGAAGGCGGGACGGTCAACGACCGAAAGGCTTTCGGTCGGATCCAAAGCAATGAGAAGGTTTCCGTCGTTTTGGTTTATGAAATTGCGTATGAGCACGACCTCTTTATCGAGGAAAGTGGCTTTGGGCCCGGCAATGATTAGCATCTTGGCATCTTTCGGGATACTTTCCTGGACACTGAGGTCGATGTCCGAGACCTTGAGGTTTCGATCTTCCAAAAGTCTTCTGAGTTCCGAATACCCCTTCTCGGCATTTACATCCGCCGGACTACTTTCTCCGTGCCCACGGGTGAAATAGGCAACTCTTTTAACTTGAGGTTTTCCGGCAACTTCGAGAATCGCTCTTGTTATGACTTCTTCTCCTCTGAATACCTTCGGTTCAAGGACGCCGTTAGTCGATTCATCCCATTCTCCATAGAAGCCCGATTCCCATAAGGATTCCCGAGCCAAGGAATCTTCGGACCGAAAGGTGTCGGTCGGATCATAAGGGTTGACTCCCTCCAGATCTTCGTGCCTGAAAACAACCTTCTTGTCTCCTCTTGGCGAAGCAACCATGACCAAATTAGCTTCCGTTATCTTGTATCTGTTGATTACCTCCGATGACATTTTGGCTGAATTAACGTCCACTCTGTGCACCCTGATTTTACCTGCAGATGCGGATTTCTCGAAACTTTCAAGAAGAAGGCCAAGGTCGTGCAGGAGCTTTTGTATGACTTTGGGTAATTCGTTGTTGTCTTGAATGGTTATGACGACGTCGACCGGGCTCTCCATTTGATTGAGCAAAGCCAATGTCTCACGAGAAAGAGTATACTTCGAACCGGGGGTAAGGTCCAATTGATTATCGATTCGAGAAACCAGGAAATTAAGTCCCACCGCCAGCGAAAGGAGCAACAGCACCAGTAACCAGGCATCATATTTACGATTCCTTTTTGCCTGTTTGAAATCCATCAGTGATTCAGCCTCTCTACTTGAAGGGTTGCCAGACTCAAAAAGAAAAAACCCAAGATCAATTGGTGGAAGATCGTACCGACGTCGATTAAGCCAACGGCAAAATGCTGTAGTTTGTGGAGCCCGTTTGCAAAGGAACCCAAGCTCGCGTTCCAAAAGTCGGAAAAATGATTGATTGATTCGGTCGGAGGAGTATCTCCGAGAGAAAAGGCCATAATTGACAGGTAAAGCGTAAGTAGAGTGAAGGACAGCATACCTGCAACCATTTGATTCCTGGTGACGGAACTTGCAAAAATACCCACGGCGGAAAAGCTGGCGCCGAAAGCCATTAAAAAGAGCCAACCCCCAATCCATTGCTCGAAGTTAGTGAAACCGAGAGTCTCTCCTTGATTCGGAAACAGGAGGAGAAGCAACAGTGGAAAGCAAAAGGCGCATCCGCAAATGAGAAGAAAGAACAGGTAGCTTGCGCTCCATTTTCCAAAAACCAACGAAAGGCTGCTCACTGGGGCCGACATCAGTGTTTCCAAAGTACCAAGCCTTCTTTCTTCCGCAAAAGACCTCATGGTCAGAAAGGGTATGAGCGCGGGGGCTCCGAATACCAAACCGGTTACAAGGGATGCTAGGGGGGGCAGAATCCAATCGGTGGTGGCGAAGCTTTCGATGAAAAATCTGAATCCGATTGCCAATAAGGAAAGAAAGTAAAAACTTGCCACATAGGTGGCGGGAGAAATGAAGAGGCCGAAAAGTTCCGCTCTAAGGATTACAAGGTATTCACGCATGGCATGGATTCATTTGTTTTTTTCACTTGTAATCTTAGGCCTTTTTTTGTTTCTGCCCAGGAAGTCTTGATCTTCCCAGTTCTTCTTTGTGGCTCTAAGGAAAATTGTTTCCAAGTCAGGTCTTGTAATTTGGAATTCGGATACTCTGAACTGATCGACTTCAAGGAGTCGCTTGAGAATACTTTCCGCTACGTCGCTGCCTTTTTCAGTGGCGAAAGTGAACCGCCGCTTGCCTGTAACTTCAACCGGGTCGTCTTGAATCAATTCGCAGGTGTCGTCTATTTTTCTGATTACTCTTTGGAGTTCTATCCGATTTCCCAAAGATACGATTTCAAAGACCGTGCTGTTTATGAATTCTTTCTGAAGATCCAGCAAAGTCCCTTCCGCTACAATTTGGCCATGGCTCAAGATAATCATTCGGTCGCAACAGGCTTCCACCTCGGACAAAATATGACTGGAAAGGAGAAAGGAGACTTCACCCCGTAATCTTTCCATCATTTTTCTAGTGATGGCCGATTGCCTGGGATCCAATCCAATCGTAGGTTCGTCGAGGATGACGAGACGCGGTTCGGCGAGAAGCGAGTCGGCAATTCCAACCCTTTGCCTGAAGCCCTTGGACAGGTTCCCGATTTTTCGTTCGGAATCTTTCCTCTCCAAATCACAAATATCCAATACGATCTTGATTCTTTCGCGCTTTCTACTGCCCGCCAATCCCTTGAGTTTGGCTCTGAAATTGAGGTACTCGACAACCCGTAAGTCTTCGGGCAGTGGATTATTCTCAGCCAAGTATCCGATATGCCTCCTGACTTCTCCCTCTTCTTCGGCCAAGTCTACTCCGCATACCTTGGCTTCACCGGAGTCTGCCGGTATCAATCCGGAAAGAATTCGCAAGGTAGTGCTTTTTCCTGCTCCGTTTGGTCCCAGGAAACCAACGATTTCACCTTTGCCGATGGAGAAGCTGATTCCTTTCAATGCCTGAATCGCTCCATACTTCTTTTTTAAGTTGAGGACTTCGACAATGGGTAAAGGTTTCGCTTCGGAGGTCATGGGCGACTTTTTCAAATGATGACGTTGTTTTGCGCAAAAGCCAAGGCAACGCCTTCCAGTGTAAGAAACGGTCTGTTCTCGCCACCGGGAATTTCCAAGTGGTGGGATGCTCCTCCTGCAAGAATTATTTTTGGTTTTTTTCCATGAGTCCTCGTCATTTCTGTTTCCAAATGATTCAAAATGCCTATGACCATTGGGCTAAAGCCAAGGTGAGCCCCCAAAAGCATTGCATCAGTGGTGTTCGTTCCAATGGCGCAGTCCGGTTTGTTTTCGTTCATGGTCACTTGTGGCAAGAGAGCCGTGTTTTGATGTAGGAAGTCAAGGAACCCTTGAGGACCAGGGGCGATTACTCCCCCGGCGTATCCCTCCTTTTCGCCAACGACGTCAAAGGTGGTCGCCGTTCCGATGTCTATGACAAGGGCCGGAAGTTCACTGGTTCTGTGGGCCGCCAGTGAATTGGCAATTCGGTCTTGTCCGATTTCATCGGGGTGCGGATAGGTGATCGGAAAATCACCGCAAGTTCGGGCATTGAGATTGAAGAGTTCGGTCCCCGATGCTCTCGCCCAATCTTTCAATGCACCTTCGGCTCGAGGAGAAACCGAGCAGTATGCAATCGTGGGGGAGAGTGCGGAATACTGGCCGATAAGGCTGTTTGGTTCGGCAATGAAAGTTTCGGTGTCCACAAGCCGTTCTTGCGTGATTTGCCCATTATCGTAAAGGCCCATTCTACATGTCGAATTTCCTAAATCCAAGGAAGCGATCTCGTACCCTGAAAAAGTCATTTGCGCAAGGTGACTTCTCCAGCTTGTACGACTCGTATTCGACCGTTTCGCAACTTGACCCTCAACCCTCCGGACAAATCTATGCCCATGGCTTTACCAGTCATTTTTTCTTTGCCCGTGGAAATTTGGACTTTTTGATCGGCCAAGGCATCCCAGTCGCTCCATTTTTCCATCAAGGTGCTTTCGACCCCCCCCTCGAGGCAATCTTTATAGGCTTCCATCGTTGCCTTGATGATTTTTGCCGCAATCTCATGAATACGGAAGGTTTGCCCCGTTACGCTCTCAATGGAGGTCGCGATTTTCTTCAAAGAGGGGGGGAACCTTGATTTCGGACAGTTGACGTTGAGCCCTATTCCAAAAATCAGTGATCTTACCCGTTCGCAATCGATTGAAGCCTCGGTCAGCATTCCACCAATCTTCTTTTTTTGATAAACGAGGTCATTTGGCCATTTGACGGAAATCCCATCGATCTCGGTCAAAGAGCTTAGAAGCATGGCGATTTTCAAGCCTTGCCATAGGGTAAAGGATCGAAGCTTGATCAGGTCGACGTCCGGTCTGAAGCCCATTGAAAGGTAGAGGTTTCCCCCTTTCGGACTGTTCCAACTTCGGCCCATCCTCCCTCTCCCTTTTGTTTGAGTATTGGCAAGAACGGCAAAAGGAGCTTTTTCCCCATTGGCCAAGAGTCTTTCCGCTTCCGAGTTCGTGCTGTCCACCTCGTCGAGGACGAAAACTTTGCAGTTCTTTCGGCATTCCTTTAACCAAGCTTCGAGCAGGGGTTGGTTAAGGATGTTTGGTTCCGCTACCAAACGATAGCCACGGTTTTGTGACGCATCGATCGATAATCCCGCTTTGCGAAGCCTGTCCACTCTGGACCAAACACCAACCCGAGACATCTTGAGTTTTTGAGCCATCATACTCCCGGAAACGTAATGGGGAGATGCCGCAAGCAGCATTCTCAAAACATAACTGCTCGGGTTTTCAGTCTTTTTCACTGAGACTTTTCCCTTCTTTGGAGAAACTCCTTTTCTTTTTCCCTGAGGATACTTAGCCACGATTCCGATTACTTACGCGATTCGACCCAATCCAAGCCCATGTCAAGCCAACGACTTGCGTGAACGGGGGCACCGGTTGAAATGAAATGGGGTTTGGCTTGGGCGTAAAGTGAAATATTTTTTTCATTAATGCCTCCGCTTGCTTCCAAAATGGCTCGATCAAGGTTCAGTTCCACTGCCTTTACAATGTCATCAGGAGAGAAATTATCGAGCAAAACCGCATCTGCTCCCCCCTGTAAAACAGCCTCCAGTTGATCCAAGTCATCCACTTCTATCTCAACGAGAAATCCGGATTGGCTTTTCTTCAAGCCCATCACGAACGCTTCCAGTTTTTTCGGACTGTCCACGGAAGATGCGGCCAAATGATTGTCCTTGGCTAAAATCCGATCATAAAGACCCATTCGGTGATTGAAACCTCCTCCGCATCCAGTTGCGTATTTTTCAAGAGATCTCAAGCCTGGGGTAGTTTTTCGAGTATCCAGAAGCCCAACTCCATACTTTTCGATCAGGCGAACAAAACGTTTTGTTCCGGTTGCAATGCCGGATAGTTTTTGCAGGAAATTAAGAACCGTTCTTTCGATGAGCAGAATCTCCGCTTGCGGGCCAGTCAATGTGCCTATTGCTTGTCCTGGTTGTACTTCAGTCCCATCTGCCACATGTTCATGGAGGGTGACTTTCTTGGCCCCGAAAGCTTTGGCTATGAGTGGTATGAGTTGAACTCCGCAGACCGTCATGGGTTCGCGGACCACAATCCTTGCTTTTCCCTCACCCGATATTTTACAGGCACTCGAGGTGACGTCCTTCCATTGATGAGAAGGGTCGTCTTGCCCAAGTTCCTCAACAACGCAAAGACGAAGCTGAGAAAAAATGAAGTCCTTATCGAGTTCTTTCCAGGAAATCCTCTTCTTGAATTGGTTGAGGGAGGGCGGGGAGGTACTCACGTTATTCAGGAAACGGCAGGGGTGAAGCTTTCTTCGGCAATGAGCTTTTCAGTGGGAGGAACGTCCGAGATGATTTGACCCGGATCCGGACCGACTCCGATAAAACGGATTTGCGGAAGTTTTAAATTCGCATGACCGTCCGGATAAGCTACCTCGAGCAAACTACCGACCATTCTGCACAAATAAGTCCGAGCCTCTTCGGGGAGTTGGTGATATGACGTGATGGAACCAATGTCTTCCTTCCATCCGTTCAAGGTTTCGTAAACGGGTTCAAGAGTTTGCCGGATTTCTTCGCTTCGTGGTACGCTTGTGGTCAGCGTCCCGTCTGGATAACGGTAAGCCGTGCAAATTCTTAACTTTTCCTCCCAACCCTGATCCATCGAGAGAGCGTCGAGTTTGTTAATCACCAATTCGTCAAAGCCCCCGTATCGCAAGGCATTTCCTTTCTCCACCGAATCGAACCACCCGACCATTCGCTGGCGACCAGTCGAGGTGCCGAACTCCAGTTTGGCGAGCTTTTTTCCCAAACGGTCTACTTCGTGATCGATCTGAGTGAGAAAGTGATGAGTCCCGACTTTGGTATCATATGCTTTGCAGCAGCCGATCTCCTTGACTTGCTGAAGAGGAATTCCCCCGGAATGAAATAACTCCGCTCCTGTGGTATGGGAAGCCGTTACGTTCGGCGTGAATCCGTGTCTCTTGTCGAGCCAATAGGCTTGGCCGAATTCAGCCACCACTGGTCGTTTTGACTTTTTGCTTTCCAGCAAAACGGTTCGAATATCGCCAATACATGACGCAAGAGCACTTCCTGCTTGCCAATAGACTTCCTCGAGTAGGTCAAAATCCAAACTAAAGGTGTCTTTGCCCTGAAATCGGTTGAAATCAAATTCATCGGAAGAAAAAATGCCTTCATCTACTGAGGCTTTGTTTGCGCGTAGTTCTGACTCGCTAAGCGTCTCAAAGAATGAACTCCAATCTTCTTCCGTAACCTTGCACACGTGCCGGATGGTGTCCATTGCTCTTTGAACGCGACCTTGCAATGCGGATGCAAAGAGCTTTCGATCTTGCTTGAAGGCAAGATAGAATATTTGCCACTGCCCCGTTTCATCCGAATAGGCAGGGCTTATGCCTCGTCCAGTAGAGCCTCTACTCTCCATTCCGAGCTGTTGGACCCGGTAGTTTTCCCATGCCAGGTCAAGTAGTCTGTGTGTAAGGTCGCTGACTTGGGCTTTTTCGTCTATGAGCAGGCGAGGCAAAACGGATATGCTTCTTGCTTCCAATGGCTTGGCTTCCCAAATGAACTTTCTGGGGTCTGCAACGACGCCGGCCCCGATTAGAAGCTTTGGGACGCGGGGATTCCCAACTCCCGATGGGAGTAAATTGAGTTTGAGCCCCGCTGCGGTGTGACCCGCATTGGCTCCACCATTCACCTTCATTACCCCAGCGGCAGGTTCTCCGGAATCGCTTTCGATTTGCTCCAGGATCTCATGGACGACTCGTCCTTTCCCTTCGTCTCCCATGCTGATTCCGGATACGGAAAAAAGATTGGTTTCCATACTATTTCGTATCTTCATGACTCGACCGATTCAGTGGTGACGGAATTAGGATCGAGCGAAGTCGCTTCTTTTCACCTCAATGACGTCATGGGGTGAGGATTCCTTTTGTCCTGCGGGGGTGACCTGTACAAATCGTGCTTGCTTGCGTAGAGAGGATATGTCTTGTGCTCCCAAATATCCCAATCCTGCTCTCAATCCTCCGGCAAGGCTTTCGACTGTCTCGCTAACCGAACCCGCTACTTCCTTGAGAGCTTCGATTCCCTCGGGGGTGCTTTTCGCTCTCAAGTCTTCCTTCTGGTGACCATAACGAGCGGCGGAACCATCCTTCATTGCTTCCATACTTCCCATGCCCCGATATTGTTTGTAATATTTGCCTTCAATTTCGACGATTCTGCCAGGCGCTTCCTTGCAACCCGCCAAAAGTCCTCCGCAAATAACTCCTTGAGCCAAGGTGAGCGCTTTGACGATGTCTCCGGATTTGGTGATTCCTCCATCGGCCAGAATCGCCACTTCTTTTTTGCGGGCCCCCAAAGATGCAGCGTACAAGGCGCTCATCTGCGGAACGCCTACTCCGGCGACCACTCTGGTCGTGCAGATGGATCCCGGGCCTTGTCCAATTTTGATCGCATGCGCACCTGCATCGGCGAGGAATTCTACTCCTTCTCCTGAAGTCACGTTTCCTGCCATAATCGTCAAACCCGGAAAGGATTCCCTGATGAATTTTGTGGCTTCACCCACTCCTTTGGTATGACCATGGGCTGTCGAGACTGCAACGACGTCGAGACCTTGTTCAACCATCTCAGCGACATGTTCGTGTAAATTGTCTTGATCCATTTCGCCGTCCGTTTTTCGAGGAACCGAAACCGCGGCTCCGCAAAGAAGTCGAAATTTGGAATCACGGGCCGGCTTAACGTGCTCGCGGCTCTCTTCCATAATGCGTTCAATATCACTCAGCGTGTAGAGTCCCCGTAATCGATCCTCCTTGTCTACGACCAAAAGTTTGTGGATCCCCATATGCTGGCTGAAAAACCGATCCGCAGTTGTGATCGGGTCGTTACCTATTTCGTCCTCGCAAATCGTGTAGACCTCGTTTCTAGCTAGCATACCATCGGTCACCTTGCGTTCGCGGTACCTTTGCTTGACTACTCTGCCGGGTAGTAATCCAAGCAATTTTCCTTTTTCGTCTACGATTGGAAAAGTTCTGAACTGGAAATGCTTCTCGTCGATCAGTTCGATGATATCCCCGATGTGCTTGTCCGCGGTTATGGTAATGGGGTTTTGAATAAGACCGTGAACGTGGTATTTGACGCGAGCAACTTCTTTGACCTGTTGGCGGTTGCTCATGTTATAGTGGATTAAGCCGATTCCCCCGCAAAGAGCCATAGCGATTGCCATTTCGGATTCGGTCACCGTATCCATATCCGAAGACAAGATTGGAATGCTGAGTTTAATCGCCTCGGATAGCGAAGTTTCAAGACGAACCTCTCTAGGCACGACTTCCGAATAGCGAGTCGCCAAGGAGACATCGTCAAATGTCAGACCAGTTGGTAGGCATTGTTTGAAGAAATCATCAGCCTTAAGGTAAAAGTCATCATCCATAATTCGTCCTTACGTCATCGTATGAGTATATTATATATGATAGAAAGCATTTACTCTCTCAAGATTATTCCATGAACGCATCACGTCAGTTCCGTCTCTACGATGAAAAATTCGCTTATCCACTGCGTACTGCGCACGGTGTATGGGAAGGTCGCCGGAGCATGATACTCAGAGAAGAACAGTCCGACGGTTTGGTCTCCTACGGCGAAGTCGCTCCGACACCTGGATTTACGAATTGCGATATCGACGATCTTCTACCCGAGGTTGAAGCTTGGGTTCGAGGCGAGAGTTTGGGCTCCACCCCCGTTTTTCTGTCTGCTCTATCCTGCCTGTCCTCGGAGGTTTGGCGATTTTCCGGTGATTTTAAAGGAACCCCGATTATGTGCTCAGGGCTTGATGTTTTGGAGGAGAATCCTGTCCACCTCACGCGGAAAAGAAAGATAGGCTTGGGCTCTCCCAAATCAGAAATCAATGAGATTCTCGAGTGGATGTCGCGTTTGCCTGAACAGGCAAAGGTACGCCTTGATGCAAATGGTTCTCTGAGCATCGAGTCTTTGCAGTTGTGGATCGATGCGTTGGAAGGTGAAGCCAAGTTGGAGTTTGTCGAACAACCTCTCGCGGTCGGTCAATTGGAAGAACTTAAATCTCTATCAAGGGGTACTTCCGTCCCGTTTGCTTTGGATGAATCGATTGTTGATGGAGGAGGGCCTGAAGCTTTGAGGATTAACGGATGGGAGGGGTACTATGTGATCAAACCATCTCTTTTCACCGATTGGGAAGAAATGATCCGATTCATCAAGTCGGAACCGGAAAAATCAATCGTATCCACTGTTTTCGAAAGCCCTTTTGGCTATGAGGCGGTTTGTCGGTGTGCATCCCATTCCACGGCGGTCGCCGGGCTCGACCGGTCTTTGTTCAAGGGCAATTCGAAGGAATTCGCCGAACACCACTCCAACCCGTTAATCCCCCATGCGGTTGGCGTTCTTCAGTTGGATCAACTCTGGGAATCCTTATGAGTGGAGGGTATGAAGTGCGATCCGAGCTTTGGCTTGATCCCGACAATGACCCCAAAGAGCCCAAGCTCCTTTTCGCAAAAAAGGTATTTGATCTTTTTGAAGATTTGCCCGCAGTGCATTTTACCAAAGACAACCCAAGGCCTTTATCCTCAAACGTTTTTTCTGCGACTTCGGGGGCTGAAATTTTCGCTTTTCAGACGGGAGGCACATCTGGGAGAACCACTCGAGTCGTCCACTCTACCGATACCCTTGACCGAGCGGTCGAAGGATTGCAGGCCAAGATTGGCCCTCAGCCAATTTCGTCGGTTTGTTGCCTGCCTTTGCATCACTTGGGTGGATGGATGCAAGTGCACCGTGCCATTCGTACTTCGGGTTCGGTTTTCTTTTGTTCATACCGCGACCTAGGGGAAGATCGGTTGGGTGCAAAGCTTGAGGGGCGCTGGTTGTCCTTGGTGCCCACTCAACTTTTTCATCTCATCAAATCACCCAAGGCCGTCTCAAACCTCAGGAAAGCCAAAGGTGTTTTCGTCGGAGGAGCGGCGATGAGCCCAAAGTTGACTGCTCTTTGCCGCAAAGAAGTTCTGCCCATTTGGCCAACTTACGGGATGAGTGAGACGGCGGGAATGATTACTTTGCTTTCCGCGGATGAATTTCTAAACGGGCGGGAAGGCGTAGGGAAAGCTCTGTCTCACGCCGAATTGCGGGTGTTATCCGAATCGGGTAGGGTGGCGGTGAAGTCCAAAAGTTTATGTTTGGCGAAACCTCCCATTCATTTTGGACCCGATTATTCCTATCGAACCGAGGACTACGGTGAAGTCGATCGTTTAGGTTATTGGAAAGTCTTGGGAAGGGGAGACCGGGTTATCGTAACTGGCGGCGAAAAAGTTGACCCAGGAGTAGTGGAGAAAACAATCTTGGATTCAGGCTTGGTCGAGCAATGCTTGGTCGTCGGCATCAAGGATGAGCAGTGGGGGCAAAAGGTGACCGCTTACTTGTCTCCAATGGGTGCTGATCTGAACCGCATCAAAGGTATTGTTGGGGAAACCCTTTCAGGTGAAAAATACCCAAAGGAATGGGTCCTCGTCGACGAGCTTCCTGTGTCGGAAATGGGCAAGCCTTTACATTGAATCAAATCTTTTCAACGATTTGGTCGGCCAATCCATATTCGATGGCCTCCTTCGCGTTCAAATAGAAATCCCGATCCGTATCAAGTTGGATTTTTTCCAAATCCTGTCCAGAGGTCTTGGCGAGAATTCCGTTGAGCTCTTCTCTGAGTTTCTCCATTTCCTCGGCTTGAATATTAATGTCGACGGCGGCCGCAACCATGCGTCCGGTTATGAGAGGTTGGTGAATGAGAACTCTAGAATGAGGATACAAGAAACGCCTTCCTTTGGTTGCGCCACAAAGAAGGATCGATCCCATGCTTGCAGCCATCCCCGTAACGACGACCTTGATCGGGGAGCTGATCAGTTGCATTGTGTCGAAAATAGCCATCCCCGCAGTAATTGATCCACCTGGTGAATTGATGTAGAAGGTAATTTCTTTACCCGGGTCGGATGTCTCCAAAAAGAGAAGCTTTTCCGTCAGATCTCTTGCAGACCGATCGCTTACCTCTCCCCAAAGAAATATCTTTCTTTCCTCAAGAAACTTGCTTTGAATCATTTCGGTGACGGAATCACGCTTTTTGTCTTTTTCTTCGCTCATAAAAATATTTGCTTTTGTTGTAGTGAAATTAAATCGATGGGTCGAGCATCTGAATGCGTCTAGCGTGCCTTCCTCCTTCAAAGGTCGATTGTAACCAAGTCTGCACGATCTCAAGGGCTAATTCTTTAGTTATTTGTCTTTCGCCGAGAGAGAGCATGTTGGCATCATTGTGCTCCTTGGCTAACTTGGCAGTCTCAACGGACCAACAAAGAGCGCATCGGATACCGCGCACCTTGTTTGCCGCCATGGCCTCTCCATTTCCACTCCCTCCAAGAACAATCCCCAAATCACACAAACCTTCGGAAACCGCCTCTGCAGCGGGACGAATAAAATCTGGATAATCAACAGATTCTTCCGAGAAAGTTCCAAAATCCTTGGTTTGGTAGCCCTTTTCCAAAAGGAAAAGATTAATTGCCTCTTTGTAGGCGAAACCAGCATGATCGGTTCCCAAGGCAATTCGAATCGTTTTGCTATCGATAGTCATCTTTCAGCCTAGGTTGAATAGGGTGACGACGGGAAAGGACAAGAAGAAAACCCGCTTTGGGTTAAATAAGACCCAATTCCATCTTTCCTTCTTCTGAGATCAGGTCTTGTGTCCACGGTGGGTCCCACACAATCTCTACTTCCGCGTCATCAATGCCTGGCAGTTCCAATACCTTGCCTTTCACGTCTTCGGCGATGACGGGTCCCATTCCGCAACCGGGGGCCGTCAGGGTCAAGTCAACAAATGCGACTCTCCCTTTCTCTTGGATCTCTTCGATCTCTACGCGATAAATTAGTCCCAAATCAACTACGTTGACGGGGATTTCCGGATCAAAAACGGACTTGAGGTTTTCTCTGATTTTTTCAGCACTTGCCGGTTCCTGATTACCATCTTGAATTTTGAGCGAAGAGGCGGAAGCTTCTTCGCCGAGGGCATCGGCGTCTTTGGCCGCTATGCGGTACATGCCCTGAAGCGTCATGACGGTGAAGTTTCCACCAAGACGATGAGTGACTGTAACCTTTTCACCTTGGGGTAGATTGAACTCCTCGCCATGAGGGATCAAGGTAGCCGATACGTCTCTGGTCAGTTCTATTTCTTCTTGGTTATTGGACATGTCTTGAAAATGGGGTTACTCGGTAAACGAGTTGGCGATTCTATCTCTGACATCTGCGAGTTGCTCTTCCGCTCCTATTTTTTCTATTACTTCCTCGAAAAAGCCGAGGATAATCAGGTGCTCGGCTACGGTTCGGGGAATTCCCCGACTGAGAAGATAAAACAGTTCTTGGTCGTCTATCTTGCTTGTGGTCGCACCATGGCTGCACTTCACTTCGTTGGCAAGAATTTCCAGTCCGGGCATTGAGTCCGCCTCGGCTTCGTTGCTCAAGAGCAGATTTCGATTCGTTTGATAGGAGTTGGTTTGCTGAGCTTCATTTTCGACCTTGATGAGTCCCGAGAAAATCGTTTTCGCCTGGTCGGCCAGAGCATTTTTGAAAGTGAGTGTACTTTTGCCATTCGGTGCCACATGATGCTGCATGGTTCTTTGGTCGAACAATTGTCCTTTGGTTGCCAAGGTAACCGATAGATTCTCAAATTCAGCTCCTGCTCCGGTAAGTGAGCCTTTGGATTCCACGCGAGTTTGGGCAGATCCCAAGTGTATGGCGAGGTTACTCATAAATGCATTCTTTTGAACCTCTATGTTTTCCAGGTTATGGAAAGAACTGTGTTGATTCATTTCCTGAATGATTATCCTGGTGAGTTTCGATCCTTCTCCAGCCTTCACATGCGTGAGGTTGGTTAAAAGTCCTCCACTATCCGAATTGGTGGAACTAACTCTTTCGACGAGAGTCACCTCGGAAAAGGGTTCGAGTTCTATTACGTTGAGATGAAACCTTGCCAAACCCTCGCAGTTCGTGCGGTGGTCCACAAAAAGAGGGGAGTCTGGTTTCTGGTTTTTGCCAACACGCAGATAGAAACCTGCTTCGGCAAACGCCCGGGCAAGATGGAAACTTTGGTCAGCGCCTAAATTCGGGCCTGCGAGATTCGGCAGATCGATCAGGAGATTGGGTTCTTGCAGTAATATCCTGTCCAATTGTTCGAGGGTAGCCGTTTTTCCGTTTGCCTCAGGGGAATCGAAAACAATGCTGTCCTCGGATTGATCAAGCCCGGAGACTGCTTTGTATCCAAAGCGAGCTTTGGGAGAGAAACGCCAACGATCGTCTTTTAAGTTGGTCGACAGTTGCTTGGTCTTTTCCCAGTTTTCCCTCCGGAAATCGGCAAGCCAACCTGGTTCCCAGGATCTTTTGTCTGCAAACTCATCAAAAAAGGATTCCGATGAAAGCAGGGAATGTTCCGGCTCGGGTGGGGCTGAAGATAGGCTCATGTTGGGAGTTCGGATATTACCCGACGGAATCTTCCATTTCCAAGTCGATGAGCCTTTTGAGCTCGACGCTGTACTCCATGGGGAATTCTCGAATCAGATCATTTACGAATCCATTTACGCACAAACTCATAGCCTCCCCTTCGTTCATTCCTCTTTGTTGCATGTAGAAAATTTGTTCGGCACTGACTTTCGAAACACTTGCTTCATGTTGAACGGAGTTTTCACTGCCTTGAACGGTGATCGCGGGATAGGTGTCCGTCTCGCTCTCGCTGTTGATGAGAAGGGCATCGCATTCGGTGTTGTTACGGCAATGCTTGAGATGTCCGGGGATTTGAACCAAACCACGGTAAGAGGAGCGCCCTTTCCCTATCGAGATGGATTTGGCGATCACGTTGCTCGTCGTCTCATCGGCGGCATGCACCATTTTGGCTCCTGTGTCTTGGTGCTGTCCTTCGTTGGCCAAGGCAATCGACAAAACCTCGCCCCGAGCTTTTCTACCTTTCAGGATTACGCCCGGATACTTCATTGTCAGTCGGGATCCGATATTGCAGTCAATCCATCTGACTTCCGCCTCCTCGTGAGCCATTGCTCTTTTGGTTACCAAATTAAAGACGTTATTGGACCAGTTTTGAACGGTAATGTATTGGATCTTCGCTCCTGGAAGGGCGACCAGTTCAACCACTGCGCTGTGAAGAGTAGAGGTTTCGAATTTTGGAGCGGTACAGCCTTCCATGTAGGTGACTTCGGAACCTTCGTCCGCGATAATCAAAGTACGCTCAAACTGTCCGAAGTTTTCTGCATTGATACGGAAATAAGCTTGAAGAGGTTGCTCCAATTTCACTCCCGGCGGAATATAAATGAAGCTACCACCACTGAATACCGCACTGTTGAGGGCGGAAAACTTGTTGTCGGAAGTAGGGATAACCTTGCCAAACCATTTCTTGAAGATCTCAGGGTACTCCTTGAGTCCTTCCGTCGAGCCCACGAAGATGACGCCCTTTTCCTCTAAGTCGTCTTTCATCCGGGAATAAGCCGCTTCGCTGTCGAATTGAGCTTCAACTCCAGCCAGGAATTTCCTCTCCTGCTCCGGAATGCCCAATCTCTCGAAGGTATTCTTAATGTCGTCCGGAACTTCATCCCATGTCCTGCTGGGCTTTTGACCTTTGGCAAGATAGTAGCGGATCACGTCGAAGTTGATGTTTTCCAGATCCTTGGTCGCCCAATGAGTCGGCATAGGCTTTTTCTCGAAGGTAGACAATCCTTTCATTCTGAAATCAAGCATCCAAGGCTCTTCTTCCTTTACTTCGGATATATACCTTACCACGTCCTCGGAAAGGCCCGTTCCCGCGTCATAGGCGTAGTCGGTATCGAAATGAAAGTTTCCTTTCTCCCGGTCGATATTTACGTTGGCTTCCGTGGTCATTGTGAAAAAAGTAAAGTAAGATTCATTGGCAATACCTTTGCGGTCAGGCGGCGACTTCTGGACGAATCCAATCGTAACCCTTGTTTTCAAGCTCGATGGCTAGTTCTTTGTCCCCGGACATAACAATTTTACCGTCGCACATGACATGAACTTTGTCGGGTACGATGTAATCGAGAAGTCTCTGGTAATGAGTTATGACGAGAAATCCACGATCGGGGCTTCTCATTTGGTTGACACCCAATGAAACTTCCTTGAGGGCATCTATGTCCAAGCCACTGTCGGTCTCGTCCAGAATACAATATTTGGGGCTAAGAACAGACATTTGCAAGATTTCGCACCTTTTCTTTTCCCCGCCGGAAAACCCTTCGTTGAGAGAACGGGAGGTGAATTTTCTATCCATACCCAAAGCATCCATTTTCTCGTACAAAGTTTTGTAATAATCAACAGCTTTGACGCTTTCTCCTTCAGGAAGGCGTGCTTGCAGCGCTGAGCGAATAAAGTTCGCTATGCTGACGCCGGGAACTTCTATTGGGTATTGGAAGGCCAAAAAGAGTCCAAGCCTGGAAATCTCATCAGGGGCCAAACCCAAGAGTTCGTGCTCGTCTAGTTTTGCGGTGCCAGCCAAAACCTGGTAGTCGGGATGCCCGGCAAGCACTTTGGATAGAGTGCTTTTGCCGCTCCCGTTTGGTCCCATGATTGCGTGAACTTCGCCGACTGGAAGTTCAAGATGCAAGTCCTGGAGAATGTTTTTACCGTCAATGGAGGCGGTCAGGTTTTCAATTTTAAGAGAGCTCACTTTGATGATTATAAGTTGGGAAGAAGATTAGCTGAGAGGTTTTTTGGTGGAACCGATGAAAGAAAGATCAAAATTTTCAGCCAAAAAACCTTCCGGCAGAATAGACTTGAGGTTGGAAATTGTCGTGGAATCCATCGCTAGATCAAATATTTCTCCAGTTCTGCTGCACTTAAAGTGGGCATGGGGAGTTAAGTTGGGACAAAAACGGGTAGGTGCACGGTCAATGTTTACCTGCCTAACCAACCCGCAGTCGACGAGGGTTTCCAAGCAGTTGTACACAGTAGCAAGGGAGATAGTGGGAAGAACTCGACGGACCCGAAGGAGGATTTCATCTGCACTCGGATGATCCTTTTTCCCCAAGATGACTTCGTAGACGGAAGATCTCTGCTTAGTCGGGCGCAAGCCCTTCCTTTTTAAAGCGGAGAGCAAATCTTCTTTGTCTTGAACATTGAGTGTGTATGGCATTCGACATACAGGCTATCGACTTTGACCATGTTTTCAATCCCAAAATGGAATTATTCTAATTATAAAAAGGGAAATTAGGTGACACGATTAAGAGTTCTAATCGCCGATAGCCAAAAGCTAGTAAATCTAATAGTCCGTAAAGGTAAACAACCCCCAGAGAAAAGTCGTTTTATTCCCGCTGAAATCGCGTCGGTACCACAATTCTTCCGACTGAAGCCGAATGGTTCCAGTCTCGATGGGAGCGAAAGAGTTGGGTGAATGTGTGAGAACACCTGCTACATTCACGTTCTTGGAAAAATATTTCTGCGTCCCAGGAAAAATTTTGCAACCAGAACCAAAAAGGCAGGCGCATGAAAGACCAACTAGAATCAGGGCTTTTGTGATGGATCGCAAAAAAACTTTCATGGTGAAATTCAAATGGCATTACATTGCAGAGTCAATTCGCAATTCGGGTGGTTCCTGTCGAGTTCTTGGTTGAATGCGAGGCAATAGTCCGCTAATACGGATAACTATATTTTATGGCCAAGGAAACTAGCTTACTTGACGAAATCGTCTCACTTGCAAAGCGGAGGGGTTTTGTTTTTCAATCATCCGAGATTTATGGAGGTCTCAACGGCTTTTTTGACTACGGCCCTTTAGGCGTCGAGTTGAGAAAAAACATCAAGGATGCTTGGTGGGAAGACATGGTCAGGCGCCGCGACGACATGGTGGGCCTTGATTCGGGTATCATCATGAACCCCAAAGTGTGGGAGGCATCAGGGCATGTTGATGGTTTCACTGATCCGATGGTCGATTGCAAGGAATCAAAAATGCGGTACAGAGCCGATCAACTTTTTGCTGCCGAGGTACGGGTGGATGGCACTAGTTTGGGCTGGGTCTCTCTTATTGAATCTGAAAAGATGGAAGATGAGGCCACAGAAAAGGCGGAGCGCATGAAAAGAAAAGCCGCCATGCAGGGTTCCCTTGAATCTTTGGACCTTAGACCCTACGACGAACTGGATGCGGAGGAACAGGGGCAGGTCCCATCGCCAGCCACCGGTACGGTGGGTTCGCTTACGCCACCGCGGGAATTCAACATGATGTTCGAGACTCACGTTGGAGCTTTGCGGGATGGATCTTCTCTTTGCTATCTTCGTCCGGAAACTGCGCAGGGAATCTTTGCGAATTTCAAAAACGTGGTGGATACCGGTCGGGTCAAGGTCCCCTTTGGTATTGCCCAGATCGGAAAAGCTTTTCGAAACGAGATTACGCCGAGAAATTTTATTTTCCGTTCACGTGAGTTCGAGCAAATGGAAATCGAGTATTTCATTCCGCCTGGTGAAGAGGAGTGGAGGCGCTATCACCGCGAATGGATAGACACAAGAAAAGGTTGGTTTAGCTCGATAGGTTTGACGGATGACTTTTTGGGGGAAGAGGTACATCCTAAGGAAAAGCTAGCCCATTACGCTCAAGCGTGCACGGATATTACATTCAAGTTTCCTTTTGGGGAACATGAATTGGAGGGAATAGCCGCACGAGGAAACTTTGATTTGACTCAACACCAAGAG
>Ga0055584_100001044_pt1 | contig 26884 bp, 20 predicted proteins | sample OSDHelmetaG_FD_58716 | JGI IMG/M metagenome (GOLD analysis project Ga0055584, IMG submission 58716) | Pelagic marine sediment microbial communities from the LTER site Helgoland, North Sea, for post-phytoplankton bloom and carbon turnover... | ecosystem: Environmental > Aquatic > Marine >...
GTCCCCGACAGATTTTGGTCCAGAATTCACCAACGCAGCCCGCCACCCTGTAGGTGTAGTCGTCAAGTTCACTTTCCTTTTCCAAGGCGGTAATGATGCCTGAGGAAGGATTGTTGAATCGTTTCAGATCCAACTCCTGGCCGCTGGTGATGGTTTGGAGGACTTCGCGGATGCGTTGCTGATCGGAATAGGCGAACCGGGTCAGCACGGACAAGGCTTCTTCAATTCGCTCCAAGAGGATGCGTTCAGCGTCGTCGGTCTGACGGTTTGCCAGCCCGACAAGATTTACGGGGATTTCTCGTTCCCCGAGAATCCGCTGCTGGAGATTTGCCAGCGCGGTGAGGCGGTCTTCCATGGGCACCAGATCGGTGTCCGCAATGGTGTCGGTTGCTCGGGCCAGCAGATACGCAAGGCTGATTTGCGGCCGGATCGATTCCGGCAGCATGCGCATGGTGAGGTAGAAAGAGCGTGAGACATCGCGCAGCAGGGAGGTCAGCAACGGAGAATCCGGGTGCGGAACAGATGCGTGATGGTCGGACGCCGCCATGGTCGGTCAAAATCGCTCCTAGGATCAGCGGGAGGCTTCCGTCAACGATTGGAGCGCCTTCCGCCAACGCCCGACCTGTTTCGATACCTGCGTGCTTCCGGGGGAACCGACCATCTTGCGTTTCTTCATCGCACGTTTCAGATCGAAAACGGATCTTGCTGCCGGTGTCAGCAGCTTGGATACGGATTGCAGTTCGCTGTCACTCAGTTGGTTGATGGCCACACCGCTCTTTTCGCTCAATGCGACCAGCGATCCCACGACGTCGTGGGCCTCACGGAATGGCATGCCCTGGTTCACCAGATAGTCAGCCAAATCGGTGGCAAGAAGCAGGGGATCACCAACGGCATTGGCGCAGGCTTCCGGGTTGACCGTCATGGTCGGTAACATTGACGCCAGCAGTCGGGTTGTGGCCCGTATCGTGTCAGCGGTATCAAAGAGCGGTTCCTTGTCCTCTTGCAGATCACGATTGTAGGTCATGGGCAGACCTTTGATGGTAGTCAGCAAACAGGTGAGATTACCGTAAATGCGCCCGGTCTTGCCACGAGCCAGTTCGGCGATGTCCGGGTTCTTTTTCTGGGGCATCAAGGATGAGCCGGTCGTGTAGGCGTCGCCCAGCCTGACGAAGTTGAACTCGGCTGAAGACCACAGAATCAGGTCTTCGGAAAGGCGGGAATAGTGCGCCGCGATCAATGCGGCGGCGGCACAGAATTCCACGATGTAGTCGCGATCACTGACCGCGTCCATGGAGTTCTGTGTGATACGTGGTTTGCCTTTGGCGTCCACAAAACCGAGCTGCCGGGCTACCAAACCACGGTCGATCTCGATGGTTGAACCCGCCAAGGCACCGCTGCCAAGGGGGCAGATGTTCACGCGTTCGAAGCAGTCCTGAAGCCGGGAGATGTCGCGATCAACCATCTCCACATAGGCCAGCAGGTGATGGGCAAAGTAGACGGGTTGTCCCCGTTGCAGATGGGTGTAACCGGGGACCAACACGCTCGCATTGTCGGCCGCCGAGTTCACCAGGGCCGATTGGAGCAGGCGCAACTCCGCGATGGTGTCGACGATTTCGTCCCGCAACCACATGCGGGTGTCGAGTGCGACCTGATCATTGCGCGACCGCGCGGTGTGCAGCTTCGCTCCGGCAGGCTCACGTTTGGTCAGTTCCGCTTCGATGTTCATGTGGACATCCTCGTAGTCGGGATTCCACTCAAACACACCCGTCTCGATGTCTTTGGCAATTGCCGACAATCCGCGTTTGATGGCCGTGAGTTCCTTTTTGGTGAGGACACCGATCGATTGCAGCATGGTCGCGTGCGCGATCGATCCCTGAATGTCATGGCGCCACAGTCGTTGATCGAAGGAGATGGACTCAGTGTAGGCCACGACGTCGTCTCCGGGGCCTCCGGAGAATCTTCCACTACGTGATACGGGCTTGCGTTTGCTCATCTGACAGGCTGCGCAATCTGGGGGAGGGGGATACAAAAGTCACGACCGCTTTTCGTATGCAAGGGAGAGGATTCGCTTTGAAAAAATCGATCCGAGAGATCACACTTTGCCTGCCTTCCAACGATGGCGATTTTTGATGAGTGAACAAAACTCAGGCGCAGAGGGCCGCATGTTCCGCTTGAAGGACATGGATGCGAAGTTTGCCGTGCATTGGAAAAGCGGCTCTCTCAAATACTCCGGTTCCAAGAGCCTTGCAGAGGGGGGCACGGCCAAGCTGTCCACGTGCATGGATACCAACCTGCATCGTGTGGTGGTCTACAAGACGCTGCACGACCATCTGCGAGAGAGCGACATCGAGACGGCGCGTTTCGTGCGTGAGGCGCGGGTGACGGCAAACATTCAACATCCGGGGACAGTTCCCCTGTATGAGCTGGGACGTGATCGACAGGGCAATCTCTTTTTCACCATGAAGAAAGTGGAGGGACGGGATCTGCGGGACATCATTCTCGCGTTGCGGGATGGTGACGCAAAGACGAAGGAACAGTTTCCGTTGCCAAGACTCATCGACGTGTTGATACAGGTTGCCAACTGTGTGGCTTACGCGCACGAACAGGGGGTGATCCATCGGGACCTGAAGCCGGCGAATGTGATTGTGGGCGGATTTGGGGAAGCGCTGGTGTTGGATTGGGGGCTGGCCAAGATTATCGGGGAAGCGGAGGAAGAGGAGACTGTCACGGGAATTGCCGTGTCCGATCTGGAACTGACGCCGGTTGGCCGTCGCTACGGAACGCCCCTCTACATGTCACCCGAGATCGCGCGCGGCGAAGCTGAGATCGACGGGCGTGCGGATGTTTTCAGTCTGGGAATCATTCTTTTTGAAATCCTCACCCACGAGCAGTTGCTGAATGGCAGGGATGTGACCGAGGTGACGGATCAGTTGCTGAACAAGCCCATTCGTTGGCCGCGAAATGTGGCTCCGCAGCTGAAACCGCCGCGGGAATTGGAGGCCATCTGTATCAAGGCGCTGCGGCGGGACAAGGAATCCCGCTATCAGAGCGTGAAAGAGATGGTGGCGGATCTGCAAAGCTATCGGCTGGGGGAGGAGATTTCCGTGTATGAGTATTCCGGGCTTGAGAAGTGGAACCGCTGGAATCACCGGCACGCCATGACGCTCAACACATTGTCGGCCGGCGTGATCGGCGCGCTGCTGCACTGGTTGTTTACGCGCTGACGCAATTTTGAGCATCGTGCCGTCCTCGTGGGCATACCGGGAGGTTGGCAGGATAGCCGGCGAAGGGCATGGTGCTGCGCATCATGCGATTCATATTGGCCATGTTGGTGTTCGGGTTTGCGATGCGAACTGTGGGCGCGGCGGAATTTGAGGTCACCAAACCTCCGGCGTATCTCAAACTCAAACCCTTCTACCAGAAGCATGTAAGCGCGAACGGATATCCGGTGGTCGGTTCCGGCAAGGTCAGTGACTACGCGCTGAAAGAAGCGGCGTACCTGATCAACATGATGTTGGCCCAGCGTCCCGATGTGTTGAAGGCGATGGTCGCGAGTCGATCGCGCATGGTTGTGATGGCGCACACGGAGTTCACCAGTGATGTGCCGGAGCACGGCCGGTTGAAGCCTCACGCTTGGTGGGATGCCCGGGCAAGAGGATTGGGCGGCTCGCGGACTGATCCGGTCTGTTCCTGTGCGGAAGAGAACGTATTGGGCTTTGATGGGGATCCGTATCGCAAGGAGAACATCCTGATTCACGAGTTTGCCCACAATATTCACCTGCGCGGGTTGGTGAACGTGGATGACACCTTTGATGACCGGCTGAAAGCAACCTATGACCGTGCCATGAAACAAGGGCTGTGGCCGGGCAAGTATGCGGCCATGAACAAGAACGAGTATTGGGCAGAGGGAGTGCAAAGCTGGTTCAACAACAACCGGGAGAACGATCACGATCACAACTTCGTAAACACTCGGGCGGAGCTGCGCTCTTATGATTCCGGTTTGGCCACGATGTGCGAAGAGGTGTTCGGCAACACCGAACTGGTCTACACGCGTCCCGAGACCCGGTTGACCGGACACTTGGAGGGATTCGATCCCACCACGGCTCCGAAGTTCGAATGGCCGCAACGCTTGAGTGAGACGCGGGCGGCGATCAAATTGGAGGCCAAGGCGCGGGCCGCGAAACTGCGCAAGGCCGGCAACAAGACCCAGAAGAAAACCGCCAAGCCCAACATCGTGGTGATCATGGCGGATGATCTGGGCTGGATGGATCTGCATTTTCAGGGGAACAAGCTGTTGGATACGCCAAACCTGGATCGGCTGGCCGAACAGGGAATGCGCTTCACCGATGCGTACGCGGCGGCTCCGGTGTGTACTCCGACCCGGGCGGCGATGATGCTCGGTCTCTCACCGGCTCGATTGGGGATCACGAATCACGCGCCCGGTCATCGGGACGGATTCAAACCGAAGGGTGCGGAACTGGTCGGTGCCAAGAAACGCAATTATCTGCGACTCGATGAAGTCACCATCGCGGAAAGATTGAAGGAGGCGGGATATGCCACCGGTTTTATCGGCAAATGGCATCTCTCTCATCCTGGCCGGGAGAACAAGGATCTCAATGAAAAGGACCTGCGGCCGGAACATCAGGGATTCGATCTCAATGTTGGAGGCAATTCGCGTGGTGGCCCGCCGAGCTTCTTTGAGCCGTATCGAATCGACGCCATCAAGCCACGCAAGGAAGGCGACTATTTGCCGGAAAGATTGGTGGACGAAGCGATCTCTTTCGTTCGCGCGAACAAGGACCAGCCGTTCTTTCTGAATTTTTGGAACTATTCGGTGCACTACCCGATTGAGGCACCGCAGCATCTGATTGAGAAATACCGGCAGCGAAAGGGCGTAGGGAATCCGGCATATGCGGCGATGATCGAGGGGATGGACACGGCGCTGGGAAGACTGTTTCGTGAATTGGATACACTCCAGTTGAGCAAGAATACGCTCTTGATCTTCAAATCGGACAACGGATCGCTTTTCAGCAACAAACCCTTGCGCGAATTCAAGGGATTCCTCTACGAAGGCGGCATCCGCGTTCCCTGGATCGTGAAGTGGCCGACCGTGGTGGAACCAGGAACGGTCTCATCGGTTCCCGTGATCTCCATGGATGTTCACGCGACGATCCTTGATGCGGTCGGCTTGGAGCAGCCGGCGTTGACGGACGGGGTGAGCCTGCTCCCATTGCTTGGCCAGATGGCGGAGCCGAGGCGTGATGCGCTGTTCTTCCACTATCCCAACTATGCTTTTCACGGCCGGAACCGATTGGGGGGGGCGATCCGGGAAGGAAATTTCAAACTTATCGAGAACTATGACGACGGCTCTTTGGAACTCTACAACCTTCGCGATGATCTGCGGGAACGAAACAACCTGGCGAAGACATCAGGCGAACTCGCGGCCCGGCTTCAGAACAAGTTGCACGTCTGGTTGAAGGAAGCCGGCGCCCAAATGCCGCAGAAACCAGGTGACTGATCTGCCCGGCGGCGTTTCGTGCGAGTCGGTTTACTTCGCCGGTTTTGCCTGCTTCGCCGCCAAGACTGAAATGTAGCTGGCCACCCCGCGCAGATCTGCGTCTGAGAGGTCGTTGACCATCAAGTGCATTTTTGCGCCCTTGATGTCCCGTTTGTCGGCACCACGATTGCCGTCACGAAACTTTCGCAACTGGCGTTCGATGTACCAATCCTGCAAGCCGATGAGCGGAGGGCTCTTGAACACCAGTTCGCCGGTCGCGTTGTACCTGTGGCATTGCATGCAGACATCTCGGAAGATGAATTCCCCTTCTGTCAGATCCCCTTTCAATGTGTTGCGCGTGGGGTTTCGGGGGAGTTTGGAGACGAGTCCAGCGATCGCTTCGGTCATCCTCGGTGTCAGTGTGGCCGCAATGGCATGCATTTGTTGTCCGCTGACGTCGTCAGCAGCGGTACCGCGGATGGATTTCTGGAATTTCTCCAACTGCGTCTGCACGTACCAGGCGGGCAGTGAGGCGATTGATGGCGTTTTCAACTCCCGTTTTCCCTCGCCCTGGGGACCATGGCAGGTGGCGCAGACTTGACGAAATTTCTGCTCGGCCTCCGGAGTTGCACCCGCTGCAGAACCGATCAGTGCGACGCTGATGATTGTGGACGCGAGCAGGCTTCGGATGACTATTCGCAAAATGATGAAAGGTTGAGTTACCCGGCGGCTTCCTCAGCGGCCTTTTGGCGCCCGGCGCTGAGGATGTCGAGACCGGTGAGAATCCGGGAAAGTCCCTGTAGTTCATAATCCTCCACAAACCCGTCCTCCAAGATTTCGTGCAGGACATAAAAAACGGCCTCGCCCGGCCACTGGGTGCGGGCGGCTTCGAGGTTGCTCAGGAAGCGGGCGAGTCCCATGAGATCCTCTTTGGTCACCTTGCCTTTGGCGCGTATCTGCCGGATGTATTGGATCGTTGCCTGATGATGTTCGGTCATTGTGCTTGGCTGGTTGGGGGGCAGTTGGTGGACTCGAACTTTTCTTTGAAGCCGCTGCGGAACACGGTTTCGAGGGTTTTGGCGGCGCTCGGACTCACGCCGTGGCCCCAGCGTTGGAAGCCGAGATGGTAGCTGAATCTTTCCGCCGAGCCGTTGCTGTCAGGAACGTAGATGTTGCACCAGTCGGTCTTGCCTTTGGAAACGACGAAATCCGACCTGCCGATCGTGAGGGATTTCCACTCCCCCACAGGTTCCAGTCCCCGGCCCGAGGCTTTGGCCTTTCGCAGAATGCTGAGCAGGCTCCGGGGCCACTGCATTGCGGTCTTGGGATCGCTTTTTCCAAGTTCGAAAAGATCTCCGACGATACAGGCGCAAGCCCGGGCAGGACTGGCGTCGAAAAATGACTCACGGGCCTGCTTCCAATTTTCACATCGGCATTCATGGTGAACGAGGCGCATCACCGCCAACGGTTCGTCCAGTTTTTCGCGAACCGTCTCCACCTCCAGTGGAGGGAGGGTGAAGTCAGACAGTTCGTATTCAACACCAGGTTCCTCGTCCGTTTCCTTCTTGGCGGTGAACGTTGTCTCTTCGGCGGCATCATCGGCCGCTTGGCCCGCACTCAGGATTTCTATTCCCTCGAGCACGTGTAACATAGCTTCGCGTTCGAAGTCGTCAATCTCCCCGTCCTCGAGCACATCGCGTAGCACCTCATACACGGCGATGCCGGGCCAGGTCTCCCGGGCCTCGAGATTGTCGTTGAGGAACATTGCGAGATTGATCACTTCCTCGTCGGTCACTCCACCATCGGACGTTATATCGCGAATGACGGACAAGGTGTCGAGTTTGGTATCCATACGTAGGTCGGTTGTTGCTTGGGAAAGTGCAGCAAAGAAGTGGCCTGTATCAACCCTGAACCGAAGGATCGTTTTCTGCCTGCATCCTGTGGTGTTGCTTTGCTCGCCAACCGAGGAAGGTCGCTACACCGATGAACAGAACCAGCGTGATTGCATACTTCATTGCAAATGCTGAGCTGCGCTTGTGCTCGTAGTAGCCAGCCCACGGGAGTTTTTCATCCCAGAGGTTGATGTCGTCGGAATCGTTGCCTGAGCTGGTCGATCTTCCGTCTGCACACAATGAATAGAACGAAGCAGAAAGGTGCCCTGAATCGTTCGTTGAAGGGACAGCTTGAATCGGTCGTTTCCAGCCATCGACCGGAATTCCTTTGATCTGCCGCACGTTAAGATACGCATGCCGGTTGGTGTTGATTTTCGCTGCGCTTCCTCCCTTCAACTCCTTCACCCAGTTCGAGAGCGGAAGATCCGTCTGATACTCATAGTGAAATATGTCCACTGCTTGTTGAGCAGCCGTCAGGTCTTTGAATGTCTGATGCTCTTGGCCGCGCCTGTAATCTCGCGGGAAGTGCGGGGACATACTGATGCAGAACATTACGAATATCCCTCCGGTCAAGAAGGTATAGAACACTCGATCCAGTCGCGGCGTCGTGGGCTGAATAGATTCTTTGAGTTGGTTTTCTTCAGACAAAACAAGTCATGCGGGCGTTCAGACGGTTCGGGTCGAGCTGGCCAGTGGCTTGATCTCGCTGAATTTAGTTCTAGCGTTTCTTCTTTGACGATCCCGATTTGGCGCTTCCTGACGAGGTGTCCTTGCGGAAATTCAGACTGGCATGGGTGTCTTTGGTTGGCTTGAGCTGTTTGCTGCTGAGGCGATCCACGTCCTTGGCCAGACGGAACCATTCCTTGGACATGGCGGCGACTTTGTCGGGGTGCTTGTCCGCGAGATCGTTTGTTTCAGTACGGTCTCTTTTGAGGTTGTAGAGTTCCCATTTTCCGAGTTTGGCGGAGACGATTTTCCAGTCACCTTGGCGGAGTGCTCGGTCGGTACCAAAGTGGAAGTAGAGGGTTTCATGACCATCGCGTTGTTTGCCCTGGAAGATGGGCAACAGTGATTTGCCTTGGAGCGGATCAATCTGACGGTCGGCGATCTGTTTCGGGTAATTGGCTTGGCCGACATCGAGGAACGTGGCCATGAAATCAATGAGGTGGCCGGGTTGGTCGGTGAATGATCCGGGCTTGGTCTTCAGTCCCTTGGGCCAATGCGCGATCATTGGTGAAGAAATCCCGCCTTCGTGCTGGTTCTGTTTGTAGAGTCGAAAGGGTGTGTTTCCGGCGTAGGCCCAGCTCGCGTCATAGGTCCAGTAGGATTTCTCGTCCCAGGGTTGCAGATGTCGGCCACTGGTCCGTTCGAAAGGGCAGGCTCCATTGTCGGCGCAAAACAGGAACAGGGTGTTCTCCCAGACGCCCTTTCTTTTCAGATCCGCAACCAGGCGTCCGATGTTTTCGTCCATGACATCAACCATGGCGGCGAAGACTTCCATGCGGTCGGCCTCCCACTGCTTTTCACTTTCCTTGATGGAATTGAAGGCGGGGACGTGATCGGGACGGGAAGAGTTCTTCCATTTCTTTGGGATGACGCCGGTCTTGAGCTGTTTCCGGTATCGGGAGGCGCGGATCTTGTCCCAGCCGGCGTCGTATTTGCCGTCGTATTTTTTGACATCCTTTTCCGGTGCATGAAGTGGGTAATGCGGCGCGTTGTAGGCGACATAGAGAAGAAACGGATCCTTCTTTGCGACGGCTTCGTCGAGGAATTCCAGGGCGAAATCGGTGATCGCATGGGTGGTGTAGAAACGACGGCCGTTCAATGTTTTCGGAATGTCGTATGGCTCGCCATTGTAGCGGAAGGAGTTGTCGCCGGTGAAGAAGTTGCAGGCACCTGAAAGATGTCCCCAGTAGCGTTGGAAACCGAAGTCGGTGGGTTGTTTGGTGAGATGCCATTTGCCGGACATGGCGGTGAAGTAGCCGGCCTTGCTCAATACTTCGGCGATGGTGGCGCCGCGGTTGAGTTTGGTGCTGCCGGCCTGATCACAGTAGAGGCCGGTGAGCAGGGAGACGCGGGAACTGTGGCACTTCGCAGTATTGTAGAAGCTACGGAAGCGCAAACCGTCGGCGGCGATGGAATCCAGGTTCGGGGTGTCGATTTCGGAGCCGTAGCAACCGAGATCGGAGAAGCCGAGATCGTCGGCCATGATGAGGACGATGTTGGGGCGATCGACGGCATTGGTGGTTAAAACTGTCAGTGCCAACGCGAGGAGACTGAGAATCCGTTTCATGGGCGGGATTGAAAGGTGGTAATGCGTTCGACGCAATAGTGGAACTGTGCGGGTTGTTTTGTCGCCCCTCCGGGGCACTGAAGTGGGCTCGCGAGTACGCTTTCCCCACCGGAGCGGTGGAACGCTCACGCTACGTCGGGAAACGTGTTGCTAAAACGAACACATTGTTCCCAGCGCCAGCGGTCAAAACCTCCGGTGGGGAGAGTGTCCCCACGAGCCCACTTCAGAGTTCCGAAGGGACGACACTATTCCGTTCCCTGAATCTTGCTGAGCCGTGCGCCTAACCGCTGAACAATCTCCGGATGATTGCTCCAGAGATTTGTGGTTTCGGATGGATCATTGTAGAGATGGTAGAGCTGCCCAAGCGGACCTCCCTCCTTGTCGTGATCGATTTCTCGCGGACGGGTAAATCCTCCCGACCCACGTCGTGGAATCATTTTCCACGGCCCTTGCCGGATGGCGAACGCGCCCCAGAGCGAGTGATGCACGGAATAGAGCCGGGTGGGAGGTTGCGGAGTTTTTCCGAAGAGCAGGGGAAGCATGCTCCGACTGTCTTCTCCGGCATCGACGGGGAGATCCGTGCCGACGAGGTCCGCGCAGGTGGCCATCAGGTCGGTGAGCTCGATCAAAGTGTTGTTTGTGCTGCCCGCCGGTGTCTTCCCCGGCCAGCGGACTACGAAGGGCACGCGATGTCCACCCTCCCAGATGTCGGCCTTGGTGCCGCGGAGGTGTGCGTTCCCTTGGTGTCCGAACTCTTTCATCTTTTTGGCACGTCCACTGAGGCGATAGTGCTTCTTGTCGTCCGTCTCCTGAGCATCCCAATAGTGGTAGAGCCCACCGTTGTCGGAAGTGAAGATGACGATCGTATCCTTCGCTGATCCGGTGCGATCAAGGGCATCCAGTACTGCACCCACGAAGGCGTCGGTTTCGACCACAAAATCACCATACTCACCAGCTTCACTGGTGCCGAGGAATTCGACATTCGGGATGACCGGGAGATGGGGCGAGGTCAGGGGCAGATAGAGAAAGAAGGGTTGCCCGTTTTCTTCCTTCGCATGCTTTTCGATGTATTGAACGGTCTTGCCCGTCAGTTCCGGCATTACTCCCGCAATGGTGAAGTCAGGCGATCGGATGCCTTCGTCGACGGCGATGAATTCCGTGCGTATTCGAGGCGATGGAATATTGGGAGCGATGACAGGAAGGTCGTTCTCAATATAGCAGAACGGCGACATGTTCAACGAGGCGGAGATGCCGAAGTAGTAGTCGAAACCGCGATCGATGGGCCCTCCTTTTACCGGAACGGCATAGTCGACTTCACGGCCGGATCGCGGCGGTGTACGTCGATCAATCGAGACGGCGGGCAACGCTTTCCCGGCCCTATCGGTCCACGTCATGCCCAAATGCCATTTGCCGATGCAGGCGGTGGTGTAGCCGCTCTTCTGCAACAAGCCGGGCACTGTCAGTCGATCTTCTGCGATCAGCGGAGGGTCGAAGCCGTCTAGCACGCGGTATTTGAGTCGCGTGCGCCAACTGTAGAGACCGGTGAGAATTCCGTATCGCGTTGGCGTGCAGACAGCGGACGGTGTGTGCGCGTCCACGAAGCGCATTCCCTCGGTCGCGAGGCGGTCGATGTGCGGTGTCTGAATCTTCGATTCGGGATTATAGCAACTGGTGTCACCGTAACCGAAGTCGTCGGCCAGAATATAGACGATGTTGGGATGGCCTGTGGCCGTGCCTGAGTTCACAGCCAGGATTGCCAAGACCAAAAGAAACGACGCTATCCTCATGCGATGAGGGTAGCGTCGATCGTTGCCGGTGAAAGTCAGATTATCGGGGACGATATTGGGCGCGAGCCTCGGGCAACCACTTGTTGATGTTGTTGATCCGGGTCTCATCCAGGGGATGAGTGCGCAGGAACCACGGCGTTGAGGCACCACCACGTTGCCGGTTGTAGGTTTGAAAACGCCGCCAGAAATTGGCCGCCTGCGCGGGATCATAGCCGGCGCGTGCCATGTAGATGAGTCCAATGTGATCGGCTTCGGATTCCTGTCCTCGACTGTGCGGTAGTGTCCGTCCGACTTTCGTGCCAACTCCGTAAGCACCCAGGATGAGGGCCTGCGTGCGCGGATCATATTTCTGAATGCTGCCGCCCAGGGCCTTGCCGCCGGCCTGCCAGAGCATGCCTTCGCTGACTCGCTCGGCTCCATGGCGGGCCACGGCGTGCGCGACCTCATGCCCCATCACGGTCGCGAGTCCGGTCTCGTCTTTGGTGATCGGAAGAATTCCGGTGTAGATCCCGACCTTGCCACCCGGAAGACAGAAGGCGTTCGCCTGTTCGCTTTCAAACAGTACGAATTCCCACTGCGCGTTGGGGAGATCGGCGACTGCGGCGATGCGTCGGCCAACGCGTTCCACCATTGCTCTCGCGGCAGCGTTGCGGCTGAGCGGAGTCTCTTTCTTGATTTTTTGGAAACTGGTAAGGCCCAGTTGCATCTCTTGAGAAGCGCCCATGAGGATCAACTGACTGCGGCCGGTGATCGGCACGCTTTGGCAACCAGAGAACAAGGAAAGGGATAGTGCGAAAGTCGACACCAACGTAGCTCGTGCAATTCTCGAAAGCTTCATCAGGTGCCGATGATAATCAGACGACAATTGTTGGCCATCGAATATTCTCGATCAGGGTGGTCTAAAATTTTCTAGAAAAATGTGTGAGGTTTTTTGAGCTCGGGTAGTAATAGGGCAATGCCAGATTCCGAGTCACAGCGATATGAGGCTTTTGTTGAGCTTTTTGCCCGATATGAGGGTGATTTGCGGGCATTTTCGCGTTCGCTGATGCCGACTTGGCATGATGCTGATGAGGTGGTGCAGCAGGTGGCTTTGGTGGCGTGGCGGAAATTTGATCAGTTCGATCAGTCCACCAGCTTCATCAAGTGGGCCTGTGTGATCGCCCGTTTCGAAGCCTTGGCCTACCGGCGAAAGATGGCGCGTGATCGACTGGTTTTCCGGGAGGATCTCATGGCCCAGCTCGCCGAGGAAGCCGCCGAGGAGACGGAAGATCGAAAGCTGGAGAACGCCGCTTTGGAAGGTTGCCTGAGGAAGCTTCCGGCGGAACAGCGAGAATTTGTGACATTGGCTTACACGCCAGGCACGTCGACCAAGGAACTCGCTGAAAAAGCGGGCGTAAAACCCGGTTCATTCTACATGCGGCTGAATCGGCTTCGGAAGACTTTGCTGGATTGCGTTGAGTCCACCCTGGCGCAGGAGGGTGCGGCATGAAGCTGACGGATCAGGAACAACGCTGGATCGAGGATTACTGCAACGAGACGATCTCGGCGCAGGAGTTCGAGCATTTCCAGAATGCGATGGAGGCTGATGCGAATCTGCGCAGCGCGTTCCGCAAATACCTTTCGCTCGATGCCGGGCTTCGTCAGGGAAGTGAATCGGTGCAAGAGATTGGTGCCGCTTGGACAGGCCATGAACCGCAACGCGACAAGATCGTTGCGTTTCCCGGTCCCTGGCAATGGGCTGCCGTTGCCGCCCTTTTCATAGTTGGAGTGTTTTTCGCCACCCGTCCGTTGCCGGTAACCCAGCTTGCGGATGCCGGGGACAATAGGGTGGAGCCCAGTGCCCAGGGCTTCGGCGTGCTGACCGGCGTCGAAGATGCGGTTTGGGACAGCCATCCGGAGTTGGCTCCCGGCGACTTGCTGCCCGCGGATGAGATTCGGCTGAAGTCTGGTGTGGCCCAATTGGAACTGTTCAGCGGCGTGACGATTGTCGTGGAAGGCACTGCCGCCTTTGAGATTCATTCGTCGATGGAGATGAGCGTTCTCCAGGGCAGGATGCGGGCGAATGTCCCGGAACCTGCCCACGGTTTTCGTATCCGCTCGGCGGAGGGCGAGGTAGTGGATCTTGGAACCGAGTTTGCAGTCAATATCACCCCCGACAAGTCCGAGGTGCACGTCATCGAAGGCTCGGTGGAATGGCACGCGGCTGGCGAAGCCGACAAACAGTTGATGGTCAAAGGGGAGGCGATCAGTTCCAGCAAGGGTGGCGGCGAACAGCGGATGGTTGCGAAGGTCGATGAATTTCTTGGCATGCGTGAATTGAATCAGCGCCTCAACGCCGGACGGTCTTCCCGCCGTGACGAATGGCTGGCTCACAGTCTTGATCTCAGTCGGGATCCGAGATTGGTAGCCTATTATCCAATGTCTCGGCCCGGACAATGGCATCGCCAACTGTCCAACGAGGCTCTTGTTCCGCAGGCCGCGACCGACGGTGCAATCGTGGCGGCCAATCGTGCGGTTGACCGCTTTGGTCATTCCAACGGCGCACTCGATTTCAGTGCTACGGGCAGTCGCGTGAAGGTGAACGTCGCGCAGGAACTTAGCTCCCTCACTTTCATGGCGTGGGTAAAGATCGACAGTCTCGATCGTTGGTATAATTCACTGTTTCTGACGGACGGCCATGAACTGAACGAACCGCACTGGCAGATCATGGATGACGGACGGCTGTTCTTCTCGGTAAAACGGCGCGAGGCCGATCGGGAAAAGAAACTTTGGGACAAGCACATCGTCTACTCGAAGCCCTTCTGGACGCCCGCCATGAGTGGCAAGTGGACGCAGATTGCCACTACCTACGATACGTCCACTTTCATGGTCACTCACTACGTCAACGGCCGTCAGATTCATCGTGAGGTGTTGCCTGAAAATATGCATGTCGGGCGGGTGAAGATCGGTTCCGCCTCCATCGGGAACTGGAGTGAACCAACCCGTGATGAGTCAAAATTTTCCGTCCGCAATCTGAATGGCAGCATGGATGAATTTGCCATCTTCTCCGCCGCATTGAGTGCTGACGAAATCGCCGAACTGTACCGGAACGGCAAACCCTGATTACGACATGAAGAAACACATCATCGCAGCAAGCGCACTGCTGTTCTTCGCCGGCGCAGTGACCGCCGCCGACAGCAAACAGGAACAGATCGAACGACTGTTCACTCTCAAGGTGAAGCCCATGCTCTCCCAGAAGTGCTTCGGCTGTCACGGTGGTGATCCGGAAAAGAAACCCAAAGGCAAGTTCGACCTGACCACCCGCGAGGGATTCCTCAAGGGCGGCTACGATTTTCCCAACTCCCTGGTGCCGGGTTCATCCGCCAAAAGTTACGTCATGAAGATGGTCAAATGGGAGGATGAAGACTATGAGATGCCGCCCAAGAAGAACGACCGCCTGAGCGAGGAGCAGATCGAGGATTTCGCCAAGTGGATCGACGCCGGAGCTCCCTGGCCCAGCGATGAACGGCAGAAGGAAATTCATCTCGCCGAGCAGAACAAGAAGCGCACCAAAGATGGCATCATGGTGAAAACCTCCGGCGGTCTGGCTGATGAATGGACCTTTCGCCGCTATCAGCCCGAAGACATTTGGGCCTTTCAACCGGTGAAGAAGCCGAAATTGCCGAACCGTGGAAAGCTGGATCCGGTGGATGCTTTGATCCGTTCCGAGTTGAAGAAACCGGGTTTCAAGGCGGCCGAAAAAGCGGACGCCCGCACGCTGATTCGGCGTGCCACATTTGATCTCACCGGTCTGCCGCCGACTCCAAGTGAGGTTTACAAGTTCAACCAGGCTTACAAGCAGGATGCTGACAAGGCGTGGAACGAGTTGGTCGATCGGTTGCTTGCCAGCAAGCACTACGGCGAGCGGTGGGCACAACACTGGCTGGACGTCGCGCGCTATTCGGATACCGGCGGATACTCGAATGACTACGAACGTTCCAACGCCTGGCGCTATCGCGACTGGGTGATCAACGCCCTCAACGAGGACAAGCCATACGATCAGTTTGTCATCGAACAATTGGCCGGTGATGAATTGGCTGACCGGTCGCTCCGCAGCCGGATCAGCGATTGGGACAAGTTCCAAGCCGCCCGGACGAACGGAAAATACAATGAGCAGGAAAGTGCACTGTTGGTGGCCAGTTCCTTTCTCCGCATGGGCCCGTGGGATCCTGCAATGGTCAAGAAGCCGGAGGCGCGTCAGCTCTATCTGGATGACGTTGTCAACGCGGTGGGCCAGACCTTTCTGTCGACCACCATGCGTTGTTTGAAATGCCACGACCACAAGTTTGATCCCTTGCCGACCAAGGATTACTACCGCTTCTATTCCGCGTTCTCCGGGACGCAGTTGTCCGAGCGGAAGGCTCCGTTTCACAGTGCTGAAAATCGGGCCGGCTTCGAGGAGGGCAAGGCTTTGACCCAGCGCCTTCTGGCCTTTGCCACCGCGAAGGTCAAAGCGCTTGCCACCAAGCGCGAGAACGAAGCCCGCCGATGGTACAAGGAGCACAATCTTCCCTACCAGACTCTCAAGGAGCGCAAAGATGTGGACGACGACAAGAAGCCGCCTCGCCATTGCGGTCTGAGTCCGGAAGAGCAGGGCCGGCTCAAGGTTCGGGAGCAGGATGTCTGGATCTGGACCCGCCGTCTGGAGCGTTATCAGCCCTACGTGCAGACCGTGTACAACGGTCAGGATCCCGGCTTTCTCAATGCGCGCAAACTGCGCATGAATGCCAAGGCGAACATGGATTGGCGTCCGAACAGCACCATTCTCACCGGTGGTTCACTGGAAGCCCCAGGTGAGAAGGTTGGCCCGGGGGTTCTCAGTGCCCTCGGTGTTCCGGTGGCCGGGGCCAAGGATGATCCCTACGTCCTGCCTGACTCCCTCGAAGGCCGTCGCCTCGGTTTGGCCAAATGGATCGCTGATCCGCGCAATCCATTGACCGCCCGTTCGATTGTCAATCGCGTCTGGCAATATCATTTTGGCAAACCGATTGCGGGTAACCCGAACAACTTCGGCGTCAAAGGTTCCAAACCGACCCATCCACGACTGCTCGATTGGCTGACGGCCGATTTCGTCGAGAACGGTTGGAAGCTGAAACGCCTGCATCGCCAGATCATGGCCTCGCAGACCTACCAGCAATCCGGCAGTCATGCTGACATGGACAAGCTGCGCAATGAGGATCCCAACAACGATCTCTTTGCCTACTTCCCATCACGTCGTCTGACGGCCGAGGAAATCCGCGACGGCATGTTGAAGATCACCGGCGAATTGAACACGAAAGGCGGCGGTCTGCCGATCATGCCGGAGATGAATCTCGAAGTTGCCCTGCAGCCACGCATGATTCAGTTCTCTTTGGCTCCCGCGTATCAGCCATCGCCCAAACCTGACTTACGCAACCGTCGCAGCATTTATGCCTATCGGGTTCGCGGTCTCGCCAATCCGTTTCTTGAGACCTTCAATCAGCCGAACCCGAACGACTCGTGCGAGGATCGCGATGCCGCCTCCGTTTCCCCGCAGGCCTTCACCTTACTGAACAGCGACGTTGTGACGGCGCGCTCCATCGCGTACGCCCTTCGCGTTGAGAAGGAAGAGGAGACCCTCTCCAAACAGATCGATCGCGCCATCCATCTCGCTTTCAGCCGCAATTCGACCAAGCTGGAGAAGAAGAAGCTGATCGCCTACGTGAAGGAGATGCGCGCCTACCATGAAAAGGTGAAGCCCGAACCAAAGGAATACCCGACCAAGATCACCCGATCCCTCGTCGAGGAATTCACCGGGCAACCTTTCGAATACGAGGAGATCCTGCCGGTTTTCGAAAACTACGTCGCAGACAAGCAGGCTGTCGACGTGAGTCCCAAAACCCGCGCTCTCGCCGACCTCTGTCTTCTGTTGTTTAACTCAAACGAGTTCGTGTACCTCTATTGAGTGAGGATTGAATATCGATTGATGAACAAGGATTTTTGATTTTTGAAACGGGAGCTGGCGCATGAACGAACAGGCCTTTGATTTGGAAGATCGATTGGTGGATTTCGCGGTCCGTACAATAACGGTCGCGGAAGCGCTGCCCGACTCGAAGGCCGGTAAACATGTGGCTGGCCAACTGGTTCGCTCGGGCACTTCGCCCGCACCAAACTACGGCGAGGCGCAAGCCGCTGAATCCCGCAAAGACTTCATTCATATATTGAAGATCTGCCTGAAAGAACTTCGAGAAACTCTGATCTGGCCAAAGATCATACATCGCAAACAACTTTGCCCGCCGGAATGCCTCAGTCCGATCATGGAAGAGGCCGACGAGTTGATCTCAATCTTCGTCAGGACATTCAAACCGCCGAAGAAAACCAATCCGGCGAAGCCGCTAATTAACACTTCAAAAATCAACAATCCCTGTTCATCAATCGTCATTCTCCCGGCCCTATGAAATCACCAATCTGCTCCCGCCCGTTTTCCTCCGCCGCCACTCGCCGCGAATTCCTTTACGGTCTCGGCGCGTCCATGGGTTCTGTCGCCCTGACCAGTTCGCTGGCGAAGGACGTCGCCTCCGCTCCCGGTCCTTTGGCTCCCCGGAAGCCGATGCTCCCGGCCAAGGCCAAGAACGTCATCATGCTCTTCATGGAAGGCGGCCCGGCGCACATGGACACCTTCGATCCAAAGCCCAAGTTGACTGAACTCCACAAGACCGAATCCAAGAGCACGAAGAGTCTGGCCAACGGTTTCAAGTTCTTCGTCGGCAGTCCTTTCGGTTTCAACAAGGTCGGCCAATCGGGTATCGAGATGTGTGATCAATGGAAGCATCTCAGCGATCCGGAAGTAGCCGATGAACTCTGCAATTACCGCGGCTGCCAGGCCGAGTCGTTGAATCACCCTGAAGCGTTGTTTCACATGAATACGGGCAGTCGGCTCGGCGCGGATCCGGCGATCGGGGCCTGGGCTACCTACGGTCTCGGCAGTGTGAATCAGAATCTCCCTGGCTACGTCGTCATGACCGAACTTGCGCTGCCGCAGGGAGGTTCACGGAATTGGTCCAACGGCTTCCTGCCTGCCTATTATCAGGGCACTCGCCTTCGTCCTACTGGTTCGCCAATCCTCGATCTGAAGTCACAGGGTTACAAGTCTCGCGAACATCAGCGCAAGGCCCTCGATGCGCTTGCCATGTTGAACGATCAGCACGCCAAGAAACATCCCGAGCACGGTGATCTCGCCGCTCGCATGGAATCCTATGAACTCGCCTACCGCATGCAGATGGAAGTTCCCGAAGTCATCGACCTCAAAGGCGAACCCGAACACATCAAGGAGATGTACGGGATGAACCAGAAGGAAACATCGGAGTTCGGCAAGCAGTGCCTGATGGCCCGTCGCATGGTCGAAAAGGGCGTGCGTTTCGTGCAGATTTTCTCGGGCGGTTGGGACAGCCACGACTACCTCGAACGCGGTCACGGCTCCCGCATCAAGAGCGTTGATCAACCCATCGCCGCCCTCATCAAGGATCTCAAGAAGCGCGGCATGCTCGACGACACCCTCGTCATCTGGACCGGTGAATTCGGTCGCACGCCCGACAACAACAAGCGCGGCGGCGTCTACTCCCTGGGTCGCGGCCACAACGCCGACGCCATGACCATGCTGATGGCCGGTGGTGGTGTGAAGAAGGGAGCCATCGTCGGCGCCACGGATGAGATCGGCGCCGAAGCCGTCGATGTGAAACACCCCATCCGCGACTTCCACGTCACGCTCCTTCACCTCCTCGGCCTGGACGACAACAAGCTCACCTACTTCCACGCCGGCCGCTACAAACAGCTCAGCCAGTTCGGCGGTAAGGTGATCAATCAACTGATTGCCTGACAGCAGTTGCACTATTGCGTGCTGCCAGGTCGCTGATTCAGTTTTGGATTGGCCGTCACAGGAGAGGACAGCAATTGGTGTTTTTGGTGCGCGCCAGTTTTTGCAATGGCGGTATCTTCGCCGCATTCTCGGAATCCGTCGCCGATCTGACGGCGGGAGTAGCTGTGGCGGCGCAGAAGGATGGCGCCCTCGTTTCGTATGATTCGATATGTCGTCCGTTGCTGTGGAAGTCCATCGGCGGGCAGGAGAAGTGCCGGAAGGTCAATCGCCTGGCGCGACGGTGAGTTCTACCAAGCGAAATCTTACCCAAACTTGCCCGTGATGAAGGCTGGTTGTGGCGGTTGAAATCGGCACACTCCGCGCGTGCCCCAATCGGAACAAGACGCGGACAACGAGACAACTTGGCATCCGATGGTATTGTCTATCTGGGCCATGTCGGCTGCGTTTGGCACCTATTTCTGCATGTACGGGTTTCGCAAACCATACACTGCAGCGACCTTCGACGGGGTGCTTTCATTCGACGTCGCATTCAAAACGCTCGCGGTCGCCTCCCAGGTTTTTGGTTACACGCTTTCCAAGTTTATCGGCATCAAGGTGGTCCCGGAAATGCCCCCGCATCGCCGGGCCGCAACCATTCTTTGGCTGATTGTCGGCGCGGAAGTCGCCTTGCTGATCTTCGGCCTGCTGCCTCGGCCTTTTAATCTCGTGGCGTTGTTCGTGAACGGATTGGCCCTTGGCATGGTGTTTGGGTTGGTTCTTGGTTTTCTCGAGGGGCGCCAAGTCACGGAAGCTCTGATCGCGGGTTTGTGCGCGAGTTTCATTCTGGCTTCCGGAGTCTCCAAATCGGTGGGACGCTGGTTGCTTGGAATGAACGTGCCGGAGACTTGGATGCCATTCTGCGCGGGACTGTTTTTCTTGGTCCCATTGTTCGTGTTCGTGTGGATGTTGCAGCGAATTCCTGCGGCGACGGCGTCGGACAAGGTCGAGCGCGCCGAGCGGACAACGATGTCGCATACCGATCGCCGGGCGCATTTCCGTCGTTATGCCCCCGGTTTGTGTCTGCTCATACTGGTGTATCTGACTTTGACCGTGATCCGCAGTATCCGCGACGACTTTGGGGTCGAGCTGTGGCAGGCCCTCGGATACACGGGCAAGCCGGGTGTGTTCACAACCTCGGAGACCTGGGTGATGTTCGGTGTGCTCGCGATCACGGGGTCGACCATTGCATTGCGGAGTAACCGGGTGGCGTTTTACGTCTCCCTTGCCGCCAGCGCGTTGGGATCACTGGCGATCGTCGGTGCCTGTATTGCCGTGCAACGGGAGGCGGTGAGCGGTTTCTGGTTCATGGTGCTGCTCGGGCTGGGGCTCTACGTGCCGTATGTGATGATTCACACGACCGTGTTCGAACGGATGGTGGCCTTGCTGCGGGACAAGGCAACGATCAGCTACCACATCAACATGGCCGATGCGTTTGGCTATCTTGGCTACGTGATCCTGATGATGACTCGTGGTTCCATGGCGGAGCGTGGAGACCTGTTGGGATTCTTCCTCTCCTTGACAATCGGGCTGGCCATCTTGGCGATCGTCCTGCTGCTCGCGGCGGCTTGTTATTTCTGGCGTAAGGAACAAAGCTTGGGTGCCAATGCTGAATGATCTCCCCAAGGAAGGAATTGTCGCACGATTGTCTCATACAGGTGGACCGTTCGAGCTGGACAGTGTCGGTCTCCCGGAACTGCGGGCGGGGGAAGCCCTGCTGAAGGTCGAGGCTTGCACGATCTGCGCGAGTGATCTGCGCACTTTTCGTGGTGAGCGGGCCGCGCCGGCTTCGGGGCTGCTGGGGCACGAGATTGTCGGGCGCATCGTTGCCCTTGGTTTGGACGCCGGTCCGACTGATATCGACGGTGAAAGCGTGGCGATCGGTGACCGCTTCATCTGCGGCGTCGCGGCGTCGTGTGGTGATTGTCGTTATTGTGAACGAGGCATCCCGCAGAAGTGTGTTTCACTGCAGAAATTTGGTCATGCTGCGGCGAACGATCGGTGGCAGCTTTCGGGTGGCTTCGCCGAGTTTTGCCATCTTCCGGTGGGGGCGGTCCTCGCACGGATTCCCAATTCGATCGCGGCTCGCCAGGCCGCATGGCTCGGATGCGCAGGAGCGACGGCGGCAGCAGCGCTCCGCACCGCCGGCGACGTTGAAGGTCGTGTTGTGCTGGTGATCGGCAGTGGGGCGGTTGGTTTGTTCGTGGCCGCCATGGCCGCCGCTGCCGGCGCTCACGTGTTGGCGATTGATCGTCGGGAAGACCGATTGGCGTTGGCCCGAAGTGTCGGAGTCACGGCTCGACATTTGGTGACCGCGGAACAGACGGCGGATCAACGCCTCGAGACATCGGAAGCCTTCGTGCGGGAACATTCCGTCGGCTCGGGAGCCGATGTGGTGTTTGAAACTTCCGGAGCAAATGAGTCGGTGGTCGCCGCGCTGTCGCTGGCCGATACTGGTGGTCGCATTATCCTGGCCGGTTCCGTGGCCCCTTCCAATCCGGTCCCCCTGCGACCGGAAAAGGTCGTGACTTCGCTCCTCCGGATTGAAGGGGTACATAACTATACTCCGCGGGATCTGGCCTCCGCCGTGAGTTTTGCAAGTGCCCACGCCATTCTGCTGAATCATCTCACCGCAGATTTTCCGTCCATCCGGCTGGCCGAGATCAATTCGGCATTCGATTCCGCGCTATCAGGTAAAAAACTTCGCGTTGCGGTGGAACCCTGAAATCAGAATGCGTTGAGGTCAGGACCGACTTACGACTGCTGCTATCGTGTTTTGACTGCTTCGGAAAAGAGTCTGTGAGATTTCAAGGCGGGCGGCTGGAGTCGCGAAATTTGCACAATCTTGACCCGCATTTCTGTGAGGCAGTCTGAGTTCTTTCGTCACCACGTGAAACACTGATTGCCTTCACGACAAAGTTCAGATAGTTGGAACGCACATGCATATTAGGACCGACAATTCACTGAATCGCCGCACCTTCCTCCGCGGTGTCGGCGGCGCGCTGGTTGCGCTGCCGCACCTGAACATCATGGCTGCGGGCAAATCGCCGCCGCCGCCAATGCGGATGGTTTGCGTGGGGACCAATTTTGGATTCGTACCCCGAATGTTCTTCCCCGAACAGCCCGGTCGCGATTACGTGGCACCCGAATTGATTCAGCAGCTGGAGCAGCATCGCAGCAAGTTCACGATCTTTTCTCAGCTGGATCACGGGGTCGAAGGGGTGGGGGGGCACACTGGTGTTCATGCCTTCCTCTCGGGAATCCGTTCCAAGAACTCCAAGGGGCATGCGGAGAAGAACATTACATTGGATCAGAAAGCCGCGGCGCATGTCGGCGCCGACACGCGTTACTCGTCGATGCAGTTCTCCGCGGGGGGAGATGAGGGAATGGCGCTCTCTTGGAATAGTTCGGGTGTGGCGCTGCCATCCCATAGCAGTCTCGCAACATTGTACGCGATGTTGTTCCAGGCTCCAAGGCGGGAACAGTTGAGCGTTCTGCGCCGGACGCATCGGGAGAAACGCAGCATCCTCGATTTGGTGGAATCAGATGCAAAGATTCTGCAACGGCGGATCGGTCGGGAAGATCAGGAGAAGCTCGATCAATACTTTACCTCAGTTCGGGAATTGGAACGCAAGCTCACCCAGTCTGAAGCCTGGTTGGACAAGCCGAAACCGAATGTGAATTACAAATTGCCGGCCGATACCGGGGGCTTGGATTTTGTCGGTCGCGTGCCGCTCTATTACGACTTGATGAAGCTGGCGTTGCAGACCGATTCGACCCGCGTCATCACGTTCTCGCTCGCAGACATCGGGGGCAACTCGGGAGGCTTCCCGCTCACCCGCGGTTACCATCAATTGACGCACCACGGCAAGGTGGCCAGCTACATCGAGGAACTGTCGATCATCGAACGCTTCCACACCCAACAGTTCGGTCGTTTCTTGGATGAACTCGACTCCGTTCGCGAACCCAATGGCAAGACCCTCCTCGACAACACGATGGCGCTCCTCGGCAGCGGCATGGGCAATGCCAGTTCGCATAGCAACAAAAACCTGCCTTTGTTGCTCGCCGGTGGCGGCTTCAAGCACGGCCAGCACATTCGCTACGAGAAGGGTTCGACGCCGGCATGCAATCTTTTCGTTTCCATGTTGCAGAAATTCGGGATGGAGACGGATAAGTTCAACTTGGCCACGGGGACTTTGAACGGTCTGGAACTGGCATGAGACTGCTTCTGAACGTAGCGGGATTTGCGAAGAATTCCGTCTGGATATTGAAACTAAGTCGGAAGATTTTGCATCTTCCGCTACTGACAGTCTCGCTCAGCGCCGCTTCGCTTGATCCATCTGTCCCCAAGTTCGTCGATCGCTATTGCATGGATTGCCACGATGCGGATACGGCGAAGGGTGATCGCGAATTCGAGGGACTACTGAAGACACCGGACAGTGTCAGCCAATACCAGGCACTGGAGGAGGTCCTGGAGCAATTGAATCTCGGGGAGATGCCGCCAAAGAAAAAAAAGCAGCCGACCGATGCCGAGCGGCGCAAGATCGTGGCTGAGATCACCCGTTACCTGACGTCGGCGGAGGCATCCACGAAATCTCCTTCCACGGTCATGCGGCGGCTGACGCGTTATGAATACAACAACACCATCCGCGATCTGCTGGGCGTCGATACCGTAGCTGCGGACATGACGCGATTGTTCCCGTCAGATCCACGGACGCATGGATTCGCCAATCTCGGCTCCTCGCAGGCTTTGTCGGAGCATCAATTGAATCTCTATATGGAGGCGGCGCGGAGTTACCTCGATTTGGCCTTGGTATTCGGACGGAAGAAACCGGATCGGCGCGAATGGGTCTTCTCGCCGCGGGACTTTAACGGTGAAAAGAAGAACGTGGGCACGGTTCGGTACCGCGTTTGGGACAAGGATTATCAGCATTTGGATATCGCTCATGGCCAGCCAGTCGACAGTGGTCCGACGTATCCGAAGGAATTCGCCGGCAAAGGCGTCCCGGTGGAAGGGCGATACCGGATTCGAGTCACGGCGACGGCGAAGGGGCGCAAGCATCCCTACGATCCAGCGATCTTTCCGAATGATCTTTCGGTGCCGCTGCAATTGGGATTGTGGCATGTGCCGGACGAGAGTTTTTTGGGTAAACGAGTCTCGGAAGGCCGGGTGTTGATCGGGGCCTACGATCTTCCCGACGACGAACGGATGGTGATCGACGAAACTGTCTGGATGCCGGCCGGCTCGCTGCCATACGTGCATTGGATCAACGGACCGGGCGCTTCGAAGCGGATCATGCGGGAGCTCACGGAGAGGTATCATCCCGAGGCGGAACGCCGTTCGCAGACGAAGATCGATCGCCTGCGCGAACAAGGAGTGAAGGTTTCGGAGGATGCGCTCAAACAGAAGGTCTGGATCTCGGATCTCTACCAGGGCCCCCGCGTTCGTTTGTACGGGATGACGATTGAAGGGCCGCTTCATGATCAATGGCCACCCGCCGGTCACCAGAATGTCGTGGGCCAGGAAACCAACCCACGATCAATCAAGGTGGCCGAGCTGCTGACCGCATTTGCGAGCAAGGCGTTTCGTCGTCCGGTGCCCCAACGGGAAGTGGCGCACCAGATCGAATTCGTCCGCCGACAAATGTCCGCCGGCCTGGGCAAGACCGAGGCGCTGAAGCAGGGGCTGGCCGCCATCCTCACGTCACCTCGTTTCCTCTTCCTCGATGAGGGCGATCCCGCGAAATCCGGTCCGCTGGATGACCATCAACTCGCAAATCGGCTTTCCTATGCACTGTGGTGTTCCATGCCCGATGGACAGCTCAGCGAGTTGGCGGCAAACGGGCGATTGCGTGATTCGAAGATATTGGCTGCCGAGATCGATCGCTTGATCGACCACCCGCGTTCAGCTGCTTTCGTTGAACACTTCACCGACGCTTGGCTTCAACTCTACAAGATTGGTTCCATGCCGCCGGGGGACAAACAGTTTCCTGCCTATTATCGCGGTCGTCTCGAACCGGCGATGAAGACGGAAACCCGCTTGTTTGTTGCGGATGCCCTGAAGCAAAACCGTTCGCTGAAACACCTGATCAACTCCCGTTCCACCTTCGTCAACGGCAGCCTTGCGCGCCACTATGGACTGACGAACGTCACGGGTAATGCGTTCCAGAAAGTGGCTTTTCCGACCGGTGGTCGACGGGCGGGACTGCTGGGGCACGCCAGCGTCTTGACCGCCACCGCCAACGGTGTCGAGACCTCACCCGTCGTCCGGGGTGTCTGGGTTCTGGAGAACATCCTTGGCACGCCACCGTCACCCCCTCCACCGGACGTTCCCCCGATTGAACCCGATACTCGCGGCGCCACGACCATCCGCGAGCAGTTGGCGAAACACCGCAACGTTGCTGCCTGTGCGGATTGCCACGCCAAGATCGATCCGTGGGGCTTCGCGCTGGAATTCTACGACCCAATCGGCGGCTTTCGGGAGCACTACCCGATCATCCGCACAGATGGAAAGATCTCGGAGCGCCAAGGTAAGCGGATCGATGGCTCTGGTGAACTTCCGGGCGGGGAGTTCATCCGGAATGATGACGGTCTGCGAAAAGAGCTTCTCAATCGCAACGACCTGTTCGCCCGCAATCTCATCAAAAAATTCCTCACCTATGCTAACGGCCGGGAACTCACCTTCCGCGACAATGCGGAGATCGATCGGCTAACCAAGCGACTCGCTGCTTCCGGCAATGGCTTCCGCGACTTGGTTCGCAGTTGCCTACAAAGCGACATCTTTCGCAATCGCTGAAGAATCAACTCAGCGCCATCAGCCGCCAGTTCGGGAATGCCAAAGGTCGACCAAACATCCTCATGAATCAGCTCTCGTCAGTGTCAGAATGGAGTGCAAAGCGGTTTCCTGCGGAATCCAATACAATGGCACGAAAGCCTTGCAGTCCGCTGGAATGCTCATCCTTGACGACGCTGCCGCCCAGTTTCGTGACTTTGGCGATGGCGTCACGGAGCCGGCCGTTGGCATGCAAATGGAAGAGGATGCCAGTCTTGTTGGCGACTTCCACGTGGCGTTCGACCAGACAGCCTCCATTGCCTTTGTCGTGTTCCAACGCGCAGAAGGAGATTTCTCCGAACTGTTCTTTGGCGACGTTGATGGCGAGAACGCCGGCGTAGAATGTCTGTGCCCGATCCAGGTCGGCGACAGGGATGTCGAACCAGACGGCCCGATTGTTGCCATGTTGAATTCACTCGTGCGACGGCAATGCCAGATCGCGGCGGATTCGTCATTTGCGAGACCTTCCCCAGCGTGCGTTTGACAATCAGGGAACCAGACACAGTTTCCTAACATGCAAAGAATTCAGTCCATCACATTCTCCCTCCTCGCTTCCTGCGCGCTTCTAAATGCCGGGAACGCTCCCAAGCTTGATATCGTCGATACCGCGGTCAAGGCCGGCAGTTTCATGACCCTCGCCACGGCGCTCAAATCGGCCGAGTTGATCGACGCGC
>Ga0055584_100001045_pt1 | contig 26884 bp, 25 predicted proteins | sample OSDHelmetaG_FD_58716 | JGI IMG/M metagenome (GOLD analysis project Ga0055584, IMG submission 58716) | Pelagic marine sediment microbial communities from the LTER site Helgoland, North Sea, for post-phytoplankton bloom and carbon turnover... | ecosystem: Environmental > Aquatic > Marine >...
CAGGAAAGGCCAACCATGAACTAACATTCTAACCGGACCAATCAGGTGGGGCTGGTCAGAAATAGACAAGTTGTTCGATTAGCCCGGTGTTGGAGATTAGACAATGAGCTGGCGACTAACACTCACCATCCTCTTCCTCATCGCCCTTATCCACAGCGGCATCGCCAAAGCGGGTCAATTCGACCAAACTGCAGGCGAAACCTATGTGGGCGAAAATCGTAATGATGTGCCTCACGGCAAAGGCGTTATGACCTGGACCGACGGTCGCCGCTATGAGGGCGACTGGAAAAATGGTGAACGCGACGGCAACGGCACATACAGATGGCCGGGCGGTGAAACCTATAAGGGCCAGTGGCGAAAGGGAAAATGGCACGGCCAAGGTGTCTACACAAAAGCCAATGGCACAACCATGTCCGGTATTTGGAAGAACGGCAATATGTGGAACATCGAAGCCGCCTACCCGGACGGCACGAAAGGTTATTGGGAAAACGGATTTGCTCAATAACGCCTAAAACACACCGATATCGATGCCGGCGGCCATTGCCGCGCCCAGTTCCCGGCATTGCTCTACAAACGCCTCGTCCCATTCCCCCTGACAAATCAGTGGCTCTTGCACCGCGCGCCAGCGCAAGCCGGTGGTAATGGTCTCGACGCCGCGCCGCGTTCCGGTACCGTCATGGCCAGCGCGTATGTATAGGCAATACGGTAACCCCTGGGTTTCTTCCAAGACGGGATAGTAACTGCGGTCAAAAAAATCCTTCAAGGCGCCAGACATATATCCGAGATTCTCCGTGGTCCCGAGAATAATGGCGTTAGCTTGGCGAATTTGTACGGGGCCCGCATCGAACGGACTTAGCGCCTCGACTGACACATCGGGCGTATCTCCCGATTGCGCGCCGTCATGCACAGCCGCCAGCAGTCGTTGCGTGTTCTCCGAGGGCGCGTGCGCCACAATAAGTAGGTGTTTTCCCGCCATGGCTTAATCTGGCCCGGCAGGCCGCTGCCGCGCAAGCCCTCTCGTTGCCCTGTGATTACATCGCAGAATTTTTGTCCTAAGATAGGCCTATGACCATAAACGTAAAAAAGCTGCATCCACATTTTATGGCGGAAATCGGTGGCGTCGATCTGACTGAACCGGTAGGCGAAACGCACTTCAGGGACATTAAAGCCGCCTTCGACCAACATGCGGTTCTGCTTTTCCGCAACCAGCCTATCACCGATGAGGATCAGATCGCTTTTACCAAATTGTTCGGCCCTATTATCACGAAGACCAACTATCACCGTCCTGGCGAAATCGCCCGTATCAGCACTGATTTATCGGATGTTTCCAACCTTGATCATAACGGGGAATTGCTCCCGCCTGATTCAGGCCGTCGCCTCCATAGTCGTGCAAATCGTCTTTGGCATACGGACGCCTCTTTCAAACACATTCCTGCACGCTGTTCGATGCTATCTGCCCATGAGTTGCCACCGGTTGGCGGCAACACGGCCTTTGCGGACATGCGTACCGCCTACGACGCCTTGCCCGATCAAAAGCAAGCCGAACTGCAAGGGCTGACCGCTTGGCACAGCATTTTCCATTCGCGCGAGAAAATGGGCCACACCGATTATAACCAAGCCGCACGAGACGAAGTGCCCCCAGCCCACCAAATGCTCATTCGCACCCACCCTGAGACAGGCCGAAAGTCGCTGTATCTCGCCTCCCATATCAGTTCAATCGACGGCATGGTAGATGACGCCGCTCACCAACTCGTCGACGAGCTCATCGCGCATGCGACCCAACCGCAATTTGTTTATGAACATGAGTGGCAAGTGGGCGACCTGATTATTTGGGACAATCGCTACACCATGCACCGCGCCATGGGCCACGACGACATAAACCATCGCCGGGACATGCGTCGCAGTACCGTTTCCGACGAAATTAATTCCATCGACCTCCAACAAGAGATCGATAACCGACCCGCATAAAGGAAAGCCTCATGGATACTCAACCGACTAAAAATGGCGCGATCGTCGAGACCGCAAACGGTCAAGTCCGCGGCGGCGTGAATGAAGATGTGCACTTCTTCAAGGGCATCCCTTACGGCAAGTCGACGGACGGCGCCCGACGCTGGAAACGCGCGGAAGCACCCGATGCCTGGACCGGCGTGCGCGACGCCCTTACCTTTTGTGACCGGGCCCCTCAAATAGACCGGGCACGGCGCGAAGCCAACGCGTGGATCCGCGACCCGGGCCCGAAAAGCGAAGATTGCCTAGCACTTAATATCTATACCGCCGCGCTAAAGGCCAAACGCCCTGTCATGGTATATCTCCATGGTGGTGGTTTTCGCTATGGTTCCGGCGCCGCAGCCGGGCTCGACGGTACCAACCTTGCGAAGAACGGCGACGTGGTCGTAGTGACGCTCAACCACCGGCTTAATGTGTTCGGCTTTGCGAATTTTGCCGCGTTTGGCGGTGATGAATTTGTCGAAAGCGTCAATTTGGGCATGCTGGATATCGTCGATGCGCTTACATGGGTGCGTGACAACATTGCGACGTTCGGTGGCGACGCAAACAACGTCACCGTGTTTGGCCAATCAGGGGGTGGCTGCAAGGTGCCCGCCCTGATGGTTATGGAATGCGCCAAAGGCTTATTTCACAAAGCGATCATGCAAAGCTCCTCTTCCCACCTGCAATTAGCCACGTCGGAAGACACCGAGCGGGTTACCGGGCGTGTGCTGAAAGAGTTGGGCGCTTCGGACATGAGCGCGCTACAGCAATTGCCGACAGATGCGGTCTCTAACGCCTATCTCAATGCAGTGAAAACAAATACGGGCAATGACTGTTTCCGCCCCACCATCGATGGACGGACCATCAAGAACAATCCCTTCGATCTGGCTGCACCCGACCTCGCCCCCGATATCCCTTTGTTGATCGGCACCGCGGAAACGGAAAAATCCTTTTACGATATCGTTGTTGATCCGAAAGACCTGCCCCTGAGCGATGAACAGCTCCTCGCTAAGTCTGCAGCCTTCGTCGGCATTGGCACGGAAACGGCGGCGAAACTCATCGCCGGCTACCGGCAAGGCCGCGAAGATGAAAGCCAACGCGATATTTATAACCGCATCACCAGTGATCAAATGTATCGTCGCAACGGCATCGAAGCTGCAGAATTAAAAATGAGCCAAGGCGGCGCACCCGCGTTTCTCTATGAGTTCACCTACCGCGTTCCGGCCTTAGGCGGGATATTGAGGTCGCCGCACACGATGTGCTTGCCCTTCGTTTTCGGCACCACCAAAATCGCCGAAGTTTTCACCGGCGCCGGGCCAGAACAAGATGCACTGACCTCTGCCGTCCAAGGCGCCTGGGCCGCTTTTGCCCATACGGGCAACCCTAACCATGCAGGATTGGCCGATTGGGAACCATATAATGCTACCACGCGCCCAACCATGATCTTTGACAAAGAATGCCGTCAGGAAATGGACCCGAAACCGGAAGACCGGGAACGTATCATGGCCTGTCCGCCTTTCGTGACCGACAAAATGCTGCCTATTCCGGCTTAATATCCGGCCTAACCTCCGGCAGGTAATTTTCCCGCTGAAGACGCCGAAAACGGCCGGTTAGGAATATCGCCGCGACGCCCAGGCCGACAACAAAGCCGACCCACAGCCCAGCGCCCTCGAAGCCCCGATAAAAGGCCAGCCAGATACCTGTACCCAGGCCGACCACCCAATAGCTGAAAGCGGCATAAATCATTGGCCGCACCGTATCGTTCAAGCCCCTAAGCGCGCCTGCCGCAACCGCCTGCATGCCGTCGGCGGCTTGGAAGAAAGCGGCAAAGAATAAGAAGGACACGGCGAGTTTCAGAACAGCTTCGCTGTCCTCCCGGGACCGGTCGAGAAAGATCGACGCAAAGGCCTCCGGCGCCACCAGCACCACCAGCGACATAGCGCTCATAAACCCAAGCGTCACCATCCAGGCAGTCCAACCCGCCCGATACGCCCCCGCCGCATCGCGCCGCCCCACCGCATGGCCGACGCGAACCGTCGCTGCCTGCGATAAGCCCATTGGCACCATGTAGGTGATATGGGGCATCTGAATGGCTATCATATGAGCCGCAATTGCGGTGACACCAAACTGCCCGATCACAAACACGGCCCCGATAAAGAACCCGGCTTCTAAGAAACTCATTGCCGCGATGGGCAAACCAATTTCGAAGATACGCCGAAACTGAACCCAATCGGGCCGCCAGAACCGCACCAAAATGCCATAGCGTGAAAACGGTTTCCGCCAGACGGTAATCGCCAGCAATGTGAAAAACATCAGGGCGCTGATCGTTGACGTGGCGATGCCCGCGCCCACCAGTTCCAAACGCGGAAACCCGAAATTGCCGAAGATAAGCGCATAATCCAGCAACGCGTTCAGCGGCACCCCCGCCAGCATCACCAACAGCGCCACCGCCGGACGGTTCAGGGCGGACACAAAATTGCGCAGCACCGTGAACGCAATGCCAAACGGCAACCCCCATTTCAACGTACTCATATAGGATTCCGCATGCGGCAAGGCGGACGGAGGCTGCCCCAGATGGGCCAGTAGCCAATCGGTTCCGGAGAAGGCAGCCACACAAGGCAACGTCAAGATCAGGCTCACCCACAGCCCCTGGCGCACCACACGGCGGATCATGCGCGGTTGGCGCGCACCGAAATACTGAGCGGCCAAGGCTGCAGTTGCCGTCGTCACACCAACGCACACCACATACGCCAGAAAGAACGCCATCAAACTAAGCGATGCGCCCGCCAACGGCTCCGCGCCGAGGCGACCAATCATCGCGATATCGGTCGTCATCATGGAAATCCAGGCAAGCTGGGTCAACACCAAGGGTGCCGCCAGCCGAACAGTACCGCCCAACTCCGAGCGCCCAGAAGCCACGCCTGTCCATGCACGCGCCAACGTCCCGGCAAAGCGGGCCGATATATGTCTGTTCAAAGCCATTGCGGGGATATGGCCCGCGGGGCCGCTAAAAGAAAGGGTGAACTACGGGTTTTTAGAAAAAAATTCTAACCACCCTACCCTTTCGCCAACGCCGCCTCCCGGATCGCGCTCAAGGTAGTTCGCGTCGAGATCATGTCCGGGTCGATGCGAAGCTCGAGCAAGGCGATCTTGCCCGCATTCAGGGCGCGCTCAAAGGCCGGTGCGAAGTCTTCGGTCTTCTCCACGATTTCCCCATAGCCGCCGAAGCTCTCGGACCATTTGGCGAAGTCCGGATTTGTGAGATCGGTGGTCACATCGCGGCCCGGATAGTCGCGGTCCTGATGCATGCGGATAGTGCCGTAGAGGTTATTGTTGACGATGATGATGACAGGATCAATGCCGTGATGGATGGCAGCGGCAAATTCCTGACCGGACATCATAGCACCACCGTCGCCGGCAAAGCCGACAACAATGCGGTTCGGGTGCGTTGCCCGCGCTGCGATGGCCGCCGGTATGCCGTAGCCCATGGCGCCGCTGGTGGGGGCCAGTTGGGTCCGGTACTGCCGATAGTGATAAAAGCGCTGCGGCCAACCGGAAAAATTTCCCGCATCGTTCACCAAAATTGCATCATCGGGAAGCACTTCATTCAGGTGATCCATCACCACATGCATATCGAGATTGCCGGTCATCGGCAGGGTCGGTTTCCAATTATCCAGCTGTTCTGCACGAAGCTGCTTGGTCCACGCCGCCCAAGGCGGGTTCTTGATCGGCTTCATGGCAAGGGCTGCCTTGGCGAAACTTTCCATACTGGCGATGATGGGGAGCGTCGGCGTATAGACCCGTCCCATTTCATTGGGCTCCATAAAGACATGAACTAATTTTTGTTTGGGCGTCGGGATATCAAGCAAACTGTAAATTGACGTGGTCATTTCGCCCATACGCGCCCCCACCACGAGCAATAGATCGGACTCCTTGATATGGGCTGCTAGTTTGGAATTCACCGTGGTGCCGAGCTCACCGATATAGCAAGGATGTTCGTTATCGATGAAGTCCTGACACCGGAAGGAAACCGAAACCGGCAATTCATTAGCGGCCGCGAAGGAAGCGAAATTGGCGGTCGCTTCTGCGCTCCAGCCACCACCGCCCAAAATCGCCACCGGCTTTTCAGCCCCAGCGAGCAACGCGCGCAGCGCATCCATATCGTCTTGCGCCGCACCGGGGCGGGCCACTTTGAAGGGGGCGGCATCTTCCACGTCCGTCAGATCACGCAACATGTCTTCAGGCATCGCCACTGCGACGGGGCCCGGCCGGCCGGACATGGCACGATGAAAGGCTTGGCTGATCAATTCGGGAATGCGGTCCGCATCATCCAACTGCACGACCCATTTGCACAACGCCCCGTAAAACTGGTGATAATCCACTTCCTGGAAGGCTTCGCGATATTCTTGATCGCGCGCCACCTGGCCAATAAAAATAACCATCGGTGAGGAATCCTGCATCGCTGTATGCACACCGATGGACGCGTTACACGCGCCGGGCGCACGGGTCACCATGGCGATACCGGGTTTGCCGGTGAGCTTGGCATAAGCATCCGCCATATTGGTCACCCCGCCCTCCTGGCGACAGGTGATGATTTTCATCTCATTCTGGGCATCATGCATCGCATCGATGGCTGCCAAATAGCTTTCGCCCGGCAAGCAAAATATCGTGTCGACGCCATGAACTTTGAGTTGATCGATCAAAACCTGACCGCCGGTTCGGCCAAGGCCGCGATTATTCCCACCCATGCTCTATACCCCTTTTTGAATCTTGATTTTGAGCGGCACTTTTATAGCGCGGTCGCTTAGCAATGTCTTGCAGCAGATTACGCTTTCGCCTCAAATAGCGTCCACACATCAGTCAGCCGGAGTATTGCATGTCTAATCCAGACCCAGATCAGAGCGAATTGATCAAACGCATCGCCGATTTGGAAATGCGCGCGGTGCATCAGGACAAAACCATCGACGACCTCAATGAAATGGTCGCAAAACAATGGCAAACCATCGATCAAATCAACCAACAATTCACCCGCCTAAAGGACCGGCTCGGCGAGATGGAAACCTTCGGCTCGGCCACCAAATTGGAAGACGAACCGCCACCGCCGCACTACTAGAATCTCTGCTTTAGGGTGCTGTCGCTATGGATTGTGGCGTCCCGTTCCGGCATAGTTCGTACTATAGAAAATTGGACAAAGCATATGACCGACCGGAATGAAAAACCGCGCATTTCACACATTGCCCTGAAAGTGACTGATTTGGACGCCACGGCGGATTTTTACAAAGACGTGTTCGGGTTCACAGAAATTGCCCGTCATCATGACGGCGATCATGTCTCACTGCACCTGACGGACGGTCATTTGGATTTGGCGCTGGTGAAATATAGCAGTGAGAAGAGCGTCATCGGCCAAGTCGCCGGGGCAGAGCCTTGCATCCATCATTTCGGTATAGATGTGCCGGATGTGGACGCCTACAAAAAAACTCTGGAGGATCGCGGCGCGGATGTCTTCAATGATCCAACGACACCGGAAATTCCCATTTGGAAGTTTCACGTGCCGGGCGGTGGCGGAATAGGCGAAATAGGCCCGTTCAGTTGGCACAGCCGCAAAGGCAAATCCGGCGAATAACCACGCCCGGCCGCATTAGATGACTGATTTAGACCGACGTATTCACGCCATCCGCGACGACCTGGCGGCAGCGGACCTGCAGGGTCAAGTGAGTGCGCCTGCCTATGCAGCCCCGACACCAGCACAGATTACGGTCGGCCATACTCCCCTGCGCCGAAGCCCGGCCAGCGATGCCCCCTTGGACAGCGAACTCTTGTACGGCGAGCAAGTCGATATGTTTGAGACTGCCGACGGCTGGTGTTGGGTGCAAAACAAGACCGACGGATATGTGGGTTATGTTACGAGCGATACACTCGGAGAGCCTGGCGAATCCGATTCTGACGCAACCCACCGCGTCAGTGCGCTTCGCACCTATCTTTATCCTGAACCAGACCTGAAGACCCCACCGATGGATATTCTAAGCCTTACCTCCGAACTTTCCATTGATCGTGACGTGAACGGTTTTGGAGATACCGGTCATGGCTGGGTGTGGGGAGGGCACTTATCAGGTGTGGATCAATTTGAAACCAATATCGTCGCAGTTGCCTGTGCCTTTCTAGGGACACCTTACCTATGGGGCGGACGCACCAGCATCGGTCTCGATTGCTCCGCCTTCGTCCAGTTAACCCTTGCAAGCTGTGGCCTCCAGGTTCCGCGCGATACGGACATGCAAGAAGACGCTCTTGAGCTGGTCGACGATTGGTCCGGCACCGCAGAGGACTTAGTCTCGGGAGACCTGATCTTTTGGAAAGGTCATGTAGCCATTTGGCTTGGCCAGGGCCGCCTCATACATGCCAATGCCACGCATATGGCGGTAACACCCGGCCCCTTGCAGGATATCATAGACCATATAAAACAGGCGACCGGCGAACCTGTCAGCAGCGTGCGACGGCCGAAACTTGGCGATTAGCCCATGAAGAGGACACAAAAAATCATGGCGTATAACTGCATTTTAAACACCATCGAAGACGGCGTTTCGATCATTGCCTTCAATCGACCGGAAAAACTTTGCGCTATGAACGCCGAAATGATGGCAGAGACCAGTGACGCCATCGACAAAGCGGTCGCGAACGACGCGGTGCGGTGCATATTGCTCACCGGAACGGGACGCGGATTTTGTTCCGGCCAGGACCTTAACGATCGTATTCAAGCCGAAGACGGCAAAAAGCGAGACCTCGGTCAAACGCTGGACGAAGGCTACAACCGGTTTGCTCGGAAGATCCACACGCTTCGCATGCCCCTAGTGGTCGCGGTAAACGGCATCGCCGCCGGTGCTGGCGCCAGCGTGGCTTTGCTTGGTGACATCGTGATTGCAGGTAAGTCGGCAAGCTTCATGCAGGCTTTTGTCCGTATCGGGCTGGTGCCTGATTGTGGCGGCACCTATTCACTAACGCGCCTGGTCGGGCGGGCCCGCGCTCTTGGCATGACACTGCTCGGCGATCCCATCGACGCGACCACGGCTGCGGAGTGGGGGTTGATCTGGCGGACCGTAGAAGATGACCAGCTCATGGAAGAGGCCATGACGGTCGCCAAACGGCTCGCAGCCGGTCCTACCAAATCCTATGCGCTCATCCGCCAGGCAATTCGCGCCGCCGACACGAATTCCTTCGACGAGCAGCTTGATTTCGAGATGCAATGCCAACGCGCGGCGGGCTATACAGATGACCACGCGGAGGGCATCCAAGCCTTTTTGGACAAACGCCCGGCGGCATTCAAGGGACGTTAATTGCCTTTAACGTAAGCGACAGAGCCACTCACTTCATACACACGCTAAATATAAACCGGATACAAAAAGGGCGGACGCTGTAAAGCGCCCGCCCCAATTTGATATCGACCATCACCCTATCGGCGGAACTTATCCGGCACGAAGAACATGGCGTCCTGCTGAGCTGCCGCATTATGGCAGTCTATGCAGAATTTAAGCTTCGCCGAATTTTTACCGCCGGTTTCACCGAAAAATGAACCGTCCGGCATGACCATCGCGTACTTCCAATCATGTGACGTTGTGTTCCAGCCAACCGGCATTTTCCGCATGATGAACAGCGGGCCAACGCCCACTTGGCCTTTTTTGGTGACCACAAAACTATCCTTGGCGAGATAAGAACCGACCGGCATTGTGCCGGACTTTTCATACTTGCCGTACGCCTTCGCCGTACTGCCGGCGTAGTTCTGAACGAATCTGTTGCCATGGGTATCGGACTGATACGCCACTTTGCTGTAACGCTGCCAACCAGGATAGGCTTTGGCCACATGTAAGCCAGATTTGACGTAGGCCGCTTTCATTTCGGTCACGATGCAATCATAGGCGTTCTTTGCTTCGAGCGCCGAAAGCTTGATCTGCGGTGCACCACCGCAGGGTCCGCACGCTCCACAAGCGCCACATCCACCCTTTGTAGCACCGCACGGGCCACAGCCCTTTTCCGCGGCGCATGGATTGCCCTTCTTCGCCGCACAGGGATTGGCTTTGCAAGGACCACACAGGGCTTTCTTCGCATAGCACGTCGCCGCACCTTTGGCTTTGCAGGCCCATGCGCCGCATTTTTTGGCAGCACACGGATTACACTTTTTGGCAGCACATGGATTGGCTTTGCACTTCGCCGTACATTTTGCGGCACAGGGCCCGCATTTTTTGGCCGCGCAGGGATTGCACAGAGCAGCCTTTTGTAAGCGCGGGATAACGCAACGTTTGGAATAGTTCGCCGCACCGCCACCACACGGGCCACAGGCCCCAGCGCACGGACCACAAGGACCGCAGCCCTTTTTGGCCCCGCATGGACCACAAGCGCCACATTTTTTTGCCGCGCACGGATTAGACTTAGTGGCCGCGCACGGATTACATTTGCTGGCGGCACATTTCGCCGCACAGGGATTGGCCGCGCATTTTGCTTTGCATTTAGCGGCGCACTTCGCCGCACACGGGTTACTTTTCTTAGCGGCACAGGGATTGGCCCCACACAACGCTTTTTTCGCCGCGCATTTAGCTGCACACTTCGCCGCGCATGGATTCCATGCTTTCTTTGCGGCACAAGGGTTAGCCATTGCTCGGCTGACGAGCGCCCCACCGGTAATCGAAGTGCCCGCAACGCCCAACGTGAGCATTACTGCCATCGGTATTACCGTCGACGACAACATCTTGCCTTTGAATTCCATAGATTTCTCCTAAACAATGGCGCACTTACTCCAGTACGCCGCGAATTTTTGATCCGTCCGGATAATGACACCGAAGCCCTCACCACGGAACAACCGGTCACGTGATTGTGAGACGACTCCCCCTTTTAACTCAAAAAAGCTGCCCAAAAACCCCTTAACTTTTGAGCGCTTATGGCCATATAACCGCTAAAGGAATTCGTTACAGCGATTAGGAGCTAAATTATGGCGACCACATTCTTCAAACTCATCGGCGTATCCGCGCTTGCCCTCGGCATCTTCACTGGTGGCGCACTGGCGGACGACCAAGTCAAGAAAGGCAAAAAGCTTTTCAAATTCAAATGTGGAATTTGCCACAGTACGGTTAAGGGTAAAAAGAAGATCGGCCCTAGCCTGTTCGATATTGTCGGACGAAAATCCGGCACCATGCCGAAATATGCATATTCAAGTGCCATGAAAAACGCCGACCTTACGTGGAACGATTCAAGTTTGGACGAATATCTGACCAACCCGAAGAAAAAAGTGCCCGGCACCAAGATGAGTTTTCCGGGTTTCAAAAAAGAGCGGAAACGAACCGCTGTAATTGCCTATCTCAAGACCCTGAAATAGACGGAGAAGTAGGCGGGGAAATAGTCAACCTTTCACCATTCCACCGGCGCGCTAACGCCAAGGCGCCAATCCCCCCGAGTAGCGATAAGCCGGCCATGAGGAAATAGCTCTGGCCGGCCCATTGCTGGAAAGCATAGCCGGACATCGGCAGAGCCAATGCCATCGCAAGCCCCATTGCAATAGCGCTAAATAAAGCCTGCGCGGATGACGCTAGATCCTCCGGCGCTGCCTGCTTCAGAAATTCCATCGCCCCCAAATATACCGACCCAAAAGTAAAAGCATGCAGCAGCTGCACAAGCCCAAGCGCCCAAACATCGACGGTCATGGCAGTCACCACCCACCGGATAACACCGGCAACCGACCCCATCATCATCAGCCCGACCGGTCCATAGCGTTTCACCAGTGATGAGCCAAACCAGAATAGAACGATCTCAGCCACCACACCTTCGACCCAGAGAAAGCCCGTGAGGGTTTTTGAAATGCCGTTCTCAATCCAATAAATATTACCGAAACCGTACATGATCGCGTGGCTGGTCTGGAGCAGCGCACAGGTCAAAACAAAAAGGGCAAATGTCGGATTGCCCAATAGGCGAAAACTTGCCGACCAATGGATCTGTTTTGGCTCCACTCGTGTGTCGGGAAGCAACCAACAGCCGCCGATCACCAACACCGACAAAGCGATAATCGACCAAAGGATTGCATCGGTGGGTGCGGTCTCAAGCATTACACCGGCCAAGAAAACCGTCACAATGAAACTCACCGATCCCCACAGTCGCACACGCCCATAATCAACGCCGACCCGGCGTGCGTTCATCAATGTGAGGGAATCCCCCAACGGCCCGATCGGTGCCTGAAAAATCGCGACCAAAACACCAACCGCTGCAAATGCCCAAAAACTACCTACGAGTAGATAAAGCCAATAGGAGAGAAACAAGCAAACAGACAGCCCCACCATAATCCGCCGCCGCTCGCCCCATTTATCGGCGAACTGACCAACCACCGGCCCGGAAAAAAGCCCGACCCAGAAGCGGATGCCCATCAGCCAGCCAATTTCCGGTGCGCTAAAGCCGCGCCCTTCCAAAAACACCTGCCACCACGGAAACTGCACGCCGCCTTTAGCGAAATTGGCCGTGTAATAGGCAGCAAGGCGAACGGAGATCGCGCGACGCTCCGAATTCGGTTTAGGGTTTTGTGAAACCTTGAGATCGTCCATGGCGTTGGGTGTACTGGAATTCCACCCACTTGTCGCGATCGAGAGATAGGGAAGTTGTCTTAGTCTACCTTTGCTTGGCCGCAGCAGCCTGCTTGTGCCGAAAGCTTTCCCGCAACCGAGAAACCCCATTCCCAATGTCGTTTTGAATAGCAATGATCGACGGCGCCACCAGTAGTACCAAGAAAGTCGTCACCATCAGGCCGAATATGATGGTTACCGCCATCGGAATGAGGAACCGCGCTTGCAGGCTGGTCTCAAACAACAATGGTGTCAGGCCACCTATGGTGGTTGCCGAGGTGAGGATCACCGCCCGAAGCCGGTCCCGCGTGCCGTTAATAATACCTTCGAATACGGGCTCGCCTGCGGATATTCGCTCGTCGATAGTACGCACCAAAATAATGGAATCATTGACCACAATGCCCGACAGCCCGACCAACGCGATAAGGCTGAGCACGGTCAAATCATAGCCCAACAACAGATGGCCAATCACGGCGCCAACAAATCCCAGCGGAATAATCGACATCACCACCAACGGCCGCACATAACTCGCGAATACCCATGCCAAAATAATGTAGATACCGACCAGGCCTATCATGGAGCCGGTTTTCATATCCCCAAGCGTGGTTTTCTGTTCCTCCGCGCGCCCCGCCAATCCGGCGCGCAGCCCATAACTCTTGGCAAGATCATAAAGGCCGTCACGGGTTAAGGCTGCCAGTACCTTATTGTTGTTCGTTACCGCCTTATCGGTTTCTGCGGTGATCGCCACTTCACGCTTTCCGTCTTCGCGAGTGATCCGCGAAAAGCCCTGCTTCTCGCGAATGTCGACCACTTCCGCCAACGGCACTTCTGCGCCCGCATCACCTCGTAAGCGAAACCCATCCAAACTCCGCACCGTACCACCCTCGCGGTTGTAGCGAACACGCACGGTCACTTCCTCATCTTCGCGCGGGAAGCGTTTGGCAATAGCGCCTTCAAATGCGTTGCGCACCTGTCGGCCAACGCTCTCAGTCGTGAAACCAAGCGCGCGCCCCTGCGGCGTCAGCTCCATAATCGCCTCGCGCTTGCCATGCTGAAGGTTGTCATTGGCGTCGCTGACTCCGGGGTATCTGTCGAGTTTCTTGCGGATATCTAATGCCGCCTGTTTCAGATCTTCCAGCTTGCGACCTTTCAGACGAATATCCACATCACGTCCCGGCGGCCCGCCCTGAGCGGGTGTTAGGGTAAAAATATCCGTCCCCGGCAACGCTTTGATTTTTTTACGCCAGGCCTCGATAAACGCGCTAGTTCGGATATTCCGCTGGTCGGACTCCACAAGCTCCACCACAAGACCACCGAGGTTATCGCTTTGGCTCGCCGCAACATCACCGCGCGCGACCGACATGCCGAGTTTCAAAACGCTAAAACGGACGAGTTTGCCCTCCCCGCCCGCCAACTCTTGTTCTGCTTCCTTCATGGCCCGCTCCATTTCGCGAACCATCCGGGTGGTTTCTGCTCTGGGCGTGCCGGCGTTCATTTGTAGAGCCGCAAAAATTCGATCCGCTTCCGGCGCCGGGAAAAAAGTGAAGTTGATACGGCCCCCTTGAACAAGGCCAATGCTGACGATAAACGCGCCTAATGCGATGGCAATCGTTGTATAGCGCCAGGCCACCGCGCGGCGCACAACGCGGTCAAATGTAGTATCGCGAAACCGATCAAAATGGGCATTAAAGCGCTTTCGAAAACCGCTCACTTCAGTCCCCATCATCGAGAACGCACCGCGCAAATGGCCGGGAAGCGCTAGGAAGCATTCGACAAGGCTCGCCAAAATCATCGCCACCACCACCAGCGGTATGCCGCGTATTATGTCCCCGATAACGTCGGAAATAATAAACAGCGGCGTAAAGGCTGCAATGGTGGTCAACGAAGATGAAAACACCGGCGCCGCCATCCGTTGCGCGCCCAGCTCAGCCGCCTCCATTGGACCGAGGCCGGACCGAAATTGCTTATCCGCATGTTCGCCGACCACGATGGCGTCATCGACGACAATACCAAGCGCCATAATCATACCGAACAGGCTCACCATATTAATGGTCTGTCCCGTCGCCAGCATAACCGCAATGGTCGCCATGATGGCTACCGGAATACCGATCGCGACCCAAAACGCCACCGGCACGCTCAAGAATAAAAACAAAATCAAAACGACAAGGACCAAGCCGCTGAATCCGTTCTCCAACAAAAGACTGATCCGACCACGGATCAGATTCGACTGAACATCGAATGTTTCGACGGTCAAATTGGGGGGCAATGTCGGCAGTAACTCTTTCAGGTAAGCATCAACACGATCCGCAACCTTCAACGCATCGCCCGAGAGTGCGCGTTGCACATGGAGTTCAATCGCCGGAAATCCGTTGCGCTGCAAAGTGGGTTGATCTTCGTCGAACCGCTCTCTTACGTTCGCAACGTCTTTGAGAAATATTTTCTCGCCATTTTTTAAAGACCGAACCTCGATACGTCCGATGCCCGCTGCACTTTTCTCGATCCCAATGGAGCGGATAGTTTTCTTTACCGCTCCAGATATGTTTCCGGAGGGTAAGTCTTGCGATGTTCCGCGAATTTTCTCCGCGATATCGGCGAGCTTAAGGTCCAACTCCAATAAGCGTGTGGGCGGCACCTCCACCCAAATCTCCTCGTCGCGGGCGCCTGTCATATCCACCCTGTCGATGCCGCGATCCAGCAATTCATCGCGAATGCGTTTAGCAGTGGCCTTTAGCGAGGCTTCCGGATAAGGCCCCGAAACAACGATTCGGTTGATCGTATCGTAGCGGACAATGCGGCGAATTTCCGGCTTCTCACTGTCTTCCGGCAACGTATTCACCTGCCCGACGGCAGTCTCCACATCAGCCAGCGCTGCCTGCATGTCGGTTCCCGGCAAAAACTCGACAGAGATACTGGCAACTCCTTCCACAGACGTGGAGCGCACACGCTTGACCCCATCGAGAAACCGCACTTCGGGCTCGATGGCTTGGACGATGTTATCATCGATATCTTCCGCGCTCGCGCCGGGCCATTCGATTTGCACCGACACCCAATCGATCCCAAAATCAGGGAAAAATTGGGTATTCGTTTGGCGCAGCGCAAACAGCCCCGCCACGATCATAATCACCATCAATAGGTTGGCCGCCGTCGGGTGACGAACGAATAGGCTTATGATGCCGCCCTTGGATTCCATCAGCGTACGACCACGCGCAAACCGGGCCCAATCTCGTTGAAGTTCGTAACAACGATATTATCCGCATTCTTAATCGACCCACGCACAAGAACCTCATCGCCGATCCGCGCGACAACGGATACTTTGTGAGCTTGAAGACGGTTATTCACCACCGTGTAGACAGTATCGTCATGGAGCGCGGTTTCCGGCAAACGTATGACATCTCTGTAAGGGCGATCGTTTAGAAACACCTCCACAAAAATACCCGGGCGCAACCGTGTCCTACTGGTTAACCCGTCAATCCGGGCATACAAATTTACGCCACCGGTCGCAGCATCTACCACGCTTTCGACCCGCTCGATGGTCGCTGAGTAGTTTTCTTTTGCAGCCCCCCGCCAGGCAATTTCCACCGCGGTACCCACAAATCCACTGGCGCCGGTCATGCGCCCAAATTGGCGGTTACTAACCTTAAATTTGACCTCCAGACGTCCGGCCTGGATCAGTTTTGCGACCGTATCGCCGACCGATACATACCGGCCAACCGTGGTCCCGACCGACGTCAAAAATCCGTCAAAAGGTGCGTATAGCCTCGTGTCCAGTAAATCCCGCTTTGCCCGATCAACCCCGACAGCACGGCGTTTGATGGTCGCCTCCTGACTCTGAATGTTCGCGCGGAGTTTTTTGATATTCTGCTCGCGCTCGGTAATGCGCTGACGTGCTTCGCTCAAGGACAGTTTCGCGTCGTCATAGGTTTTTTCCGATACGTTTTTACGACGGATGAGCCGCGCTCTCCGCGCCACATCGCGCTCACGCAGTTTGGCTTGTTCTTTGTCCCGCACCAACAATGCAACCGAACCATCAAAATCTGCCTGAAGCTCAGCCAATCTCGCCTTCGCCTCAACCAATTCAGCCTCTCTCTCACTCACTTGCGCGGCATACTCAAAGGCATCGAAAGAAACCAATTGATCTCCCTTTGCTACGATGCCCCCATCGATAAAGTTGTCATCGACCGTAATGACGCGGCCCTGTACTTCGGCACGGAGCTCAGCCTCACGGCCAGCGACAATCTCTCCGTAAAAACGTCGCTGGGGACTTTCGTCAGAAATTTTCGCCGTCAGCACACTCACCGGCCAAACTTTTTCTTCAACCGGACGGGCTTGCACTTCAGGTTTGGTCGCCTTCAACACACCGACCACAAACAGCGCTCCCACTAAAATTAATAGTGGCAGACCGATTTTGAACAAGCCCTTCCGGGGCGCGCGGCGGAACTTCTCAAATAGATTTTTCATTCTGGAATTGCTCATGTTCGACCACCTTTTTCCGTCGCAATGGGCGGTAGCCCCAACATACCGAGAATGCCAGAAGTGACAGTCTCGATTACCTGACGCCGGTTCTCTTCCGTGTAATCCTGCCAGCCGGTGCGCGCGAAGATCACCGCGCGTGCAAACCCGAACGCCATGCACTGACCAATTACTGTTGCGGTGATTAAAATGGCTTCCGTCGACGTCGCTTCAAGGCCCTTTGCCGCGCCAACCAACTTTGCGATGGCGTTATGCATAGGATTGATACGTTCTGCAAACAGAAGCTCAAACCCTGCCGAGGGTTGCTGGAACTCGCGCATGACCAACGGCATCTGCCAACGGATTTTGGGGTCCATGAGAATACCGGACAATAACGCGTGTACATACCAACCCGCGAGCGCGGCTAGTTTTTGTGGGTCCGCCCCCGCCTCACGAACCCCCGCATCCAATCGGTCCACCATCGGGTCAAACATCGGTGCGGTTTCTTCAACCAGTTGACGAAGGACGGCGTGATAAAGCCCTTCCTTGCCCTCAAAATAGTATGTGATGGCCGAAATATTCACCGCAGCGGCGCTCGCAAGCTCGCGGGTCGTCACCCCATCGAACCCACGGGCCGCAAATAGTTGGCCTGCGCACTCCAAAACACGCGCCCGACTTTCCGCGCCGCCCGGGCGTCCTCGCGTCTTAGGTTCTATCGTTGATGCTGTGTCCATAATTGGCAGCTAACCCCTCTACATAGGTGAATGCGTCGCATAGATAAATGCAGCACAATCGGTATTTGGCATTGTTTTTCCTAATATAATCAACCAGTTCCGCCAATACCGCCATTCATGTCGACCTACCGACCATTGTTAATCAATCGTTTGATTGATAATCTATGGAGATGCCTATCCTAATTCAAGGCTTTTTGAAAAAAAGAATGTTCCCGGCACCAACTATCCCTAAAATGCGCCCGCTAGCGCGCCTCGAGAATTTCGATTACACCATTGTCGAGAGCCACTTCGAGTTACGAAAACCAAAACTGATGAGCCCCGAAAACCCGAGGCCGCCTAACCAGAAGGATTTACACATCATGTTTTACGACCCGGACGTTAAAGGTGATCACGGTCTCCCCCATGACCCTTTCAAGGCCTTGGTTTCTCCGCGCCCTATCGGTTGGATCAGCACCTTGGGTTCAGATGGCGTTATCAATCTCGCACCATATAGTTTCTTTAACGCGGTTTCCTATTTCCCCAGCTATGTGATGTTTTCGTCAAGCGGATTGAAAGACGACCCGATGAAACATTCTTGGCGCAATGCAGAAGAAACCGGTGAATTCGTGTGTAATATCGTGTCTTCCGAATTGGCCGATGCAATGAATATGACGGCCAAGCACGTACCGCTGAGCGTGGATGAGATGGCGTTGGCTGGTCTAACGCCAGAACCTTCCGAAAAAGTCAAAGCGCCCAGAGTGAAGGAAGCACCGGCCCACCTCGAATGCGAATATTGGAAGACGGTTGAGTTGCCCACGAACAACCCGAAATTCAAACATGGCGTCATTTTTGGCCATGTTGTGGGTATCCACATAAACGACGATATCATTGTCGACGGTAAGGTTGACGTGACCCGCTACAACCCGGTCGCGCGCCTCGGCTACATGGATTACACACAGGTGGACAAAGTCTTTTCCATGGACCGCCCGGATGATCTCAGCATGGGTCGCAAAATGCTGGGCGATGCCCCCTATAAAAATAAGTCCGACACATGATTGACCTCCGGGCTTCGGCACAAAGCCTGGAGCCATTATTTAATCCAAAGTCAGTAGCGGTTCTGGGCGCGTCAGCCGAGCCGAGCCGTATCGGCGGGATGCCCGTGCGTTACATGCTGCAATGCGGCTTCGATGGCGACATCTTCCCGGTAAATCCATCCCACGATGAAATTCAAGGGCTGAAGGCATACGCAAAAATCGGCGATATCGGCAAACCGGTCGATGCGGCGATCTTGGCGGTACCGGCGCGCTTTGCGTTAGAGGTCGCGGAGGAATGCGCCGAGGCCGGCGTCAAAACCATGTGCGCTTTCACCTCCGGCTTTTCAGAGGCCGGTGAAGACGGCATCGCCCTGCAAGCGCGCCTAAAGGAAATCGCACAAACCTCCGGCATGCGGATTATGGGGCCAAATTGCCTCGGTTATTTCAACGCAAAGGCACGCTATTACGCAACCTTTTCCACATCGGTCACCCATGGCGAGCCCAAGCCAGGCAATGTGGGCATGGTCAGCCAGTCCGGCGCCTTCGGCAGCCACTGCTTTGTCCTTGGGCGAGAACGTGGCCTCGGATTCACTTATCTCGCCACCACCGGCAACGAAGTAGACGTGGACGTGGCAGATTGCATCGCCTATCTCGCCTATCACGACGAAACCAAAGTCATCGCCGCCTACATGGAAGGCTGCCAAGACGGTGAGAAACTGATGGCAGCCCTGCAACTGGCCTATGAGCGCGGCAAGCCGGTCGTCATCCAGAAAGTCGGCAGGACGGATGTCGGCGCCAAGGCCGCCTTCTCTCACACCGCCTCTTTGGCCGGGTCGGATAAGGTCTATGACGCGGTTTTCCAACATTTCAATGTCTATCGTGCCCGAACCGCCGCAGAGCTTATCGACGTTGCCTATCTCTTGAGTTTCGGGATTTGGCCGACGGACAACAAGATTGCCGTCGCCACTATTTCCGGGGGCGCGGGTGTGCTGATGGCGGATGCTTCGGTGGATGCCGGCCTCGACATGGCGCCGATGCCTGAAGATACCCAAGCACGTTTAAAAGAACTCATCCCTTTCGCAGGCCCGCGGAACCCCGTCGATTTTACGGCACAAGTTTATAATCAATTTCCGCTGGTGACCGATTATGTGCGGGCCATCTTCGAAGACGGTGGCTATGACAGCGTGATCGCGTTTTTCTCGTCGCTCCTCTATTCAGAACCGCTAACCAAAAAAATCGTCGATGCGCTGTTGCCGGTCCGCAAGGAGTTTCCTGATCGCCTCTTCCTGCTATGTGCCATGGGACCAGCAGAAAACCGTAGATTGGCCGAAGAACACGGTATTCCCGTCCTCGAAGACCCCACTTACGCGACCGAAGCCATTGCCGCAGTGACCGCCATCGGCCGGGGTTTTAAAAACGGTATTCGCCCAAAGCCCAACATTACACACTCACCAAAGATAAACCCCGGTACCATCAATGAAACTGATGCCAAGAAAATTCTGTCGAGCACCGGCATTCCGTCGCCATCGGAAAACCTTGCAACCAACCGAAACGAGGCCCTAGCCATAGCCCAATCCATTGCAGGTCCCGTAGCGCTTAAAATTGTTTCCACCGACATTCAGCACAAATCCGATATCGGTGGCGTCGAACTCGGTCTCACTGGCGATGGCGCGATTGGAGAAGCGTTCGATAGGATCATGGATAAGAGCCGGGCAGCGCATCCTAATGCCACGCTCGACGGCATCTTGGTCAGCGAGATGATTGTAGGTGGCGTAGAAGCCATTCTGGGCGTCCAAAATGATCCGCTATTCGGGCCCGCAATACTCTTCGGGCTGGGCGGTGTATTTGCTGAAATCATGCAGGACGTCTCCCTACGGCTAGCGCCATTCGACGAAGAAACCGCCCACCAAATGATTAGAGAGATAAAGGGATTCCCGCTCTTGGCCGGTGCCCGTGGCAGTGACGCTGTCGATCTCAATACGCTGGCAACCGCCCTCTCTCAGCTGTCCATTTTCGCAGCTGCCAATACCGACACCATAGACAGCATCGACATCAACCCACTGAGAATTCGGACCTCGGGCATAATCGCGCTAGACGCGCTGATCGTCCCTAAACCCTAAAGGTCAGAGATCGTCGCCCGTATAAGCAAGCTTGTCGATAATGTCATGCTGGACCAGTGTATTCATCGCCATATCCATAGTCGGATTTCGCTTTAGAAGCTTGCGTAGTTCTTCCTTCTGCCACGACAAATAGCGTGTAGTACGTACCGTTCGAACCGTCGCTGTGGCATTTTTCGTGCCTTGCAGATAGGAGACCTCGCCTACAAACCTCCCGTCATGTAACTGGGCGATTTCAAGATCATGCTTTTCCACCACCGCATCGCCGTTATAGATCAACTTCAGACTATCAAGCGGTTCATCTTCAACCGCTAAGTACTCACCTTCCGCGCTCATCCGCCATTCGGCCACGCGTATCAACTTCATGAACTCCACAGGCGCGAAACTTTTGAAAACAGTGTCATAAAGCTCCTGCTCCTCTTCGGAAAACTTGATCCCTCTATTCTCCAAAAAGAGCATGATGATACGCACCAAATTAATTGATGCAAAAACCGACAACCAGAATATGACCAACCACAATGGCCCTTCGGGGATAAGATAATTGTACGCGACACCCAACAAGCTGGAGACTGTAGCAAAGATGCGCAGCAGTAAAATATCGCGCATTAGAAACGACAGCGCCGTGAGCCCAAACGATAGGTTTCCGACAATATGCAAATAGCTCAGTGTCATTAATTCGTCTCCATGCAAACGCGCGACAAAACTTTGTTCTATACTCTGTGGTGGTTATAAAAGAATTTTCCCCCCATGCCATTAACCGGTTTGGCTACCGCGAGCCCTCTGATAAAATCCATACAGTGCTATCTACCTATCAACCGGCGGAACAAACCCATGACGAAGCTGAAAATACTTCTCGTTTTACTTTCAGGTTTAGCCTTTACCCTTTTCCTGCCGTCAAACGCCGATGCAGGTAATCCCTATAAGGGAAAATGGTATTTCAATAAGAAATGCTCATTCTGCCACGAAGTGAACCTTCGTATGCTATCGGATACAGGCCCGCATTTACGCACTGTCGTCGGCCGACCTATTGCGTCGATCAAGGGAATTAAATACTCGCCGCATTTGCTATTACTCGCCAAACACGGGCTGAAATGGGACCTAGATTTGCTTACTGCTTACGCTGGAAAGCGAGATGATTCCTGGTTCGTGCCCTATCGGATCAAATATCTTGGTGGAAAATGCGTTGGCCCCAACGCTGCGGAGAAGAACCCCGCATGCGCACCCTATGACGCGCACGCTAAACGGCGCCCGATCCGGCCAGACGATTTGGAGGATCTCATTGCCTATTTAAAGGCGTTTGTACGCTAGAACCGGCTTTCAATTCGAATGCAGAGCACGATAGACTGAAACCCAACCCTACACCGCCCAAGAGGTGCATCATGGATGCGATCAATGACGGCAGCGCACATGCCATCACTTCGGAAGAAGAACTGCGTAAAGTTTACAAGCCGGCGATAAAACCGGCCCTAATCAAGCAAACCGATTACGTAACAGAACCGGGCCGCGCACTTATTGAGGCCGCTCCGATGATCATGCTGGCAACCGCGAGCGCTGAGGGTATTGATGTTTCCCCAAAAGGCGACGGCCCCGGCTTCGTCCAACTGTTAGACGACCGCACATTGCTTATCCCCGACCGTCCAGGCAACAACCGTTTGGATGGCCTGACAAACATCATCGAAAACCCAAAAGTGGGTATAATCTTTATCGTTCCGGGTTCCAACAGCACCTATCGGGTGAATGGCGAAGCCACAATCAGCACCGACCCGGCTCTATTTGAACGCTTTTTGGTGAACGGCAAACCGCCGCGAACGGTGATGGTGGTTAAGGTCAAAGAGGCGTACAGCCATTGTCCGAAGGCCTTCGTGCGCGCCGAATTATGGAATCAAAACACGAGCACTCACCCGAAAGGTGTCCCCGATCACGGTGATTTTGCCGCCCATCGCGATGGTGGCGATGCGGATTATGCACGCGACTATGTCGAAAACTACAAAACGCGCCTACCGAAGGAGCTTTACTGAGGCGACCCGGGCCGGCTCGGCTAAATCTTATTCTGGTCCAGGGCGTAGCCGGCACCGCGCACGGTGCGAATAATATCCTTATCGCCGGCAATCTCCAGCGCTTGACGTAAGCGGCGAATGTGAACATCGACGGTGCGCGCTTCCACATAAACGTCACCGCCCCATACGCGGCTCAATAATCGCTCTCGGGAATACACATACCCTGGTCGCTCCATCAACGTTTCCAACAGCTTAAAGCAAGTGGGACTTAAATGAACTGGCTTGCCGTTGCGGGTCACCTTATGCGCCTCCAGGTCAATGGAAACACCGGCATATTCCTTCACAGGTGCGGCGTTATGGACGTCGTTGCGACGCAATTGCGCCTGCACGCGGGCAATCATTTCACGCGGCGAATAGGGTTTGACCACATAGTCATCGGCGCCTGATTCCAAACCGAGCACTCGATCGCTTTCTTCACCCCTGGCGGTCAGCATGATAATCGGCAATTTGCGTGTATCGGTACGTGAGCGCAACGAGCGGCAAACCTCAATGCCTGATAGGTCGGGCAGCATCCAATCGACCACAGCCAAATCCGGAACCTCCACATCCACCCAATGCAGAGCATCTTCCCCGTTGGCAGCGATTTGCACTCTGTATCCGGATTTTTCGAGGTTGTACCGAAGCATTTCCGAGAGAGGCGCTTCGTCTTCCACGATGAGAATTAGTGGCGATGTCATTTGATCAAATAACCTTACCCAATACGGCCCATCACGTAATCCCGCGTGCTCTCATGCTGCGGGTCTTCAAAAACACGTTCCGTATCGCCGTGTTCGATCAGTTTGCCGAGATGAAAATACGCTGTTTTATCAGACAGACGCCGCGCTTGCTGCATCGAGTGTGTAACAATAACGATGGTATATTGCGCCTTCAACTCAAAGATCAAATCTTCAATCCGGGCGGTCGCAATAGGATCCAACGCCGAGCACGGTTCGTCCATCAGGATGACTTCGGGCTTAACCGCAATGGCGCGCGCAATACAAAGGCGCTGCTGCTGGCCGCCGGATAGGCTTGTACCCGACGCATCGAGCCGGTCACTCACTTCATCCCAGAGCCCCGCACGGGTGAGGCTCTCCCGAACGATATCATCAAGCTCATCCTTGCTCGATGCCATACCGTGGATCGACGGCCCGTAGGCCACATTGTCATATATCGATTTCGGGAAGGGGTTCGGTTTTTGGAAAACCATTCCAATTCGCGTGCGTAGCCGAACCACATCCTGGTCGGGCCCGTATATGTCTTCATCATCCAGCAACACCGAACCTTCAACACGGCACGTATCGATGATGTCGTTCATGCGATTGAGACAGCGAATATAGGTGGATTTTCCGCAGCCCGAAGGTCCGATGAGCGCGGTTACCCGGTTGGGCAGGATTTCCAAATTCACCCCATGCAGTGCGGCTGTGTCGCCGTAATACACTTTCAGGTCTTTGGTCTGCATTTTCAAAAGCGAAACCTGCGCGCCGGCTAACGCGCCGCTATTGGCAATCAAATTTGCATCGCTTGTATTCTCAACTGCTACGGTGGACATCTATCTCTCCAATACCTTCTTTTTTTACCAACGAGTTTCATACTTTTTACGTAACAGGACGGCGGCCAAATTCATTAGGCAGGTGAATGCTAATAAAACGAGGATGGCCGCGGCTGTTCGTTCGGTGAATGCGCGTTCGGGACTATCGGCCCATAAAAACACCTGAACCGGAAGGGCTGTTGCAGGATCAAGGATACCCTTCGGCAAATCCACAACGAAGGCCACCATCCCGATCATCAACAAGGGTGCGGTTTCGCCCAACGCGCGAGCGGTCCCAATGATGGTGCCAGTCAAAACACCGGGCATCGCCAGCGGCAACACGTGATGGAAAACCGTCTGAAGCGGACTCGCCCCAAGCGCCAAGGCCGCTTCTCGTACCGATGGTGGTACGGCTTTAACTGAAGCACGACCGGCAATGATAATGGTTGGCAGCGTCATCAACGCCAACACCATGCCACCCACCAAAGGAGCCGACCGTGGCAATTCGAAGAAATTGAGGAATACAGCGAGACCCAAAAGGCCAAACACAATTGACGGCACAGCCGCCAAATTGTTGATGTTCACTTCAATAAACTCTGTCCAAATGTTTTTCGGGGCGAACTCTTCCAAATACAAAGCCGACATAACCCCAATTGGAAACGCCAGTGCCAAACACACCAAAACACTAAACAACGATCCCAGTGCTGCGGCTGCGATGCCGGCCAATTCCGGCTCGCGGGAATCGCCCCCCTTAAAGAACGTGTTGTTAAAGCGCCTCTCAACCATGCCGGTGCTTTCCAAGGCCATCAACCATTGCATTTGGCGGTCGCTCAAGCGTCGCTCCTCTACAGGAGCCGTGCGAGCAACCTTGCCCTTAACCACCAAATCCACCTCATCGGACGCGATTGCCCAAAGCATAAGACGTTGACCGATCAGCGACGGGTTTTCACCTACGGCCTTTCGCAAATCAAAGGCCGCCCCATTGCTGACCAGACGATAAAGTTCTTTCTTTTCGGTGCGTGATTTGACGTCGGGAAATGCTTTTCGCAACGAACTCTTGATGATGCCCTGATAGTTTGCCGCAGCCAGACTTTCCGGGTGGCTTGGGTCCTTGGCATCGAAATGGTGGCTCGCAATATCGACTTCCAACGCAATCCGAGTTTGCGTGAAGGCGTCTATGCCGGTCTTCACAATCGTCAGAAACAGCACCCCCAAAAAGACAAGGCCGAGACTGATCGCAAGCTTGCCGAACAATCGAAACCGCTTCTCCGCGCGATTACGCTTGGCGAGGCGGCGCTCGAAACGCAGATCATGCTGTTTGGACTCAGTCATATTGCTCACGATAGGCCTTTACGATTTTCAACGCCGTCACATTAAGAAACAACGTTACGGTGAAAAGGAACAATCCGAGCGCGAAGGCCGATAACGTCTTCGCGCTATCGAACTCTTGGTCGCCCGTCAGCAATGTCACGATTTGCACCGTCACCGTGGTCACTGCTTCCAAAGGATTGATTGTCAACTTTGCTGTCAGGCCAGCCGCCATAACAACGATCATGGTCTCGCCGATGACACGGGAGGCAGCCAATAACATGCCCCCTGCAATACCCGGTAAGGCCGCCGGTAGCACGACGCGCCGCATAGCCTCCGAACGGGTTGAGCCGAGTCCTAGAGAGCCTTCGCGGAGCGAGTTCGGTACCGCGGTAATCGCATCATCAGCGATGGAAGACACAAAAGGGATGGTCATAATCCCCATCACCAATCCAGCGGCAAGTGCACTCTCGGAGGATACGTCCAATCCGATACTCTCGCCACCCTGGCGCAACATCGGTGCTACGATGAGGGCGGCAAAAAACCCGTACACAACCGTGGGAATACCCGCCAACACCTCGAGCATGGGCTTGATAATCGAGCGCACCTTCGGAGAAGCATACTCCGCCAAATAAACAGCAGCGAACAAACCCACCGGGCCGGAAACCGTGAGTGCAATTGCGCTGATCAGCAATGTGCCGACCAGTAATGGAATGGCACCAAACGCGCCGCTAGCCCCCACTTGGTCAGCACGGATGGCCGTTTGTGGCGACCAATGCAAACCGAAAAGGAAATCAGCAATGGGAATAAGACGAAAAAACTGAAAGGATTCAACGATCAACGAGAGCACAATCCCGACCGTTGCCAGGACTGCCACCGTCGATGCGGCGATCAGTAAAAACATCACCGCGCGCTCGACAAGCGCACGAGAGACAGGCATAGATGCGATATACATCCGTGCCCCGTCTCCGCTGGAATTCCGTTTATTTTGCAACGTGTTACTTAGTTACATGGAGAGATTGGCAAGACCATCGGTCTTGATTTTCCATGCAGCACGTTCCTGGTCGTGATCCTCCCCCTTTGAATTGGTCCATCCTATTGTTGAGTAAAAGGAGGACTGA
>Ga0055584_100001046_pt1 | contig 26880 bp, 24 predicted proteins | sample OSDHelmetaG_FD_58716 | JGI IMG/M metagenome (GOLD analysis project Ga0055584, IMG submission 58716) | Pelagic marine sediment microbial communities from the LTER site Helgoland, North Sea, for post-phytoplankton bloom and carbon turnover... | ecosystem: Environmental > Aquatic > Marine >...
ACTATAATGCAGCTTTTATCTCACTTCACTGGACTGGATGGATATTTTCAATCTGAGCTTTGGGATATTGTAGAAGCTGACAAATTCACTCCTATACCTGCAGTCCAAGTGGCTAATTTTATTGGAGAACCTACTAATGAGAAAGGAGTCACTCATGAGTATTCCAATTCGAATTACCTCATTCTAGGACTTATTATAGAAGCCGCTACCAATAAAACAGTGGGAGAAGTAATGAGAGAAAAATTCTGGGGACCTTTGGCTCTATCTAATATATACTTTGGAGCAAATGAACTCATACCAGAGCCTATTTATTGCTTCTCCTTGGAGAGATAATAATGGTGACGGTACTTTAGAGGATATCAAAAGTGATTATGGCCCTGCTTTTCATAGTATTTTTTACTGTGCTGCCGATGTGTTTTCTACCGCCTCTGATTTATCCATGTGGGCCCAGCACCTATATAATGGAAATGCTATTTCAGAAAGTTCAAAAAATAAAATGACAACGTCCTATTTTGACATACCTCACCCTACATTTATAGGATATGGGTTAGGAGCTCGTCAAAACAGTTATCAAGGGCATATAATGTGGGGACATACAGGGGGAATGAGAGGTTATGGATCTCACATGTTTTATGACCCAGATACTAAAGTAAGTATAGCAATTCTGAATAATCAAAGTCGGTCTGCTGAAGGACCTACATTAAGACATGAGTTAATTGATGAACTGTTAACAATTGTGTTTGAATCCTTATAACAGAACTTCAAGTCTAAAATGAACAGCTCCCTAAATGATATCTCAAATCAACTAGGGAGCTGTACAATACAAAATTCTTATAAACCTGAGACAGGAATAGAAAGCCTTGCTTTCTCCCAGGCAAAGTTGATTGCACTTTCACCTACTGAATATTCAAGTTGTTCTTGATTTTCATTTACCCACTCTGGAGTTATGTTTAATCTAAGAGCATCATCTTTTTCATTATAGCCATTTGCTCCCCAAGCAGAATTGTTTTTACTGAATATTGCCACCCAATCTCCTTCTTTCTTAGGAATAATGAAGAATCCATATTTACCAGCAGCAATCTCCTGACCTCCTAACTTTACTCCTTTATCGAAAGACACGGTAGTATTTTGATTTGCCCCAGCCCTCCAAATGACATCATAGGCTTCTAGTCCACCCCATATGGTACGTCCTTTTACTGAAGGAGCGCCATAGTCGATAGCAATTTTTGATTGATTGATTTCTCCATCAGCTTGTACTCTAGGGCTCTTTTGAGCATCAGCATCTATGGATAAAGAAATGAGTAAAACAAAAGATAGAATTAAACTTTTCATGATGATATTTTTAAACATTTATAAATCTTAGCAATATCATAACCAATTTTCGATGATAATTGTTATTCCAACTATAATCTGATATTTCAAATGAGAGTGTGATGTCGTTACTTTGACATCTAGAAATCAAGTCAACATGGGCTCTTTGGAACCTGTCTTAATTCTTCAAAACAATTCTAAATCTCGCTTTACCTGCTTTTAAATGGTTAATTGCTTCATTTACTTTTTCCATAGGAAACTCTTCTACAGTAGGGTAAATATTATGCCGCACACAAAAGTCTAACATTGTTCTATTCAAGGCAGGACTACCTACTGGACTTGCACTGATAGACTTTTGTCCTCCCATCAGACTACCCGTACGAATATTCATTGGCTCAGGAACCACCCCTACATGGTGAAAATTTCCATTAGTAGTCAAACAACCGAGGTATGAGTTCCATTCGAGGGTAACATTGGTGGTATTTAAAATAAAATTCAGTTGCCCTCTAATGCTTTTTAGTTCTTCTTTAGACCTAGAGTTAATTACTCGAGATGCTCCCATTTCAAGAATTTGATCTTTCTTATCTGGATTAGAACTGAATGCTGTAACCTCACATCCCCAGTGCTTCAAAAACTTAATAGCCAAATGACCTAATCCTCCAATACCTATCACTCCTACCCTATCAGTAGGCATTACTCCAGCCAAAATTATTGGACTAAAAACTGTAATCCCACCACATAAAAGCGGGCCGGCTTTGCTCATATCTATATTTTCAGGGAGAGGAATAGCCCATGACCAATGGGCTCTGACTTTGTCTGCAAATCCACCGTGCCTTCCTACTATAGTCGCTTCTTTTGTTTTACACAAGTGATGATCACCCTCCATGCAATTTTGACAACACAAGCATGACTCTGACAACCATCCAATTCCTACCTTCTCTCCTACTTTCACATTCTTCACAGAACTTCCGGCAGCTATCACTTCGCCTACTATTTCATGACCTGGGACCAAGGGGAATTGTGTATTTCTCCAATCATTATTGATCATACTCAGATCAGAATGACAAAGACCGCAATAGTGGATTTTTACATCAACTTGTTCTGCCCCTAAATCTCCTAACTTGTAATCAAATGGCTCTAATTTCCCTTTAGGCTCTCTTACAGCGTACGCATTTACTTTCATTTTATATAATATTTTATAATTCAGTTAGAGCTCGAAATATTTTATTTTCTGTATTCAATTTTTCTTTTGCATACAGTTACTTGGACCGTCCCATCACTAAATTGGAATCTTTCATTCCAATTATTCTCTTCATCATAGGATTAAGCAAAAATGTCATTAATCACAAGGTTATAATGTTCATTTCTATGCTTTATTTTCAAATTTTGATCATTGTATTGGTATTGAATATTTTCATCTTCCTCTTTTTTGATATAATTGCAGTTAGTCTATTTGATTAAATTATCATTTTGATCATACTCATAAGAAGTCTCTTCCTTTTTTTCATCCGGAGTATTGAATTTTGTCATTTTAATTTTTAGCCCTTTCGAATTGTATTCAAAGTATTTAAAATTTGAAAACACCTCTTCATTATCTATCGAGATTGATTTAACAATTTGATCAACATCATTCATCATATGTACAGTTGAATTTACAAATCCACTTCGGATATAGTCTAAATGATTCTCATAAGAATCGGAATTTCCCCTTAGCCATAGGGTCAAATACAAAAGTTTCTTGCTTTCTTTTTTGTAGAGAGTTCTAACTGAAGAGGTAAGAACATTTTGAGAATCATAAACTCTTTTCTCATCTTTTTGTAAAGAATTTTGATCGGGGTAATATCTATAATGCTCCAACCAACTGTTCTCATCATTATAAGAGCGTTTTTCTAAATGTTTTTTTGAGGAACCTGTCCGAGAAGATTCACATTCAGATATATTTCCATTCTCGTCAAAATGATAGATGTTCGTTTTTCTAAATTTAGGTTTTTTTGAGTCCTCCCTGACGTCATTTCTTGTTCCAAATTCTTCTACTGCAACTTTCTTAACTTTTCGATTACCAATAAGATCTGCCACGTTGTATTGTCCTATAAATCCCATTACTATAAATTATATTGAACATAGCTAAGATAACTATCCTCAATCTATAAGGCTCAATGATATGCGTTTTCGATTTGGATCCACATCTATCACTCTTGCTGTCACTTCTTGATTCAATTTTACTATTCGTAAAGGGTCTTTTACAAAAGTGTTCGACATTTTGGAGACATGAATTAGTCCCGCCTCCTTAATTCCAATATCTACAAAAGCTCCAAATTTTGTCACATTATTTATTATTCCATTCACCATCATTCCTTCTCTTACATCAGTTATGGTATTGATACCAGCCGTAAACTCAAAAGCCTTTGCGCTTCCTCTAATATCTAGTCCTGGTCTATCCAATTCCTCCATTATATCCTGTAGTGTAGGAATTCCAACTTCATTGCTTACATAGTCATTGAGGATGATTTCTTTTCTCAATGTTGGATCTGATATTAGAGTCTTAATATCAGCTTTTAAATTTTTAGACATGGTCTTCACCAATGCATATCGCTCAGGATGAACACCAGTATCATCTAAAGGATTTTTACCTTTTTTAATTCTCAGAAAACCTGCACTTTGTTCGAATGCTTTAGCTCCCATCCTTGGAACTTTTTTCAAGGTTTCAATCTTTTCGAAAGAACCATTTTCTGCTCTGTATTCCACAATATTCTTAGCAAGGGTTGGACCTAACCCAGAGATGTAAGTTAAGACATGTTCACTCGCCGTATTTAGGTTTATACCGACCGCATTTACAGCGCTTTCTACACATCGAGTCAAATTGTCTTTCAGTTTGGGTTGATTTACATCATGCTGATATTGTCCAACACCTATAGACTTTGGATCTATTTTTACTAATTCTGACAAAGGATCCATTAATCTTCTTCCTATTGAAACAGCTCCTCGCACTGTAACATCATGATCAGGAAACTCTTTTCTTGCAATTTCAGAAGCAGAGTATATAGATGCGCCACTTTCATTCACCATAAAGACTTCAGTATCTTCTCCCATCCCAATTCCTTTCACCATAGCATAAGTCTCTTTCCCCGCCGTGCCATTCCCAATAGCTATGGCTTCTATTCCATATTGATCCACCAATCTTTTGACTTTAGTTTGAGCATCTACCAATTGATTTTGAGGAGGATGAGGGTAAATGGCAGAATTATAGATTAAGCTACCATTGCGATCCAAACAGACTACCTTACAACCCGTACGAAACCCGGGGTCAATGCCCATTATCGACTTACTGCCTAAGGGAGGGGCTAATAATAGTTGCTTTAAATTTTCACCAAACACAGAGATGGCTTCATCATCAGCTTTCTCTTTATACTTATTTCGATATTCTGTTTCTATAGAAGGGCCAAGTAGTCTTTTATAACTTTCTTCAATAGCCAACTTCAGTTGCTCCTCACATTCATAAGTTGCATTTCTGCCAATGAATCCATTTTCCAATTTGTAAATCACATCGCCAATATCCGCTGAAAGAGAAACCTTAAGCATGCCTTCTTTCTCTCCTCTGAATACTGCCAATAGCCGATGAGCAGGAGCCTTCTTAGCAGGCTCAGAATAGTCAAAATAGTCCTTAAATTTCTCGGCTTCCGCTTTCTTTTTAGCAACTACTTTTGAAGTAATCATAGCTGATCTATCAAAAATTCTTCTGATGTCATCTCTAGCTTTTGGTTCTTCATTGATCCATTCCGCGATGATATCCCTTGCTCCTTGAAGTGCAGTGTCTACATCTGGAACTTTGTTATTTATAAACTGCTGAGCTACATCTTCAAGATGTTTTGCACTTTGATTCCATATAGCTTGAGCCAATCGCTCTAAGCCGTTCTCTTTTGCAACAGTAGCTCTTGTCTTTCTTTTCTTTTTATAGGGCAAATAAATGTCTTCAAGTGCCGAACTGTCCCAACAGTTATTGATTTCTTGCTGAAGTTTAGAACTCAAATGTCCTTGTTCTTTTATGGTCTCAAGGACAAATTCTTTTCGTTTTACAAGTTCATTTATATCTTTCCATGCCCTTGCTATCTTTCCAATATCGACCTCGTCCAAAGAACCCGTTGCTTCTTTCCGATATCTAGAGATGAAAGGTATAGTACTCCCATCCTCTAATAGCTCAATAGTATTTTTCACTGAACGGTTAGAAAGGTTCAGTTTAGTAGTAATTCTAGCTAAGATGATATCTTTTGACATAAATGAGTTCTGATACATTACAAATGTATCTCTACTTAAAAGAATTGGCCTTAACTCTTTATATTTTTAGTTGTATCACCCTGTTTTAGAGTTCCCGAATAATTGTTTTGACTTCTCGTTATGCTCAGCACTTCGGCTAATTTGCATGTCAAATATTCTTTTGTCAGATGAGCTCCTCGGTAAAACAAAACATGTGAATCGAATTTTACCAATTTTCAAATACTTAAAATCTAAAGGCTAAGTAGTTTCAATCTAAATACTTGGAATGAATTACAAAATGAAAGTAGTTCATTTACAATTTTTTCTAATTTTATTAAGCTGCGAACTAAGGGACTGATTATGTTTTTAGTATAAACTGATCGAAAGTTTATTTATTAAGAAATCCAAAATTCAACGATTACAAATCAATAAGATCATTTATATAACTAATATTGTTTTAAAAGAATATGCAAATGTTATCGCCAAATGAAGTTGTAAAGAAAGTCGCCAAATTGGTTTTTCAAGGTAACACTTGCTATATAGACAGAAAAACTCGTGAAATCTCTACTATAGAATTAGCTGATGATGAATCAAAACTGGCAGAGACATTAGAAGAGAATATTGAAAAGTATATCAAAGTACTTCCGATGCCCACTCAGGTTTTAGGCTTTGCTATGAAAGATTTTTTGCAAGAGGTGACAGATCAAGAAGTAAAAAAGGAACTAATAAACGGTCTAAAAAGGAATAACCCCACTCGAAATTTTTTACAGGTAGTAGAAAGTCGGTATGATATTCAGCAGCATTGGATTCACTTTAAGGCCGATCAATGTGAAGAATATGTAGAGAAGATTTTTATCAACGAATACAATTACTAAAAAATCAGATAAGATAAAACCAGAGGAGGGTACTTTAATAAAATACATTGATTTCCTGATTTCATACCTTTAAAACAAAGCTAAGAATATGAAACGTGTTGTCAATCCATCTTCAGGTCCACAAAGAAGAAGTCCTCTTTCTTACAATATCACACAAGAAGAAATCCAACAGTTCAACGAATTAGGGTATTTGGTAATTAATGACGTCCTATCGGAGTCAGAGATGGAGCCTTTGGACCATTGGTTTGATCATTTCACTTCTGGAAAAGAAGCACATCGAATGGCCAAAGACTTTTGTGATATGTCACAACCTTACGGCACTCCGATTGAAGAGTTTCAGTTAGTAAATGCGATGCTACCTTCATACTACCGTCCAGAATTGGCAAATAATATATACTATAAACTAGCTCTAGATATGGCCAATCAAATATATACAGCAGGTGAAGCCAAACTAGATTATGAGCAATTTTTGGCTAAAAAGCCCGCCAAGAAAAACGCCGAATTCGCAATGCATCAGGATTTAGGGTATTGGCCCAAAACTAAAAACACATGGACTGCTACATTTTCTCTTGCTTTAAGTGATTCTGACTTGATAAATGGATGTTTGCATTTAATTCCTGGGACTAATAAAGAACCTAAACTTAGAAAACATGTTCCTAAACAATATGAGAAAGAAACAAATTCTGGATCAGTAAATAGAGATGACTCGCATACATTAGTAATAGAATCCAAGCCAAATGAAGAGATCATTTATTTACCTGTCAAAAGAGGTTCAGTCACTATCCATGATGAGAAAATAGTTCATGGTTCAGATGGAAATAAATCCAATGAATGGAGGAAGACTTATATAATGGCCTTCAGAGATTCTGAAACTATAAAAGAAGAAAGAGCAATGGGCTTTACACATTCTCACAATGATGAAGTGGATTGGTCTAAGGTGATAAAATAAAAACTCATATTCAATCTGAATAGAAGTAAAAATTAGGGTTTCCATTGGCATATTGAAGCTGTATTGACTGTTATATTTGTTCTTTCAGTCCAAGCCACAAATGAGTCACTTATTTCGTTTTATTTTTTGACTCTTCATCATATCGCTTCATTATTTTGATATGAATTCACAAGGTACTCCTGCATTTTATCAAGTAGCATCTGGCTTGGCAAAGCCTGTGGCCATAGCAAATGCCAATGATGGTAGTAATAGACTTTTTATATGCGAAAACAAGGGAACTATTAAAATTCTTGCAGACTTTGTCAATGGAACTGTAGGGTCAACTGATTTTTTGGATATAGCTTCAAAAGTGGATAACGGAAATGGAGAACAGGGCCTTTTAGGGCTAGCTTTTCATCCTAAATTTCCAGATTCTAATTATTTCTATGTTAATTATATTATTGATGGAGCTGGAGCAAGCCTAGACACAACGAGAATTGCAAGATTTAGTGTCAACCCATTAGACAGTAACTTGGCACTGACAAATTCTGAAAAGATAATCATACAATATAGCCAAGACTATTCTAATCATAATGGAGGTGATCTCCAGTTTGGATCAGACGGCTATTTATACATTTCTTCGGGTGATGGAGGAAGTGGAGATGACCCTAAAAATCGATCTCAGGATACAACATCTTTATTAGGTAAGATATTAAGACTGGACATTGATTCAGACCAATTTCCTTATGATAATAGAAAATACTATTCAATACCGATGGACAATCCTTTTGCTCACTCAGCCGGAGCAGATGAAATTTGGTCTTATGGCTGGAGAAACCCTTGGAGGTTTAGTTTTGATGCTGAATCGAATATCATGTTCGTAGGTGATGTAGGGCAAGATACTAGGGAAGAAATCAGTATTGACAGCATGATTTATGCAGGTAATAATTATGGATGGCGATGTAAAGAAGGAAATTACGACACTGGATTAACTGGCTGCCTCTCTACGCCCATTACTGATCCTATTTTTGAGATGCATCATGCACCAAGCAGTTCAATATGCTCAGTTACGGGAGGATATGTATACAGAGGCTCAGCTTTCCCTTCTTTCAATGGGTGGTATTTTTCGATCGACTATTGTTCTGCAGATTTATTCATGTTGGATACTGAGAACAATTATGATAGTACGCATTTCTATATGAGTGGTTTAAATCAGGTTACCACTTTTGGAGTATCAGAAAACAATGAGCTTTATGCTGCTCGCTTAAATGGAAGGATATATAGAATTATTGATTCCGATCATTGCCTCGATGACATTATTATAAATACTATTGATACTTCTTTTTATTCTGTTGAAAATAGCATTACTTCAGAGGCAGTTTTATACGCTATGGATACAGTTTCTTTTTCAGCTGGTGAGGCTATAAATCTAGAAATCGGATTTGAGATTAAGCAAATGTCAACATTCTCAGCTGAGAATATCAGTTGTCTTCAACATATTATAAATGCTGACGGCAAATGATACTTATTCAACTCAATTTTTCATGGTCTTTTGAGATTCAGGCCTGATCAATACCTTACCATTTCTAATTATTACACTGTCATTCTTAAATACAACAAGGCCATTAATCATGACTGTCTCTATTCCCTTTGAATACTGATGAGGCATGTCAAAAGTAGCCTTACTCTTCACCTCTGATGGATCAAAAATCAAAAGATCAGCCATCATTCCTTTTTCTAGAACTCCTCTTTTTGTAAGCCCCAATGTCTTAGCAGGCATACCTGTCATTTTATATATTGCCTCAGCTAATTCAATAGTGGAATCCTGCAGAACAAAGTCTTCAATAATCTTTGAGAATGTACCATGCCCTCTGGGATGAAACATAGTTGGACTGCCATCTGAAGCTATCATAATCTCTGGATGTTTGACCAATTCTTTTTGTAATTCCTCATCCATTACAAAAAAAGCAGCGCTACCTCCATAAGGCCCAATTACATCAGCCAATATTTGCTCAAACGGTAAATTGTATTCCTCTTCTAAGTCCTTGAGAGTCTTCCCTTTGTATGGGGCAGATCCAAAAAGTGTGGCGTCTGGTCCATTTCTACTATTCACTCGGTTTCTTAAATGTGTAAGCAGTTCATTTCGTCTTTGTTGTTTAATCTTCCCATAGGTCTTGGGGCGTTTTGCCCATTCAGGAAATACAATACCAATGCCTGTATAACTGGCTGTATAAGGATATAGATCAGCAGTGATATTGTAATTGCTATTGAGTGGTTTATCAAAAAGACTCATTATTTCTTGAGCTCTTTCTTTACCCTTGGCATATACTACTTTGAGATGAGAAATGTTCACATTACAAAACTCTGAAAGATTAAACATCTCTGTAAGAGATGATACTATGGCATTATCATCTTCATTTCTTATATGACTGGTAATCAGTGCATTGTGTTGGCCTACCACCTTCGCCAAAGCAGACAATTCTATAGAGTCGGCATAAAATCCTGGCAAATATTCCAATCCAAACGACAAACCCCATACCCCTTTTTTCAATGCTTTGTCCAACAATAAACTCATTTGTGCCAAATCAGCTTTGCTCACCTCTTTGCTATTACCGATTCCACTTTCTTTACGCAATGAACCATGCCCAATAAATGGTAAAATGTTCACTCCTGTCCGTGTTGATTTTACATCCTTTATCCAATCATCCATATTCGACACTTCTTGACTAGAGCCGTCCATACCAAGAGCTATAGTAGTAACTCCCATCGCCAAAAAATTTTGAAACTTTGGTGTCTTTAATGGATTACCATGAGCATGTATGTCAATGAATCCAGGTGTCACAATTTTACCTGAGGCATCAATTACTTCATTACATTTAGTTTCTACTTGTTTAGCATCACCTATCCATTTGATCATCTCATTTTCAATGACAATATCACCTCGAAATTCAGCATTACCTTTACCATCATACACAATTCCATTCTCAATCAGTATATCTCCATGAATAAGTGGCCTTTCGCAAGAGATAAAAATCACTACAATCAAATACAAATAGCTTACGGAGTATTTCTTCATTTCCTTGATTATGATGTTGAGTCATCTCAAAATACAATGGATTCACTAATCCAAAATACTCAACCCAGACGCAGCAGTGTAATGCTTTATCAATTCGATTCAAATTGAAAATATTTTTCTTCGTTAAATAAAAATGGAAAACGCTTCGGTAAAAATAGTAGAGACAGAAATACTATCTGATAATTGGTACACTCTGAAAAAAGTAACCTATGAATATCAAAATGAAAAAGGAAATTCTGAAACGCATATTAGAGAGGCCTACGATCGCGGGAATGGAGCAGCAATATTATTATACAACAAAGAAAACCGAAGCATCATACTCACTCGTCAATTCAGATTACCTACCTATATCAATGGAAATAAATCCGGAATGCTAATAGAAGCATGTGCTGGATTATTAGACAAGGACAATCCTGAAGATTGTATCAAGAAAGAGACAGAGGAAGAGACTGGTTACAGAATATCTAAAGTTCAGAAAGTATTTGAATCCTATATGTCTCCAGGATCCGTAACAGAAATATTGTACTTCTTTGTAGCAGAATACTCTAGTGACATGAAAGTAAGTGACGGTGGAGGACTTGCTGAAGAACAAGAAAATATCGAAGTTTTAGAATTAGACTTTGGCAAAGCTTTTAATATGATATCTACTGGAGAAATTAGAGATGGAAAGACTATAATGTTGCTTCAGCATGCTTGGATTCACGGTTTAGTCTAATGACAAATCCTTTGCCCAAAACTTTATCCAGAAAATATTGAGAATAGAATAAGAAAATAACGAAACGGTTGCCAAGGTCGTTAGATATCATGAATGAAAAATCTTTCTTTTTCTCTTGCTCTATTACTCATAATATCCTGTGGTAAAGACAAGAGTTCAATTCAAAAGAATGATCATTTTTCTAAATGCAACGACATTTTAGGGAGCAATTGTAATGGCTTTGAAGGTGAATATTGTCTGTTTGGCTATAAATGGGAAAAAAACGAGTCTTTTTCTTCTGCAGGCATAGATGTGACAGGCCCAAGAGAAAGTGGTGGTAGAGTCTCATTTAGCTTTCAAGAAAACAATGGATTTGTACATACCACAAAGAGGTCAATGTCCCAAGTGAATCGTTCTCCTTGCATATAGAATGCGCTAAAGAAGAAGTTAAAAGAGCACTAAATGATTGGTCTCGTTATATAGACATTGTATTTAAGCAAGAAGCAGATAATAGTAACAGTGACATCAAATTTTTTACAGCATTTGTAAGAACTGGGGGTACCTAAAGAAATAATTCATATTGAACAATTGGGAAATGCCCTTTCCAAAGATTCTAAAAAGATCAATGGATTCGACAATTCGCGTCTTACGGCATTTATAGAAAATAAAAAGCATCAAACTACTGTACTTCAAAATCAGACTATTCTGGAGTCTCTAAAATCTGCCGGGGCCCAAGCCCTCATATTCTTGTGAAAGCGGAGTATGTGGTACATGTGTAGCTCGTATTCAATCTGGAGAAGTAGAGATGAAATCATGTATGGCATTGGACCAAAAGGACATAGACAATAGACACGTTTTGACATGCCAATCTATCCCAATCACCAGTGAGGTTCAAATATCTTTTGAAGTCTAATCTTTTCTAGTCTTAGAGATCATGTAAATAAGGACTATATCATTTAGTAAAGCAAGTTTGACAATCAACTATGAGTTACTGACCAACACTTCAATATGATGTCTTCAAACAAGTATATCCCCTAATTACTAAATCTCAATTTGTACGAGATCTTTTGGAAAATCAAAATATAATGCATTACTTTGTATTTCAAAGTACTTTTAATGAACAAAGAAAAATACATTGAAGACATAAAGGACATCAAAGATATGATGAATAGATCCTCTCGGTTCATATCACTAAGTGGGATGTCTGGAATATGCGCAGGAGTATTTTCTCTTATAGGTGCATATCTCGCTTATGAGACTATATACTCTGGTCAAGAACACCTCGAATACAGATGGACAAACCTAACAACTGAAAGCTTAATTATACTCCTTATTATTGCTTTAGGTGTCATTCTCCTTTCTGTAATAACAGGTATATATTTTACTACTAGAAAAGCACAAAAATTAAATCAAAAACTGTGGGATCAGCACACTAAAAAGTATCTAATCAACCTCTCTATTCCTTTGATCACCGGAGGTATACTTTCTTTAATATTATTACTTGAAGGCTATGGAGGTCTGATTGCCCCACTCACTCTTATATTCTATGGGCTAGCACTTGTAAATGGAAGTCATTTTACCTTAAAAGAAACTCGAAGCCTTGGAATCATGGAGATTCTATTGGGTCTTTTAGCCACCTATTTTGTCGGATATGGTCTGATATTCTGGGCCATTGGATTTGGTGTTCTGCACATCATATATGGCGCATTTATGTACTTCAATAATAAAATATAGAATATTAACTTTATAAAGAATCATAAATGAAAACAACAAAATTTCTTTTTCTCGTATTAATCGCTGGATTGTACTCGTGTCAATCAGAATATACGTACGATGTACGAGTAGTGAACAATAGTGGCGCACCCATCAAAGTAGATTTCAAATCTGACAACCATTTAGACGGACCGATTCAAAATCATGTTATCATAGATAATGAGAAAAGTGAACTCATAATTTCTACTAAAAATCTGAGCAAGAATATTGAAAAGGTATGCGACTCTGTGGCATTATATATAAAAGCTTCTGATATATCTACAGGTCATAGCAGTAGTCTAGAGTGGTGTGATCCTAGCATTAAACTGGAAGCTGTAGATATAGGTCAATATCAGTATTTAATTGAATATAAAAAAGAGCATTTCGAAAAGTGATCTTCTATTCAAACAATTAAAATATCACTGTTGAAGAATATACTTAAAGATTTAAATAAGGCTTTTGAAAATAAGGTAAGACTGGGGATCATGTCTGCACTTGTGGTAAACGACAGCCTCAATTTTAATACTTTAAAAGAACTACTTGGAGTGACGGACGGAAATTTGGCAAGTCATATAAAATCATTAGAAAAGAGCGAATATATTATGGTTCAAAAAGAATTCATAGATAGAAAACCTAATACAAAATATTCAGCGACTGAAGAAGGAAGAGATGCATTAGTAAAGCACATTAAAGCTATTGAACAACTTTTGAAATAAAAAAATTTAACTTTTCACTTTGTATTTCAAAGCACTTTCCAAAATCATCATTCTTGTTGAATCAGGCCCCATCTTTTCCTAATCAAATAAACTTTAAAAACATAGTATAAATCCATAGATCACATGACCAAAACAAATTTAGATACCACGAAAATTTGGTTAAAAAACTCTATCACTCTCAAGTTGATCGTCATTACTTTCATGATGATACTCCTATTGATTCCTCAGGAAATGATAGAAACAATAATTCATGAAAGAAAAACACTAAGTTCTGCAGCGATTCAAGAAGTAAGTAATAAATGGGCAAAAAAACAACAAATAGATGGGCCTATATTGACCATTCCTTTGGTGTACACAATTGATTCTGATGAGATAGACAAAGAAAAACTTACAGAGACAAAATACTTACGTGTCCTTCCGAGTGACTTGAAAATCAATGGTACTATATCACCAAAAGAACTAAGGAGAGGAATTTACAAAGTGATTGTTTATCAGTCCGATCTGGATATAAATGGAGTTATTCAAATTCCTAAAATAAAGAAAGAAAACCTGATTGAAGTAAAATGGAAAGACGCCCACATAACTGTTGGAATTTCAGACTTAAGAGGAATAAAAGAAGACATCAAATTAAAATGGGGTGAAAGCATTCTAGATATTCATTCAGGATCAAATATTTCTGCTATTGGGTCAGGAATAACAGCAAGGATAAAAGATCTAAATACTAAAAACAATAGTCCAATTCCATTCTCATTTAATCTTAACCTCCAAGGAAGTGAGCGGTTGTCTTTCTCTCCTAATGGAGATGTAACAGAGGTAAATATTAGTTCTCCTTGGGCGGATCCAAGTTTTGATGGCAATTTCCTTCCTAATACTAGAGAAATCAGTGAAGATGGATTCATTGCCTCATGGAAAATTCTTGAATTGAATCGGAACTACCCCAGTGCATGGTACGGCCAAACTTATTTCAGTAAAATGCAAGAATCAACATTTGGAGTATCACTTTATTCAGGTATTGATAACTATCAAAAATCCATTCGTTCCGCAAAGTATGGTGCTATGATTATTGCCCTCACCTTTCTTACATTCTTCTTGATAGAGATATTGTATAAGCGTACCACACATCCATTTCAATATGCTTTAATCGGTCTAGCGCTTTGCCTTTTCTTTGTTTTATTAGTAGCTCTATCAGAACATATGCCTTACGAGATTGCTTATGTGATGGGAGCTTTGTCCATTATTATTATGGTCTCTCTTTATTCACTGAGTGTATTCAGAGACAAAAGAATGCCTTTTCTTTTAGCGGTGGTATTATCCCTTATCTACGCATTTATGTATGTCACCTTACAATCTGCAGATTATGCTTTACTTATTGGAAGTATAGGACTGACTGCTATTTTGGGAGCTACCATGTATTTCACGAGAAATATTGATTGGTATCGATCTAAGGAATCACCCTAGTATTTAGAAAGATACAACATTCCTGTCCATAGAATAACAATGATTCTTAGTTATTTTACTTAAGAAAACGCGTGATTTTCACCCCTTTATTTTAACTGAAAAACTAATTTTTGCTTCCCCACTTCTCTAGTATCATATCAGCCCCCTTCTCCCCTATCATGATCACAGGAGCATTAGTATTACCAGTAACTATTTTCGGCATGATAGAAGCATCAACCACCCTCAACCCTGCTAATCCTTTCACGGTAAGATCAGTGTTAACGACAGCCATTTCGTCCTTTCCCATTTTACATGTCCCTACGGGATGGTATATGGTCTCCAATCTTCTCTTAGCATAGGCTGCAATCTTCTCATCAGAATCTGTAGCTGATAATTCTATAGGGTTTTCTATAAAATTCTTGAATGCATCCTGTCCATACACTTCAAGTGCTATTCTTGCACCTTTTACTAAATCTTTGAGATCCGACTCTTCACTTAAAAAATTTGGTTGAATCAAAGGGGCGTCTTTCGGGTCATTTGATTTAAGGGATACATGACCTCTACTTCTCGGGTGTAATAATGAAGCACAAATAGTCGCCCCATCCTTGTCAGTTGGAATAGTATTAAAATCATACAAGTCCTCATTACGCCCATCATTAATATGGAAAGGAGCAAAATGAAACTGGAAGTTCACTCTATCATTATAGTTATCCAAATTGAAAAATGAGACAGCTTCTAGCGGGCTGCATGATAATGGGTTCTTCTTGTTGATCAGATAACCGACCAAGTCCTTGGCTTGATTCCAAATGGTGGCATTGTGATTAAACCCTACTTTCTCCTTGGTATGAGCTGATATAAAAAAGAAAAGGTGATCATGGAGATTTTTTCCTACTCCGGGGAGGTCAAGTTTACTTTGAACACCATGATTTTTCAATTCTTCGGCATTTCCTATTCCTGACAATTGTAATAATTGTGGGCTTTGAAATGCTCCAGCGCTAAGGATTATTTCTTTCTCGCAATAGAATTCTTGAGCACCTCCTTTCTTTTTTGAAAGTTTTACACCAACGGCTTTTTGATCCTTTATCAATATCTCCGCAACAGCGGCTCCAGTCAGAACAGTTAGATTCTTCCTATTTTTAATAGGGCTAAGAAATGCTGCGGCTGTGCTGTGTCTTTTACCATCTTTAATTGTGAATTGGAACTTGGATGTCGCATTTTGTTTTGCTCCATTATAATCTATTCCTTCAGGTAGTCCCATTGATTTACAAGAGTCAATAAAGGCTTGAGCCAATGGACTTTCGTGATATTGAGCGTATCCCACTCCTAGTTCACCTTCGTCGTTGTGAAATCCTTTGTCCAATTCATCAATATTTCTATTGTTCTCTGATTTCTTAAAAAAAGGTAAAACACTGTCAAAATCCCATCCTTCACAACCTGCCGTAGCCCAATCGTTATAATCCTCTCGATTACCTCTAACATATGCCATAGCATTAGTGCTGCTAGATCCACCTAAAGTCTTACCTCTTGGCAAATATATCTTTCGTCCATCCACATGCTCTTGTGGTTCAGTCCAAAACTGCCAATCACGCGCTGATCTATGTAATTTTGGATAACCTCCTGGTATATGGATGTATGGGTGCCAATCTCGAGAACCAGCTTCCAAAAGCAATACATTAAACTCCCCAGAGGCGGTAAGCCTATTGGCTAAAACACAACCTGCTGATCCTGCTCCTACTATAATGAAATCAAACTTGGTTTTCATATTTTTTATTTAACTATTGAAACTATTGTTGAAATAGAGATTTCATTTAGATAATCATCAATACAGAAAACACGGTATTTCATCATCTAATGACTAATCAATATTACAATTGAAATCAAACCATTTTTCTCATTCAAATCCTATGACTTCTATCCAAACATATAAAGTTACCTGTGAATTTTTAGTACGAATTGTGATTAATTCTATTTTTTCATAAGGTAATTTTCTATCTCATTGTTTACTAATCATAACAGAGTAAATATACTCTTCATCCAAATTTTTAACATTCAGAAAATTTAGTAAATATCGATCACAAATCTACCCAAGTCAATATTATTCAGGCCTGAATATGCGGCACTTTATTTCATAATCTCTACTCGATGACTTTAATAAAAATGAAGTATTAAACTTCTAAGTCTTTGAGTTAAAAAAATTTATTCAATGAAAAAGTATTTTGAATTAGCACTCCTATGCCTCGTAATTATTTTAACAGCTTCATCTTGTTCAAAAGACAGTGATTATCTACTCGAATCTTCGTCAACAGCAAATACTCATCTTATGTTAAAACAAGATTCTATCACATCGAAATACCATCCATCTATTGATGAGTATGTGAGTACTAATCATCCTAACACCTCCATTCTTGAGCTTTTGAAACAAGATGATAGAACATTTGTAGCAAAGCTTGCAGATGGGATTGAGCTCAGCTTCGATTCAGAAGGAAACTTAATAGACGAAGAAGACACTTATGACCAAGACAGTGATGAGGAGAACGAATATGACGAGAATGATGAAGGAGAATCAGATTCGGATGAAAATGTTACAGAATATCCAGAGGTTATAGGTACTTACTTGGCCAATAATCATTCAAATGCGACCATTGACTCTATCAAATTAGATGAGAGTGGTTCATATATCGTAGTATTAAGTGATGAAGTAGAAATTGAATTTAAAGCTAATGGCACCTTTGTAGAATACTTAGATTAATAGTTGGTAAATGACGCTTTTAATATTTGAAAGTGGTTCATTTTCGGACCACTTTATGATTTTAAAAGCCAACAAAAACTATGACCTCTTTGCTAGCATCCGGTGAAAATGATGTACACCTTGTTCTCTTTTAGGTGAAAATCTCCCAGTTTTGTAAAATCTGGAATGAAGCCCTTTATGTACCCCTTCTACAACAAATTCTTCTTAGCGTTCTACTTTATCAATTTTACTCATCCAATTATCAGATCAAAAGATTAGCACATCATCCTCTTTTCAAATAAGCATAAAAAGGAACTCCCATCATCAATAAAAAGAACCCATAAAATACGATCTCAGCACCACAACCATAAAGCAACCATAGACAAAATATAAATGTGGCAAATGCTAAAATGATCTTCTTAGAAATTTGGGGCCCATCATTCTGGAACCCCAGTATAGCCAAACTACCAGCAGAAAATAGATATGGAATAATAACGGAGAGTGTGGAAAGGGTTATCATAAATTTAAATGCATCAATGAGACTTTCTGAAAAGCTGAATACCATTAATACTGATGCCAATATACTAGACAATATTATCCCAAGAATTGGAGATCCATTATCATTCTTCTTTCCAAAAATAGTTGGAAATAATTTGTCCTGAGCTGCAGCCATAGGGATCCTTCCTTGAAGGAGTATCCATCCATTGAGCGCTCCTATAGTGGCGATGACAGCACACCCTGCCACCACATATCTAGCAGATGAGCCTATAAAAATCTCCGCGGCATCCGCAAATGGAGCATTGGATGTCATCAAAGATTCTGGAGGAACAATTCCTAGGATCGCTATTGCACTTGATATGTAGACCACTATAGTGATGAGTGTACCATAGATTGTAGATTTCCTCACCGTACTTTTAGCATTTTCTGTATCGCCACTTACAATCACAGCACTCTCCATTCCTAAAAATGCAAAAAGTGTTAAAGTCGCAGCATTTGTGATAGCTAAGAAATTAGATTCTTCACTGGCATTAAAGGGTAAAAAATGATCCCAATTGACATAAAATATACCGATAAATCCTATCAATAAAATAGGTACAACTTTAAGAATAGTAGTAATGATTTGAATACTTGCTACGGTCTTTAGAGGTTTAGAGTTAATCCATGTGAATAGCCATAAAAAACCTAATCCAGTACCTACAGCTAAAGGAATAGAAGTATCTAAAATGGGTAAAAAAACTTTGAGGTACCCCACTAAGGCCACAGCAATAGCAGCATTTGTAGACCATATAGATATCCAATATCCCCATGCTACAAGGAACCCTGCAAAATCACCCAATCCCATCCTACTGAAGACATAAGGACCTCCAATGGAATCAGGAGCATACTGTCCTAACTCTGCAAACATCAAAGATAATAACACAGCCCCAGCAGCAGAACATACCCATCCTACTATTCCTATACCACCGTACATGGCTAATGAAGCAGGCAACAAAAAAATACCGGATCCGATCATATTTCCTACAACAACAGAAGTGCTACCTAATAATCCTATCTTATGTTTTTGTTGTGATCCCATGAGTGGTGAAGATGGGAAAGTATTGTGGTAATGACAAATGAGGTGGGATATGTAATTAATTGATCATAGTGGTTCACTATATTAGATCAACTAATAACAGGAGAAATAAGAACAAATCAAAATAAAAGACTTATTCCCAAATTCCATGTTACGTCTTTCGAAACATCTAGAATATAATAATCATCTGATTTTCAAGGACATATACTTATCTGATGCAAAGAGTATGAAGTAAAGTGTCAATATTGATTGTTAGAGAGTAGATGATAGAATAAACAAAAATTGATGATAAAATTCTTTAGAAGGTTTCGTGAAAGAATGTAGGTAAAAAACAAAATTGGAAAGTATCGAATATATTCTATTGGTGAAATACAGTTAGTTATGATCAATATTCTTCTGGCTATTCTAATGAATAATTGGAATGAGGATTAGGAACAAAAAGCCATCGAACATCAAGCTTTTTTAGCCATCATGAGTAACCTAGAAGAAGATGCAGAAAACGTTCGATTTGCCAAAGAAAGATATCAAGTGACAATGTAAGATCATGACTTCAATTTGCTAAAATCTAAGCCACTTGGATCTTGAAACACTCGCAATTGAAATTCCGGAATGACAGCCAACAAATGATCAAAAATATTGGCTTGTATACTTTCATATTTTGCCCATTCCTGATTTTTACTAAAGACATATATTTCTATCGGCAAGCCGTGTTCAGTTGGAGCAAGCTGCCTCACTAACAGTGTCATTTCCTTATTGATCATTGGATGGTTGTGCAAGTAAGATTCAACATATGCCCGAAATGTTCCAATATTAGTCATCCTTCTACCATTCACAAGACTGGAACTATCCACTTTCTCCAATTCATTTATTTCTTTGACCTCTTTTTTCTTTTTTTCAATGTAACTGGAGATATACTGGATTTTACTAAACTGATCCAACATTTCTTCTGTACAAAATTTAATAGTATTTATATCCAAGTTTATGGATCGCTTAATTCTTCTTCCACCTGAATCAGACATGCCGCGCCAATTTTTAAATGATTCTGTGATGAGAGCATAGGTGGGAATAGTAGTAATTGTTTTATCCCAATTTTGAACCTTAACTGTGGTTAAAGCAATTTCTATAATATCGCCATTAGCGCCATATTTTGGCATCTCAATCCAATCTCCATTAGCCACCATTTTATTCGCTGACAATTGTATTCCAGCTACAAAACCTAAGATAGCATCCTTAAAAATAAACATCAACACAGCCGTGAGAGCCCCAAGACTGCTAAATAAATAAATGGGAGTTTTATTCAGTAAAATGGAAATTATAAATATCCCACTGGTAAAATATACTATGATTTTAAAAACCTGAATAAAGCCCTTAATCGGGATTCTATTTGACACCTCATATGAGGAGTAAATGACAAGTGAAGCATTTAGAAAAGCATCAATAGAAAGCAATCCCATTGCAATCATATAGATTAAAACAAGTCCATTTATCAAAGCTATAAGCCAATCATATCCCTCAAAGGGGACAGCGATAGACATGTAAATAACTAAAGCTGGAACAAGGAGCGCAAGGCGATTAAATACTCTTTTCTGTAAAATCACATCATCCCATTCTGTTGCTGTCCGACCAATTATAGCCGTGAGTCCCTTTAGTATAAAATGTTTTGCAAACAGATAGACGATAAAACTTAAGACAATAATCAAGAAAAACAATAAAGCTCTAGCTAACATATCGGCTATTGCTAATTCCAGTCCCTGATCTATAATCCAACTTCTAAAAAGTTCAAGCATATTTACTCTTAATTTGAATCAACTAAAATTTGAAAAAAATATAATCTGACTCTCTATTTTGAAAACCCATTTCATCAAAAAAAAATTGACTTAATTTGGAAGAAAATAGAAAGCCTGATCAAAGTTAATTAAACATTGGACAGGTAACTTTTAAAGGGTCAAAATCAATTATTATATCTAAAATTCAACAATACTCAGAGTAATCCTATATTAAGCCTTATGATGATTAAATGGTTTTTAATTAAGAGAGATAGGATTTTTGAGAACTATTAAACATATTCTTTCAGCATAATTTAATTTTAATGAGCCAACAAATAATCTTTATCCACAAGAACTCACACTGACATTTGGAGAGGTATCAATAAATCTAGATGTACCAGAAGGTGTTTGGAACCCAACACCCCATGGAATGCATTTGGGCAACATGATCCTTAATCTAGACTTTAAGGGCGATGATGTACTGGAATTGGGAAGTGGGTGTGGAAATCATACCATTTTAATTGCTCAAAAAAAGCCGAAGAAACTTACAGTTACAGAGATTAACCGTCCAATACTTGATAATACCCGTCATAATCTCAAGAAGAATCAAATTGACCTTCCAGTTGAATATGTTGTTGCAGATTGGACTCATATTAACAAAGGGCCTTTTGATGTTTTGATTACAAATCCTCCATTTGCAAAGTCTGGTAAGCGATATTATAGATATTTCATCGATACTCTTATTAATGATGCGCACAAACTTGTAAAATCTGGAGGCAGGCTTATTTTCATTCAATCAAGTATGGCAGATAAAAAACGGAGCATTAGTTTGATGAACGAATGGGGCATGAAAGTAAGGATCGTTGGAGAAACTAAAGGCCCATTTAGAGATTACTATTTTGGGGATAAGTTATTCATGGAAAACATTGAAAAATTCCCTGGAGCTTATGAGAAAAAAGGCGACCAATTTATTGAAACTTTGACCGTATTTGAAGCTGTTCTTCCATAATATTACTATCAAGAATAACAATGGAATTCAAAGCCTTGAGCATCAATTAAATCTAAAAATATGAAAAGTTATATTTCATTCTTGACATTCTGTTTCCTGACTGCTGTTTCATTTGGACAAATTAAAGAGAGCCAAGCAATAGACAGCATTTTTATAGAATGGGACCAGGCAGATGTTCCAGGTTGCGCCTTAGGAGTTATAAAAAATGGAGAGCTAGTATTTTCAAAAGGATATGGAATTGGTGATTTAGAACACGATATTAAAATAACTCCATCTTCTGTTTTTTATATAGGTTCAGTGTCTAAACAGTTTGTAACTTTTAGCATTTTACTCTTAGAAGAACAAGGAAAACTGGACCTAGATGATGAAATTCAGAAATATCTACCAGACTTTCCTGAATATAATTCACCTCTAACTATTCGACACTTTATACATCATACCAGTGGAGTGAGAGATTACTTAACCCTGATGTATTTAAAAGGTAGAAACTATCTGGACAATACAGATGAAGATGAAGTTTACGAGCTTATAAAAAGACAAGAGGAGTTAAATTTTACTCCTGGAGAAAAATACTTATACAGTAACTCATGCTATTTCATGCTTGCTATGATAATAGAAAAAGCAGCAGGCCAATCTTTGAAAGAATTTGCTCATAAAAACATTTTTCAGCCCTTAGGAATGCGTAACACTCTATTTTATGATGACAATACTGATTTGATTAGAAATCGTGTTTTTAGCTATCGAAAAAGAGAGAAAGAAGGATATGATAATTTAATTATGAGATTTGACCTAGTTGGATCTGGTGGAGTCTATTCAAGTATAGAGGATCTCTTCTTATGGGATCAGAATTTTTATGATAATAAACTAGGAAAAGGAGGTCAAGACATTATTGAGAAAATGCATATTGAGGGGTTATTGAATAATGGGGAAAGTAGTGGCTATGCTTTTGCCTTACATAAGGACATTTATAAAGGCCTAAAGACAGTGAGTCATGGTGGCTCTCTTGCCGGGTACCGTGCTCAATTGATGAGATTTCCTGAAGAGCAACTCTCAATAATTATTCTGGCCAATAGAGGTGATGCAAACCCAACTGCTAAATCCTTTCAAATAGCTGACATTTTACTCCATGATAAATTCATAGATCTATCATTAAAAGAAAACAATTCTGAAACTCAGATTGCCACCAATCAGGAGCCAGAATTCACTCTAAATCAGTTAGTTGGAAATTATGAAATTCAAGTCGGAGTACAATTGGAAATAAGCATAAAAAATGATTCTCTCAATGTTCTACAGAGTTGGAATAAATCCACATATAAAATTGTCAACACAACTGGAAACGCATACGAAATAACTAATGACCCTTCCATACAATTTGTTTTCTCAGAGTTGAAAAAAGACGAAACTCAAATTCTTACCGTATTTCAAGAAGGCAATGAAACTACTTTTAAAAGAAAAGAGTCAATTGACCTTTCCAAATTAGACACTGAAGATTATACTGGCCAATTCTATAGTAAGGAGTTAGATGCCACCTATTTACTCTTTAAAGAGGGTGAAACTTTAAAAATAAAAATTGCTAATTATGAAGCCCAGGAGCTAGATATTTATGGCAAGGATATATTTACCACAGATGGTGATTTGGTACGATTTCACAGATCAAATGGAAAAATTGAAGGGTTTGAATTGGATGCTGGAAGAGTGACCAATCTAAAATTTGAGAAGAAATGAAAAGGGCATAAAATTTATGAACATGAGTTCCTAAATTTGAAAAACTTGAATGCCCTTAGTGAAAAACAATAGTCTGATTTCTCATAACCTTAAGTGAAAGGGCATAAAACGAAATCCTACTTTTGATAATTAATAAAAGAAGATGCAATCCACACAAAAAGATTGGACTCTTTTACCTATATAGCTATTTTTATAGGTAGACTAATTTGGAGTTTTTCGATTTGTTTTGTGGCCAGAAGCCATTTGTATGGAATAATTTGGAGTGTACTAAGTGTCATTCTATTAATTGTAGGTAGAGACATAGAGTTTTTAGTAAGACAAATAGTAGTTAAGAAGGCAAGTTTTAGAAATCAATTTTCACAATTTGTTTTCATCCTTTATTAAATGTATATCGTGAGTCTTTTAGATGAGCTATTCTTACCTCTTCAAGTGCCTTCATTACTGATTCTCTATTTCGTCTATTTCATTTTCTAGAGAATCTATTAAACTCTGAACATCAGTAACGAATCCTTTGTAACGCTCAAAAATTCCATTCTTCCAATAATCTCGATAATAGGCTAAGGTGGAATTAAATTCATGATCCATTTTAAGTTTATCAAAATCTATAGGTTCGAAATGGGTGGAAGTATTTGGAATATTCTTAAAGCGTTTGAGAAAAATCTGAGCAAACCAAGCATTTTGATTGTTATAAATATCTTGAAGTATGGATTCTAGCCATAAATACTTGGTTTCATATAGAATAGCAATATTAATGCGCAAAGAGTCATTAGATATGATTTCAAGGTCATTCGAGATCATGGTAGTGTAACCAGTTTTTATAGGATTGAAATGTGGTCCAGCTACAGTAATATTCATCATATTTTTTGACAAAGATTTGTCATAGGTCAAATCAGAATTTAATAAAGAAATGAGGTGATTAAAAACAGAATCCTTAAAAGCGATGTAAGAAATATTTCTTTCGTGGTCCTCTAGGTCTTCAACCAAATTATTTCTAATTTCTGAAAGTATTTTTACTTCCTTTTTCTTTGATTTATGCTGCTCATTTAAATTGTTGATTTGTAATGCAATCAAAATCCCTATCACGACAAGTACAATCTCTCCAATAGCATATTTCAAATACCTGCTAGTATTATTTTTTCCCATCAAGTCGAATCGAATTTTTCTAAAAAAATTAATCATTGCTTTTTCTTTGCTCAATTGAACTCGGACAATGTCGTATAAATAGGTTTCATTTTGAACCTATTGTTTCTAATTGTTCTAAATTTTTATTTGAACCAACCCCGCACTATAATTGTAAAAATATCATCGAGTGATTCATCAATGTTAAAACCCAGAGGATCATATACTTATTATTGAAATCAGAAGTCAAATAAATTCTCTAAAATTTCTTGTTTTAATCCTTGATCTTGAAGCCATTCTGCAAAAGCATTATGCCCCCCGACTTTAGCATGATGTAAAAGTGTAAATCCATGTGGCCCGTATGATTTTAAGAGTTGTGGATGAATCTTCAATAAATCTTTTACAAAATCTGTAAATCCTAAAAATGTAAAATTGAAAATATCCATTCGTGCACCACGTGCTATGAGCACATTTGCAATATCTTTTCTTCCCATATGTGATGCTCCACCAATGGCTGTTTCAAAATCTCCTCTGGCTATTTGACTGGCACAATTTAGGATTAGTGGTTTAGCTTCAATTATTCTAATAGTTTCGTCTATATTACTATGAGCCGCTCCAACAAATTCATCAATTTCTTCAGCATTAAAAAGTGAAGACTCCATGAGATGATCAAATCTTGGAAGCAGGAAAAATGAGCTAGTAGCAGTAGCACCGGTTTTTAAAAATTCTTTACGTTTCACAGAATGGTTTTTATGAATCTAACAAATTTAAACCCACAAGAGCGCTTACAAGTTAATATCTATGCCCATTTACTAACTTTTCCACAATGGAATAAATGTTTACCATCCGTTTAACAAAAGAATCAATAGAAAAGGATGGGCATTGCATTTACAATTTATTAAACAAGGCATGAGATGCTAAACATAAACAAATGAAAATTCAGAAAATATAGAGCATTGATTGATGTCGCGATTTACAATATTTCTTCCCTGAGCAATTTCAAACTCTACTTGCTCATACTCAATTCATTATCAATCAAATCTGTCACCTTTACAAGTTGTTTTTGAGCGTATTTATATGTCCTAATGTGCTGGCTGGTTTCATTTAAAGTAAAACCACAATAATTTTTGATTTCAACACCGTAAAAAAACTTTGAATCGATGGCTTTTAATTTAGTCATATCGACTTTTGTAAGCAGCATTGGAAAGTAATTATCATCTAATGCTTGTAAGAAATTCTTTTGCATGTTGTCAATTGAATCATAGACTTTAAGCAATCGCAGTAACTCTTTTTTAGTCTTATCAGAATCGATTAACTTGAGATCACCACTTTGCAATAATGAAATTAGTGTGAAATTATCCGGTGTAAAAAAATCATAATTCCCTATCTCAATAATCTTTTCAAGTACGCTATCTATTGGAGCAGTTCTATCAATCAATTCAAGTGCGTTACTTAATTTTTCACTTTTAGCTTCATTGTTCCTTATATTACCTGAGAGCCTCAAACTATCTGTTTTGAGATCATGTCTAATATCAGTTAAATAGCTAATTTTTTCTTGTTCGTTCTTCGTATTTATAGCCACATTGTTCAACCAAAATGCAATACTAATCCCTATTATTACAATCATTAATTCAATAAAATAATTAACCCAATCCACTTCTTTTTTTATTCCCATATAATCTAAGCTAAGACTTTAATAAACATAACTATGAATACTTTTATCCGTTTTAGAACCAACAATTGGACTTTCTTATTTGCATGACATTCTAAAATCTATTTTGGTCCTCACTTGTTGAAAACTTGGAAGTCATCTAGATTCAAAACATCATCAGCCCGATTTTATACCAAAATCCATTCACAACAAATCAATAAGTTAAATGAATATCTAATGTTTTGCATTCGGACTTAAAGTGGTAACAG
>Ga0055584_100001047_pt1 | contig 26878 bp, 24 predicted proteins | sample OSDHelmetaG_FD_58716 | JGI IMG/M metagenome (GOLD analysis project Ga0055584, IMG submission 58716) | Pelagic marine sediment microbial communities from the LTER site Helgoland, North Sea, for post-phytoplankton bloom and carbon turnover... | ecosystem: Environmental > Aquatic > Marine >...
TACGTTTAACTCAGCATTAAGGTCTTTTAAATTATAAAAATCAAAGTCTCCCGTCATATTGAAATTAAGCTGACCAAATATATTTTTGTTCGTAAGATTATTTTCTGAAATAACACCAGCTAAAATGCCTAAATCTTGGGAATTTAAATCAAAGTTAAATTCAGAACGTTTTTTAGATTCTTTATCAAAGTTTATAGAAATTTGCCCTTGTCCAATTGTCCCTAAAAAACTTATATGACCTAAGAGGTCTTTATTTTTTATTGCCAATGATAATTTTGAACTAGGTAAAGATAAATCACCTATTGATGAGTTCCTCAATTCTAATATTAATTCACTTGTAGGATTTGAAATAAAGCCACTTCCCTTAAACCGCCCATACAAAAACCCATTAACACCTAGATTTAGCGCAGAATAATATTTAAACTCAGAAAGCTCTACTTTCTCCAAACTTAAGTTATAAAAAGTACTATCCTTTTTAAAATTATAGTCTACCTTTCCTCTTAGTGAGCCCTTGCTTTTACTGAGATTCAAGTTAGATAAAGAAAGCGTATCATCTTTAAACATAAAACTTGTTTTAAAAGAGTCAAATTCTTCCTCCATTAATTTTAAATTATTACTTGCTAAGTTACCTTTAATTCGTACATCATCTTTGGCAGCTTTACCGAAGACTTTAAAGGACGAATTGTATTCAATATATAGCGATGAGGATAATAGACTTTTATTTTTGAAAAATCTCTCAAGTATAGACTCTGTATCAATAGCGTTAGCACCATCTATTTTAATATCTAGATTTATATTTGAATCATTATCAAAATCAATCTCACCAAGTCCATTAATTTTAGTTCCACCAAGTTTAGAATCAAAAGAAGAAATCACTAACTTATTAGTTTGTGTCTGATATTGAAAACTAGATATTGCTTTACCAAAATTAAAACCAAGCAATGAAAAACCTAAAGGAGAGAAGTTGAAATCTAAACTCACTTCATCTTTGCCTTCAACAATCATACTTATCGGGCCACGACCTTTTAATTGAACTCCAGATATTGGCCCTAATTTCTCTAGATCTATTATAGAATCATACGTTTCTATAAAAACTTTTTCTTTAATATAACCTTTTGCCTTAATTTCAGAGTTAGGAAATTTTGCACCTATATCAAGGGACACATCAAAGTTGGGGAATAAAGATATCTCTAGTTTAGGGAGGTCAAAGGAATCATTAATGAGAACAGGTGTCTCTGAATCAAATTTGAGACTAAAATCATCTACTCTTAATCCATCTTGCCCATAAAAAAATACTTTTTCATCTGAAAAAATAATATCAATATTCCCATTGAGTTTTCCCAAAAGGGGATACAACTCTGGAACAACAAACAAAGCATCCCTTAAATTAAGATCTTTAGAATTTATATTTAATACATTTAAAATAAATTTTTTGTTTTTCGTGTCGAATAATTTAAAAGAATAATTCGTCCTTAAAGTACCACCACGGTTCTTATAAACTGCCTTTTTAACAGAAATAATATCTTCTACGAAACTAAAGTCGGCCTTCAGGTTTTCGCCGTTACCATATTTAGATCTAAAGTCTTGTAGCTCTACATTACCTTCGAGCCTGTATTTTTTATTTTCTAACTTCACTTTAGTGTTAATTTTAGTAAGGCCCTCGACACCAACTAGCTCTTGTTGCTTTGGAAAATAACTTCTCAAAGTCTCAAAACCATCTCCTTCAAACTTTATATTCAGATCTGTGGTAAGATCTGAGTCATTAATTGCCAAACTTCCTGTTGCTTCTAATTTATCTAGTTTCTTCAATAGCAAAAACTTATTAAAAATAATTTTATTCTCTGTTAGAGATAGATTTCCAGAAATTGAATCTATACTCTCTAAGTTAAGATCTAATACATCTGAGCTCATCTCTCCAAGGACGAAATTAAAATGCCAGCCTCTTTTAGATCGCCATAAGCTTGAATTATGAATACTTGCGAACGTTTTATCATAAACTAAATCTACTTCATTAAAACTCAATCCATAGATGGATATTTTATTTTGCCCATATATAAAATTAGGGTATACATCTTGAAGAGCTATTATATTTTTTAAAACACTTTCAATATTTAAATTTTCTCTTTTCCCTTTTGGATTTTTATTTCTATATGTAACAAGACCTTTTTGAAGTTTCACATGCTCAATACTAATTTTATTCTTCGCTATTAAATCAATAATATCGAAATCCAATCTTAAACTATCAAAACGGCCAAAAATCGCTTCTTTTGATGATTCTTTTTCTACTGATATATTTTTGAACTCTAACGCCAGAGGAGTGAGCTTTATTCCTATTTTTTCAAACTTAATATCCAGATTTAACTTTTGAATTACTCTCGAAAGAAACTTATCCGTTATGATCTCTGAAAAGTAAGCACTCTCCATAATCTTCCACACAGAGAAGAACAACACTATAACTAGTGTCAAAAAGATAAAAGAATACTTATTAACGGCCTTCAATTTCTTTCAACCTCCATTTCACCGACCTGTAATTTGGCTTTTTCGCTTTAATAGACCTTAATATCTCAATCGCTTCGGCCTTGAGACCTTTTTTTAATTTCACAATTCCTAATAAATATAGAAATATTATTTTTTCATTTTCTGTTAAAGGATGTTCTTCAATGCTCTTATTACATAGCATCTCTGCCTCATCAAATCTTTCACTTAATGTTAAAATCTCTATTTTTAAATAATCAATTTCAATTAACTTTTCACAGGAATCTCCATATTCATCAGAAAATCTTTCTATGAAGCTTAAAGCGACATCAAGACCTTCAAGAAAGATAAAACTCATAATCAAATCTTTAAAATGAGCTCCTAAGTCCTTTTTGTCTATAAACTCACAACTCTTTAATAAGTGTATTAACTCTCTTTCATCACGTCCCTTATCCATAAGCTTAAATGGGCTGCGCCTCGTTTTCTCATCACTAATATCACCCTTTCTCTTTTCTTTTTTATCAATCAACATAATCAACTGTTCATCTAGCTCTTTAACATTAATCATTTCATCTTTCATTAAAGAAATTTTATTTAAGTAAAGATTAAGTAAGTTTTCGTAAAAAGCATTAGTGCAAATATTAGGATTAGTTAGAATGACTGCTTTTATCGATAAGAGAATCTGTTTACGTTCAAGGGCACTTCCTAACATGGCCAAAAGTATATAATTGGTTATTTCATCTGGGTATAAAACAATACGTCCATAAAATGCATTAAGAAGATATTCACATTCATCCAACACTTGTGATTCAAGTCTTTTTTTCAATATAATTTTATTGAGTATAAACTTTGATTTAAGCACAAATAAGAGCTTGGGTAATTTATAGTTTAAAAGATCTATTTTTTGAGATATTAAGTGGCCCTCTAATATCTTATCTAGTTTTTTAAAGCCAAGAGTGGAGCCTGATAAATATCTTTCTACAATAAAATCAAATTCTTTAAGTTTATCCATTGCCTCATAATCTCCACTTTGAGACATGAAACATAATTTCAAAATATAATATTGCTCTGGAAATAAAATATAGCCATCTAATTCAAGGAGCTCTTTTCCTTTTGTATAGTTTTTTCTAATTACACAATACTCTAATATCTCTATTAAAAGATCATTTTGTTTTTGCAGATCTCCTTTTAATTTTAAAACTTTTAGTTGTAGCGTTTTAAATGAAATTCTATGACCATCGATTAAATCATATTTTAATGCATTTAATATTATTTGAACTGCTTGGATTTTGTTATTTTCTAAAAGGTCTTCACAAAAGTTTCTTGTTAGAACTAGGTAACTTTCTTTATTTCTCGATCTGTAGATTTCATTAAGTAAGTATAAAACTTTTCTTTTCTTAAAATTATTTTCAACCTCAGGATCAATTAATAAATCCTTTAACTGATGTAGTTGCAACTCATCCATAAGCGGCCCCTAAATGCTAATAAGCCATTAAAATTAAAAGGGTTTTCCCTATATTAATTTTACTTTAATTTGGCATCTAAGAAGTTCGTAGCGTAATTATTTCCTATGAAATCAGGGTGATTAATAATCCTAAGGTGAAGCTCTCTATTAGTCTTAATTCCCTCTATAACTGCCTCTCTTAAGGCCCTATCCATCCTAGAAATTGCTTCAGTTCTTGACTGTCCTTGAACAATAATTTTTGCAATCATTGAGTCATAAAAAGGGTTAACGGTATAGCCTGAATAAATGAAATCATCGACTCGAATTCCTATGCCACCAGGTCTGTGATAATGGATAATTTTGCCGGGAGATGGTAAAAATGAGTCCGGATCTTCTGCATTAAGACGGCACTCAATAGCATGACCAGTAAATTTTACCTCATCTTGGTTGATCTCTAGCTTTTTCCCCTCAGCAACTTTAATTTGTTGAGCAATTAAATCAATTCCTGTTCTTTGTTCTGTTACTGGGTGTTCAACCTGAATTCTTGTATTCATTTCCATGAAGTAGAATTTTTTCTCATCTTGATCATATATAAATTCAACTGTCCCCACAGAGTCATAACCTACAAATTTTGCCAGGTTAGTAGCAGCTTGACATATTTCTTGTCTTCCTTTTTCATCAAGAACTGGACAGGGACTCTCTTCTATAACTTTTTGATAACGCCTTTGGATTGTACAATCCCTTTCACCAAGATGAATAACATTACCATGTTTATCAGCAAGAATTTGTACTTCTACGTGCCTTGGATTCTTAATAAACTTTTCAATAAATAAAGTATCATCTCCAAAGCCGATTTTTGCTTCTTGTTTAAGTCGCTCGATAGCTGGAAACAAAGCGTCTTCATTATCAATTCTTTGCATTCCCCTACCACCGCCACCTGAGGCAGCTTTAATTAATACGGGGAGGCCCATTTTATTAACAGCGCTTAAAATTTCTTCATTAGAAACATCCTTAACCCTTATGGGCTCAAGCACTGGACAACCAGCTTCAACGGCAATGTCTTTTGATGTTATTTTATTACCCATCTTATCAATGCAGTCAGTATTAGGTCCTATAAATGTTAGACCCCACTTCTCACACATCTGAGCAAATTCTTGGTTTTCAGATAGAAATCCAAAACCTGGATGAATGGCCTCAGCTCCTGTTATTTCAGCTGCCGATAAAATAGCAGGTATATTGAGATAACTTAAAGGAGATTTTGCAGGGCCTATGCATACTGACTCATCAGCTAATTTAACATGAAGAGAACTTTCATCAACTTCAGAATGAACACAGACAGTTTCTATTCCAAGCTCTTTACAAGTTCTCAGTATCCTTACTGCAATTTCACCGCGATTAGCGATGAGAATCTTATTAAAACCCATAGACTAGACTTTGATTTTAAATAGGACTTGGCCATATTCAACATAGTTTTCATTCTCAACACAAACTTCAAGAACCGTTCCAGAGACTTCTGACTCGATTTCGTTCATGATCTTCATGGCCTCAACAATACAGAGGACTTTACCCTTGCTAACTTTATCTCCCACCTGAGTATATGGAGACGAATCTGGGTTAGGCTGAGCATAAAAAGTACCAACGAATGGAGAAGTTATTTCTACAACTCCTTCCTCTTTTGTTGCCGATGGCTTTTTTGTAACAACAGTATGGTGTTCTACTTTTGGCTGAGGAGTTGCTGTTATAACCTCTTGCCTCGTTCCCCCCAAGACAACGTGGAACTTTTTCTTTCCATCATCGTACTTAAGTTCATTTACACCTTCATCCTTAGCTAACTTTATAAATTTTTCGACATCTTCGAAATTCATAATTACTTCCTATTCTTTAACTCGCTCTACATATTCTCCAGTTCTCGAATCAATTTTTAGCTTTTCTCCCTCTTTAATAAAAAGAGGTACGCTAACCTGAAGACCTGTTTCCATCATTGCTTTTTTCATTCCGCCCGCTGCTGAATCACCTTTCAATCCTGGATCTGTTTCTTGAACAGTCAAATTAACAAAGTTTGGAAATTCAATAGAAATAGGTTTTCCATTATAAAATAAAACACCTACATGAATTCCTTCAACAAGATAATTAGTAGCTTCATCTACATAATCCTTATGTATTTCAATAGTTTCAAAATTCTCTTGATCCATAAAAAACCAATTACTACCATCGTTGTATAGGTATTCCATTTTTCTTTCTTCAAGATTTGGTGAAGTTGCACCTGTTGAAACTCCAGACTTAAAAGTCCTTTCTACAACAGTACCACTTTCTAAATTCTTAAGCCTACATTTAACAAATGCTGAACCTTTTCCTGGATTAGTAAAATCGGCCTTAACAATAAGGTAAACTTTACTTTCTAGTTCAATCTTCAAACCTTTTTTCAGTTCTGTTGTCTGATACATTATCAAATCCTATTTAGTTGAGAGCAAATGGCCACAAAATATGCATCAGGGCCAAGTCCCTCCATTATTATATCCGCTGCTTTTGCAGTCAATTTTACCTGTCTAAATTCTTCCCTTTTATGTGTATTTGTAAGGTGAACTTCAATAACAGGAATATCTATTATCTTTAATGCATCCAAAAGGGCAATACTTGTATGCGAATAGGCACCAGGATTAATAATTAACGCGCTATAGTCTTCATCTATGACCTGGTGAATCTTATTAATCAATTCACCTTCCACATTTGACTGGTACCAGTGTGTTTCTACATGATCAAAAAGTTCATTAAGCTTAAGTTGAGTTTTTTCTTGGATCTCAGAAAGGGTTAAACTCCCATAAATATTAGGCTCTCTCTTTCCAAGCATATTAAGATTTGGGCCATTAATAATAAGAAATTTTTGCGCTTTCATTATCGACGCAAAATAGCAATATCAATTAAACTTGTAAACCGGAGTGTTTTTTGGCGCGTCTTTTCACTTGACCTAAAAATTCATCATATTTGGCCTGTACTTTATCTAGGTATTCATGTCCTACACTTTTATCGTAGGCGGCCATAAGCTCACTATGACCTTCATCCTCAGAGTTTTTACCTTCTAATGCCTTTAGCTCTTCGATTTTATTAAGAGTTCTCTGGTCATTAGGGTCAATAGCGATGAGTTTATTAAGTAGTTCTAGGGCCTTCCCAAAGTGACCCTGAGCACAATAAAGATCGACCAATGTATGGGTTATTACCGGTGAAGCTTCATCACTTTTTTGTTCCGACTCCTCGTTTTCATCAGCAGATAGATCTTTTTGAACCCACCTAATCTCTTCAGCACCCATAGGTCTTGGGGATAAATCCCTTATTTCAAAATAATCACTATCATCTTCTTCTGACTCAAGTATAGGTTGGTCGATAACTTCTGTTTTAACATAGTTATCTTCTAGCTCGCTTACTCTTTCTTTTGCTTCATCATCTCTTGGATTAATAAAAAGTATATATTTGTATGTTTCCAAGGCCTCCTCAAGGTGACCTATTCTGTAGCAAACCTGTGCAAACAGTTTTTGAAGCCTTAGATTATCCCTGTTGGAGTTAACAAATGGTCTTAATGTATTATAGGCCAACTGAAACTGGCCTTGATCAAAGTAGCAAAAGCTTAAACCAAGGTAGCCTAGGGCATAATCAGGGTTAGATTTAATACCATCCCTTAAAATTTTCATGGCCTTATCGTTCATGCCCATTTTTCTATAGGTTTCTGCTAGAGGTGCAAAAACCCTAGAATGTGGGTCCTGTTCGTAGGCCTTAAGATATTTCACTAAAATGGGTGATGAACTTGTTTGCTTTTGCATAAGATATTCAAAACCTTATTCTAGACATTATCTGTTAGTCCAGCTTCTTCTTGATTAATAATTCTTGGCGTTAAAAATATAATCATCTCATTTTTAGAAGTGGCAGGATTATGAAGTGTTCTGAATAACCAGCCTATTAATGGTAAATCTTTTAGAAAAGGAATACCTGAATGAGACTCTCTTTTTTCAAAGGCATAAATACCACCTATGACAATGGTAGAGCCGTTATCAACCAAAACCTTGGTTTTAATTTCCCTTGATTGTTTTTCAGGAGGTGCAGCATCAGATGGCCTTGCTCCAAATTGTTCTTTTGAAAGATTAATATCTAAATTAATTGAGCCTTCATTTGTTACTTGCGGTGTAACTTCTAATTTTAAGTTGGCCTCAACCTCTTGGAACGAAGTTTGAGCTTGATCGCCCGAGCCATTAGTAATCTGAAAACTTTTTGTATCTTTTGTACTTATTACAGCTGCTTTTTTATTTTGGGTAATAACTTTAGGACTTGAAATGATTTTACCCTTTGACTCACTTTCCATAAGTTGGAGTGTAAAGTTAAGATCAAAAAGTCTACTAAACCTAGATATACTTAGGCCAAATAAAGATCTTGCATTATCTCCAATTGAAGGTGCAGTTGAAAATGAGAAACCTGGGCCACCATCACTTGTTTTCCCTGTTCCCGGCTCATTAGGTGTACCAATTCCTTGTGAAGGCTCTCCACCTAAACCACCTATTGGGTCATAACCAAAGCTTATACCTTGTTGAAGACCAATTTCTTTTGCATATATTTCCGTTACCTCAACAATTTTTGATTGAATTAATACCTGTGGTGTTTGTGTATCAAGGGCCTCAATTATCTTCTTTGCTCTTTCAATAACCTCAGGTGTATCTTTAAGAATAATAGAGTTTGTTCTTTCATCTTCAGATATTTTACCTCTATCTTTAGTTATGTAATCAGATAAAATCTTTTTTAAATCTTTTGTCGTTGAATAACTCAGAGGAAAAACTTTTGTAACCAACCTTTCTTGTCTTAAAGCGGCCCTTCTAGCATTTTCTGCTTTTTTAGCATCTTCTGTCGCATTTTTAAGAGTGTTAATTGTTAAAATGATTCCATTTTTCATAGCTGCTAGTTTATTAAGATCCATTATTGTATCTAGCGCCTGATCCCATGGAACATTAGTTAAATTAAGTGTGAGTGGTGGTAGATCACTAATATCTTTATGTAGAATAATATTAAATCCTGATGCATCAGCTATCATTTTTAAGATATCTGTAACGGCAACAGACTTAATATTAAAGGATATTTTTCTACCTACATATTTCTTTCTACCTGAAAGGGTTAAGTTTTCTAAAATGTCTTCTAAGTTTGTTGATTTTGGTACATTAATATTTGTTGTAATCGCTTCTTGTTGAAGATCCTCTCTACTAACATTTCGTTCCATTTCTGCCTTGGTAAATACACCAAATCTATTTTCGATATTAAGGATAACTTTATTATCCTTTCTTTCGGTGTAAGAACGAACATTGTCTCTTAACTGAATTGCAACTCTTAAATCATTTTCACTATTTGGTTTTTTATAACCTGTTACAAAAACAACAGAGCCTGAAAACTCAGAAGTATCAAAGGATCTAAGAACTCTTTGAGTAGATGATGTGTCCTTAAAATCAATTATAATTTGTTTATCTTCAGATATACTATATCTAGTAGATTTTACATCTGCCCTATCAAGGGAAAAAATAAGTTTAGAGACCTCATTTTTTTGTTCAAATTCAATAGACTTTAATTCTGCAGCGTTAAGAGCTGAATTAAAGAGTAGAGAAAGAAGTAAGAGAAAAAATCCTTTTTTCATAAAACCTCATCCATAAAGTTTATCCACTCTAATTTTAGCATAGTTTCAAAATTTTATACACTTCGTTATAATGCAGACTACAATTATCAACAAATTTTACTCGGCCGAGACTGGGATAATGGTTTCTATATATTCACTTTGGTCATAGACGTTTGTAATCTTTTCAACCACAACGATACCACCAGGTAATATCGCCTTGACCTCTGCGTTATCTACACCAATTTTCATTCCTTCTTTAATTATATAAATATCACTTGATTTTCCTTTTCCGCCTTCAATTTTGGCCATGGCCCTTCGTTCTCCTCCTAAGAGTATCCCAACTATTCGTATCCTACTTAAAGGCGTTTTTCCTATTTCTGGAAGATTGCTATAAGCACCATCTTTTAAGACTTTAGATTTTGAAACCTTTTTAGCATGTCTTTTAAAAACTTTTCTTTTAAAAGGATCTCTCATTTCAAATGGGTCCTTTATAGATGTTTTAATTTCCTTAAAAAAAGGATACTGAGCACCCAGAGCTGAAATGGAGTAAATTATGATAAATGGAATAATTGTTAATTTTATCATCTAAGCTTTCTTTTTCCTTCTTTTCGATTTCTTCTTTTTCTTTTCCTTTTTAAATTCATTCTCTATATCATCATAACCTCTATTTTCGCGGAATTTTGGGTTATGCCTGTAAGACTCAATTGAAATTTCGGCATTTAAAAGTTGAAAACGGCCTTTTTGTTTTTGATCACTATTAACGAAGTTAATTTTTCTAATATTAAGAATTCTTTCAGATTTTGCTACTTTTTCTAAAAAAACGAGAAACTGAAGAAAGGTTCCTGTCGCTTTTAAACTATACCCTCTAGAATAGTAAAAACCTTTAAGGGTTTCTCCACTTGGAGACAAAAAGACGTCTTTAATATTAATTGACTCAGCAATATCTCTTAAAAGACCTAAGTTTTCAGTATCTGATAATTTTTCAGGGAATTTTTTTTGTAAGCTTTCAACCTCAATAGCAACTTTCTCAATTCTTTTTTTCGTCCCCTCAATATCTTTAAAATATTTTTGTAGTTGCCTCTTTTTCTTTTTATTAGAGCTTATTTGATTCTTCAAGTTCGGTATTTCAGTAATAATACTTTCTTGCTCGGATGTATAACCTTCATAAAGAACAAATAACTGATAAGAGAAGAAAAGAAAAAGAAAAACATGGAGTTTCTTGGCAACCTTACCCATCAAAATCTCCCATAGTTTTTAATTTTGCCTTCGACTTTAAACTTCTCAACTCGAACTTGCTGTGAGTCATAATTTTTATCTTCAGTTTTAGAGTCTTTTAAGTTTAAAGAGCTCCCAAAATAAGCAGCTTCATTAGCTTTAGTAATAAATTCGCCAATGGATTTATAATTCGTCGACTCACCTTCGAACTTTATATTATCACTTTCATCAATTAATAGCTTATTTATCCAGACATCCTCAGTAATAGTCCGTCCCATTCTTTCTAGTACCTTGAGCGGGTTTTTTCTAAAATCTAAGATTTTCTGAACTTGTGAGGACCTTTCCTTAAGCTTACTAATTTGATTGTTATAAGACTGAAGCTTTGCTTTTATTTCTTTATTCCCCTTAAGTTCCCTTTTTAATTTAGCATTATCTTTTCTTAGTTTTTCTACTTGGTTTCTATTAGATTTAATTTCTTTTGTATAATAAGTATTGATACCATATTCACCTATCAAAAATAGAATATAAACTGCAATACATCCTTTGAAGGATATCTCATTTAAATCCATTCCAGCTATTACAGGTAGTCTGAAAGGGTCTTTTTGTTGAAGTAGGTTAATTTCAATCATTCTTTAGGAGTCCTCAAAGCCAGTCCCAGGGCCACAACACCCCTATACCGAATTTCATCTATAATATCTTCATCTAAGTCTTCATCGTATTGGAAATACTCAAGAGGATCTAGTATTTCAACATCCATTTCTATAAGCTCTGATAAACTTTCGGCTAAATTTGGAATTAATGTATTTCCTCCTGTGAGGATACACTTATTAAGGTCTTCTTCCCCTGTAGAAGAAATATAAAAATCGACTGTCTTTTTGATTTCTTTGAAAAAAGCTTCAACAATCTCATCCATTATATCAAGGACTTCCTCAGGCAGATTACCTTCTTCATCACCATTCATCTTTAGGTCTTCTGCTTCAAAGTAACTGACACCCATACGTCTTTGGATTTCTTCGGTTATAATAACACCGCCAATATTTATCTCTTTCGAGAAAGATATTCCTCCATTTTTATATATGATAAATCCAGTCTTTTGGGCCCCAAGGTCTAATAGTAGATAGGTATCTTTTGATGCTTTCAATTCGTCTTTATAGACTTGTTCAAAAACATTACTAAAAGCTACATTATCTAAATCGACAATTTTTACTTTTAGACCTGCTTGCTCTACTAAGTTTTTAAAGTTCTCTAATATATCTGTTCGAGAGGCACCAACAAAGACATCAACTCCACCTGCCTGATTTTCTCCGAATACATGGAAACCATAACTGCACTGATCCATGCTAAAAGGAAAGTATTGATCACCTTCCCAGTTTATTTGGTCATCGATATCTTCAGGTGTTCCACCGGCCAGTTGTAGACGCTTGCTAACAACATTATGTCCAAATAAACCAATGATTGCGAAGTTGGCCTTAATGCCGGACTCATCAAGACCTTTTTTTATAACCTCGACAATCTCATCAGGCTTTTGAATTTCATCCTCTATAAGAGCAGCTTCAGGTAAGGCTTCATAATGAAAATTAACAATGTAGGGACCATTTTTAGTATGTTTTACTTCCGCAAACCTAATAGCGCTTTGACCTATATCTATACCAACGAAATGGCGAGGACCTATTTTTAAAAAGTCCTTAACAATTTCTACACGTTCTTTAATTTGATCAATAAACTCCATAAAGATCCTTACCCTTTTATTATAACGAGAAGCCAGAACTAATAACAAGTAATTAATGCAGCACTTAAGATAATGGTGCTAAAAGAGAACTAAATATTTTTTGAAAAGCTGAGGAAAATAGATTTGAAACACAGCGACTAAAACGATAAATGGCCCAAAGGGAATAGGTGTATTTTTATCAAGCTTCTTAATTGCTATTAATCCACCCCCTATAAGAGCGCCTAAAAAGCAACTTAAGAAAATGTTCTGGGTAATTCCTAAAGGGCCAAGAAAAATACCTAAAACTCCATATAACTTAACATCTCCCATCCCTAATCCAACCTGACCTCTAATAACTGAATAGAGCCAAGTAATAAGAAAGGGAAAGAAAAAACCAATAAATCCACCAAGAAGCCAAAACTCCAAAGGTTCGAAAAGGATTGATTTAAGTACAAATACGGCCAAGAGATAAAGATTTAAAGAGTTTGGAATAATATAAAATTCCAGATCTATAAAGAAAATGCAGAGCAAAACACAAAAAATCGATGAAAAAATTATGAACTCTAATGGCATACTAAATAAAGGAAACCTAAGGGAGATAAATACAAAGGCCAAGCCTGTTAATAATTCTACAAAAGGATATTTAATAGAGAATGGTTTATTACATTTAGAACACCTACCTCTCAATAAAAGGTAACCAATAATTGGAATATTGTAATAAAAAGGGATTTTTTCCTTACACTCAACACAATGTGAACTTTTAAAAATAAAATCAATATTTCTAGGTATTCTATATATAATGACATTAAGAAAACTGCCAATCATGCTACCTAGAACGAAGAAAAAGAAATAAAACACAAATGCTCCTAATTAAGCTCTTTTTTCTCAAAAACCATACATGAGAATAAATTTATAAAAAACAAATAGGTTAATGAATAGGCAATTGTTTTAATCAAATAGTCTGTTGGAAGTGTATCACTATAAAGAACTAAGTCTTTTATATCTAAAATATTAAAATTAGGCATCCACCACCTCATAAAATCAACAAACTGACTTAAAGACTCCTTTTTAATAACAAAATTAAGCAGCGCAAGTTCATGTAATACAGAGCCAGTTATTGCGACTGTCACGGTAAAAAGAACTGATATAATTTTATTCGTAAAAAGGGAAAAGAATATAACTAAACTTAAAATAATAAGAGCACTAAGAAGATCGAAAAATATGGATAAAAATATCAGAGAGTTAAGCTCGCCCCCCATTATGAGATAGCTCGACAATATCATCACCATTAAAATGAGACTATTGAGAATTAAAGTAAGACACATCCCTATGATTTTTCCCAATAAGTATTGCCACCTTTTAATAGGACTCACTATACCCATATAAAGAGTTCTACTCTCGATTTCCTCAGACAATAGTCCTGCTCCCAAAAACAATGATATTCCGACCATGGATAAAAAATTAAATCCTAATCCTATATCAAGTGCCATCTTAGAACGTGCACCATATGAAATTTCATAGCTAATATAACTAAGAAGACCTAAGAACAGGCCAACTAAAACTGTATTTATAAGAATTTTAGATCTTATTAACTGAATAAAGGTGAAATGCCCTATTACTAAACATTGACGCATTTATACCCCTTTAAGATTATATATGATTGATTCTAAATTATAATTATGAGGGCCAAAATATTTTATATTAGCGTTTGAAGAAGAAATCTTTTCTACTGCTCTTAAATAGTCTTTTTGATCAAAAACGTATTGGTAACTATTACCTAAATTAGAGCATATTGCCATTTCATCAAGTGAACTCATTTTTTCACTAATACGAATTTCATACTTCTCTGGTGGATACTGTTGGAATATTTCTTCTAGTGGCCCTTGAAACTGAACTTTTCCCTCATTTAATACGAGGACTTTATGACAAACCTCTTCTATATCTGCAAGAACATGACTACTGAAAAAAAATGTTTTCCCTAGAGCATGTACTTCACGAATTATATCTTTAAAGTCTTTTCTACCAATAGGATCAAGACCTGAAAGAGGTTCATCCATGATTAAAATATCTGGATCTGTAATCAACAAAGATAAAAAACCTAGTCTCTGTAGCATACCCTTAGAGTAAGTTTTTATTTTTCTGTCTAAAGCATGCTCAATACTTAACCTTTCACCCCATTTACTTTTAGCTTTAGAGACTTGATCTTTACTAAGCCCATGCAATTTACTCTGGTATAATATAAACTCCATACCCGTAAGGTAGGGGTAAAAGTAAGGTCTCTCTGGCAAAAAACCAGTTACTTTTTTAAACAAGTTTATATTTTTGTGTTTTTTAAAATAAACCTGACCACCATCTTGAGTTATTAAACCCATTAAAATTTTTAAAAAGGTTGTTTTACCACTTCCGTTTGCTCCAATAAGCCCTAATATTCGATTTTCGTCAATGGTAAAACTCATGCCGTCTAAAACATTTATTGGTTTCTTCCAAAAATCAGTTCTAAATGACTTTTTCAAATTCTCAATTTCAATTATACTTTGCATGTCATATACCCTATGGAAAAATTATAAAATGCTTCGCCTAAAAAGTACTCTTATTATTTTAAGCCTAATCTTAAGTTTCACTTTATTCAATTATTTAAATGAATCTATAGAGAAACCGGAAATACAAATAACTAAACAAGAAAGTGCTTTTTTATTAAAACAGGATACATATTTAGATATCATTCCTTTTCCCAAAAGACTTCTTAGCGCCATCATATGGATTTCAACTTTATTAGAAAGTGATATGCAAAGGCATTATACGCAAGATGAAAACTCATGGCTCTATTATCGGTTCATGACAATTACAAGACTTGACCCATTTTTCTACAGGAACTACTCCATAGGTGGAAAGTATCTTTCGATTATTAAAGATGACACTTTTGGAGCAGAAAATATTTATAGCAAAGGACTTAAAATATATAAGCATGATTTTTGGTTACTTATAAACTCCGCTTTTAATCATTATTTTGAACTAGGAAATATAGAAAAAGCGATTAATCTTTATGATCAAGCAAGCCGGTATCCAGAAGCACAAAAATACTTCCCAATACTTCCATCACTACTAGGAAAACTAAAGCGAGAACATGGATTAAATTTAGAAGAAGTTTATTTACTTATATATCAAGCTTGGCAAAAAGAGGAAATCCCTGAATTAAAAATTCGATATCAAGAATCGCTGTACTCACTTAGGGCCGAAATAGACCTGAACTGTTTAAATCAACGTAAGCTAAAGTGTAAGCTTTATGATCACTTTGGTAGACCTTATATAAATGAGGGGGGTGTATTTAAAGCGGAAAAAGATTGGAAAAAGTTTGAATTAAGTGATCGTGCAAAAATAAAAGGGGACATAAGTCCCCCTTCAAATTAATAACCTTTTTTAACTTCGGTTAAGTTCTTATTCTCATTTATAATCCACTCGCTAAACTCATTATTCTTGGCCTTATCAGAACTAATTGGGCCAGCTGCCGCAGCAATAAATGAGTTTCCGTTAACTTCTACAGTCGCAGCACTTAGACCATCTGGATTCGTATAGCTTCCCGGAACAGCAATGGCCTTAAGAGGGGCATCGGAATCCGCTTTCTTACCACCAACCGTCTTATTTCCTTTCCACCATGAGATACCTTCTGCTCCATCATTACAACCATCGCCACCGTTATCTCTAACGATTTGAGCACCACCAGCTCCTGTAAGGCCAACAGCATAATAGTTCGCTTCAGTAGGACCTGAATATCCTGCGAAATCTAAACATACAGCATAAGCATCATAGTCAGCTTGAAGTGCGGTCTCTGCTTGGTAGACTGAGGCCAATTGAAGCTTCGCTTCTGATGTTTTCGCTTTGGCCTGATAACTTTTAAAGTTTGGTATCGCTACCGCAGATAGAATACCGATAATAGCAACGACGACCATTAACTCGACTAGTGTAAAACCCTTTTGGTTTTTTATAAGGTTAAAATCCATAAAATCCTCCATTTATAAAGTTATTTTAACATATTTTTGTTATCCAGAACCACCGGCAGACATAAAAATAGGTAGATACATAGCAACTAATATCGTTGCAACAATGCTACCAAGTACAACAATAATTATTGGTTCGATCATTTTGGTCATATTATCAACAGCTTCGTCTACCTCGGTTTCAAAAACATCTGATATTTTCTCAAGCATTTCATCTATATTTCCGGTTTGTTCACCCACTCGTAACATAGAAACGACCATCTCAGGGAAATAGGTAACTTTAGTTAATGGCTCAGATAAGGACTTACCTGTAACTACGGCCTCTCTCACACTCTTGAGATCTTTGACAATTACTGTTTGGTCAATAGTTTCTATACATATCTCTAAGGAGTCGATCAAAGGGACACCAGAACCTAGCATTGTAGATAAGGTTCTAGAAAAAGAGGCCAAACTACCCTTGATAACGACAATTCCAAAAATAGGAAGGTTCATCATAACCTTATCAAATATTTCTTTACCTTGATCTGAACTAACAAATGCTTTGAAAGCAAAGCCACCTGCTATGATTCCCCCAAATAGATATAGTCCATTTTTCCCTAAAAACTCTGAGACCTGCATAACCATCGCAGTTATCCAGGGAGGCTCCTGACCAGTAGAAGCAAGCATGTCTACAAACTGGGGTACAACAAAAATCATCATTCCCCAGATAACAGCAGCACCGACGATACAAACAATTACAGGGTAAGTCATAGCTGACTTAATTTGCTTCTTAGTCTTCTCTTGTTTTTCCATGTGACTATTTAGTTTTTCTAAGATGGTATCAAGTATCCCACCGGACTCACCCGCCTTTACTAAACTCACATATAATTTTGTAAAGCCTTTTCTTTGGGAAAGGGCCTCAGCAATAGTCTTTCCGGCCCCTACATCTTCTGCAATTTTTACTATGGTCTTTTTTAATACTGGGTGTTTTTCGGATTTATACAGAATCTCAAGGGCCTGAATTATAGGCACTCCTGCGTTTATCATTATACTTAATTGCTTCGTAAATAGACCTAATTCCTTGGCGCCAAAAGGTGCCGCCAAACCATTATCAACCATCCATTCAGTCAAATCAAACTCAAGAATAGATGGAGGTGTTACCCTTCTCGCTTTGATTCCTTGACCACGAAGAAGCTTTCTTGCCTCCGCTAAATTTGAGGCATCAATCTTTCCACCAATCTTTTTGCCAGCGTTATCAACGCCTTCATAACTAAATCTTGGCATTTAAAATCACTTTTTTCCTACTTTAATTCCAAGTTGCTTAGCCAATTCTTCTGGAACAGGACTATAGGCCATAGCAAGTTCAGGTTCTATTTTACCCTTATCCACTAAATTTTTCAGCGATTGATTCATAGTAATCATTCCTGACTTATCTTGTCCTATTTGCATCTGTGAGTATACTTGATGAACTTTGTCTTCTCTAATGAGGTTTCTGATAGCAGGATTTGAAATCAAAATTTCTTGGCAAGCTGCTCTTCCTCCATTCTTTAATGGCAGAAGTTGTTGGGCCACAACACCTTGAAGAACAAAACTCAATAAAGTACGAATTTGCTCCTGTTGATCAGATGGGAAAACATTAATTACCCTATTAATGGTTTGTACTGCCGAATTAGTGTGTAAGGTTCCAAAAACTAAATGTCCCGTCTCAGCAACAGTAAGGGCCATCTCAATAGTTTCCATATCTCTCAACTCACCAACTAAAACGATATCAGGATCTTGCCTTAATAAACCTTTTAATGCATTTGCAAAGCTAAGACTATCGCTACCTATTTCTCGCTGATTAACAATACATTTTTTATGAGGATGCACGAATTCAACGGGGTCTTCTAAGGTAATTATATGACCAGGCTCTGATTGATTAAGCCGATCTAATAAGGCGGCAAGGGTAGTAGACTTACCTGAACCTGTTGGACCTGTGACCAAAATAAGACCATTACTGACTTCTGTCATTTTCAAAAGAACAGATGGAAGATTAAGTTGGTCGAAATCAGGAATTACACTTGGTATTGTTCTAAATACGGCCGCCACTCCTCCTTTAGAGTAAAAAACATTACATCTAAATCGAGCTAAACCTTTTATACCGAAAGAACAATCCAACTCTAAGTTTTTCTCAAACTCATTTCTTTGATCTTCAGTTAATAATGTATAAACTAATCTTTTGGTATCCGCTGGGGTCAACGCAGGCAACTTAACTTTAACAATATCACCATTAATTCTAATAGCTGGTGGAGATCCAGTCGTTAGATGTAAGTCAGAAGCGCCATTTTCTATCATTAATTTAAAAAGCTGCTGAACTTTAAGCTCACTTGCTCCTTCTGCTTTTTCTTCACTCATATTTAGACCCCTTAAAATTTATCTGGACTTGAGTTTGAAACAACTTCAGCTAAAGTGGTTAAACCTTGAGCGAACTTGGTTAACGCAGACATTCTCAAGGTTTTCATACCATCTCTTATTGCTTGCTTTTTGATTTCATCACTAGAAGCATTTTTGAGAATCATCTCTTTAACTCCTGGTGTAATTGAAAGCACTTCGTAAATTGCTACTCTTCCCCGATACCCAGTCTCATTACAATTAGAGCAACCGCTTCCTTTTTTAGGCTTTAGTTTTTGGGCACTAGAAGCGGCAATACCACAAGATACCATTGCATCTACAGTTATATCTGGATCATCAGTTTTACATTCTGTGCATATTCTCCTGCATAGCCTTTGGGCAACAATAACTGTCAAGGCCCCTGTGACAAGAAATGGCTCTATACCCATGTTAAGTAATCTCGTTACAGTCGCACAGGCATCATTAGTATGAAGGGTACTTAGAACCATATGACCAGTTAATGCTGCTTCAACAGCAATTTCTGCAACTTCTAAGTCTCTAATTTCACCAACCATTATAATATCAGGATCTTGTCTCAAAAAAGCTTTAAGTGCCGAAGCAAAAGTAAGACCTGCTTCTTTTCGAATATTGACTTGGTTAATACCTTCTAGGTTAAATTCAACAGGATCTTCTGCTGTAGATATATTTTTTGTGGGTTTATTCAAATCTGCTAAGGCAGAATAAAGAGTAGTCGTTTTACCAGAACCTGTTGGACCAGTAACGAGACACATTCCGAAAGGACGATGAATACCTTCTTTGAAGTTATTCATCTGCTTTTCTTCAAACCCCAATTTAGTCATATCAAGTTGAAGGTTAGATGAGTCTAGAAGCCTTAAAACAACCTTTTCACCAAACAAGGTAGGTAAGGAACTCACCCTGTAATCAATAGGAAGGCCACCAATTGAGAGTTTAATCCTCCCATCTTGTGGTTTCCTTTTTTCCGAAATATCCATACTCGCCATAATTTTTAATCTTGAAATCATAGGGAGCATCATGTTTTTAGGCGGCCTGGCCGACTCTACCAAAGTTCCATCTATTCTAAGTCTTACCCTGAAGCTTTTTTCGTAGGGCTCAACATGGATATCACTAGCTTTTTTAATAAATGCTTCTGCTAAGATCTGATTAACGTAAGTGATAATATCCTGACCTATATCTGCTTCTGAAACATCTTCCTCGGCCTTACTAGGGTCAGATTTAATTTCTTTTATAGTAGCAACCAGTTCTTCAATAGACTCTTCAACTCTTCCATAAATTTGTTTCCAAACTACTAAATCAACAAGGAAAAACTCAATATTTTGATTAAATAGCTTATGAAGTTCTGGCTCGAATTCTGTTATAGTAGGATCGAAGATGGCAACAGTGACAACTTTTCCTGTTTTATTTACGGGTATCGCCCGATATTTAATAATATCAGACCTTTTGATCATACCTAAGTGTTCGTCTTTAATCTTTGCTTTTGAAAGATCGATATATGTAAGTTTATATTTTTGAGCAACAGTTTGAGAAAACTTCTTTACGTCAAAAAAATCAAGTTTTAGTAACTCAAGCTCAGTTATCTCGTTTTCATTTTTATTTTGTAAATAAGGCCTTAAATCCTTAAGCGGAATCATACCAGTCGAGCTAATAACGTCAGCAAACTCTTTCCTAAACATAGGGTCCTTTACTTTTTGAATTTACGGATAGTTATCGGTAGTGCTGGATAAAAAGATTAGTGAGAGAGTCCCCAAAAATTAAGAGCATGTTTGGCCTGCAGTTTTAATAACTCAAGACCATCGAAGTACTTGAAAACTAATGGCCCTAAATATTCTTTATGGGGCCCAAAGTTATAGTTAAAATCGAAAAAAACCATGGAAGAGTTCACACTTCCTCTATAAATAAAATTTCTTGAACAAGTATTTATTATTAATGCTTTATTTAAAAACTCAAACTCTTCTAGTGATCCATTTTTTTTTCGGGACAACTGTAAGTACTTTAGTGCATGACTATCAAAATACTTTTTAGTGAGACTTGCCATAGCGCCATCACCAAGAACATAAATCACTTCATATTCTTTTAACTTTAACAATCTAGGAAATATCTCTTCAATCGCCTTATAATCAGTATTAGTGGCCAAGAAGTTTCCATTTTTATACTTAATACAATTAATAGAATCAAAGTCCTCTATTAAACTCACTTGATCTAGGAAATGCTTTTTGTACGGACTTGTAATACTAAGACCTTCAATATTTTCAAAAAACCAATCAAGAGATGGGATCTCCACAGGATCTTGATAATCGAAAAGCCTATAGTCGACTGACTCACCAAGTAACTCTTCGTACATAATTTGACTTTGCGAGTGAGAGATATCCTTTCCCAAAAGGCCAAGTTTCAACATTTCACCTCTCGTTTCACTTCAACAATATCCTTGGTAATTTGATTTTTTAATTCATCTAAAGAATTGAATTTAATTTCATCCCTTATTTTTTTTGAAAAAGTGATTTCGATATTTTCACCATATATATCTTTATCTAGATCAAAAATATGAGTTTCGACATGCTTGCCAGTTACATCTGAAAACGTAGGATTACAACCAACGTTCGTAATTGACGAGTAATTAATACCATTTAAGAGTGTACTCGTTTTATAAACTCCGCTAGAAGGGACTATCCTTTTAACATCAAAGCTTAGGTTGGCCGTCGGAAAACCAAGTTCTTTCCCTCTACCTTTTCCCTTAGAAACTTTACCTTCAATTGAAAACTCATGGCCTAAAAAAGAGTTTGCCTTTTGAATTTCTCCACACTTGATAAGTTCTCTTATGGCGCTACTCGAAACAATTTTATCACTTATTTTAAATGCTGATAAAACATCTAATTGAATCCCATTATTAGTACAGAATTCTTTACTCACTTCAATACTTTTTTCCTTATCAGCACCAAACTTAAAGTCATAACCTAGGATCAAGTGAGCGATATTAATCTGTGCGGCCAATAGATCATTAAGAAACTCTGTCGATGTTTTTATACTTAAACTATGATCAAAGTTTAATTCACAAAAGACATCTACACCTAGAGACTCTAGCTTATTCTTTTTTTGATTCTGATCAATAATATAAAAATCAGTTAAATCTGGTGAAAACAGTTCTTTAGGGTGAGGGTTAAAACTTAATAAGATTAATTTAAGCCCTTCTCTATCACAAAATGATTTTGATTGCTCAATAAGACTTTGATGTCCTAGATGAACGCCATCAAAATTACCAATTGTCATTCCAAACTTTATATTTGGATAATCTACGGCAATATTTTGTAGGCTATTGTAGACTTTCATTATGTTTCATTCTTCCAATTTTACTTAGAAGTTCTTTAAAATATTTATCCTCATAATGAAAGCTATTATTCTCATCACCTTTATCAGAAAATGACACGATTTCACCTACTTCCAATGCCTTAGTGAAATACCCTTTAGCAGAATCCGATAATTCGCTATTTGAAACGATGAGCTTTATATCTTCGACCTCTTTCATATTGGAGTTTTTCAAATAATAAAGAAGCCTAAAAAGACGGTGATAATCTACACCATTTCTTTTTAAATCAAAGTTTAACACCGTTACTTCTTTAGGTAATCTGTAGCGTTTAAGAAGCTCAAATCCTTCTACTGCTAAAATGAAAATAATAATAGATGCCACAAATATGATTAACACCCTTATCCAACTCTCCGCCATTTTATTAACTTCGGTGATAGGGCCAAGAATACCTTTAAGTGCTATTTCCTTTTGTAAATTTAGATTTTCATTTTTACTTTTACTTTTACCTTCTACTGATTGATTAGAGTATCCGTTAAAGGCTTGCCCACTAACAACTAAAGCTGGAATCTTTATTTCTTTATCAATAAACTCCATTTTGGTTGAATCAAAAATAGAAATTTTAAATATCCTTTCTGGATCGCTAAAAGCTTTTCTGGGTAAATAGGTATATTCAAACGTTTTTCTTCCTCTAATATGATTAATTTCTTCAAAGCTACTTTTTGTATCAAACTCCTCAAGTTCGTCTTTAAGAAGTAATTTAGGTGATTCAAATTTTTCTAACGCCCCTTCTCCTTCAACGATTAATTTTAATTCTATGGCCTCATTAACCATGTATTTATTTCTCGTAACCTCAAGTCTAAAGTTATTATCTCCTATTAACCCCGAGTAGTTTTTTGGTATTTCTATGCCTTCAAAACTTCTAACTTTAATCTTAACCTGCTTACTTGATATACTTTTTGTTGCATACTGAGTTAACCCAAAGCCAAAGAAACCAACCCCTCCCCTTGTTCTTTTTGGGTATTGAATTTTAATTTTAACTGGGTCTATTTTTAATTCACCTTCTTTCTCGGGATATAAACGAGCAGAATAGATTAGCTTTCTGGAATACATGTAGCCATCTTTCTCAATTGTTTCAACTTTAGACGATGGCATATAAAATCTTTTTATAAAGTTATTAAGGGAAGGAAATCTTAATATTTCATGGCCAATAATACTCATCGAATATCTATAATAGAGATAATAATTTACATTAAAACCTTCTCCTAGAAAGGGGTTTACATTACTAACTTCAGCTTGAAGAAAATAGTTTTGAGGAGATGTTCTTGTCGAAGTAATTTTTATGACTTTATTAGGTAGCCTCGTTTTTGTACCATCGATATCCACAACAATATCTTTAAGATTCAACCTTCCTGCTCTAGGCGCAATCAAATCAAATATATAGCTTGCCTCTCTAACTGTAGAGACTCTTCCATTAACTATTGTGGTGCTAATTGAAACGCCTGAGCTTTTCTTACCCAATACTTCTGCGAACCCAGGATCAAAAGAGATATAAGGCTGACTATTTGATGGTGAGCGAATTTTAAAAATAACCTGAAAGTTCTCTTCTTTTACTGGTGCGGGAGGATTAACTTCAATCCTAATATTAACAGCAAATGCTATATCTGTAAGAAATACAAGTATCAAAGATGCCAATAATTTTTTCATAATCACCAATCTCTACTCTTTTTATTCTGTTGCTTGTCTTGTGTTGAGGTATCGATATATTTTTCTTGTAATTTTCTATCCTGCCCCATGAGCTGTTTTATCATAGCTGGGATTTTCACCATTTTTCTTTTCTTTTTTAACTGCTTTTCTTTTTCTTTTAAATCCTTCGGTTTCTTTTGCTTATTATCCTTTTTTTCGTTTTTATTTTTTTGATCCTTGCCTTCTTGATCTTTTTTATCCTTTTCATTATTTTGATCATCTTTAGGACCTTTTTGTTGATCCTGACCATTTTGTCCTTGTTGTTTTTGTTTTTCTTCTTTTTCCTTCTGATCTTGTTTTTTCTTGTCCTCTTGCTCCTGCTTTCTTTTTTTCTGCTCTTGCTTTAGTGCGAAAAGAATATTTTTTCTAATGGCCTCTTCGAATTGAGGGTTATTGTTATAGGAGTCGTAAATATTTTTTAGATTTGAAATCCCTTCTTTCAATTTTCTTTCACCTAACAATCCTGTGCTCATATTGAATTTATAACTTATTGAGTCCTGTGGCTTAATATTCTCTTTAAAAAGCACTCCTCCTGTTTTGAAGTCACCTTCTTTAATAAAATCAAGAGCAAGATTTAGTTTTTCCTTTCTACTCAGCTCACCAGACCTAACCTTCTCCAATTTTTCTAACGTCTCTGGGTTAATTTTTTTTAGTTCTTCTTCCTGTGCTTTTATAGCTCTTGGTGAAAAACTCATGATCACTAATATTGGAATAACGAAATTTTTCTTAAGCTTGAAAAGAAAGCTTAAAGAAAAAAGAAAAGAGCCTAAAAGTGCAATCCAATGCCCGTATACAGGTCTAGTTGTAATATTACCCTTTGACATTTTTTCTTCATAGTTTCCTCTAAAAAAGCTCAATAATTCCTCAGTCGGAATAGAATATGAAGAGACGACCCAGTACTTATAGTTTTCAACCATCTCACCAAATTTTTTCAAAAAGTTTTCATCTAATTTTGAAATAACTTTTTTTCCATTGTGAGTCTTATAACCTCGAAAAGCATTATTTCTTGATCTCTTTGGTATAGGGCCACCGTTACGAGAACCTACACCTACCATTGCTAATGAAACATCCCCTTTTATAACTTCAATAGGAAGTCCGTCATGTTCTTCAGCATCCGTAAAAACTAAAATATTACCAACGACTTTTTCTTTATCTCCGGAGTTTTCTTTAAAATATTGGACTGACTCAAGAACCGCCTGACTAATATTAGATCCACCATGAAGAATATTTAATCCCGATAAACCGGCCACCCGGCTATCAAGTAAGTCTAGATCATCTGTAAAAGGAACAATCCTTTTTTGGTTATCAGAAAAAAGAACAACCGCAATCTTATGACCAAAAGCATTCTTTATAAAATGCCTTGCTAACAAAATGGCCTTTTCATATCTATTTGGACGAATATCTTCGACCAACATACTAGCAGACGAATCTATAATAATGATCGTTTTTTGATCTGGAATATTAGTTTCCATTTTTTCTTCAGGGCCTCTAAGGTCTGCTAAAGAAAAGAGAAGAAGGGCCATACCACTATAGTAAAGCAATCTACCCAATTTAAATTCAAAACTAGGTAAGTAAAACCAGTGCTCTTTAATCCATTTTAAAAACTGCTTTTCACTTTTATGTTTCCAAAGAAAAAATATGACAAAGGTCAACACCAATACAGGAATGAAGGCAGCATTCATAAACTTCATACCACCTCCTTATTTAATTTAAGTCTTAGCACTTCGACCATAAGAAGCAACAAAACACCTACTAAAAGATATTTATAATATAACTCCTCATACATCATCTTTCCACTCTGATCTATTTCAGTTCTTTCGAGTTTTTCAATTTCTAATAGAACTTCTTTTAAAGACTGCTCACTTTGTGCCAAATACGCTTTAGCGTCAGTAATTGAAGAAATCTCTTTTAGAGTTTTAAAGTCAATACTCCCTCCTGGAATATTTTGATAATAGCCTGCCCTCGAACTTCCAACTGGAATTTGGGCATCATCACTACCCCCTACTCCAATTGTATATACTTTCATATTGGCCTCTTTCGCCATTTCGGCCGCTTGAAGAGGAGTCATTGTTCCCACATTACTAACACCATCTGTTAGTAGAATTACTACTTTATTTTTGGCCAAAGTTTGGGAGCCTCTTCCAACGGCCAAACCTAAAGCGTCTCCAATATTGGTACCACTACCTAAAAAACCAACTCTTATTTCCTTAATAATTTGTCGTATTAATTTAAGGTCTGTTGATAGTGGTAATAAAGTAAATGCTTTTTCAGAAAATATTATTATGCCGATCCTATCCTTGGGTCTTAATAAGACGAACTCTTCAATCTTTCTTTTTGCGGCCTCCAAACGGTTTGGTTCAAAATCATTTGCCAGCATTGACCGAGATACATCAACCACAAAAAATATATCATTCACTTCTATTGACGACTTTGAAAAACCAATTGGTTTTCTAGGCAAACTAAGAGAAAACGAAATTAACAACCAAGCAACTAAACCTAATAAAAATAAGAGTGCCCTTGTGGCACCTATCATTTTCATATTGACTCTTTTGGGAAGCACAAGCTCTGGTCGTTTTTTTACATAAAAAAAATGCAAAACCCAAAAAATAAGTCCTATCAATCCTATAAGGCTATATAGACTACCATTAAATTCCATTTTTAATTTCTATATCCTTTTTAAATTCATTATAGCTATCACTGACTAATTGAAAGTCATGTTCATTTTTATCTTTCTCTTTTTTAAATTGAACTGAGTTAATTTGGGCCCTAAAACTCTGGTACTTAACTTCATCATAGTTTAAGACAGATCTCCACTGATTTCTTTGATAATAAATCTTTTCGTAATCCTCTAACTCACTTGCTCTTGAAAAAATTCTTACCCAGTTCTCAATCTCATCTTTCTTTTTCTTTTTAATCTCTTTTTTAATTTTATGCTTTTTCCACATTTTATAAGTATAAAATAGACCTATTA
>Ga0055584_100001048_pt1 | contig 26869 bp, 17 predicted proteins | sample OSDHelmetaG_FD_58716 | JGI IMG/M metagenome (GOLD analysis project Ga0055584, IMG submission 58716) | Pelagic marine sediment microbial communities from the LTER site Helgoland, North Sea, for post-phytoplankton bloom and carbon turnover... | ecosystem: Environmental > Aquatic > Marine >...
GGGTGGTTATTTATATAGGCTAGATTGCTCATAATCGGCAGAGTTATGTGTCAATATTAGTAAATTCAAATTCGTAGGTTGAGTCGGTTCTTTTATAAGTTCCATCGAGTTGTTCAATTAGAGTTTCTATCAATTCAGTTCCGAATTTAGAACAGGCTATATCGGGGGCTCTCCAAATCCCGTTATCATAGTATTTTAATGCAATTTTATTTCCCTCAAAATCACTAACGTGTATCACTATTTTTCCTTCCCGTCCCGATCCAAAAGCGTGTTTAAATGAATTTGAAGCCAATTCATTTATCATCAAACCAAAGGGAACTATAGTTTTCATGCCTATTGATTCAATGGAAGAATTAACTTCTATCGTGACCTCCCCAGTGGTTTGATAGGCGTTTTTTATTTCTTCTACAAGGTCTAGTACGTATTCTTTCACAACCAATTTTGAGAGTTCAGCCTCTTGATATAGCTTTTGGTGAATTAAAGACATGGTCATTATTCGGCCGATTGCTTCATCAAATTTCACCTCTGATTCTGGCTTAAGCTCCGATTTTTGTAATCGAAGTAAACTTGTAATTATTTGTAAATTATTTTTTACTCGGTGGTGAACTTCTTTTAACAAAACTACATTTTCCTTATTTTGTGCTTCTAGATTTTCATTAGAAACAGTAAGTTTCGCTCTTGTATAATCACTAAAAAGAAAGTGTTGATGAAGCAGATAAGCAATCAGGAACAAAACCAAAGAAACTTCGATATAATCTCCTGCTAAATTAATGTTCGACTTATTTTGAAGAATTTTGATATGCGTATTAAGACTAAAAAAATAAAAGACTCCTATACCTAATCCGTGTATTATAATAAAAATTAGCCCATATCGACTACCAAGACCAATATAGGCGATCAAAATCACAGCAATCATCCATAAAAAATCGACATAGTGTGTGTATTCCATTACGAAGTTGATTGAAAAGTGAAGAATTAATGTTCCAGAGATAGAATACAACCAAAATAAGGGGCCATACTTAGGTGTCAACTTTAAATAAATAAGACCACCAATTCCTAAAGTAAAACCCAACAGAACGGAGTAAGAATCTCCTGGGTTTAAAATTAGATAGATAACGGCCAGCACTGAAAAAACCAAGGTAAAAGCCAGAGATATTCTCCAGATGAGCAAATACCGAGCTTTATCGTAATAGCCATCTATTGAGTCAGTATTTGGTGTAAACCAGTTCATTATGCAAAATACTCTTTTAGTTCAGCGTCAAAATATTGTAAAGTATTTTTAATTGGCAAGGGAATACCTCCACCATGGGCACATAAAGAACCAGCCTCAAGAGTGGTTAATAAGTCGTCCATGAGTTTTCTGTTAATTTTATAGTCACTGTTTAATGCTTTTTCCGTCATTTCTTGCCCTCGTTTTGTTCCTAGTCGGCAAGGGAAACATTTGCCACAACTTTCGTACTGCGCAAAATCGAAGAGGTGTTCAATATACTTCATCATCGAAAAGTCTTCAGGAATGCAAACAATAGAGGCATGCCCTAATAAAAACCCTTCATTCGTAAAACTTTCAAAATCGATAGATAAACTTTCAATTTTAGCAACAGGAACGATTCCGCCAAGCGGCCCGCCAATTTGCATGGCTTTTACCGGAGACTTAAACCCTCCTCCTAAATCATAAATAACTTGCGATAAGGGTGTCCCCATTTCAACCTCATAAATGCCTGGATTCTTAAAAAAGCTATCTAAACAAACCAATTTTGTTCCACTCGACTTCTCTGTTCCAAGCCTTTTGTAGGCTTCGCCGCCTTCGTTTAATATAGCATGAACCGCCGCCAACGTTTCAACATTATTGACAATCGTTGGCTTATTAAATAGGCCCTGCTGTGTTGGATATGGAGGCCGAGTTCTAACTTCTGGTCGCTGACCTTCTATAGAATTAATTAGCGCTGTCTCTTCGCCACAGATATATGCTCCCTGTGCCTTAATTATTTTAAAATCGTAACTAAACCCAGACCCATTAATATTTTTTCCTAACAAATTATTATTTCTTAATTCATCAATTGCGTTTTGAATAATACTCACCGATTCTGGATATTCTGCACGTATATATAAAACGCCCCATTTTGCCCCTGTAATATATCCGGCGATCATCATCCCGAAAAGTACCGAGTGTGGTCGTTGCTCTAGCAGGTATCCATCAGAATATGCACCAGGATCGCCTTCGTCTGCATTACAGATAATAAATTTTGTGTCATTTTTTTCATTCCTACATGCCTCCCATTTATAGCCCATTGGGAAACCTGCACCACCACGACCGCGAATGTTGGATTTTTTAATTTCGTTTAGTAATTCTGAAGAATCTTTTTTTAGGACAGCTTTAAGTAATGAATAGTATTCGTTGAAACCAGGATAATCCGTTGTTAGTATTTTAGTTGTGGCCCCAACATTAAATTGATTGCTCCGCTTACTTTTAAGATTAGCAAGGTTAGTGATGTCATTACCGGAATAATTTACTCCCCCTATATGGAATGCTGCATTTTCATGACAACGTCCTAAACAGGTCATATGGCCAATTTCGTCAACGCTGTAATGTTTTTCAAGAGCATTTTGTACGGCGGCTTGTTGCCCTGAGCAAACACAAGCGGTGCCATTACAGACATAAGCTTTTTTGCCTTTATTTTCGGGCTTCATAAAATCGTAAAAAGAAACTGCACCATATGTATTCGCTTTGCCAATTAGAAATTCATCGGCAAGTTTGTCTAGATCTTTTTTACTTGGCGAGCCTTCTGCAATTGACGCATTAGCCAGTTTTTCAAAAAGATTTTGTGACAATCCTTTTTTCCCAGAGAGCTCACTTAAATTATTTGACATCGATTAAATTGTAGAATTTGCCACTAAAGTTACGAAAAAAGGGCGAAAATGAAAGAAAAATGGATTTTAAGCCAAGCATTTCTTCATTGCTATTGCACCAGCGATGCGGATCTTGGTGCATATCATCGAAACGAATTACTTTTTCAATAGACTCTATAGAAAGATAGTAACTCGTTTTATCGTGTTCAAAAGGCTTAATAATCCACAAATAAGTAACTGTTACTTCTCAAAATCCTTTGTAATATTCTAAATGTTGTTATTACTAAATCCCACTGCTAAATGGTTAGGTTGATTAAGAGATAAGATTGAAGTCGCCTTTAAAGTTGCTGGTTTATTGAATTTTATCTTTTCCCGAATAAATATTGAATTTATCTTTTTTTAAGAAGCCAACTAGGCAAATATTCATTTCTTCTGCGAGTTCAATTGCTAAGCTTGAAGGCGCTCCAAAAGCAGCGATAATTGGGATTCCTACTACTGCAGATTTTTGAACTAATTCAAAGCTAATTCTCCCACTAAGGAGCAGAATGTTTTCATGTAATGGAAAGTTGTTCGCTATGCCCGAAGCACCAATAATTTTATCTAATGCGTTGTGTCTCCCAATGTCTTCTCTTATCATTAAAATTTTTCCTTGGGAGTTGAATAAAGCGGAAGCGTGAATACCCCCTGTTAGGTTGAATACTAGTTGAGAGTCGTTAAGTTGCTCTGCCAATTGAAGAATTGTTGAGACCGATGCTTTTAGTGTTGACGAGATTCGAGTAAGGCAATTACTTTTTACTGCATCGATAGATGATTTTCCGCATACGCCACAACTACTTGTAGTGTAGAAATGCCTATCTAGTTTGGACCAATCTATTTTTATAGTTGGTTTCAGCTCTGCTCGAATAATGTTTTTTTTTTCTTCCTCCTTAACATCCCCACAATGTTTAATTGACAGTAAATCGTCAGGAGTTGAAATTATTCCTTCAGTTATTAAAAATCCCAAAGTTAATTCTTCGTCATTACCAGGGGTGCGCATGGTAACTGAAATACTTTTTTGTTCTCGTTCAGTTTCTGGCCCGAAACCCAAACGCATTTCTAGTGGCGCCTCAACGGCAACGGTGTCAGTCTTTTCTTCAAAAGAATCTGAAGAGTATTTTGTTATTGTTTTTTGGTGGAAGAGGGGCATTAACTTAACCCACTAATAACACCATTACTATCTATATTCATGCCTTCTGAAGCGGGCACAGCAGGAAGACCTGGCATACGCATCATTTTACCTAAAATTGGAATCAAGAAACCAGCACCAGCGGCAATTTCGAACTCGCGCACAGTTACTTTAAAGCCTGTTGGGCGATTTACTAATTTATCATTATCTGAAAATGACTTTTGTGTTTTAGCCATACAGATTGGTAGGTGGGCTAACCCTAAGTTTTCGATGCCTTTTAAATCTCTTTTTGCTTTGGCTGCGAAATCGACTCCATCTGCTCCGTATATTTCCCGCGCAATAGTTTCTATTTTTTCGATAACTGGAGCATTCCAATCGTATAGGCGCTTGAAGTTATTAGTCCCAGATTCGATAGAATCAACAACAGCTTGTGCAATATCTTGCGCACCATTCCCGCCATCTGCCCAGCCTTTAGAAACGACAGCGTTAACGCCAAGTGCTGCACATTTTTCTTTTACTATTTTAATTTCTTCTTCGGTATCTCCAGTACGGTGGTTAATTGCAACTACAGGAGTTAAACCGAACTTTTTCATATTCCCTATATGCTTTTCTAAGTTGGCAAAACCTATCGAAACCCTTTCGACACTTGCATTTCCATATTCATCTTTTTTTGCTCCTCCGTGATGACGTAGAGCCCTAATTGTGGCAACAATTACCAAGGCATCTGTCGATAAATCGCCATACCCGCATTTGATATCCATAAATTTTTCTGCACCTAAATCAGCGCCAAATCCAGCTTCGGTAACTACGTAATCGCTTAAGGATAGCCCCATTTTAGTAGCTATTATTGTGTTGGTACCTTGTGCGATATTTGCAAAAGGCCCTCCATGTATAATTGCAGGATTACCCTCTAAGGTTTGAACTAAATTGGGTTGAACAGCATCTTTTAGTAAAACAGCCATTGCGCCTTGCGCGTTTAAATCTTTAGCGTAGATTGGATTTTTGTCGAACGTAAATCCGATAAAAATACTGCCTAATTTCTCTTTTAAGTCATCTATATTGTTACACATGCACAGAATAGCCATAACTTCAGATGCCGCGGTTATATTGAACCCACCTTCACGAGGAATGCCATCTGTCGTTCCACCTAAGCCAATAACCATGTGGCGAAGAGAACGATCGTTCATGTCAATTACACGTTTCCAAGTAACAGTTCTCGGGTCAATGTTTAGATTTCTGCTTTTACTTTGTATATTGTTATCAATCAAGGCAGAAAGTAAATTGTTTGCTTTTTCGATGGCAGAAAAGTCTCCAGTAAAGTGGAGGTTGATGTCTTCCATTGGAACAACTTGAGAATATCCTCCACCGGCGGCACCGCCTTTTATTCCAAATACAGGGCCTAAAGACGGTTCACGCAAAACAACTGTAGCTTTTTTACCTATTTTGTTTAACCCCTCTGTTAAACCAATAGAAACGGTAGTTTTCCCTTCGCCTGCGGGTGTGGGGGTGAGCGCGGTAACGAGAATTAGCTTATTGTTTTTGCGTTTTTCTTCATTAATCAGATTAAGGGGCAGTTTTGCCTTATACTTGCCATACATTTCAATATCATCTTCATTGATATTAAGTTTTGCTGCAATATTTTTAATGTGCGTCATTTGCACATTTTGTGCAATTTCTAAATCTGATTTGAATTTACTCATCTTGCTACTATTTAATTTTGAATGCGAAAGATAATCAGAAAATTGAACAAGAGATTACTAATAGACTATGATAGTTGCAATTACAACAAATCTAAAACCTTTGAAATGGTTTTATCACGCTTGTGCAGAACAGGGTAAAGACCTTCATTATTCCATATTGTATTTAAGATCTCAGCCTTTAATCTCATTTTAATAAGGTCTTTGGAAGAGGCAAATTCGGACTCGTTTTTTTCGATGCCTTTAGATTTGGCAAGAACAAAGAATTCAGCAAAGATTGCAGGGGTTATTTCAAACTTATCGACAGCTTCTGGAGCTGAATTATAGGCTTTAATCTTAGCCCGGTGCTGGTCTGCATAATTGAAACAAAATTCTCGAAAAACCCCACTATAAATTAACTCACTGTATAGGTAAGTGCGTCCTGTTGTATCAAATGGAATAAATACATCCGGCATAATACCCCCTCCTCCATAAACGGTTTTACCTTCTGGGGTAGTATATTTTAAAGAATCAGGAAAATCGATACTGTCGATACTCATTAATTCTCCTTTTTCTATACGATCATAATAGTCTAGGTAGTATTGTTTTACACCATCTTTATATGGTTTTTGGATACAGCGACCGGTCGGAGTATAGTAGCGCGCAATAGTTAACCTTAAAGCAGACCCATCGGGCCATTGCGATGGCTCTTGAACTAGTCCTTTGCCGAAAGACCTTCTTCCAAAAATGGTGCCCCTATCGTTGTCTTGAATTGCACCTGCAACAATTTCACTAGCGGATGCGGATGATTCGTCTAATAGAATTCCGATTTCGAGATCTTTCAGCGATCCTTTGTTTGTTGACCTATATTCTTTTCTGTTTCTTGCTTTACCCTTAGTGTATACAATCAATTTATTTTCAGGAAGCATTTCATCGATGATATCAACTGCCGCATCCATGTAGCCCCCGCCATTTCCTCTGAGGTCGATAACGAGTTTTTTCATACCTTGGTTTAGTAATTTGTCAGTAGCTTTCTTAAACTCTTCGTAGGTAGTTCGTGCAAACCGACTTATTTTAACATATCCAATTTCTTTATTTAACATGTAAGCAATATCTAAACTATATATAGGAATTTTATCTCGTTCTATAGTGAAAGGAATAAACTTCTCGATACCATTTCTGCTTACTTCCACGCTGACCGTTGTCCCTTTTTTGCCTCTTAATAGTTTGATTACATCTGCATTTGTAATTCCATTTCCTGCAATATTTTCACCTTCTACGGATACTACTCTATCTCCCGAAAGAATTCCCAATTTTGCCGACGGACCTCCAGCAATTGGAGTGATAATAGTCACTGTATCACGCTGAATTCTAAACTCTACACCAATACCTTCAAAATTACCCTCAAGAGGTTCATTTGCAGCTGCTAAATCTTGGGGAGGAATATAATACGAATGGGGGTCTAACTCTTGTAATAAAGTTTGAATAGCTTTTTCTTCTAATTCGGCACGGTTAATAGTGTCAACGTATTCATACTCAATGTATGTTAGGATTTCGCTAAGCTTACTTACTTTATTTGATGAAAGACCGCCTAATCCATCCGAAGAATTTCCAGGACTTAATCTTAATCCTAGGAGTATACCGACACATAAAGTAGCGGCTAAACCAAGTGGCATATATAGTGCGACTTTATTACTCATCGTTTTTTTTATGGTGCCTTACATCAACACCAAATTTTCGAAGAAATTCAACACCTTCATCAATATTAATTCCTTTGTAAGTTGCATAAGAATTTAAAAAGTAAACTGTTTTTATCCCTGAAGTATAAATCATTCTTGCGCAAGGCAAACATGGTGAAAGGGTAACATAAAGAGAAGATCCGTCGAGGTCAACTTTATTTTTCGCAGCATAGAGAATTGCATTTTCTTCAGCATGAAGAGCAAGAGAGCAGCTGCCTTTAGAGCTTCTAGGGCATCCATCTTGTGGCCATTCTTTATCACAGTTATGCGTTCCAGCTGGGGGCCCATTGTAGCCTAATGACACAATTCGAGTGTCTTTAGCAAGTACAGCACCAACATGCTGTTTCACACAATGCGAACGTTTGGCCAGATTAATAGCGAGGTCCATATAAATATCATCAAAACTAGGTCGACTCATCAGAGAGCAAATGTAACATACGATCAATAGCCACGCAACAAGAGACGGGAATTCTGATATAATTAATAAGAATATAGACAGGATAGTCAAAAAAATAACAATATTTCAATTGTATATAGCTCGAATTTAATTGTTATTTGGCGAATCGTTAAGCCTGAAACAAGCTCAATTTGATAAGTGAGGTCAATTCTTTAAATCTAAAAAAGTTTAGTTGAAAATGTCGCTAACCTCATGAGTATAAGTGTTAGAGAATAGTATTAATGACTAAAATTAATTTAGTAAGTTTTTTCAGTTACCTTCAGTCCTTCGTAATTTAAAGTTTTTGTCCTTTTCCCAGACTCGTCATAAAGATGTTCGGTTTTTAGTTTTGTCCCTAGATACATTTTGATAGATTTCATGTTTCCATTTCCCCAAAACTCTATTTCTTCCGTTTCTGCGTTTGGGTCAACTTTTCTCATTTTAATCGGAGTACCATTCATTTGGAAAGCGTAATCTCCTTGTTTGGCAATTATTTTATAGGTAAGATAAATACCTTTTAAGCAAAGGCAATTAATATCGTTTTTTTCGAAAACGATATTTAATGTTTTATCATTAGTTATTTCTAATTCAGCAACAAATGAAGCACAGCAATTAGCAACAAGAGAAACTTCAACTAAAAGCGTATCTCCCGAATATTCAATATTAGTTACGGACTCTTCAACTTTAGTCGTATTTTCCATCCCTTTTCCAAATCGAGCTGAGATGCCTACTAATTCGAAGCCCTTAGATTTACTTATTTTATTATGCTTGCTTTTTGCTTTTATTTCCGCCTTAAGCAAACCTGTTTCTTGAGATAAAACAGAGAAACTCAGCAACAAAGAAAGTATGAATAGAAACAGGCGTATCATTCTCCAAAATGTTGCCCAACAACATAGAAAGCGGTTCTTCTATTGCGCTGGTGATCTTCTTCAGTCTCTGCATTTGGAATAATGGGATCTGTTTCACCTAATCCTGCAGGTGTTATTCTCTTTACGTTAATTCCTTTAGTGACCAAATAGTTAACACATGATTGAGCTCTTTCTTGAGAAAGTGTCATGTTATAATCGTGACTTCCACGATGATCTGTATGCGAACGAAGTTCAACTTGTAGGTTGTTGTTTAAAACAAGAAAATCATAAAGCTCATCTAAAATAATTTTTGATGTATCTCTTAGTGTAGATTTATCATAGTCATACTCTATGCCTGGGATGTCAATTTCTCCAAGAGGTATGACATTTAGGTACAAATCTACCATGAATGATTTTGAAGCCGTTAACCCCATTGTAGTAACTGAATTGGCGTCTCCGAAATATCCTTCTTTTTGCCCTTTAATAAAATATATTTTGTTAACCTCTAAATTAATGGAGTAATAACCCGTTTCATCGGTTTCGATTATAGCAGCAACTTCATGAAGCTTAACATCCATTATTGTAATCTTAGCACCAGAGATTTCAATATCAGTTTCTGAGTCAAAGACAAAACCGTCTAAAAAGAATTTTGGAGGCCCCTGTTCGCAAGAATAAAGTTTCATACAGTTCCCGTGTCCACAGTCATCACAACTTTCTCTATCTGAAGAAAAGAAACTATGTTTCGCATCAAACGAGGTAATATAGTACGAATCATCTCTTCCCGAGTTAATGGGTTTACCAAGATTTTGGGCTTTTGTCCAACCAAAATCTTCATCAAATTCGCTTGAAAAAACGTCTAAACCTCCGAAACCAGAATGTCCAGTTGAGCTAAAATAAAGCTTGTTACCTTGGGAGTGCATATACGGGGAGATCTCATTTCCAGAGGTGTTGATTCTAGTTCCTAAGTTCCCAATATTTTTAGGATGCCCCCACCTATCTAAAGTACATGACCAGATGTCCATACCGCCATGACCACCTTCTTTATTACTGGAGAAATATAGCGTTTTACCATCCAACGAAAGGTTGGGATTCATCGTTTTATAGCCCTCGATGTTTATGTCTTCTAGCTTATAGGGTTCCATCCATTTTCCATTAAAGTTATTGCTGGCATATATAGCACATTCATCTTTGCTCCATCTAGTAAAGTAGAGTTTACTTCCTTTAGGATTAATGCATGCAGAGCCCTCGCTTACTGCTGTTGAAAGTGGACTTGGGATGAGTTCAGGAGCACTCCAAGAATCGTTCTCATGTGCACTAAAATACAAGTTGTAAGGTTCGTTTTCATCAGATTTGTCTTGATTTATGGTAGTAGATGAATATGCAATAGTGGATTCGTTACCGAAGAATGATGCACCAAAAACAGCAGTTCCATTATTCAATACTGAGTCTAACTTTGCAACTGTTATGTTCTTAACATTGCCTTTATTTTTAAGCGCATAATTGCAACTCTTCATTTTGTGTTTAGCATCATTTCTTAATTCAGAGCCTTCGCCTTCCGCGGGAGTATTTGAAACAAATTCTGAAAATTGATCTCGAGCTTCTTCGTATTTCTCATTATTCATAAGAATTTCTCCATATCTATAAACGACTATGGGGAATTCTCGATGAGGAGATTTGACTGCTTTTTCGTACCACGTTTCAGCATGATCATAGTTGTAGTCTAATCTATAGGATTCAGCAAGCCTGTGATGTACAAACACCATTTCTACATCTTCAATGCTTAATTCGATATTCAAGCCCGACGAATCTTCTGTGATTGCGGCAGTTGAAATTTTAAATGTTGTTGTGTCGAGAACTGTCAGTGAATCAATTGCTGTAGTATCTGTTTGCAAAGAATCAATTTTTTCTTTTTTAATTCGGTTCGAATGCTTTAAATCGTATGGATAAACAACTTCTTCAATTCCGCCATTGCTACCGGTGGCAATTTTATTGTAAAAGTAGGCTGCAGAGGCATATTTTTCAGCATCATATGCATCATTACCCATACGCAATAAGTCTTCTCTAGTTTGCCCAAAAACTGATAAGCTCAATATCAAAATCAGCAATGTAATTATTCCAGCAACTTTACTATTCATAATCTAGGGCAGCCTTGAACAGGTTCGGGATTGAAGTTTTTAAGAATATAAACGATTGACATTTCTAATCCACCTCTTCCATTAGTAATTGCAGACAATGCGGAAGTATTAATGTCATAAGTGAAGCGATAAACGAATTCTCTATACTTTAGTCCTAAGTGAAAAAGGATTGCATCCTTACTTCTCCAAGTATTACCATACATAATATAGGTGTCTGAATTTTTTAAATAGTAGTAACCGAAGAGGCTTGCATTTAATTCACGGTCATTAGTTTGTTGCATTGCCAACAAATACCCACTAATCTGAATTTTTTGAGATAAATTATATTTGGCACCACCATGCGCCAAAAACCTCCTAGGTAATCGGTTATTTGAACCATAAAATGATTCTTTTGGCTGAGTAACATGAAATATGGAACCACCAATAAAGGTATTTAACCTACTCATATCATTCGAAAAATAGTAAAGTCCTCCAATATTCAAGTCAAATAGAAATAAACTTTGATTTGTAAAAATTTCATCGCTGGGAATATCTGGGTTTAAGCCGCCGCCATTTTGAGGACTATATTGGGAACCAAAGGAAAGTTTATCAATGTTAACACTTTTATGAATAAAGCCAAATTGTACTCCTGGAACAAAGTGGTGGTGAGGTCTTGATTTGAGAGAATAATCATAAGATCCAGAAATAACCATGTTCATGGCGTTATAATTGCCTTGACCGGCACGATTGTTTAATATGAATCCGCCAAGTTTTAATCCTTTTACTTTTTTAATTGGAGTATCGTATGATAATGCAGATGAAACAAATGGCTTAGTGGCTAAACTAAGCCATTGGTTTCTATAGTGTAAACTTAATCTATGGTCACCCTCAAAAGCTCCTGTCATTGCCGGGTTTAGATGCATGGGAGAGGCTTCAAACTGCGATAGGTGAAAGTCCTGGGCAACGATTTCCCCTAGCAGCCCTGATAAAACGAATATGACCAGTAATTTCTTCATTATCTTAGAAGTGTTATGTCTCCATGAACCTGTTTGTATTCTGTTCCATCTAACCTTACAGCATCTAAGGTGAAAATGTATACGCCAATCGGTTGGTCAACCCCATCTCTAGTTCCATCCCAACCATTCCCTTGATCTCTGGAGGTGAATATTAACTCACCCCAGTTATTATAAATTTTAAAATCTAGAGACGTATATGGTCCACCCAAAACATATAGTATATCGTTTTCACCATTTCCGTCAGGAGAAAAACCAGCAGGTACAATTGGAGTCATTACAACGGCGATTTCTCCGGTAGCTGTATCAGGACAACCGTATTGGTTTTCGATTATTAATTGTGTAACAAATAGCCCTGTGTCAATATAACTGTATTCTGGGTTTTGAGAAGCATCTATTCCTGTTCCATCGCCAAAGTTCCAGTCCCAAGTAATTGCGTCGGTAGATTGATCCGTGAAAACAACATTTTCAAACAATTCAACAATCAGAGGAGACATAGTAAATGCAGCTGTTGGAGAAGGATTAACAGTGATTGCTTGTTGTAAAGTGTCAACACAACCTTGTGCAGATTCAGTAATAAATGTAACTGCGTATGTTCCAGAGGTTGAATAGAAATATTCAGGACTTTGCTCCGTTGTTTGGTTTCCGTTCCCAAAATCCCATTCCCAAGCAACGATTGAAGAGCTATTTACTGCAGATAAGTCATTGAATTGAGTTCCATCTTCAAGACATAAACCAATAGCATCGAAATCTGTTATGGGAAGAGAGTATGGAATTATAGATTGGATTATTGTATCAACGCATCCGGAATCCGAAGTAACGATAAGCTCTACATCATAAGAAATATCATCGGAAAAATTAGCGTTAGGATTTTGAGCAGTAGCAGTTAGCGTATTTCCAAAATCCCATTCCCAATTCGTTATAGAACCATTAGAAATCGATGAAGCATCGTTAAATACTATCGGTTGATTCACACAATTTAATATATAAGTGAAGTCTGCAAGAGGATTTGGGTTTACAGCAGTTGCAATAACTATAGAATCAGCACAGCCACCTGCAGAAGTAACAATTAGAGTAACATCATAAGATCCAGGACCCGGGTAGAAGTTAATCGGATTCTGAATCGTATCTGAATTACCATCTCCAAAATCCCAATCCCAATTAGTTATAGAACCAATGTTAACGAAAGAGGTATCTGTAAACACAACTGAATCAACAAAGCAGTTAGCTGTGCTAGAGAATCCAGGTACTGGATTAGAGCTTACTGTAACCGAAGAAACCGTAGTGTCTGTACATCCGTTTGTTGAGGTCACAGTTAACGTAACGTCATAGATACCACCTAGGGAGAATGAGTAGCTTGGGGCTTGTGCAATACTAGTATCTCCATTTTCAAAGCCCCAGAACCAATTAATAATACCATCTACTGCAAAAGAAGCATCGGTAAATTGTGTTGAGTCGTTAGCACAAACTTGGGTCGAAGTGAAGTCAGCAGTAGGCGCTGGAACAAAAGTGATCAATGAAGTGTCGGTTTGAGCTGCGCAAGTGCCATTGTTTTGTGATGTTGCAATAAGAATCACACTCCCATTAATCAGATCGGTTGCTCCTGGAATGTAATTTGAACTTGCGGCAGTAGTTGATGGGTTGAAAGTACCATCTCCAAGTGTTGACCATATTATAGAACCTGTAGATACTGAAACATTAATAGGAATAGGAAATGGAATTGCACATGTCGTATCAAAAACTGATGCATTTAATGTAATTAAATCAGCAAAAGAATAAGTAACGGTATCACTTGATCCGAGGCAGCCGCCATTTCCTGTTGATGTTAAGTAGAAATCTACCGTACCAGCAGATGTATCAGCAGTACTGAATTGATAGCCAGCGTTCAGTAACGAATCGGCGGGTAAGAATGTTCCAGTTCCAGAGGTTGTCCAAACACCGCCGGCAGCAATATTCACAACTCCATTTAGTTGAGTTGTGGCTGAGCAAACAATAGAGTCGTTTCCCGCAAAAACAGAAATCATATCAGGGGTAAAGCTTAATACCATGGTATCTTCATTTGCTGGACATAGACCGTTTCCTGTTGTGGTAAGAATAATGAAAACACTACCAGCAGCAGTGTCGGAAGGAGTTCCGTAGTAGTTTGTGTTGAGGTCTGCAACGCTGAGGAATGAGCCTGTTCCATTAGTTGACCAAACACTACCTGTCGCATTTGCAACGGAACCAACTAGGCCCGATACCGGGCTAGTTACACACACTGCATTATCGGCACCAGCATTAGCAATTGGCAATGGATCGAAGATGAATTCAACACTATCGGTTCGAGAGCTACAAGTTCCATTTCCTGTTGTTGTCAAATAAATTGTTACAGAACCTAAAGCAGTATCAGTGTTACTTGCGGTATAAGTTGTTGAAAGTGAATTTACATCTGCAAAAGTACCCGTTCCATTGCTAGTCCATGTTCCACCTGAAGCTAGCAATACAGTTCCAGTTAAAGTAACTAATGGAGAATTTGCACAAGTGGTAGTTCCAACTCCTGCATCTACTGATGGACCAGTAGAGTATACAATTTCAATAGTATCACTAGCAGAAGGACATCCGTTGAAGCCAAAAGCGGTAAGCACTAGGCTAACTGAACCAGCTGTTGTGTCGGCAATACTTGAGATGTAACTGTTTGTTAAAGAAAAAGTGTCAGGGTTAAATGAACCTGACCCTAGAGTTGTCCATCCGTAACCTGAAGCATTTGTAGCAGAACCAAAAAGAGGTTCTCCCAAAATGTTAATGCAATTAGTAATATTAGAGCCCGCATTAGCAGTTGGAGGGTCAATAAACGATAGCGTCATTGTGTCAGAATTTGCTAGACAAGACAATCCGTTTGTTGTTAAAACTAAATCAACTGAGCCGTTAAGGGTATCAAGCGGGCTTGGGGTATAATTTGTATTAAGTAAGCTTGAATTATCAAAGAGACCACCAGTTCCAAGAGTAGTCCACAATGCTCCTGTTGCATTTGTAATTGAGCCATTCATAGTAACCGGAGGGGTAAAAGAACAAGCGGCAATATCTGGTCCCGCATCGGCAAATTCACTTGAAGTAAACAACAATTGAATTGAATCGGTAACTGTTTCACAGAGTCCGTTACCAGTAGATGTTAACGTTAAGTAGATGATTCCACTTAAAGTGTCAGCAGATGTTGGAAAATAATCTGTTGTTAAGGAAGTAGAATTAGTGAATGAGCCAGTTCCATTAGTGCTCCATATTCCTCCAGTTGCATTTGTAATTCCTCCAGCAATGTTCACAATACTCTGTCCAGAACAAATAATTTGATCAGAACCAGCATCGACCAAAACAGCGGGAAGGTAATCTATTGTAATCGTGTCAGTTATAACAGCACAACCACCAAAGTTGCTAAATATTAGATCCACTGATGATAGGGCGGTATCACCACTTGATAAGAAATAAGTGGTTGTTAATAATGAGTCGTTTGGTGAAAACGTTCCAGACCCGGTAGAGGTCCAAAAACCTCCTGTTGAATTCGTTACTGTCCCAGAAACTTGAATGCTAATTTGACTTTTACAAACGGTTGTGTCGGAACCAACAGTAATTGAAGGAGGCGCTAATATGCTTATATCTATACTATCTGTTGCTGCTGGGCAGGAGCCATTACCTGTTGAAGTCAGTACTAAAGTAAAGTTAGCGTTTATAATATCGTTTGAGCCAAAATTGTAAGTAGTGTTTAAGTCAGTATTATCAATAAACACCCCATCTCCAAGTGTGCTCCAAGTTATTCCACCTGCGTTGCTTAATATTCCAGATAAATCAACTGAATTCGTCCCACTACAAACTGCGGTGTCATTTCCAGCGTTCACAAATGGCGTAACGGTAACATCCATAGTATCTGTAATTGCTAAGCATCCGCCATATGAAGTTAGTACCAATTGGAATTGACCTCCGCTCACATCGTTAGGTGCGATTATATAATTACTATTTAGTGTACTGTCGTTTGGTGTAAAGGATCCAAATCCTAGTGCAGACCATACTGCTCCAGGTCCACCTGATACAGCTCCGTTTAGAGGAATAGAAGGCACATTGTTGCAAATTACAGTATCGTTACCAGCATCAATAACAGGAAGTGGAGCATAATCAATTACTAGCGAATCAGTAATAGATGAGCAGAATCCGTTTCCAGTTGTTGTTGTATAGAGTGTAACTAATCCAGCGGACGTATCGATAGTTGTTGGAGTATAAGTTGGGCTTAGTAATGTTGAGTTGCTAAACGTTCCTGTCCCCGAAGTGGTCCAAACGATGCCCGTTGCCCCTGTAACAGAAGCAGAAAGCTGGACGGGGAGTAAATTTGGACAAATAGTGGTGTCGTTACCTGCATCTACTATTGGTGTAGGTTGAATTACATATAATATTGTATCGTTTACCGCGAAACAACCTCCGTTGCCGGTAGATGTATTATAAATTTGAACTGAACCTGCGCTAATATCACCTGTACTAGCAGTGTAAACTGCCGTTGGACTAGTTGCATTATCGAATGAGCCAGAACCTAAAGAGACCCATGTAAAACCAGAAGCAACAGCTACACTGCCGTTCAAAGTGATAATAGCATTGGTTGCACACGTTGTATCATTGAGGCCAGCATCAATTGTTGGCCCAGGAGATATTGATAAAATCATATCATTGCTAGTTCCAGAGCAACTGCCATTTGCCGAAACATTCATCGTTAATGTTACTAAGCTATTTGTTATATCAGTTGAACCAATATTATAAGTCGGGTTGTCAATACTTGCATCAACGAATGTTCCATCACCTGAGCTTGTCCAGGATAGGGTTCCATTTGCAGAGCTTGCCCCAATAATAGTGTATCCAGTTTCATCTTGACATATTGACCAATCACCACTTGCATTTGCGACTGGTGCAGGCGTGATCGTAAGGCTGATTGCATCTGTTGCGGTGCCACAAATAGCGTTACCAATTACATCCATTGTTAAAGTTATTGCACCCCCTGTCTGATCGGTCGTTCCGAAATTGTAGGTAGGGTTATCAATAGCATTATTTGAGAACGTCCCGTCACCATTTGTTGACCAAGAAACAGTACCGTTAGAACTTGATCCGGCCAATGCAACCGAGCCAACATCGGAGCAAAGCTCAGCACTAGATCCAGCGTTTACTGTTGGTGCCGGATTAACAGTAACACTAACCACATCTATATCGAAACAACCATTGTTGTCTGTAACGGTAATGGAATAAGTCGTGGTAATTGTAGTGCTAGAAGTTGGATTTGCGATTGACCCATCATCAAGTGTTGATGAGTTCGACCATGAATAAGTGTAGCTAGACCCTCCACCTGTTGCGGTTGGAGCCCCACCAATAGCAACAGAATTTCCTTCACAAATAGTTACGTTATTACCAGCATCAGCAGCAGGTAAACTACTTGGTGTAACAGTCATCGCGTCCGTGGCTGTGCAACTAAAGTTATTGGTTACAGTTAGATCATAAACAGTGGTAACAGTTGCATTAGAGGTTGGATTTGCAATAGCCCCGTTATCTAGACTTCCTGAATTGGACCACAAATAAGTATAGCTGGTACCTGCACCAGAAGCAGTAGGCGAGCCACCAATAATTGCCGTTGTTCCACCGCACATTGAAACGTCATTTCCTGCATTTGCATTAGGTATACCTGTTGAAGTAACTGTTACAGCGTCAACATCAATACAACCATTATTGTCGGTTACGGTAACAGAATATGTTGTTGTAGCTGTTGTATTTGATGTGGGGTTCGCAATTGTACCATCATCTAACGACCCTGAGTTTGACCATAAATATGTATAGCTTGTTCCTCCCCCTATAGCTGTTGGAGAGCCTCCTAGGTTAAGATTCGAACCTTGGCAGAGGGAAGAATTTGGACCTGCATCAGCAGTAGGTAGGGCGTTTGGAGTTACAGTTACTGCATCGACATCTGTACATCCATTATTGTCGGTAATTGTAACAGAATAAGTTATTGTAGCTGTTGTGTTAGAAGTCGGATTAGCGATTGTACCATCATCTAACGACCCTGAGTTTGACCAGGAATACGTATAACTAGTTCCACCACCGGTTGCAGTTGGTGCTCCACCAATAACAATTCCACTTCCTGAACAATTGGAAGCATTAGATCCTGCGTCAGCTGTAGGAATTGTACTAGGAGTTACAGTTACATTATCTGTTCCTGAGCATCCAAAATTATCAATAACAGAAACTTGATAAACTGCAGTTATGGTTGTGTTAGATGTAGGGTTCGCGATAGAACCATCGTCTAGAGAGGCTGAGTTTGTCCAGGAGTAGGTGAAGCTAGTTCCACTACCTGATGCGGTAGGAGACCCTCCAATTAATGCTGTTGACCCTCCACACATAGAGGCATTGTTTCCCGCGTCAACGGTTGGAGCATCGGTTATAGTTATGGAATAGTTTGCTGTATCCGAACAATTCGCTCCAGCGTCAGAACCGACAATTAGTTCAACATTGTGCACACCTGAAGTGAACGAGACAGAAGGGTTTTGGGCCGTAGTTGTAGCAGGAGTTCCACTAGGAAATGACCATTGCCAAGTATCAAGAGTCCCAAGACTTACAGTTGATGTATCAGTAAAATTAATAGTTGTAAGCGCACAAGTCCCATCAAACGTATAACCTGCATCTACGGCTCTTCTAACGGTAACCGTAGCTGTTCCCGTGTCAGCACATGTCAATCCTTGATTAATAATAAGTGTAACAGTATAGGTCCCAGTGTCTGAATAAGTCCAAGTTGGTGCTTCGGAATATGATGTGTCATTTGTTACCGAGGGGTCCCCAAAATCCCAGAACTGAGTAAAGGCTCCTGAGCTATCATTTTGAAACGTTACAGTGTTGTTTCCGCAAGGTGGATTATACGAGGGAACAGCAGAAGAAACTATTGCAACACATGCAACGGCGTTGAATTGAAAGTCACGTTTGTGGACATACAATACAGTATCCTCTCTATATTCTGTAGCACACATCCCGAGTTGATATTGACCTTGCAAGGTAGGATAAGCAATAAGTTCGCCAGTAGCTCCATCAATTGAAATTACATTAGCCCCTCCTCCAAGTTGGTTAGTCCCATTAAATCCCCCCGCCCAATTAACAGGATCAATTGGCGGAGTATTACCGTTACTATAGTCTTCATAAGGTTCGCATAGTGAATAAACTAGCGAATCTCCATCTGCATCATAAACTGTATCGTTAGCAGTATGATCAAATTTTAACGTGTCTCCAATGCAAACAAAAATAGGGGGGAAATTATTGAACTTAGGTGAATTATTTGCTATGTCATCATACAATGAATACCAAACAGTAATACCAACATAGTCTACATAAATAGTTGTATTGACGTTATTGTTTCCACTATTGCTTTCTGCCGCAATTGCGACCCCAAAGTTGCCAGAATTTATGTCTGCCGCAGTCCAAGTAGTGCCCCATAAATCAGTTGAATTTCCATACGTCCTTGTTTGATCAAAATCTCTCCAATCGGTATTATTTTCATGATCGGTACCAATAGTAGCACCATTTTTTACAATATATATATCTTCATCGTCAACTTCACGATCAGGTTCTACATGACGATCAATTTCTACCTGAATTCCATGAATGATGGCCCCGGTAGGAATGTTAAAACCATGGCCAAGCGCCCACAAATACTCTGTCATATCATTGTTGTCCATACTGTTACAATAAATTGTATCATAAATACCATCATTCGCAGCTAAGTTGCCAGAACCTATTGTTCCCCAGTTAAAATAATCTACACTTCCTGTATTTCCTGCACTAGAATCACGAGAAGCACCTAAGGGGCCTACACTAACATTATTTGAAATAGTTTCAAAGTGAACCAACTCAGTATAGGTTGCTCGCTGGTTACTTGGATTATTAAGGTTTAGCACCGATCCATTTCTGCAACATAGATTGAAGGCAAGTAAGAATTCTGGAGATTGTGGGGCAAAAGTTACCGTATCAATATAAATAGCTTCTTGCACACAAACATCAGTTGGCGGAATAAAACATTGGTTTCCATAAAGTAAGTCTAGGGTGTCAGCTCCTGGAAAAGGGATGTCAATGGTAAAGCCCGCATCCGATCCATCGGCATTAAAAACTTCAATAACTGCTGGATCGGGATAATCAGCCAACGGATCATAGCAATTTCTATACAATTTTAGAGTGACTTCATATTGAAAGTTACCTAAACTAACGTAATTAAGTTCACCGCCAATGATGTGGCTGCCAATTGAAGAGAATGGAGCAATAAATAGGACAAGAATAAATATCCATACCAGCCTCCTGTTCCTGCTGATTAATTTAAAGAGGCAGTTAATATTATTTTTAGTTTCTCTCAAAACTCCGAATGTCAATTTAGGATGTAAATTTTGTTGCATTACTTGTGTTAGGACATGTTTCAATTTGCTGAATATTCAGCGTTTAAAAAACAACGCAAAAATACGTAAACTTAACCATTTGGTTACTAAAACGAATTTAAGATGTATACGAATTTATCTTTCTAAAGGTTGGGTATTACAACAAAAAACCCTTAATCAGCGATGATTAAGGGTATTGTACCCGAGGCCGGGATCGAACCGGCACTCTCGAAAGAACTGGATTTTGAATCCAGCGCGTCTACCAGTTCCGCCACTCGGGCATTAAGTGTTTTAGTTAGGCTGCGAAAATATTGAATACTTTCTTTTCGTGCAAGGCTAAATAGCCTTTACTAAAAAATAGTTTTTCTTGCCACGCTGCAATAGCGCATATTTACCATGGATAAGAGATTTTGAGTTTAGCATGTAAGAGTCGTTGATTTTAATTTTATTAACGCTAATTGAATTTTCTTTTAATGCCCTTCTGGCATCCCCGTTAGAATTTAAGAAACCTGTCTTGCTTCCAAGTAAATCAATAATACCTATTCCAATTTTTATTTCATTCATTGGAATTTTAGCTTGAGGTATGCCCCCAAAGACATCAGTAAAAATATTTTCAGGTAAGTTTTTTAAGCCTTCAATTGCTTCGTCTCCTTTTTTGAAAAGAATTTCAGAAGCATCAATTGCCACGTTTAAGTCCTCCATCGAATGCACTCGAACAGTTATGTCTTCTGCTAAGGCTTTTTGTATAACCCTTAAATGCGGAGCCTCTTTGTGTTCCGCCTCAAGAGTCTCAATATCTGCCTTCGTTTTGAGTGTAAAAATTCGAATGTAATTTGAAGCATCTTCATCTGAAGCGTTAATCCAATACTGATAGAACTTGTACGGAGAGGTTCTATTTTTATCTAACCATACATTGCCACCTTCAGTTTTTCCGAATTTCGTCCCATCTGCTTTTTTAATAAGCGGGGTTGTTACTGCAAAAGCCTCGCCCTGTCCCTTTCTTCTTATTAGCTCTGTCCCTGTAACTATGTTGCCCCACTGGTCAGAACCACCTAATTGAATAACGCAATTTTTATTTCTCCAAAGCCAATAGAAATCATACCCCTGAACTAATTGATACGTAAATTCTGTAAAGGACATTCCGGTGTCTAATCGCGATTTAACGGAATCTTTAGCTAACATGTAGTTGATTGAAATGTGCTTTCCTACATCACGAATGAAATTTAAGAAATTGAAATTTTTAAACCAATCATAGTTATTGACGACCTCCGCAGAGTTCTCTCCACAGTCAAAATCTAAAAACTGTTCCAGTTGTTTTTTAACACCAGCAAGGTTTTTATTGAGCGCTTCAGTATCAAGTAGATTCCTTTCTTGAGATTTACCAGAGGGATCTCCAACCATTCCAGTTGCCCCTCCAACAAGGGCGAAGGGTTTGTGTCCAGCTCTTTGAAAATGCACCAAAATCATTATTTGAACCAGGCTCCCGATGTGTAGGGAATCTGCAGTTGGGTCAAAACCTATATATCCCGACTGACTTCCTTCAGCGAGCTTTTCTTCTGTTCCTGGCATCATGTCGTGAATCATGCCCCTCCATTTTAATTCTTTGATAAAATTCATATTACAAAAATAGACTGATATTCGGAATTAGGAAACTATACATTTGTGTTATGATTTTTGTTACTGGAGGGACAGGTCTGCTAGGGGCTCATTTGTTATTCGATTTAGTTTTGCAAGATAACAGGGTTCGGGCGCTTAAGCGAGAATCAAGTAATATTGAGGAAGTAAAAAAGGTGTTCGGTTATTACTCGAATGATTCGACCCTGTTCGATAAAATTGAATGGGTGGAAGGGAACACATTAGATATAGCGTCTCTTGATGAAGCATTGAAAGGGGTCAAAACAGTGTATCATTGTGCTGCTGTTGTTTCGTTTAATCCAAAGGAAAGGGATGAGATGATGAAAATCAACATAGAAGGAACAGCCAATGTGATAAATGCGTGTCTGCATGCTGCTGTTGAGAAACTGTGCTATGTGAGTTCAACAGCCGCGCTCGGCAAAAAACAAAGTGGAGAATTGATTTCCGAAGAGACAGCATGGGACAATAAAAATACATCTTATTATTCAAAAAGTAAATATTGGTCTGAGCAAGAAGTTTGGAGAGGAATGGAGGAAGGGTTAAATATTGTAATTGTTAACCCGAGTATTATTATTGGTCCTGGAAAATGGGGAAGGAGCAGTACAAATGTATTTACTGAAGTTTGGAGAGGGTTGAAGTATTATACGCTCGGAGTGAATGCATTTGTAGATGTTAAAGATGTATCTGAATGTATGCTGAAATTGATGGATAGCAAAACGAAGAATGAACGCTACCTTATCGTTTCTGAGAATCTTTCATTTAAAGAGTTATTTAGTCAAATAGCTATGGCCCTAGGCAAAAACCAACCTTTTATTAGGGCAAATAGACTACTTACTAGTATTGCTTGGCGAGCAAATCAGGTTATGTCATGGGCAGGAATGAGAATAGTACTTACTAATGAAATGGCTGAATCATCTCAATCGATTTCTCGATATTCTAATGCTAAGATTAAAAAAGAAATAAAGATTAACTTTATACCTGTCGAAAAGTCAATAAGAGAAACTGCTATTTTGTTTCTTCAACAGTTCTCTTCTTAGCATTCTGCAGCTCCGCTTTTATTTTACTTAGTTCCACAAGGACTTTCTCATAAATTTTCTGCATATCCTTAGGGTTTTCCGTGTAGAAATTAAGGCTTTCATCAAATTGTTGGCGAGTAATGTCATGCTTTTCAAAAGTCTTTGCATAGTACCTGGTCGATTCTTTATTGTTTATTGACCTATCTATAAGTTTTTTAGAAATGGCTCCTTCTATTAGCTGAATATCTGTTAAAACGGAGATCATTTTCTTTTCAGGCAGGACTCCCTCCGGCATTAAGGTAGGTTTTTCAGAGCAAGACAGAACAAGGCACATGAGTAGAAAATAAATATGTTCTTTTTTCATTTGAGCGGTATTTCTGTTCCCATAACTAATATTAGATTCAAGTATAAATCAACCAGAGCAGACGAACTCATTTATTTATTTTGTAAATAATAATCGTTGCCCATGACACCCTTCAATTAGCCTATTGTTATGGTAAACAATTTTTCCATTGACAAAAGTGTGAGAAACTTTGGACTTAAATTCGACCCCTTCAAAAGGAGACCAACCGCATTTGTAAAGAATATTGGATTTATCTACCCTCCATTTGTTGTTAAGGTCAACGAGCACTATATCAGCACTGTATCCTTCTCGGAGATAACCACGCTTCTCAATCTTAAAACAATCAGCAGGTGCATGGCACATTTTCTCAACTATTTTTTCTAAAGATATTTTATCGTTATGATAATGTTCTAGCATAGAAACAAGAGCATGCTGTACAAGCGGCCCTCCTGATGGGGCACTAAAGTATTTGTTATCTTTTTCTTGCAAAGTATGGGGAGCGTGGTCGGTCGCAATGATGTCAATTTTATCATTTATTACAGCTTCGAATACCGCATCTCTGTCGGAAGCTTTTTTAACCGCTGGATTCCATTTAATCAAAGTACCTTTGTTGTTATAATCTTCGCTGCTAAACCAGAGATGGTGCACACAGGCTTCAGCAGTAATCCTCTTGTCTCTTAACGGAATCGTATTGTCGAATAGATCAATTTCCTTCTCTGTTGAGATATGGAGCACATGAAAACGCGTACCATGCTTTTTTGCAAGATTAACAGCAAACGATGAAGATAGATAGCACGCTTCAGCACTCCTAATTTCAGGATGGTAACTAATTGGCACTTCATCGCCATACTTCTCTTTATAAATGGCTTCGTTTGCTTTCACAGTAGGCTCATCTTCGCAATGTGCCGCAATTAACATATTACATTTAGAGAAAAGTTCTTCTAGTACTTGAGCATTATCAACCAACATATTACCCGTTGAAGAACCCATGAAAACCTTTATACCGCATACGTTTCTTGGATTTGTTTTTAGAACTTCATTCAAGTTATCATTACTCGCGCCCATAAAGAAGGAATAGTTAGCGAGGGAATTTTCAGCAGCTATATCATATTTATCTTGAAGTAACTCTTGCGTTAATGTATTCGGAACCGTATTTGGCATTTCCATAAAAGAGGTAATTCCTCCTGCCACAGCAGCCCTAGATTCGGAATAGATATCTGCCTTATGCGTTAATCCAGGTTCTCTAAAATGGACTTGATCATCAATTAATCCAGGCAGCAGATGAAGACCTTTAGCATCAATTATTTCAGCACTTTCAAGGTTAATTTCTTCATTTGAAATACGAGAGATGATGCCATTTTCTATTAAAATAGATCCAATAAAACTAAGCCCTTCATTTACAATACAGGCATTTTTAATTATAGTGGCCATTTATAACTCCTTTCCTTTAATTAGGAAAACTCCAAAAAAAGCCTCTTTGAATATTTTTGCACTCATTTTTGAAGACCCTAGAACACGGTCTACAAATGTTATGGGAACCTCAACTAATTTAAATCCGTGCAAGTGCGCAGTATATTTCATTTCAACCTGAAATGCGTACCCCATAAATCGAATTTTTCTCAAGTCAATAGACTCTAGTACTTTTCTTCTGTAGCATTTAAATCCAGCAGTAGTGTCTTTAATTCCCATCCAAAGAATCATATTAACGTACACTGAGGCAAAGTAGGACATCAAGATTCTACTCATTGGCCAATTTTTAACTTTACCCCCAGAAACATAGCGAGAACCAATAGCAAGATCAGCACCATCAATACAAGCGTTGTAGAGACGCTCTAGGTCATCTGGGTCATGAGAAAAATCAGCGTCCATTTCATATATGAAGTCATATTTTTTTTCTAGAGCCCATTTAAACCCTTTAATATATGCAGTGCCTAAACCTAATTTACCATTTCGTTCAATTAAGAACAATGTATTAGTATAGTTCGATTGTAAGCTTTTTATGATTTCACCCGTTCCATCTGGCGAGCCGTCATCAATGATTAATAAATGGAATTTTTTCGGCAACGAAAATACTTTGTGAATCATCTTTTCGATGTTCTCTTTTTCGTTAAATGTTGGTATTATAACTAAACTGTCCGACATGCGTATAAGCGGCGACTAAGATAGATTTTTATTAATGAATTGTAATAATGAAAAATTTCATATTTTTTCGCTGATTTTTATTTAAAAGTCATAATCTAGGTTGATTTATAATGGAAGAGAAGTGGATTGATCACAATACTTGTTTCGATTGGTATTCTAAATTAGAGGAAGAAAACTTAGTTCTTTCTTTTAAGGGAGAATTTAATCATGAATTGGTTAAAGCTATTTTGGTTCTTACCGAGCAATATAAGGTTGATAAAGTAGGGCCAAGCAGAATATTTGGAGTTATTGTAGAGTGTTTACAGAACATATGTAAGCATGGGGCTTTAGTTGAAAATGAAAAAAAGATGCGATCAGGAATTGTGCTTATAGGGAAGCAAAACAATGAGTTTCTTATAGGTGCTGGTAATTTTGTTTATAATGATAAAGTTGAAGTGCTGAAATCTAGATATGATATGGTTAATGAAATGGATGAAGATGGATTAAGACAGTTGCAACATGGCATATTGGTTAATTCATCCCTCTCAGAAGACGGAAATGCCGGTATAGGTATTATATATATGGCAAGGAAGACCGAGGGAAAAATGAAATATTGTTTTCAGAAAATAGATAAAAAAGTCACTTTTTTTTCTCTTCAATTAGCTGTAAAATTTTAATTATGGAGAATTATTTTAAGGAAGGGGATGCAGATGTTCCAATGTTTGATTTTAATATAAAATCGGGGAAAATGATAATTCGGGGACGTTCTTTCCCTGAAGACACTGTTGAGGTTTATTTGCCGGTTTTAGATTGGATTGATGTGTATATAACAATTCCTGCAGACTTAACTTTGGTGCAGTTTGAATTAGATTACTTTAACTCTTCAACTTACAAAGCTATTTTGAATATCTTATTAAAGTTTGAAAAGTTAATGGGAAGTGATAAGAAAGTTAGGGTTGAATGGTTTTATCATGAGCGAGACATTGACATGAAAGAGGTAGGGGAGGAATTCGAAGGGCTAGTTGACATACCCTTTTCTTTTAGGATAAAACAAGTTAATGCGTAATGTGATAAATCTGATTCAAAATTTCTTGAGAGAGGTTATAGTTATACTTTACTAATGTAAAAAGTTAATGTAAAAAATTAGTGACTTTTTTTGTTAAATCTATATATATTTACTGAGACACTCTAATAAATACATCAACTATTTTAGTTGTTTTACGTATTTTCGCTTTATGTATAAATATGTGTTATTAGTAGGTTTAATTTACTTCACTTGTTCTGTAAAAGCTGGTACAAGTTTAAAAAACTTAATTAGTCAATCTGATACAGCGACCACTAGTTTTACTTTTGAGCGATTAGCCAAAGAAACAGAACAAATAGCTTCTTTACAAGCAAATAATTGGTTGGCCCATTATTGGTGTTCATTTAATTATGCCGCGGCGGCTTATGTTGCTCCAAGAGTAAACAGAGACGGATTTTTAGATAAGGCACAATCTATGTTGGATAAA